>ENA-UOOE01000291-UOOE01000291.1-fermentation-metagenome-genome-assembly--contig:-NODE-291-length-52404-cov-41.921488_pt1 | contig 52404 bp, 39 predicted proteins | sample MGYA00245776_ERZ724021 | MGnify/ENA primary metagenome ERZ724021 (study PRJEB28704, sample SAMN03018321) | fermentation metagenome | biome: anthropogenic terrestrial biome; feature: soil; material... | reverse complement strand
AATTTTGGCAGCCTAAAATTTTGGCCGTTTTTGAACAATCATTAAATTAATTTCAAATTTTAAATGTTTTAAGTATGAAAAGACTAAGTTCTATAATGAGCATACTTCTTGTATCGCTCTTTTTTGTGGCTTGTGACAAAAAAGATCAGCCCGATCCAAAACTGACATTAACTCCTTCAACGGTTGAAGTGAAAGTTACTGAGGATGCAACCGTCAAGGTAAGCGGCGGCACCGCTCCATTTACAGTTGTAGAAGCTGACAAAACCATCGCCACTGCCACGGTAACGAACAGTGATGTGAAAGTTACGGGAGTGAAGGAAGGTCAAACCACGATTGCGGTTACGGACAAGAACAAAGTAAAAGGTACCATTACCGTAAAAGTAGTGAAAAAGAGCTGATGGTATAATTAAACAGATCTACATATGTTTTCGGCATGATGTTTTCGAACATCATGCCGTTTTTTTACCCGATACTCGCTACCAGCCGGGCATATCCCGCAGAGTGACTAGCCATCAAAAAGACGGCGTAGGACTACATAGTTCCTCAACCACCTTCATTCCAAACACATCCGAGAATGCTGCTTTCATCCTGTACGTAACTTCCTCAAAATCCACTTCCCTACCCAGTTCCTTCTGCATGGACGTTACTCCTCTGTCGGTAAACCCGCAGGGATTGATGTAGTTGAAGTATGCCAGATCGGTGTTTACATTGAGCGCCAGGCCGTGCATGGTTACAAACCGGCTGGTACGCACACCGATGGCACAGATCTTACGGGCTTTGGCAGGACGTTGCGCATCGATCCAGACCCCCATGGCTTTCTCGTCCTTCTCCGCAGCAATTCCGTACGGCCGAAGAGTTTGAATGACCACCTCCTCCAGTTTATGAACATATGCCTTTACCCCGACATGAAACTCTTCCATATCTATGATGGGGTACGCTACCAGTTGTCCCGGACCGTGGTAAGTAATGTCTCCACCCCGGTCGATGGGGTAATAATCGATATTTTTGCTTCTACACACCTGTTCGGCAATAAGAAGATTCTGCCTGTTGCCACTCTTTCCCAGGGTATACACCGGCTCGTGTTCGCAAAAAAGCAGGTATTGCGGTTTGGGCAGGGTGTGATGAACCTTTGCATCCACCACCGATTGAAACAGTTCTTCCTGCAAATCCCAGGCCTTTTTGTAACGAATGCGGCCAAGATTTTGAAAGCTTACTTTTTTGTTGTCCATACGTAGAAAAGTCCAACGTTTATACGTGCCTTTCTGCCCGGTAGGAAGAACGCACCAACGGGCCACTTTCCACAAACTCGAATCCTTTTTCCAGTCCTATCCTCTTGTATTCCTTGAACTGGTCGGGGGATATAAACTCACTCACCGGAAGATGCTTGCGTGTAGGCTGAAGGTATTGCCCGATCGTCAGCACCTTGCATCCAACAGCCCTCAGGTCATCCATAGTTTGCACTACCTCCTCAGGTGTCTCTCCCAAACCAACCATCATTCCCGATTTTGGTTTGCTTTTGTTACTTTTTGCCACGGTTTCAATGGTTTTCAGGCTTATGTCATATTTAGCGCGACTACGCACCAGCGGTGTGAGCCTACGTACAGTTTCCATATTGTGCGAGATTATCTCCGGGCCGGCATCGATTACTTTATGAATAAGCTCTGCTTTTCCCAGAAAATCAGGAATCAGTGTTTCCAGGGTAATTCCCGGATTCTTTTTCTTTACGTACCTGATGGTTTCCGCCCAGAACTCCGCGCCATAATCCCTCAGGTCATCTCTGTCAACACTGGTTATTACACAATGTTTCAGGTTCATTTTGGAAATTGTGTCGGCCAGCCTGTCCAGTTCATCCCAGTCTACCGGTAAGGGTTTGCCGGTTTTCGTAGCACAGAAGCCACAGGAACGGGTACATATTTCTCCCAGAATCATAAATGTTGCCGTTCCGTTTCCCCAGCATTCCGCCAGATTAGGACACTTGCCGCTCACACAAATGGTGTGGAGTTTATTTCTTGCGATAACTTCCTTTATATCGAGGTATTGCTTCCCTTGAGGGAGCTCAATTTTAAGCCAGTCGGGTTTTCTTTGCATCATGATGTAACATTTTTCTTTGCTGTGATTAATAATAAAGTGTGCCACAAAAATAGCATATTATTTTCAGATGCACCATACCGTTTCATCTAAAACGGAAATTTGACAATTATCCTCCCTTTTTCTTAACAAGGTTGGAGAATTTTTATGCGTTGATATTTGAATATGTCTTTTTATTGATGTAAGTTTGTTTCAGGGTCCTATTCCGAAGAATAACCCCTGCCAATTCTTTTAAATACTACATCGTATGAAAATTATTATCAACCGCTTACCCAATAAGTTTTATTCCAATTACAAACAAGTAATCATCCGTTTTCTGGATTTGGGTGAGGAGCGGACAAGCGCTTTGATAACAAAGGTATTGGAAATGGATGAAAGCGATGCGGACAAAACATTGATGTACACGTTGAGAGAGTTCTCAAAACGGCACCGTAACCTGACACACAAATTCATAAAGCACTATAGCAAAGCGATGGAAATTGTCACTAACACACTCACTGAACCCGAGCAGATCAGCATGGTGAAGAAATTGCTGATCGGCTCCTATTTTTCCATGGAATATTCTATCAGCTCTGCGGCTTTTTTCAATCCCTCAATTGTTGAATCTCCAGATCAAACCGGCCTGAGTGAAGGATCAAAACGAATTATAGTCAGTTTTCGCGCAACCGGCGAAGGACACATATCAAGTATTGTGTTCCAAACAGGGGTGATAAATCACCGGGGAGAACTGGAGTTTGAAAAAGCGGGATACCATGTTGACAGTGCCGAAGTAACAAAAAGACACATCTACGATAAAAAAAGCTTTCACGCTAAGCTTCATGAGATGGGAGTTGATGAACTCGTCATAAAACCGGTAATGGATTCCTTGACAGACAAGTTTATCTATGGAGAGTTATTGAAATCGGTATATGAATATCTGGCAAACAACAGCAACCTGGAAGAGGAGGTACAGCGTTCCGTCAAGCAAATAATTTGGTTGGCGGATTCGCACTACACCATACATTTCTCGCGCGATACGCACATATCGGAACGCGTAATTTTTCCCACGTCCTATACCGAGCGGAAAGGTATTGAGGATGCCCGCTTTGTGAAGTTTACCGATGATGACGGTGAAACAACCTATTATGCCACGTACAGTGCCTACGATGGCTATGCGGCTTTACAGAAACTAATCGTGACCAAAGATTTTTATACGTTTGAAATAAAACCACTTCACGGCGACGGGACACAGAATAAAAACCTGGCGCTGTTCCCCCGAAAAATCAAGGGCAAATACGCTATGTTGTCCAGAATCGATGGAATAAGCAGCTATATCGCCTTCTCAGACAACATAAACGTGTGGCCGGCACCTGTCAAAATACAGGAACCGAAATACTCCTGGGAGTTTATTCAGATCGGGAACTGCGGCGCCCCGATTGAAACCTCCGAAGGCTGGCTGGTAATTACGCATGGCGTAGGGCCGATGCGTCAGTATTCCCTAGGAGCGACTCTGCTCGATTTGGATGACCCCACAAAAGAAATCGGAAGGCTCAGGGACCCCCTTCTTGTCCCTAACGACGAAGAAAGAGAGGGATATGTACCCAACGTAGTTTATTCCTGCGGGTCCATCATCCATAATGATGAGCTTATTGTTCCCTACGGATTGTCAGATACCGGCTCGGGGTTCATGACGGTTAATGTCCGTAAATTATTAAATAAGATTTTGAATAATTAAGAGGTGCAACCCCGCTGCAACGATAGCACCTTCTTGTACACTTCCACATAATCGTCGACGGATCTTTCTATCGAGAATCTTGACTGGGCATGTTGCCGACAGTCGCTGCGGTCTAATTCCGCAATCCGGGGTAAGACCGCCAGGGCTTCATCCACATTGCGGACCAGAAAACCACTTTTCCCGTGCTCGATCAGTTCCTCCATCGATCCTTTATTAAAAGCGATAACCGGTGTACCGCAGAACATACTTTCGGCAACGCTTAACCCAAAAGGTTCTTCAAAGTTAATCGGATGAAGCAACGCATAGGCTTGGCCCAATAATTTATCCCGTTGAACGGGATCGGCATTTCCCACATAGGCTATCTGCCGGCCGTCAACAAAAGGATGCACCTCCCTTTTGTAGTAATCGTTATCCTGGATGTACCCTGCAATGATCAGTTTCATTTTTGCTTTTAGAGCAATGTCTATCGCTTCTCGCGTACCCTTGTCGGGATGAATGCGGCCGAAATACAGCAGATAATCTCCCACAGCAGGACAGAACGTAAAATCTCGGGGATTGATTCCATTATACACATTGGCAATATAGCTCAGGTGTTCATTTCTATTGGAGTAGCTGATGGATACATAGTGATTTATGTCGTTGTACCGTTGGTATACGGGAACAATCTTGGGTGATGAAAAACCGTGTACGGTGGTTATCATTGGAGTTTCAATCAACCTTGAATAGGTCAGGGGGAGAAAATCAAAGTGATTGTGAATGATATCAAACTCACCGGCCCGCTCCATCAGGGAGCTGATGTGCAGGCATTCAGCTACTTTCGGATCGACATTTTTGTCTTCCTCGTAGCCTTGAGAGCAGGCATACGACAATTTCCCTCCGGTAATGGAATCACCGGTTGCGAAAAGCGTCACATCGAATCCTCTTCTCACCAGTTCTTCGGTAATGGTTGAAGCGACCAGCTCCCAGGGTCCATATTTGCGAGGAGGTGTCCTCCAGGCAATAGGGGCAAGAACGGCTATTTTCATGATTCGCACTCCCATGCCTTAAGAACGGTCAGGTGAGAAATAAGATAGGCTAATGTGCTCTCTGCACCTTGATTCCTATTCACGCCATCTTTTTTGAGCCCGTCGCAACATCCTCCCGTTTCGTAATCATAAAGCGGCACACGTAAGTCGTTTTCACCCAAAAACCACAGGAAAGATTGAAACATTTTTTGAATATAATCCGGGTTCCTGGTAACGTTAAATGCCTGAAAATACAACTGTACATTTGCCATAACATCGATGGCCTGCTGATCGAACCTCGCCCGTTCCCCACCTTTCGTGTACCAGCCGTAACTCCCTATGGGCGAAAGATATCCTTTACTCAACGTGGCTTCCTCTAAAAACGCAGCTGTTTTCACGGCAATCTCCTTAAAAACATCATCATCAGAAATCTCTGCCGCATGGAAAAGGCTTAACGGTAACACGGCATTGTCATAGGTAAGAGCCGGCTCAAACCATTGCCATTGCCCGTCCCGGTTCTCGAAATAAGAATCGGCAAGCTTGGTGGCCAATTCTTTCATCAATTGCAGCAGGGATTCATCGCCCGGGAAGCTCCTCAGATAATAGCTAATTCCTATGACGGTATCTGCAATACCACGCAAATGTTCGAGTCTAGAAAAGTGCTTTCGCGAATTGTCAAACAATTCTTTGCCAAACTCCCTGTAAGCGATGTTTGGAGAAGCGTACAGAAGATATCCGAGCGCCCAGATCGTTCTTCCGAAAGAATCTTCGCTACCCTCTTTATCCAGAAAATCCCGCCTAAAACTGAGGAAGTTACGGAATGTACCCTGCTCTGTCTGCATGTATTGTATATAGCTGAGATAAATACGCATACAATCCAACGCGAACGGATCTTTGTTTTGTCCGTAAGCCATCAGCGACATCAATAGTGCACGGGCGTTGTCGTCCAGGCAATAGCCCTCTTTTAGATTAGGAATACCATAACGGGCATGTTGTACGATGCCTGTATCGTCGGTCAGCCTTTTCACGTGGTCTAAGGTAAATTCTGGTAAAAGCTCAACTTCGATGAAGGATTTTCGGGGTTTCTTTGCCACCAAGGGAGTATCTTTCACTGCGTTAAGCAGTTTGAGATAACGTTTCCCGATCGTTGGCCAGCGTAATTGTATTCCGTAATTATACGCTTTCTCCCTCAACGCGTTCATCTTTTCGGGATGATCAAGCAACTCGTTCAAAATATCCGACAACTGTTCCGGCTTTTTGAAATCAAACAAGCGTCCGCGCCCATCCGCCAACAATTCCTCGGCATGCCAGTATGGAGTAGACAATACAGCAGCCCCAGCTCCTACGGCGTAAGCCAGTGTCCCGCTGGTAATCTGTTCTTTGTTGTTGTACGGAGTTATGTATATATCACATGCCCTCAGGTATTCAAAAAGAACATCTTCCGTAACGAAGGATTTAAGAAAAATCACGTTATCCTGCAATTTACGATCCCTCACCAATTTGTTTAAGTAATTCCGGTACTCTTCGCCCGAATACTTCAAGATGTTGGGATGGGTGGCTCCCAGAACAATGTAAAGCAATGACGGATGTTTTTGCACTACTGCGGGCAACGCGTCAATCACGGTCTCTATCCCTTTGTTCCGTCCTAAAAAACCAAACGTAAGCAACACGTTCCTGTCGCTCAAATTGTACTCTTTTTTAATCGCATCGTGCGAAACATCCTGATAGTCAGGGACACCATGTTCAATAACTTCAATTTTGTGTGGAGGTATATCGTAAATACCGATCAGCAACTCTACCGCCTTATTGCTCATCACCACTATTTTGGCAGCTGTTTCATTGATTTTCCGGATGATGTTTTTTTGCAGAAAAGAGGGTTCTTTCAGGACAGTATGAAAAACTACGGTAAGTGGAATTTTCAACCGGTCAGTAAGGGAAAGGATATACAACCCCGACTCCCCTCCAAAGATTCCAAATTCGTGATTAAGGATACAAGCCCGGGAATTGCTTAAGTTGATCTGTTCCGCTGCATTGATATAGTCTTCACGGTAGTTCTGACGGACAACAAACTTAACTTCAGGCGGATAATCATATTCCTGCAACGAGCTAGAATCGTTAATAGCTATTACGCTGGCGTGAGTTTTTGTATTCTGCCGCACATTCAAAGCTATGGATTTACACAGGTTCTCTGTGAATGTACCTATTCCGCATTGTCTGGGCGGGTATGTTCCAATGTATGCAATTTTCATCTTTTTGTTGTTTTATTAATTGTTACGATTGATTGAATTTGCTCATTTACGGAGAATCGAAGAAGCAATTACCAGGATGTCTATCTTTTGACAACCCGGTACTAATTTCTAAATGGAGAATAGATTTCCATCAGGTTTTGTTGTTGTAAATAAAAACGCGCTGCAGAAGAAAGATTCGGTCCAGGTGGTTACAAAGATAACATTTTTGCCCGAATTTGCAAGAATAAGGCAGAAAAATTTAGATCTTGCCATCGGATGAAGACTCATCCAAAATGCTCTCTAACTATTTTTAATCCACAACTGCTAAGATTGTGAGAGCAGAATTCTTATCTTTGCGTTCAATTAATAAAAAGAGACCAGTAATAAAAAGAGACCAGGGGTATTCTGTGATTAAGGACTTATTCGCTGTCAGCGTCCGGCAGTAGTAAGCACGGTTTTCACACAAAACCCGGTTGGACCAAAAGAATTGTATCGTTTTGAAATTTGAACTGCAACATACCGATTCCTCCTCGCAAGCGCGGGCAGGATTGATTACAACTGACCACGGACAGATTAAAACACCCGTATTTATGCCCGTAGGTACCGTGGGAAGCGTGAAGGCCGTGCAAATAACTGAGTTGAAAGACGACATCAAAGCGCAAATTATTCTGGGAAACACGTACCACCTTTACCTGCGGCCGGGATTGGATATTATGCAACTTGCCGGAGGATTGCATAAGTTCAACAGCTGGGAGAGGCCCATTCTGACAGATAGCGGTGGTTTTCAGGTATTTTCACTTGCCGAAAACCGGAAGTTGACAGAAGAGGGGGCTGAATTTCGCTCGCATATCGACGGTTCAAAACACTTTTTCTCTCCGGAGAAGGTGGTAGACATCCAGCGTATAATCGGAGCGGACATCATGATGGCTTTTGACGAATGCACACCCGGCGATGCCGATTACGACTATGCGAAAAAGTCGCTCGAGCTCACGGAGCGCTGGCTGAAAAGATGCATGGACAGGTTCAACGAAACCGAAGGCCTGTACGGATACAAGCAAACGCTGTTTCCCATTGTGCAAGGATGTGTGTATCCCGACCTTCGTCGCCGCGCAGCAGAAAATGTGGCTTCGTTTGAAGCGGATGGAAATGCCATTGGCGGACTGGCCGTGGGCGAGCCCACGGAAAAAATGTACGAAATGGTGGAACTGGTCAACGAGATCCTGCCCAAGGACAAACCACGCTATCTGATGGGAGTAGGTACTCCGGCCAATCTTCTGGAGGGTATAGAGCGAGGTGTAGACATGTTTGATTGTATCATGCCTACGCGAAACGGCCGAAACGGACAGATTTTCACCAAAAACGGCATTCTGAACATGCGGAACGAACGGTGGAAAAAGGATTTTTCTCCCATCGAAGAGGCAGGTGCCTCATACGTAGACACCCTCTACAGCAAAGCGTACCTGCGGCACCTTATTAACACGAATGAAATTTTAGGGTTACAGATTGCATCGGTGCATAACCTTGCGTTTTACACCTGGCTCATGCAGGAAGCCCGTAAACATATTATTGAAGGCGATTTCCCTTCCTGGAAACGAACTATGGTGGAAAGGACCATGCAACGTCTGTAGGATTGTGGTTGAATACCTATTGAGTATGAAAAACAAACTCAACCTGTTACGTATAGACAAGTATATCATCAGGAAATTCCTGGGGACATACATCTTCATGATTACGCTTATCTTGTCGATCTCGGTAGTGTTCGATATCAATGAGAAGATTGATAAGTTTATGAGCAACAGCGCTCCACTGAAAGAAATAATTTTTAATTATTACATCAATTTCGTTCCGTACTACGCCAATCTTTTCAGTCCGCTTTTTATCTTTCTGGCAGTAATCTTTTTCACCTCCAAAATGGCTTCCAGTTCGGAGATAATTGCTCTTTTATCCAACGGAGTCAGTTTTAAACGGTTGCTCAAACCCTACATGGTTTCAGCAGCCATTATTGCTGTTTTTTCCTTCGTGATGGGCAGCTTTATTATCCCCCCCGCCAACAAAACGCGTATTGATTTTGAACAAAAATACATCGACCCGCGCAAACGGAAAACGGGTGACAGGGATATACAGTTTAAGGTAGCCGAAGGGACGATTGTCTATTTCGGTAATTTCGATATGGAGTCTAAAACGGGCTATAATTTTTCCATTGATCATTTCGACAGCCTGAAGCTGGTCTCCCGGCTGACCGCCCAATCCATTAAGTACGATTCGTTGTATCACTGGACAATTAGCAATTACCAGATAAGGGATTTCGACGGGCTGGAAGAGAAAATCACCCACGGAACCACCACTGATACCATCATACAAATCGTCCCCAACGATTTTATCGTAGCCAAAACAGACCAGCAGATGATGACTACCCCGCAATTGCTCCGCCACGTCAGAAGCCAGAAGAGAAGGGGATTAGGTAATATTCAAGCGTTTCAGATTGAATACCATTCGCGCTACGCTTCTATATTTTCTGCTTTTATCTTGACCATTATCGGAGCTTCCCTCTCAGCACGGAAGGTGAAGGGGGGCATGGGGTTGAACATTGGAATCGGACTGGCTTTGAGTATGGCTTATATTCTGTTCATGACCATCAGTTCATCTTTCGCCGTAAAAGGGAGCATGAGTCCTTTTGTGGCGGCATGGATACCCAATATTGTTTTTATCGGCATCGCGTTCTTCCTTTACAAGAAGGCGCCAAATTAGGATTTACAATCCGTTGCAGCAGGCATGCCTGCGATCTGTAATTCAAAAAATCAGTTGAGACATGAAAAAATATATCCTTTCCACCGTTCTGTTCGCATTTTCATTGCTCGCCAATGCTCAAACGGAATACCCGGTTATCATTATCGAAACCAATTACGGTACAATGAAAGCCGTTTTGTACGACGACACCCCCAACCACAGCAACCATTTCCTGAAATTAGTAAAACAGGGATACTTTAACGGAACGCTGTTTCACCGGGTAGTTAGGGAATTTATGATTCAGGGAGGAGCACAGGATTCGAAGAATGCTCCTGCCGGAGCACAGATCGGCGGCGGACGTACCGATATGGATATTATGCCCGAGTTCAGGGACAATCATTTTCATAAAAAAGGAGCTCTGGCTGCTCCGAGAAGGGGAGATAACGAAAACCCGCAGAAAAAATCAGACGCCTCCCAGTTCTATATCGTGCACGGGAAGGTATATTCACCGGGACGGCTGGATTCCATGGAAATGGCGGTAAACGTGCCCATCAAAAACAAGATTATCCGCGACCATTACTTACCGCATAAAGACGACCTGGCTAAATTAAAAGCCACTGATGCCAGTGCCTTTAACGCTATGCTGGATTCGGTCCTCCACGTGGTGGATTCGTTGTATGAAGCCGCTCCCGGCAAGTTTTTTCTTCCTGAAGAACTCAAAGAAACCTATTCCACGATTGGCGGAGCACGTCATCTGGACGGTGAATACACCGTTTTTGGCGAAGTCACCGAAGGGCTGGAGGTTATTGACAAGATTGCCGCCCTGCCTGTCGACAGCAACAGCCGCCCTAGATCAGATGCGAAGATTGTGAGGATTTATGTGGAGTCTAAATAGCCACCCTACTCAATATTCTTTCTTACCTGCGTCAAAAATACCTTCATGGCTTCGCTGTCCCTAACTTCGATAATAGCCAATAGTTCTTTCAGCTTCTCCCTGATTTTCACCAATTGATCGGGAGTATAAGGGTTGAACAAGATCTCCGTAAGGAGAAAATCATCTTCCGAAAGCAGCCCCTGTGCTATGTTCATATGCTTTTTGAACGTGGTTCCCGGCGCATCCTGATGCTTCATTACCGATGCAAACACCAATGTGGATGCAAACGGGATGGAAAGCGAGTAAGCGATGGTTTCGTCGTGCTCCCGGAAAGTGTATTCAAACACGTTTAGCTTGAGCCGGCGGTACAGATCGCGAAAAAAAACCTTTCCCAGGTGCGACGACTCCGATATGATAATGGCACTTTGCGTGCTGAGGTCGCTCAGGCTGGCAAACGTAGGCCCGAACATCGGGTGAGTGGAAACATACGGGCGGGTACGTTCCCGGTAAAATTCTTCCAATCCGGTTTTTACCGATGCAATATCACTCAGGATACACGTTTGCGGCAAATAAGGCAGCACACTGTGAAACGCCTCGACGGTGTATTTCAGCGTAGCGGCATTGATCACCAGTTCGGGGGCAAAATCCCGCACCTCCTCCGGCTTTGTCATCCGGAGTGTGTTGTATATGAACCGTAGTTTTTGGGGATCGGTATCCAATACGGCTACTTCGTGATCGAAACTGAGCACATCGGCAAAGAACGATCCCATTTTGCCAGCTCCTAAGATGAGTATTTTCATTTTTTTGCTCTTTCCATTACTTCAAACTGCTGACGAACGGATTCCGTGTGAATGGCTTCCAGGATTTTCAAGGCAAATTCACCCGCCATCTCCATTTTCTCGGCTTGCTCCACGCGGTCCTTGCGGATATGATCGTAGCGTCCGGTCTGGAGTACGGGCATATCGTGCTCCAGCTTGTAGAGCCCTATTTCGCGGGATACGCGCATACGTTTCGATAAGAGTTGCAGGATTTCATTGTCCAGGTCATCTATTTGCCGGCGCAGGTCGGATAAGTCCTCCGTCGATTGCACCTTGTCGCGAATAACCAGTTCATTCAGAATTTCAGCCAGCGTTTCGGGAGAGATTTGCTGGGAACTGTCGCTCCAGGCATCATCGGGGTTACGGTGAGACTCGATGATCAACCCGTAGTAATTCAGGTCCATGGCCTGTTGGGAAATCGTTTTAATCATGGAGCGTTTTCCACCAATATGGCTTGGATCACAAATGACGGGAAGGTCAGGGTAACGGCGTTTCAATTCGATGGGGATGTGCCATTGAGGAATGTTGCGATAAACGGTCTTGTCGTTGGTACTGAACCCGCGGTGAATGACCCCGATCTTCTTAATGCCTGCGTTGTATAAACGTTCAATGGCACCGATCCATAGCTCCAGGTCGGGATTCACCGGATTTTTTATCAGAACCGGGATGTCCACACCCCTTAATGTATCTGCTATTTCCTGTACGGCAAAAGGATTTGCTGTGGTGCGGGCTCCGATCCACAACATATCCATGTTGTATTTCAGAGATTCATACACATGTTTTTCCGTGGCCACCTCGGTCGCCACATACATACCGGTCTCTTTGCGTACCTGCTGGAGCCATTTTAATGCCGGGGTGCCGACCCCTTCAAATCCACCGGGCTTTGTGCGTGGCTTCCACACACCCGCCCTGAAGATCTTCACCCCTTTTTCAGCAAGTTTTTTTGCCGTCTCCATGACCTGCTCTTCCGTTTCCGCGCTACATGGGCCGGAAATAATGATCGGGCGCTTGTCCTCGACCCCGGGTAATAAAATTGATTCAAATTCCATATTTTTCTTTGTCATGTGTTGTAAGTTAAAATTCGATTGTAGGCTTCCTCCATTTTTTCAACGGATGCGCCGAGAGAAATCCGGATATACCCTTCGCCATTGCTTCCGAAGATTACACCGGGGGTAATAAAAACGCGGGCGTTGTACAGGATATCATCGATAAAGTCTTTGCTCGACACCACAGATTCCGGCAATTTTCCCCAAACAAAAAGGCCAACCTGGCTTTTATCGTACTTGCAGTTCAGCAGATCCATAATTTTCTCCGCCCACAAACGGCGTTCGGCATAAATACGGTTCATCTCGTCGTGCCACTCCCGGGTGTTCTGCAAAGCGGCGACGGTTGCCAGCTGCATGGGTTTAAACTGGCCGCTGTCGATATTGCTCTTGGCTTTTAATACCCATCTTACGAACTCTGGATTGGATGCCAGCAGCCCCATACGCCAACCCGACATATTGTGTGATTTGCTCAACGAGTTAAGCTCAATGCAAATGTCTTTTGCACCCTGCACCGACAAGATACTCATCGGACGATCATTCAGGATAAAACTGTATGGATTATCATGACAAATGACAATACCGTGTTTTTTACCAAAGGCCACCAATTTTTCAAACAACGCCAAGGATGCATTTTTACCGGTAGGCATATTGGGATAATTTACCCACATTAGCTTTACCCGGGTCAAGTCCAGCTTTTCCAGGGCATCAAAATCGGGCAGCCACTCATTTTTCTCCAGCAAATCGTACTCGACGACGTTCGCACGAAGAAGTTCCGAAACCGATCTGTAGGTTGGGTACCCCGGATTGGGAACCAATACCGAGTCACCAAAGTTAAGAAATGTCATCGAAACGTGTAAAATTCCTTCTTTTGAGCCGATAAGCGGCAATACTTCGTCCGTCGACAAGTCGACGTTGTAAAACTTCTTATACCATCCGGCATAAGCCTTTCTCAATTCCGGTATCCCGGAGTAGGGCTGATAAGCATGTACATCGGGGCGACATGCCGTATCACACAAAGTTTCAATCGTTTCCTGCGACGGCATTTTATCGGGTGCTCCCACCCCCAGGCTGATGATGTTTTTGCCTTCCGCATTCATTTTGGCAACTTCGGCAAGCTTCACCGAAAAGTAATATTCCGAAATGCGTTTTATGTGCCCGGCAGGTTCTATGTTAAGTACTTTATCCATTTTGTTCGATAGTTGTTAAATAGTTATTCGGTTGTTATTCAGTCGGCAACAATGTGTTTGTCTTCGACATACTCACCCAGCACCTTGAGGTTTCCCACCAAAGGCAGTATGGCCTTGATAGACTGACGGTACCGTTCGAAATTGGAAAAAGTCAGGTCGATGTAAAACTGATATTCCCACTCCCGACCGATAATCGGCAGCGACTGAATCCGCGTAAGGTTGATGTCGTAGAACGAGAGCACCGACAACACCCGGGAAAGGCTCCCTTCACTGTGTGGCAGAACGAAAACAAGCGAAGCCTTGTCTATATCGGATGACTTCCGTATTTCACCGACCATTTCTTCGTGAGCCAATACCAGAAACCGGGTAAAGTTACGTTTGTTGGTTTCTATTCCTTCCCTTATAACTTCCAGGTGATATACCTCGGCGGCAAGCTTGCTGCAAATGGCCGCTATCCCCGGGGTGTTTCCTTCCATTATTTCCCGGGCAGCCAAAGCAGTATCCTCGTGCTCAACGACCTTCACCTGGGGCAGGCTTTCGATAAAATCGGAACATTGCATCAGTGCCATCGGGTGCGAAACAATTTCCCTTATGTCTTGCAAACGTTGTCCGGGCAGCGCCGATAACGTATGGGAGATACGCAATTTATGCTCCCCCGCAATCTTCATGTCGTTGAGCTTAAGCAGGTCGTGATTGAGCAACAGCCCCCCGGCAATCGTGTTCTCGATCGCCATAATTCCAATTAGATGTTCATCTTTTTGAGCTTTTAAAAAAATCTCTTTAAACGTAAGGCAAGGTACAATCTCTATCTCCTCCCCGAAGTAATTGCGGGCAGCAATGTCGTGGTAGGCGCCTAATCCGCCTTGTATGGCAACTTTTTTCATCTGTTTTGAGAGCTAAGTCTATTAAAATAAAAAAATCCCGTCGTGCTATCGACAGGATTTTCTATTCAAAAAAGTTATTTTTTATTTCTTCATTTTGCACATCAAATCCTGTTCTACTTACTAAAGTAAAAGTAAAAATAGAAAGAATAGGCAAAATGGTTCTGTTTCATTTTATTCGTTATTTGCGAATATCGGTTGCAAAATTACAACAAAAATTAAATAATACAACAAAAGGAAGAAATATTTTGTTCATTTTTTTCAAAACAGGAATAACTACCCCGTTTGTCGATATTTTTATATTCCATTCAAGTACCGCATGTTATTCCCGTTAGTGGCTGAATCTACAACTTGCCCAAGTTAAATATTTCATTTATTTATGTATATTTGCAAATTAAAAAAATTCCAAACCATCTAAAAAAAACAATTTATGTTCAAAAATCATCCTAAAGGACTTATTGGCGCCGCCCTTTCCAACATGGGCGAGCGTTTTGGTTTCTACATCATGATGGCGATACTATCGTTATTCCTTTTATCTAAATTCGGACTGGACAAGACACAGGCCACTGTCATTTATTCGATTTTTTATGCTCTGATCTATTTGCTTGCACTTGCCGGCGGCTTCATTGCCGACAAAACAAAAAAGTACAAGGGAACCATCTTGTGGGGCTTGATACTTATGACAATAGGTTACTTCCTGATTGCCATTCCAACACCTACTCCCGTTCCGAATTTTGCGTTGTTCCTGGCCATGACCTGCTTCGGACTGTTTGTCATTGCTTTTGGCAACGGACTGTTTAAGGGCAATCTACAAGCGGTGGTAGGACAAATGTACGACGACCCCAAGTATTCCGATAAGAGAGATACCGGATTTCAGATTTTCTACATGTTTATCAATATCGGTGCCCTTTTTGCTCCGCTTATTGCCGTGGGCATCCGTAACTGGTGGGTTCAACACAATGGCTTTGAATACAACTCCGATCTTCCGGCCCTTAGCCACCAGTTTCTAAGAGGAACCATAACGCCGGAGGCCACACAACGTTTCACAGAACTTTCTGCATCTGTGAGCAAAACACCACCGGCCGACCTCACCGCTTTTGCCAACGAATACCTGAATGTATTCAACACCGGTTTTCATTATGCTTTTGGCGTAGCCATTTTCGCCATGCTGATCTCTCTGACAGTATTCATTATAAACAAAAGAAAATTCCCCGACCCGGCCCTGAAAGCTGCGAGATCCAAAGAAAGCACCGATGCTCAACCGAATGAAAATCAAATGGATTCAAAAGAAGTTCGTCAGCGCCTGTATGCCCTGTTCTCGGTGTTTGCTGTAGTAATCTTCTTCTGGTTCTCGTTTCACCAAAACGGCGTGACCCTCACCTTCTTCGCCAATGAATACACGGATTTGAGCACAATCAATATCGACCTGGGATTTACAAGTATAAAAGGTGCTGAAATATTCCAGTTCTTCAACCCTTTCTTTGTGGTATTTCTTACTCCTGTAATTATCGGACTCTTTGGCTGGCTTAGAGCAAGGGGAAAAGAGCCTTCCACTCCAAAGAAGATAGCTATCGGGATGGGGATTGCAGCCACTGCCTTCCTGGTTATGTCCATTGGTTCACAAGGGCTGCCAGACACGGATACGGCAAGGGCTATGGGCGGACTGACCGATGCGCAACGCGTGACTCCATTTTTGCTTATTGGCACCTACTTTATTTTAACTGTTGCTGAGCTGTTTATCAGCCCTCTCGGATTATCTTTTGTGTCAAAAGTGGCTCCACCCCAATATCAGGGAATTATGCAAGGAGCATGGCTTGGAGCTACGGCTCTCGGGAACCAGCTGCTGATCTTCGGCACCATTTTCTACGAAAGCTTACCGTTGTGGACAACCTGGCTGGTATTTGTGGGCGCGTGCCTTATCTCTATGTTCACCATGTTGTATATGCTGAAATGGCTCGAACGGGTGGCGAAATAGAATAGGATCAACTTTTTCGAAAACGTTGAACTGAACCGGTGGGCAATGCTCACCGGTTTTTGTTTGTTCCCAATGTTGATAACTTCTATCTATTTCTTCTCGGGCCGGCTGTTTTTTTGGCTAAATTTGTTGCTGTTAAAACGGAAAATCCATTTATTTTTCTCTTATGCAGCCATTTGTACATTTACACGTCCACTCCCAATATTCCTTGCTCGACGGACAAGCCAGTATCAACCGGATTGTTGATAAAGCCATGAACGACGGGATGGCCGGAATCGCACTGACTGACCACGGAGCGATGTACGGGATCAAGGAGTTCGTGAATTATATCAACAGTGTCAAATCGAAAACAAAAAACGAAATAAAACAATTGAGCAAGGAACTGGAAAGCAATCCTGCCAGCCAAAAACTAAAAGAGGAGATTGCTGCCAAAACCGCCAAACTCAATTTCAAGCCCATTATTGGCTGCGAATGTTACTGTGCGCGCCGCAACCGTTTTTCACAAACGGAAAAAATTGACGGCAGTGGCTGGCATCTTGTTGTGCTTGCCAAAAACCTGACCGGATACAAAAACCTCATCAAGATGGTATCGAAAAGCTGGACCGAAGGGTTTTATTACCGTCCGCGCATCGACAAGGAACTGCTTGAGCAATATCACGAAGGACTCATCATCTCCACGGCTTGCCTGGGGGGTGAGATACCGCGGAAAATAGACGATGGCAACGTGGAGGGAGCAGAAGAAGCGGTTGAATGGTTTAAAAACATTTTCGGCGACGATTTTTACCTCGAAATTCAACGCCACAAAACCGACCGCCCCGATGCCGACCAAACGACTTTTCCGAAACAGCAACGTGTCAACGAAGAGATTATCAAAATCGGCAAGAAATACGGTGTGAAGGTGATTGCTACCAACGACGCTCACTTCGTAAACGAAGAGGATGCCGAAGCGCACGACCGGCTTATCTGCCTGAGCATGGGGAAGGATTTCGATGACCCCGACCGGATGCGCTATACCAAACAGGAGTGGATAAAAACCACGGCTGAGATGAATCGAATTTTTAGTGATGTGCCTGAAGCGCTCGCCAACACGATGGAGATTGCCGACAAGGTAGAAATTTATTCCATTGATAATCCGGCATTGATGCCTTTTTACCCCATCGACAGTTCATTTGGAACCGAAGAAGAGTATAAAACCAGGTACCCGGAAGCAGCATTGATCGAAAAGTTTGGTGAAACCAATTTTAAGCGGTTGGGAGGATACGACAAAGCAATCCGTATCCAGCTCGAGTCGGACTATCTTAGGCACCTTACCAAAATCGGGGCACGCAAAAAATACGGGGAAGAACTCAGCGAAGAGGTTACCTCACGGTTGAAGTTTGAAATCGATACCATTACCAACATGGGATTTCCCGGGTATTTCCTGATCGTCCAGGACTTTATTAACGCGGCACGCCAAATGGACGTTGCGGTTGGTCCGGGCCGTGGATCGGCAGCCGGATCGGCTGTGGCATACTGCCTGGGAATCACGGATATCGATCCGCTGAAATACGATCTGCTGTTCGAGCGGTTCCTCAACCCGGACCGTATCTCCATGCCTGATATAGACATTGATTTCGACGACGAAGGCCGCGACAAAGTACTCCAATGGGTTACTGAAAAATACGGATTCGAAAAGGTCGCCCGCATCATCACCTACGGGACTATGGCTACAAAATCGTCTATCCGTGATGTGGCCCGCGTGCATAAACTGCCTCTGGCAGAAGCAGACCGGCTGGCAAAACTGGTTCCCGACAGGATTCCCAACGTAAAAAAAATAAATCTTCGGGAAGCCATTGAACACGTTCCGGAACTCAAAGAAGCCGCCAACAACCCCGACCCGCTGGTCCGGGATACGCTCAAATATGCTGAGATGCTCGAGGGGAACGTGCGCAGCACCGGAGTACACGCTTGTGGCGTTATTATCGGACAAACCGATATATCCGACATTGTCCCTATAAGCACTGCTGACGACAAGGAAACAAAGGAAAAGCTGCTTGTGACGCAATACGAAGGCTCCGTCATCGAAGAGACGGGGTTGATAAAGATGGACTTTCTGGGACTTAAAACCTTGACCATCATAAAGGATGCGCTCATAAACATCGAAACAACACACGGCATCAAGATAGACATCAACACCATTCCGCTGGATGACCCAAAAACATACGAACTGTACAGTAACGGCCAAACCACCGGTACATTCCAGTTTGAGTCAACCGGGATGCAGAAGTACCTGAAAGAGCTTCACCCCAGCAAGTTTGAAGACCTGATTGCAATGAATGCCCTGTACCGTCCCGGCCCGATGGATTATATCCCTTCTTTTATCGCCCGCAAGCAAGGAAAAGAGAAGATCGTATACGATATTCCGGTAATGGAGAAATTTCTGGACGAGACCTATGGAATCACGGTTTACCAGGAGCAGGTGATGCTTTTGTCGCGACTGCTGGCCAATTTCACCCGGGGACAATCGGATGAGTTGCGCAAGGCCATGGGCAAGAAATTGGCGGACAAAATGGCGGCCTTGAAAGAAAAATTTATTTCCGGAGGGAAATCCAACGGCTACAAAGAAAAAGACCTGCAAAAGATTTGGACGGACTGGGAAAAATTTGCTCAATACGCCTTCAATAAATCGCATTCCACCTGTTATTCGTGGGTTGCCTACCAGACCGCCTGGCTGAAAGCAAACTACCCATCGGAATATATGGCGTCGGTGTTGTCTAACAACCTGAATAACATCACTGAAATCACCAAGTTTATGGACGAGTGCAAAGCCATGGGCATCAATGTTCTTTCGCCGGACATCAACGAATCGGTACTCAAGTTCTCGGTGAACAAATCCGGCCATATCCGCTTCGGGCTGGCTGCCATAAAAAGTGTCGGCCACGGAGCCGTGGAAGGCATACTGGAAGAAAGGACGAACAATGGCCCGTTTAAAGATGTGTTTGATTTTGTGGAGCGGGTGAATCTATCTTCGTGTAACAAGAAAAACATTGAATCACTGGCATTGGCTGGAGCTTTCGATTCGCTTCCCGGAGTAAAACGGGAACATTTTCTATCGGTAAACAGCAAAGGGGAGGACTTTTTGGAAACGCTTATCCGGTACGGGAACAAGTTTCAGCAGGACAAGTATCTATCCATGAATTCACTTTTTGGAGACGATACATCGTTTATGATCAGCCGCCCCGAACTGCCGAAAGTGGAGAAATTATCCGACCTGGTACGATTGAATAAAGAACGGGAACTTATCGGAATTTATTTGTCGGCACATCCGCTGGATGATTATGAATTCATATTGAACTATGTTTGCACTTCCAGTTGCGCATTGCTACAGGACCTGAATCCCCTTAACGGCAAGGATGTCAGCTTTGGCGGCCTGGTTACCAGCGTAAGGGAGGGACAGACAAAACGCGGTAGCCCCTACACGATCATGGCTATAGAAGATTATACTGGCAGCTGTGAGCTGGCGTTTTTCGGAGATGACAGTGTAAATTTCGGAAGGTTTGCACGCCTCGGACTTTCTATTTATGTCACGGCCAAAATCCAACCCAAGCGATTCCGCCCGGAAGAGCTGGAAATAAAGGTAATCTCCATCAACCTGCTTTCTGAGGTGAAAGACAAGCTGGTTACCAAAATAACACTTCAGCTCCCGATTACCGAACTGGACGACACGTTGGTTTCGGAATTATCGGCTCTGATGAAAAACAATTCGGGCCATTCGTTGTTATATTTCAACATTATCGGCGAAGCGTACAACATGAATGTACAACTTTTTTCGCGTCCGTCTAAAATTCAGGTAAACAAACACCTGATAGACAACTTAAAGAACAATTTGAACATCGACTTCAAAATTAATTAATTCAAAAAAATAACTATGGCATTACAAATTACAGATGCAACACTTAACGAAGTGTTAGCAACAGACAAGTTAGTGGTTATCGATTTTTGGGCTGAATGGTGCGGACCCTGCAAGATGGTTGGTCCCATCATCGATCAGCTGAGTGAAGAATATAAAGACCGTGTAGTGGTGGGAAAAATAGATGTTGACAACAACGATGAAGCCACTTCAAAATACGGTATCCGCAATATTCCCACCGTTCTTTTCATCAAAAACGGCGAGGTAGTGGATAAGGTAGTGGGTGCCGGCGCCAAAACTCTTTTCTCCGAAAAAATAGAGAAGAATCTTTGATGCTACTCTCCCCATTTTAAAACATCCACTCACGGAGCTCCCTTATGGTGCTTCGTGATTTTTTTTATAGGGTGTAGATATCAAAAAAGCGCCATATCCTTTTCGGATATGGCACTCATACTATATTCTGTATACCAACAGCTTATCAATAGCGGTTGCTCACTACATCCCAATCGATAATCTTCCAGAGCTCTTTCAAGTGATCGGCTCTTCGATTCTGATAATCGAGGTAGTAAGAATGTTCCCAGACGTCGAAACCCAAAATCGGTGTTAGACCTTTTGTCAACGGATTTCCGGCATTAGCTTCCTTTTCGATTGACAGCTTGCCACCGGCATCTTTCGCTAACCAAACCCATCCTGATCCGAAAACCGTAGCTCCGGCAGCGTTGAACTCCTCTTTAAATTTATCGAACGATCCAAACTGTGAGTTGATGGCTTCAGCTAACTTCCCTTTGGGTTCGCCGCCACCATTCGGTTTGAACGATGTAAAGTAAATGTTGTGGTTAAGGGTTTGCCCCGCATTGTTAAAAATTGCTCCGTCGCTCTTCTTTACGATGGTTTCCAAATCTGCATCTTCAAATTTTGTTCCCACAATCAACTTGTTAAGGTTGTCCACATAAGCCTGATGGTGTTTGCCATAATGGAGTTCAACGGTTGTTTTACTGATTACCGGCTCTAAGGCATCGGTTGCATAGGGTAATGCTACTTTTTCAAATTTCATAGTTTCTTTATTTTTAAAATTATTATTTTCGTTGTTGGTTGCTTTTGAATTGTTGCACGTGGCCACTGACGCTGCAAAAATTATTGCTAACACGGAATACTTCATTGCTTTCATAATTGAAAATTTGATTGTTCGTATCCTATTAACGAAACAGCCGTAAAAATGTTCACGCTATTTAGAATGAAACTTAATAATCAGGATGAAAAAACAATAAAAAAACAGTCCGGGCACCGAAACCCGGACTGAGAAATAAGATCACTGCTCCAATAAAACTTACGCTGTAGGAATGGCCGGCAGTGAAAGATCGTCGTTAACGTTCTTAGACTTGTCTTCGCTCTGCAATATTTCCTGCGAACGGGAAATCCAGGGACGTTTTCCGAAAATCTGCTCCAGGTTCTCCGCGTAAATGATTTCCTTTTCAAGCAAGATCTGAGCCAGTTGATGGTGTCCATCGGCATGTTTGAGCAGCATTTCCTTGGCTCTTTCATATTGTTCAGCGATCATGACTTTGACTTCGGCATCGATCAGTTCCGCTGTATTTTCGCTAAAGGGCTTCTGAAAAGTATAGTCCTGTCCTGACGAATCGTAATAGCTCAGGTTCGGCATCTTGTCGCTCATACCCAAATATGTTATCATGCCGTATGCCTGTTTGGTCACACGTTCCAGGTCATTCATAGCGCCCGATGATATCTTGCCGATAAAAATCTCTTCTGCAGCCCTTCCGCCAAGCAGAGCGCAGATCTCATCTAGCATTTGATCCTTGGTGGTAATCTGCCGCTCTTCCGGGAGATACCACGCTGCACCCAACGCTTTTCCGCGCGGCACAATAGTGACTTTAACCAACGGATTGGCATGCTCCAGGAACCAGCTTAATGTAGCGTGTCCGGCTTCGTGGATAGCAATTGATTTTTTTTCATCCTGCGTGATGATTTTGTTTTTCTTCTCCAGACCGCCAATAATCCGGTCAACAGCACTGATAAAGTCTTCCCTTTCAACAAATTTCTTTTTGTTTCGGGCAGCTATAAGAGCGGCTTCGTTACAAACATTGGCAATATCCGCACCGGAGAATCCGGGTGTTTGGCGCGCCAGAAACTCCACATCCACCGATTCGTCAATTTTAATGGGGCGCAGGTGAACCTTGAAAATCTCTTTTCTATCGTTCAAATCCGGCAACTCCACGTAAATCTGCCGGTCGAAACGGCCGGCCCGAAGTAAGGCTTTATCCAAAATATCCACCCGGTTGGTAGCTGCGAGAATGATCACTCCGCTGTTTGAACCAAAGCCGTCCATCTCCGTAAGAAGTTGGTTCAGCGTATTTTCACGCTCATCGTTCGATCCAAAGTTGACGTTCTTTCCACGGGCACGCCCAACAGCATCTATCTCATCAATAAACACAATACACGGCGATTTTTCCTTAGCCTGACGAAACAGGTCGCGAACACGGGATGCCCCTACCCCAACAAACATTTCCACAAAATCGGAACCGGATATGGAAAAGAACGGCACGTTGGCTTCGCCGGCAACCGCTTTTGCCAGAAGTGTCTTCCCTGTTCCCGGAGGGCCTACCAGCAAGGCGCCTTTAGGAATTTTTCCCCCCAAGTTGGTGTAATTACCCGGATGCTTGAGGAACTCAACAATTTCCTGAACCTCCTCCTTGGCTTCAGAAAGCCCTGCCACATCTTTAAAAGTAACCTTGGGCCCAGCATCCTTATCGAAAAGCTGTGCTTTGGATTTTCCCACACTGAAGATACCACCGCCACCGCCTCCGGGACCGCCTTGCATGCGTCTCATCATCCATATCCAAAAAACAATGATCAGCAGAAAAGGCGCAAAGGTTAGCAACATGCCCCAAATCTCTGACGTAGTATCGAAACGGACTTTTATGTCGTATGCCTTTTCTTTTTTAACGGTATCAAGGAACTCCGAAGTTCCCTGGGTAGAGGGGATATTTACCTGTATAAACGGGTTGGCGCCAAACCGGCCAGCCTCTTCTCCAAAAACATAATTAACGGACTCGGAACGCACTTTGGCTTCGGCAATGTCTTTATTGCTGTAGACAACGATGCTTTCAATACGGTTATCGTTTACGTATTCCTGAAAATCCGACCAATCTACCTTTTTTATGGTTTTGTTTTGTCCGAAAAATAACATTCCGATAAGCCCCATCGACAAAATGGCGTATATCCAGTAAACATTAAAGGGTTGATTGGGATTTGTGTTTCCCAATCCTCCGGGACGGACCGGCTTTTTTGGGTTATTGTTATCTTGTTGATTTTGGTTGTTATTTTCCATTAACGTCTCCTATGAAATTTTTGATGAATATATGTAACACTTCAGATGAAAATAAGTTTTAATCCAATGCCGGAACTTGCTCCAATGAAGCGTCTTCCCACAGATGATCGAGGTTGTAATAGTGCCGTAATTCGGGCACAAAAATATGTACGATTATTGTACCGTAATCCATACCTATCCATTCGGCACGTTGTTTTCCCTGGACTCTGATAGGGCTTTCCCAGGTATTTCTTTTCACCACCTCTTCTACCGATTCTGCCAATGCAGAAACCTGAGTAGGGGTATTTCCCTCACAAATGACAAAATAGTCGCAAATTGCTCCCGGAATTCCTTTCAATTGAATTTGAGTGATGTTCTTCCCTTTTTTCTCTTGTATCCCTTCAATGATGCTTTGTAATAACTTGTTATTTTCTTTCATTCGCTGTTTTAATGAGTTACGTATACAAAGATAGTCGCTTTTTCACAATCACCTTATCTTTCATACACAAAAATAACAGCAAGAAGAGTGCCAAAAAATAAATCAAAAAAACAAACTCGCCAACAACGTAAATCCCAATCCGCAAAAAGCGATAATGGTCTCCATTACTGTCCAGCTTTGGAGTGTTTGCTTCTCGTTCATTCCCAGGTATTTTCCTACTAACCAGAATCCACTGTCGTTGACATGCGACAGCAACGTAGCTCCCGATGCTATGGAGATCACAACCAACGCCCGTTGCGGATCATTCAAGCCAAACTCAGCGATAATTGGGGCAATAATGCTGGCAGCAGTGATCATGGCTACAGTGGCAGACCCTTGCGTCACCCGCACCAACGCCGAAAGAATCCATGCCAGTAGAATAGGCGGCAGTGCAGAATTTGCCATGGACTCCGCCATCATCTGGCCAATACCACTATCGATCAATACCTGTTTCAGAACACCGCCGGCACCGGTTATCAGAATGATGATTCCGGCAGGGCCAAGTGCCTTGGTGCTTAATTGAAGTACCTTTTGCTTGTCCATGCCCCTTCGGATACATAAAAAGTACGTGGCAATCAATGTGGCAATAATCAATGCTGAAAAAGGGTGCCCAATAAACTCAACAATGTCTGTAAAAACGGATTTAGTGACAACGCCTTTAGAAACCGCCACCGCTGTGATCGTGTTCAGTAGAATCAACAGCAACGGAATAGAGATAATCACCGCGATCGACCGGAACGACGGGTAGTTTTCCGGATCGAATTCCGGTGAAACATCGCCGGATGAATACGGCGATTCCAGGTAAATCTTTTTAGAAATATACTTCCCGAAGATTGGCCCCGCAATTATCGCAGTAGGGATACCCAGAATAAATCCCATAAAAATTACCCAGCCCAACGGCACACTGATGATATCTGCCACCGCAATCGGCCCGGGCGTTGGGGGAATAAAGCTATGCGTTACCGCTAATCCTGCCAGAAGCGGGATGGCGTAATACAATAACGAGAGTTTGGTATCCCGGGACAGTGCATACACGATGGGAACCAGAATAATAAAGGCCACATCCAGAAAAATAGGGATAGCCACCAAGAAGCCCGTTGTTACCATTGCCCAGGGAGCCCGTTCCTTGCCAAACTTTTTCACCAGGTGGTGTGCTAATGATTCCGCTCCTCCGGAACTTTCCAGCATTTGCCCGAAAATGGCCCCCAATCCTACAACGGTAGCCACAAAACCGAGCGTTCCCGCCATTCCTTCCTGAATGGACTTGGTGATACTGCTGAGAGGCATTCCGGTAAGGACGCCTACGTATATGGATGTGAGCAACAAAGCGATAAACGCACTGACCTTGAGTTTTAAAACCAGGAATAACAGTATTGCTACTGCGGAGACGACGATAAAAGTTAAAAAGAGTGTTGACATATTTACCGGTATGGAAGATTTCTGGTTTCAGGCCGTTTAAAGAGTATGCCTATGGCAAATCCGAATGGAATCCAACGCCGATTCTGGAGTACACTTGACAGGTTGAGCACCTTGTAAAACGCATTCGGCGAAATAATAAAGTTCGTTCGAAAAACCATCGTTTGCATCACCTCCTGAAAACAGCATAGTTTCAGTGTCCGTAACTACTTGTATGTTGTGCGGGTCTTGCGAGGAAAAGAAAACACTGGCATTCTCGAACCGGGCACTAAACCCCGCATGAAACGGATAACTGGCATGAAACGTATTGCCTCCGTCAATTTTGACAACGACATCCGAATCATTATACTTCCACAATGCGCTCACGTAGTCATGGGTGCTTAATTTTCCCGGCAAGCACCGGGCCTCTATCTGATCGGGAACACCGCAAACCCATTGAGCAAAATCGATATCGTGAATAACCAAATCGAACAAAGCACCACCCGACGATCCAAACTCTTTTTGTCTCTCCTTCCATTGCCCCCAGATAGGCACACCCGAGAAACGCGACAACGCTAAGAACTCCAGGCGACCGTATTCACCCGAATCTATCCATTTTTTCAATGTTTCGTAAGCCGGCATAAAACGTACTACATGACCAACCATCAACACCTTGTTTTTGGAACGGGCAAGGTTAATCAGCCTTTCCCCCTCCCCTGCATCAATGCAAAAAGGTTTTTCAAGAAAGACATTTGCTCCTGACTGAAGCGCCATTTCAGCCATCTCATAATGCAATGCTGTATGAACTGCAATAACACAGGCATCGGGCTTCTCCACTTTCAGACATTCTGCAAAATCAGAATAAATGTTCACGCCCGAAAGATCTTTTGCATCGACATTACCGGTGGCGAAATTACCCGACTGTTCTGTAAGCTTTGTGAAGATGTTCCCGGGAACTTTATCAACAATGGCTTTCAAATGAATACGCGGATTTTTCAAAATATTCAACGTGTGGGTCATTCCCATGAACCCGAAACCAACTAAAACTGTATTCATAAATTATCTTATTTATAATTTTATTTTTATGGTAAAGAGTTAAGATCAACCCCTTTCACACTCATTTTCAAGGTATATACCGAAGTCCGGGCGGTGATAAACAGGATGTTTCTTTTTTTTCCGCCAAAACAAACATTTGAAGGGCTTTCGGGAACTTCTATTTCCTGGATAAGTTCACCTTTGGGGGAGTATACCCAAACTTTTCCCATGGTCAGGTATACATTTCCTTTGTTGTCCATGGTCATTCCGTCGGATCCATGGGGTGCAAAAAAAGTCTTGTTGGCCAGGGTTCCATCCGGCTGGATGTCGTACTTCCATATCTTCCGGTCATTGATATCGGCAACATACAACGTTTTTTCGTCGGGCGTACCGACTAATCCGTTGGGTTGTTTATAATCGGCGATAACCCGGATGACCTCTCCATCGGGGCTTAGGTAATAGACTCCCCGCACATCCTGAACTTCAGCATGCCCTTCTCTCCAATAGTTCCGGTGATAATAAGGATCGGTGAAATAGATGCCCCCTTTGGGGGTAATCCATAAGTCGTTGGGACCGTTCAACTGTTTTCCGTCGTACTTTTCATGTACAACCTGCATTTTTTTATCTTTCCCGAAACGCACGATCTGGTTGTGTAAATCAGCACAGGAGACCAATTGACCGTCAGCATCAACATACAATCCGTTGGATCTACCGGTCTCTTCAGCCCACAGAGAAATGCCTTTTCCTTCATCCCAGACATAAATGCGATCGTTCGGCTGATCAGTAAAATAGACTCTACCCTCTCCCGAAACGGCCGGACCCTCGGTAAAAGAATAACCGGTCCCCACTTTTTCAATTTTCGCATTTTTCGAAATGATACTGTTTTTCTGTCCGTAAACAGAACTGCAACAGATCAATAAAACCAATCCTGTTACAACCTTCATCCGTTTATGTTTTATTATTCATATTGTTGTCCGGTGGAGCTGAAGAGAAGTGCAAATCATATATAAAACTGATTGAGTTTGACTGAAAACAGACTCTTTGGCAAATATAGTTATATTGCACAGAAATACAACTATCCACCCCGATTTTAATTGTAGCTAGCCGCTCATTTTCCCTCTCAGGTAACGGTAAAAAGCAAATTAAACCGTAATATTGTAAGGGCAAAACTATTCGAGCGAAAAAATGTTATATATTCATATGCGGACAGGAGCCGGACATTAAAGGTTAAGAGGTGACCGGAGTCCCTTGACCAGTAGTGGATGCCTGGCCTAAAATCACAACATAAAATTTAAAGAATCTATGAAAAATCTTGAAACTACCTTTATGGGAATAAAACTGGACAATCCGGTTATATTGGGCGCCAGCAATATGTCGTCACACCTCGACCAGCTAAAAAAGGCTGAACAGCAAGGCATTGGAGCTGTGGTTTATAAAACCTTGTTTGAAGAGCAGGTACAGTTGGAAAACCTGCAATTGGATGAAAGGTTAAGCCAGTACGCACACATTCACGCAGAAATGACCAGTATTCATCCCGATGTAAATTTTTCCGATATCGATTATCACTTGTCAAGACTTCGTAAAGCGAAGGAAAGTTTATCCGTACCTGTGTTTGCCAGCCTTAATGCTGTGAATAGAGAATCGTGGATAAGCTATGCCAGGATGTTAGAACAAACCGGGATTGACGGGATTGAAGTAAATCTTTACCAGACCCCCGTCGATTTTAGTAGCAGCAGTGAAAGTGTTGAAAACAATCAAATAGCTATCGTTGAAGAGGTAAAGAAAGCCGTGTCCGTTCCCGTAAGCGTGAAGTTGAGTTCGGATTATACGAACATCCTTCATTTCGCGAAAAGGTTGGACGAAGCAAAGGTAGGTTCCTTAGTCCTTTTTAATGCATTTTTCCAACCCGATATTGATATTCAGAAGGAAAAGCATAAAAAGGTTTTTAACCTTACCCAAAAAGGCGATTACAAAAAAACGCTGAGGTATACTGGAATGTTGTACGGCAATATTAAAGCTGATATTTGCAGTAGCCGGGGAGTTTTCACCGGAGAAGATGTGGTGAAGCTGATCCTGTCGGGTGCAACAACAGTGCAGGTTGTCAGCTCGGTATATAAACACGGCGTAGAAAGAATTGCCTCCATAAAGAACGGCATAACAGAGTGGATGCAACAGAAGGGATACAACAACCTTGATGAGTTCAGGGGCAAACTGGCCAATGTCAATTTAGACAAAAACGAACATTCACTGGTTTATAAAAGGGCGCAATATGTTGATTTGATGCTGACTTCGGAAACTATTTTCGGAAATTTTCAATAATCCCCTGTATTCATATTACAAAACCCACTAAGCGAAAAGGGCTCAGTGGGTTTTGTTTATTTCCAGCGTAACAAGACGTAAGGCCGGATTACAGGTCGGATTACAGCGTCTGCAACTTCAAATTTCTCCAAAGCACTTTGATACCACCGCCATCGTGGATTTGCAAGGCAATACGACCCTGAGCCTTTCCGATTTTCTCGTCGGTCAGATCCACCATTTCCTCACCGTTGAGATAAGTTTTCACGTTATCACCATTAATAACAATACGCAAGGTGTTCCAATCGCCCACTTTCAGGATCTCCTCTTTTTCGTCAGGGATCTGTACGAGCCAACCCCTTCCGTAAGACTCATAAATGCCTCCTGTATCATTTCCTTTGGGAGCAACTTCAACTTGCCAGCCATTCACAATAGCCCCCGGTTCAATAAATGAACGAATGAAAACTCCCGAGTTTCCATCGGCTTCCTGTTTAAATTCTACCGAAAGGTCGAAATTGTCGTAATACTCACGAGTAGCCAGATAGCCATATTGTTTATCAGGCCCGCTTTCACAAACCAACAATCCGTCCTGAACATACCATTTTTCGGTTCCGTAAGCCTCCCATCCAGTCAGGTCAACACCGTTGAAAAGATTTACTTCCTGGGTTTTACGGGGAAGTTCTTTGATTTTCACGTTGCGGAACCAGGCTGCCGATCCGTGGTCTTGCAAACAGATAACACCTTTACGAGCCAGGCCGTATTCGGGTGCATTTTCCCATTTTCCGCTGTTTTTGCGTGCAAACCAATCTTCTGTCCATGCTTCGAATTCGATCACCTTTTCACCGTTCAGCCAATGCTCAACATGTCCGTTATCGAAAACGATTTTCGAGGTGTTCCATTCTCCTGCGGGTTTAATAATAAGTTTCGCCGTATCGGGAACATACATGGCATAATCAGCAGCCGTTTTCTGCCATTCTTCCAGCGGGTCGGGAAATCCAAGATTATCAATCAACTGATATTCCGGTCCCGTAACGTACGGTACTGTAAATTTGGGATTTTCAACCACGTGGTACAGCACCCCACTGTTTCCACCGTCGGCGACTTTCCAGTCCCACACCAATTCAAAGTTTTCATACAATTTATCCGTTACAATATAACCGTGTTCATCAGCGCCCTCGCCTTTTGCCTGAATCATACCGTCTTCGGCAAACCACGGAGCGGTTAATGAATCACCGTTGTAATCGCGCCAACCGTTCAGGGTTTCTCCATCGAAAAGGAGCTGCCAGCCTTCGGCTTTTTCAGCTTCCGTCAATACATTGTGTTTCGCGGAAGGTTCACAAGAGGCAAATACCATTGTCATAAGCAGTGTTGTGCACAATAAAAAAAATCTTGATTTCATTTTTTCTGATTTTATAATTAAACGTTAGGAAAACAAAAGTATCTATTTTATGAAAATTATACAACTGTTCCCGTCGCCGGTTACTTTCGGGCTACAGAGAACGATCCGTTTAAGAGTTCATCATAAACCCCGGGATTGCTGATGATACGCAAGCCTTCCCTGAAAAGATCATTTTCGTCATTGATGATAACAAAATAGGCGGATGAATCAAACAGATCCCTAGCCATCAGTGCCTTGAGCTGTATTTTCAAAAATTGTTCCGACTTCCGGAATTGCTCATCGTCCCATTCCATTTTTTCTCCTTTTGCCATTTCCTTCATCCGGGTTATCATGGATTCGGGAATCCGGTAATCCGACTTGAATTTTTCGACGTGGGAATATGATTTTAACAATCTTGCCCGGTTTTTATCCACTTCGGCAATAGCGAGTTTGTTGACTATTCCCCGGCCAATAAGGTTACGGTGTAAATCCGTTACCGAGTTCGTGTCCACAGGTACAAAATAGTCGGGCATGATCCCGCCTCCACCGTAAACAGTGCGCTTGTTGACAAGCGTCTTGAACCTTAACGAATCGGGGAAACGGATACTGTCGGCGTGCCACATTTCACCGTGTTGTACCCGGTTGAAGAAATCACGGTTGTATGCGTCGATATTGCCTTCTTCGTAAGGCTTCTGGATGCTTCTGCCCGTAGGTGTGTAATACCGGGCAACGGTCAACCGGATCATCGTTCCGTCGGGAAGCGGAAGTTGACGTTGCACCAACCCCTTTCCGAAAGTCCGGCGGCCAACCACCACACCCCGATCCCAATCCTGAACGGCCCCGGCCACTATTTCACTTGCCGACGCCGAACCTTCATCCACGAGAACAACCAGGCTCCCCTGTTCAAAGCTTCCTGCCGACGTTGTGCGTAAATCATACCGAGGCTGGTTCTTCCCTTCGGTATATACCACCAATTTCCCGGCACCCAGGAATTCATCCACAATATCCGATGCCGTTTGCAAAATACCTCCTCCGTTTCCGGTCAGGTCGAGAATAAGGTTTTTCATTCCTTTTGCTTTCAGTTCTTTCTCTGCTGCCAGAAATTCTTCGGATGAACTGACCCCAAAGCGGCTTAAACGGATGTATCCGGTATGATGATCCACCATGTATTTGGCATCGATACTGTAAATGGGGATCTTGTCGCGAACGATTCTGAAGTCCAGCAACTGCGGAGTTCCACGACGCAAAACCCTCACGTTCACGGTTGTGCCTTTGGGACCTCGGAGCATCTTTATAACATCCTGGTTATCCTTTTTTATACCGGCAATAAGCGAATCATTTACGTAAATAATTTTATCGCCGGGCAGGAGACCCACCTTTTGTGAAGGTCCGCCTGAAATGACTTCCATTACGTAAAGTGTATCGGTAAGCATATTGAACGAGATTCCAATACCGTCAAAATTGCCTTGTAACGGTTCGTTCATCGCTTTCACCTCATCCTTGTTGAGGTAAGTGGAGTGTGGGTCGAGTTCAAGCAACATGGCACGGATGGCCGCTTCTGTCAGATGAGAGGTTTCAACGTCATCGACGTATAAACCGTTTATCATCTGGAGCGTCCTCTCCAGCTTTACTCCATCAGGGGATAAACGAGATTGGCCAAACGACAAGGAGGATACCAGTAAAAGTGTTGCAAGAAAAAAAGTTGTTTTAGACATTGTTATTCAATTGTTATCCAAGTATCATCCCTTTCGGAACAAAAGCGCTCACATCGTGTCCGTAACGCAATAATTCACGTACGTGGGAGGAACTGATGTGCGTAAGTTCAGGCTCGGTAAATAATACAAATGTTTCTATTCCCGAAATCATCCGGTTCATATCGGCTATGGTTTTCTCGTACTCGAAATCATTAACCGAGCGTATTCCCCGTAATATGAACTTTGCATCCATTTTCCGGGCAAACTCGATAGTGAGAGAATCGTAGCTCCCAACTTTCACCCGGGGTTCATCCTTGTATAAGCTTCTAATCATCTCCATCCGCTTTTCTAACTCGAAGTAAGCCTTTTTTGCTTCGTTCACACCAATGGAAATTACAATTTCGTCTACCAACTCCAATCCGCGCCGTACCAGCGACTCGTGCCCGATAGTGAACGGATCAAAAGTGCCCGGGAATAATGCAATCCGGCTACTTCTCGACGGGGTGACAGATAGACGGGGAGAGGGTATTGATTCTAAATTGTCCATTTTCCGGGGTTATTTATCATATTTACAATTATTCCACAAGCTACGACTCCTCTTCAACAACCAGGTTTTCTATGATAAAAGTCTGCCGGTCGGGAGTATTTTTACCCATATAGAACTCAAGAAGCTCTTTGATAAGATCTTCTTTTCGCATGGATACCCTGTCAAGCCGCATATCTTTTCCGATAAAATTCTTGAACTCGTCGGGAGAAATTTCACCAAGACCCTTGAACCGGGTAATCTCCGGATTAGGACCGAGCTCTTCGATGGCGGCAAGCCGTTCCTCCTCCGTATAGCAATACAAGGTTTTCTTTTTGTTACGAACGCGAAAAAGGGGAGTTTGAAGGATATAAACGTGTCCTTTTTTTACCAGATCGGGGAAAAATTGCAGGAAAAACGTGAGCAACAACAGGCGAATGTGCATACCGTCAGTATCGGCATCGGTAGCAATGATAACCTTGTTGTAGCGCAATCCATCCATCCCGTCCTCGATATTAAGGGCAGCTTGCAATAAGTTAAACTCCTCATTTTCATAAACAATTTTTTTTGTCAACCCAAAAGAGTTTAACGGCTTGCCCCGAAGGCTGAAAACAGCTTGCAAATTAGGGTCTCTACTTTTGGTGATGGAACCGCTGGCTGAGTCACCTTCCGTGATGAAGATACAGGAATCATCGAGATTATTCCCTTTTGAATCGTTATAATGGATGCGGCAGTCCCGCAGTTTCCGGTTGTGCAAGTTTGCTTTTTTCGCCCGTTCCCGGGCTAATTTTGTTACCCCGGCAATGGCTTTTCGTTCTTTTTCAGAATCGAGAATCTTCTTCTGAAGGATATCGGCCGTCTCCAGGTGTTTGTGCAGGTAGTTATCCAGCTCCTTCTTCAGGAAGTCGCTTACGTATTTATTGATCGAAACTCCATCGGGGGTCATGTCCTTTGATCCGAGTTTTGTTTTTGTCTGCGACTCAAAAACCGGCTCTTCGATCTTCACGCTGATGGCAGCCACCATCCCGTTCCGGATATCGGAATATTCGAAATTTTTGGTGAAATATTCTTTGATAACCCGGGCAGTTGCCTCACGAAAAGCGGAAAGATGCGTCCCGCCTTGTGTGGTATGCTGGCCGTTGACGAAAGAGTAGTATTCTTCGCCATACTGGTTGGAATGAGTAATCGCTACTTCAATGTCATCACCGTGAAGATGGATGATGGGATAAAGAATCTCAGTTGTCAGGTTGTCGTTGAGCAGGTCTTCGAGCCCGTTTTTTGAATAAAACTTCTTTCCGTTAAACGTAATGGTCAGCCCCGTATTCAGGAAAACATAATTTTTAAGCAGAGGCTCGATATGTTCGTCACGATAAGCATAATCCCCAAAAATTTCGGTGTCGGGAGTAAACTCGATAACGGTTCCGTTGCTTTGCGAAGAAGATTGCTGCGGGCTATCGTTTACTACATGTCCGCGCTCATATTCAACACTCTTTGATTCACCTTCCCTATAACTTTCGATCAGGAACCTCGAAGACAAGGCGTTTACCGCTTTGATCCCAACACCGTTTAATCCCACGGATTTTTTAAACGCCTTGGAGTCGTACTTGGCTCCGGTGTTCATCCGCGAGGAGACATCCAACACCTTTCCCAACGGCACACCCCGTCCATAATCACGCACACTTACATTCCCGGAATCAATACAGATGTCTATGTTTTTCCCAAAACCCATCCGGTATTCGTCGATGGAATTATCCATTACTTCTTTCAGCAGGACATATATACCGTCGTCTGACGAAGAACCGTCTCCCAATTTCCCAATATACATCCCGGGACGTCGGCGGATATGTTCACGCCACTCCAGGGTTACAATGTTCTCTTCGCTATAATTCAGTATTGCTTGTTCTCTTTCTAACTCAGTCACTTGTTCTCTTTCTCCTATAATTTTTCAGGTGCAGGGCCTGTTTTAAAACCTTTCTGCACTTCTTAAAGTCAAAATTTGTTCCTTCTTCCGATAATTATAAATCTTTTATAAAAGCACGGCGCGTTTTATGATGTCTCGCCTCCAGATCATCCCACATGGATTGCACTTTATTGTTTACTGCCAACTCGGGGTTGCTTTCCGCATATTCAAATCCCAGCCGAATAGCTTCGGGGATAAACTGACTAAAGATAAGGGCATTCACACCTTTGCCCTGATACTCAGGATCAACGCCGATCAGCAGCAGGTCAAGAACTTTATTGTCGTTCCCTTTCAAAGCCCTGTATAAATGATACCACCCGGTAGGGAGGAACTTTCCGCCCGATTTCTGCAGTGCTTTTGCCAGACTGGGTAATCCGATTCCCACTCCCACAAGCCGATTGTCTTCTTCACGCAGCACGAGCGACAAGAAGTTCAAACGCAACATAGGAATATACATGTTTACGTAATAGTCTATCTGCGCTTTGGACAACGGAACGAAACCGTATAAATCTTTATAGGAACGGTTCAACAACTCAAATATCTCATGCGCATAAGGCCAGACATCCTTTTTACTTTCAAGCTTGACAACATTTAGTCGAAAACGTTTTTTTACGATTTCAGCAACACGCACAAACCGTTCGGGAATTTCCTTGGGTATCTTGATCAGAAACTCATACCAGTCCTGATCCTTTTTGTAGCCCAATCTTTCTATATGATCTACATAGTAGGGGTAGTTATAAATGGTTTGCATGGTACCAATCTGATCAAAGCCATCTACCAGCAGACCCTCGTAATCGAAATCGGTAAATCCCATAGGTCCGTGCATCTTTTCCATACCGCGAAAACGAGCCCAGTTTTCAGCTTCATAGAAAAGCACATCTGCCACTTCCGGGTCATCAATGAAATCGACAAAACCAAAACGGGCGTTCTTTTCGCTCCAGACATTATTCGCTTTATGATTGATCATTACTGCAATCCTGCCAACTATTTTTTCTTCCCGATAAGCCAAGAAATAAGCAGCATCGCAATGCTCAAAGGCCGGATTTTTATCCCGGCTCAACGTGGCAATTTCATCATAAACGAGCGGCGGAACAAAAAATTCGTTTCCTTCGTACATATCGATACTGAACTGAACAAACTGTCTCAGCGTATCTTTGTCTTTTACTTGTCTGATTTCTAATGACATACTCTTTATAATTTTCGCGTATATGAATAATTGATGGTTTAATTTTCACAAAATACTATAAACGGCAAAGATAATGAATTTTAGAGAATGTTTGAAACATGATTTCAGAAAAAACAATATCTCTACCCGGGTGTTTATATCTATTTGTATATAAGTTGTTTTGTCTTCAATCAAATAGTTTTCAAAACCATTTTACTTGTATATCCAAAAAAATGGCTAATTTTGCATTCTTAAAATGCTCATTTAAAAAATGATTAATCGAATTTTAATTCGTACCCGGATAGTACAGATTGTTTACGCCTGGTATCAGAATACGAATAAAGATTTACGTACAGCCGAAAAAGAACTTCTGTTCGGATTACAAAAATCCTACGATCTTTATTACTACCTCCTTTTGTTAATGGTTGAGCTGACAAAAGCTTACGACGCCCGCGTAGAAGCCAAGCGGAACAAGTATCTTCCTACGGATGAGGATTTAAATCCCAACACCCGGTTGATCGAAAACAAGTTTATAGGGCAACTTTCGCAAAACCATCAGTTCAACAAGTACCTAAATGAGCGCCCCATGTCTTGGAGAGAACATGATGCGTTTGTAAAGAACCTGCTCGACGAAATCATCGCATCCGATATTTATGCTGAATATGCCAACGAAACAAAAACGGATTACAACGACGACAGGGAGTTTTGGCGAAAAATCTTTAAGCAGTTTATCCTCGACAACGAAAAACTGGAAGAAATTCTGGAAGATGAAAGTATTTTCTGGAACGATGATATTGAAATTGTACAAACCTTCGTTATGAAATCCATCCGACAATTTTCGGAGGAAAATGGGGAGAATCAACGCCTTCTGCCAATGTTTAAAGACGACGAAGACCGTCAGTTTGCACTGAAGTTGCTTCACGATACCATCCTTAATGAACAGAAGTACCGTCAACTGATTGAAACCCACAGTGAGAAGTGGGATTTCGACCGTATTGCATTTATGGATATGATTATCATGCAAATTGCATTGGCAGAGATCCATACCTTTGAAACGATCCCCACCAGTGTATCACTCAACGAATATATTGAAATTGCAAAATCTTACAGCACTCCCAAGAGCGGCACCTTTGTCAACGGAATTTTAGACGCAATTGTTGCCGATCTTCGAAAAAATAATATTATTTTTAAACATTAATTTCAAACACTCTAAAACGTTATTCGTATGGATATTTTATTACAAGCAGCTACAGGCGCAGGCGGAGGAATGGGAACATCGCTATTGATGATGGTGGCTATTATTGCCGTATTTTATTTCTTCATGATCCGCCCGCAACAGAAAAAACAAAAAGACGTGCAGAAGGCTCGCGAAGCCATGAAGGTGGGCGACAAAGTGGTTACTGCCGGCGGTATTCACGGACGCATAAAAGAAATTGGCGAAACCTGGTTTCTGGTAGAGGTAGCCGATGGTGTAAAATTAAAATTTGAAAAAACATCGGTTTTTGCCTCTTCATCCGATGTGACTACACCTTAAGAAACCGTTTGTTTAATTATGGATTTGGCATCAACCAAGGATAGATGGATTGCGAAGATACGATCGTTCTTTTCCAGATTAAACTGGAAGAACATTCTTCTTTTTTTCGGATTCTTCATACTGGCTTTTATTTTTTGGTTGATGTTGTTTTTCCAACGCGACATTGAGGCTACCTATAAAATACCGCTGAAGTACACAAATATCCCTGACGATGTGGTTTTTGATGCTGTATTGCCTGACGATATTGAAATACGAGTTGCCGACAAAGGTTCGGAAATATTCCGATACACCTTTACCTTGAAGGATTCTATTGAAATTAATATCGCCAAGTACAAAGAGGAACGGATCAATAACCTGCAGGGGACTGAACTAATGCAACTCATCCGGAAAAAATTATCCCAGAGCACAAACCTCAAAGCCTACTACCCCATAAACATATCGCTGGTTACCTCTAAGCTTCAAAAGAAAGAACTGAAGGTAGTTTTCGACGGGGTTATCGCTACCAGCCGCAGTAATCTGGTGGCAGACAGCGCTACATTTCTGCCCGGAACCGTAATAGCTTACGGTTCTCAAAGCCAGTTAGCTGAAATTTCGTCAGCTGTAACCGAGTATACCCTGTTCAACAACCTGAAAGCTACCTCGCAACTGAAAGTAAAAATTATGCCTGTGAGCGGAGTCAAGTTCATACCCGACGAGGTAGAACTTTATATCCCCGTTTTGGAGTATACGGAAAGAAAATTTGAAGTTCCCGTCACGGCAAGAAATGTTCCGGATAATATCGACGTGAAGTTTTTCCCATCGCAAACAGAAGTATCGTTCTCGGTAACTCTGGAAGAATACAAGAAAATTGCCCCAGAGGATTTTGAGGTTGAACTGGATTACAAAAAATTCTTCAAAAACGAGGATGGACGCGTAGACCTGGAATTATCGGCAAGCCCTTCGCCCATACGTAACGTCAAGCTATCGCCCTCGTCGGTAGAGTTCCTTTTAGAAAGCAGATAAGATGATAAAGCTAGGAGTTACTGGTGGGATCGGAAGTGGAAAATCGGTTGTCTGCGATGTGTTCCGACTTCACGATATCCCTGTTTTTGATGCCGACCGGGAAGCCAAAAAGCTGAACGACACCTCTCCCGTAATCCGTGAAAAACTGATCAACAACTTCGGCCCGGACCTTTACCAGGGTAACAAGCTCGACCGCAAAAAACTGGCAAACCTTATTTTCAATAATGCAGAAAATCTTCGTATAACAAACGCTATTATACATCCCGAGCTGGCAAAATATTTCGAAAAATGGGTGGATCAACGAAAACACCATGCTGTTATTGCCATTGATGCAGCCGTTTTGTACGAAGCAGGATTCCAATCGTTGCTGGATAAGACCATAGTCGTAATGGCTCCTTTGGAAACACGCATTGAAAGAGCGGCAAAAAGGGACCGTCTCTCCAAAGAACAAATAACGGCACGCGCCAACAGTCAAATGAATGACGAAGAAAAAGCAGGACTGGCCGACTTTATCATCCATAACGATGGACGGCATTCCCTTTTGGAACAGGTTGCCCAAATCCTACAAGATATTTCAACCCTTTATTAATACAGGGCTTCAGGGAGGGCTGCCTGTAGAAAAACGTACTAATCAACCACTTAATTAAGTATTTTTATACTATCAATAAAAGACATTAAACATAAATTCACTACTTTTGTATCGGATTTAGGTTATCTAGTGGACTTTCGCACTGAACGTATTCGTTATAAATACATGCGAAATGTAATTTACTTATTTAAAATTAAAAAAATGATAGAAAAAATTGGGACCAATGCCGGTAAAGTCTGGACATTGCTGGACGAGGCCGGAACACAAAACGTAAAAGATCTGAAGAAGTCTTCAAAATTGACGGACAAAGATCTTTATGCTGCTCTTGGCTGGTTAGCCAGAGAAGGAAAAGTAGCGTTGGTGGAAGACGGAAAAGAATTATTCGTTTCGCTGATATAAAAAGCACACAACCAACGATTTAAGAAAAAATTAAAGTAAAAGCCGTCTTTAAAGACGGCTTTTTTGTATCCATTTTTTTCGACGATCTGTTTTTATCCGCTATCTTTACTAAAAAATAAGCGAATGAGAAAGTTGGCCATCCTTCTTTTATGGATATTTCTCACCCTCTCCGAAAAATCCATTCCCTGCACAACGGCTGTTATTTCCGGGAAAGCCACGCCTGATGGGCGAAGCATGATATGGAAACTGCGTGATACGGATGACCTGGAAAACTGTTTCCGCTATTTCAATGACGGAGAATACAGTTATATCGGGCTGGTAAACTCCGGGGATATGAAAGGTGAAAACGTGTGGGGCGGATCCAATAGTGCTGGATTTGCCATTATGAACAGTGCATCGTATAACGTGAACGAAAACGATACCACCTCCTTGAAAGACAGGGAAGGTATTTTCATGAAACTCGCTTTGCAAACATGTGCATCGCTGCAGGATTTCGAAAAACTGCTCAATGAATACCCAAAGCCGCGAGGATTGGCGGCACACTTCGGCGTTATAGATGCCAGGGGCGGAGCGGTCTTTTACGAGGTGAACAATTACACCTGGACAAAATTTGATGCCAATGCCGCTTCCGAAGGTTACGTGATCCGCACCAATTATTCCGAAACCGGCACTCCTGATTCAGGATACGGTTTTATACGCAGACAAACGGCAGAGAAAATTTTCGCAGAAGCGAAACGGATGAATCGGTTGAATTATCAAACCATTGTTCAAGAATTTACGCGGTGTTTCTATCATCCGGTTTTCGGGTTGGATTATCGGGAAAAATACGAAACCTCCACACCAGAAACCGTCTTTATCGCATCCGACGATCTCCTTACCCGCCATAGTTCCTCATCATCTATAATTGTACAAAGCATAAAGAAAGGCGAATCGCCCGATATGTCAACCATCTGGGCGCAAGTGGGATTTCCCGGAACATGTATAGCAATTCCACTCTGGGTACGCGGCGGAAAAAATCTTCCACAACTGGTACAATACGAAGAATCCATTAAAAACAGCCCACTCAATTACTTCGCCTCCCTGTGGAAGAAAGAGGCTTACCCCATCGGTCGTTCCGACGGGTATCACTATTTAAAAGTGCCCGTGCTCGTCAACTCCCAAAACAACGGCTATATTCAACGTATCGAACAATTGGAAAAATATATTTTTGCATGGACGGACGAGAAATTGACCTCGTGGAGAAGCATGCTGCCGCAAGCATCTGAACTTGAAACGTTTTATGAACAATTGGATGAAACAGTGAGTGGATTTTATGGAAAATAAACAACTACATTCTCGCTTAACAAAACTTTTTCCCAAAGAACAGGTTTTCACCGACGAACTCTCGCGCCTCGTCAAAGGCACCGATGCCGGACTGTATCGGCTTGTTCCCAAGGCAGTGGTAAAAGTCAACACGGAAGACGAAGTTATCCGATTACTGCAGTTTTGCAGCAAAGAAAGCATACCCGTAACTTTCAAGGCGGCAGGCACTAGCCTGAGCGGACAAACCGTATCCGATTCTATCCTGATGGAAACCGGGCGGGGGTTCGAGTTTTCGACCATAACGGAAAACGGGAAAATGGCTACTTTCGGCGCTGGCATTACCGGAACAGCAGCCAACCGTATGTTGCAGCGCTACCGTCGCAAATTAGGCCCCAAACCAGCATCCATCAACTCGGCGAAAATTGGAGGCATTATTGCCAACAACGCCAGCGGTTCGAGTTACGGCATTAAGCACAACAGTTACCATACCGTAAAATCGATGCGGATTATTTTTGCCGACGGCTCATTGCTCGATACCGCCGATACAACCAGTTGTCAGTCGTTTATCGCATCTCATCCCGAATTTATTGCTCAGATTGAACGCTTGCACAACGAGGCTTCTGGGAACGAAGGGGTTAAAAACCGGATACAACAGAAGTTCCAACTCAAAAACACATGCGGCTACGGCGTAAATTCGTTAGTAGACTTCTCCAACCCCGTAGATATCCTGCAACACCTGATGATCGGCTCAGAAGGTACACTGGGGTTTGTATCGCAAGCCACGTTCGAAACCGTACATGATGCGCCTCTCAAAGCTACAGCCATGCTCTATTTCCATAACTTGCGCGATGTGTGCGAAACCATTCTACCGTTGCGTTCGTGTTCGGTAAGCGCCGCCGAATTGATGGACAGGAACGCTTTACGTGCTGTGGAAAATCAGGAAGGGATGCCTGCCGAACTGAAGTCACTTCCGGAAGGGGCAGCGGCATTGCTTATAGACACCTCTGCCGACGACGAAGAAACGCTGCTTGTCCAGATGCGTGACATTGAAGCAAAACTGGCGCACATTCAAACACTTTATCCCATACGGTTTACAACCGACATTCATCTGTATAACCTTTACTGGAACGTACGTAATGGGTTGTTTACTTCGGCAGCGGCATCACGCCCACCACACACGGCAAGCATTATTGAAGACATTGCCTTTAGCGGTGAAATTTTAGGCGACGCGCTGACCGACGTGCGTGAACTGTTGGTGCGGACCGGTTATGCCGATGCCGTAATGTGGGGACACTTGCTGGATGGGAACGTTCATTTTACAGTTTTTCCAGACATAAATTCACCGGACGGTGTTGACAAGTACGCCCGTTTTATGCATGAACTGGCCAATCTGGTGGCTGTGAAACATAACGGCAGCCTGAAAGCCGAGCACGGAACGGGGCGAAACATGGCTCCCTTCGTGGAAAAGGAATGGGGCACGGAGATTTATGGGTTAATGAAACGCATAAAATCGGCTTTCGACCCAAATCACATATTGAATCCGGGAGTAATTATCAACGACGATAAAGACGTTTTCATCAAGAACCTAAAAAACATCCCCGATGCCAATCCATTGATTGACAAATGCATCGAATGCGGGTTTTGCGAAGTAACTTGTCCGTCAAAAGAGTTAACCTTTACACCACGTCAGCGTATTGTAGCGTATCGTCGGTTAACGGAATTAGCCGATAGTCGTTTTGATAAAAAGTTGCGCGAAAGATGGGCAGGAGAGATGGCATATGAGTTTAACGAAACTTGCGCTACCGACGGACTTTGCGCCATTGCCTGCCCTGTAAACATCGATACGGGGTCGCTGGTGAAAGAACTTCGCTGGAAAGAAAACGGAAAATTCGCGAACAGAGTTGCAAGCAGTATGGCTAATAATATGGCATCGGCCACATCACTGATACGTGGTTTGTTAAAAATTCCCCATTTCATCGCAAAAATTATAGGTTACAACCCAATAGAAGATATAACGAAAGGGGTATACAAAATGGGCGACGGCCTCTTTCCCTTATGGACAAGATATACGCCGTCAGGGAGCCGGAAAATTGTTCGTAACATTTTTCCTGGCCACAGTGCCGATGCGCCCGTAGTGGTTTATTTCCCATCGTGCATCACGCGCTCCATGAGCGGCCCTTCTTTCGGCTACGCAGAAAAAGAGGATATCCCTTCGAAAATGCTTTCGCTGTTGCGAAAAGGAGGTTATACCGTTATAATCCCTGAAGGAAAGGACAACCTGTGCTGCGGAATGGCATTCAGCAGTAAAGGGTTTCGGAAGCAAGCGCGGCAGAAAGAGTCGGAGTTGAACGGTGCATTGCTCAGAGCGAGCCGGAACGGCGAACTACCCATCGTGTGCGACATGAGTCCCTGTCTGCTGCACATGCGTGAAACGCTCGACTCCCGCCTGAGACTGTACGACCAGGTAGAGTTTATTCATGATTTTCTGTTAGACAAACTGACCTTCGAAAAGCAACCTGTATCCATCGCCATTCACACCACATGCAGTTCAACGAAAATGCACCTCGAAGAAAAACTATATACTGTCGCTGCCCTTTGTGCCGACAAAGTCATCGTCCCCGAAAACGTTTCTTGTTGCGGATGGGCAGGCGATCGCGGCTTTTTCTATCCCGAGTTGAACCGTTCGGCGCTCGCATCCCTTAAGCACGGTATCGGCGATGCTACCGAAGGGTATTCCAACAGTCGCACCTGCGAAATCGGCTTGTCGATAAACAGCGGTGTAACGTATAAATCGCTGGTATATCTGGTGGATAGGGCTTCGGAGAGGAAGTTTCTTTCGTAGATTGTTTGTATCTTTGCACACTCAATCAGCAAATTCACATTATGAACATCGAGAATATACTTCAGACTGCAATTATAAGCGCAATAAAAGAATTGTACAGCGTAGATGTAAATGCATCGCAAATCACACTTCAGAAAACAAAGAAAGAATTTAAAGGACATTTCACCCTCGTAACCTTTCCTTTGTTAAAGATTTCGAAGAAGAATCCCGAACAAACGGCACAGGAAATCGGTATGTACCTGGCCGATAAATCACCCGTTGTTTCGGAGTTTAACGTGATAAAAGGTTTTCTAAACCTGACGATTGCCTCGAAAGTATGGCTTGATCTGCTCGAGAACATCGATAAAAATCCCGAGTTCGGCTTCACACCTGTTGCTAATGACGCACCCTTGTTTATGGTGGAATATTCGTCGCCCAACACCAACAAACCGCTTCATCTGGGACACATCCGTAACAATCTCCTGGGACATTCGCTCTGTGAAATACTGAAAGCCAACGGTAAACGGGTGGTAAAAACCAATATCGTGAACGACCGGGGTATCCATATCTGCAAATCGATGCTGGCCTGGCAGAAATGGGGAGATGGGGAAACACCCGCATCATCGGGCAAGAAAGGCGACCACCTCATCGGCAAGTATTATGTGCTTTTCGATAAAAAATACAAAGCCGAATTAGCCGACCTGCAGGCTGCCGGACTATCAAAGGAGCAAGCCGAAGCCCAATCGGTTTTGATGGAGGAAGCGCGCGAGATGCTTCGTCAATGGGAAGCAAACGATGCCCAAACTGTGAATTTATGGAAAATGATGAACGGATGGGTGTATGCCGGTTTCGATGAGACGTACGAAAAGCTGGGGGTCTCGTTCGACAAGATCTATTATGAGTCGCAAACCTACCTGGCTGGAAAAGACGAGGTGCTGCGAGGATTGAAAGAGGGTATTTTCTACCAGCGTGAAGACGGGTCGGTATGGGCCGATTTAACCCATGAAGGGCTTGATGAAAAAATCCTTCTTCGCTCCGACGGAACTTCAGTGTACATGACGCAAGATATCGGCACAGCGAAGCTCCGGTTCGATGACTATCCCATAGACACCATGATTTACGTGGTTGGAAATGAACAAAACTACCATTTCCAGGTGCTCTCCATACTGCTCGATAAGCTGGGTTTTGAATTCGGAAAAGGATTGGTCCATTTCTCTTACGGGATGGTGGAACTGCCCGAAGGCAAGATGAAATCGCGTGAAGGGACCGTAGTGGATGCCGATGATTTGATGGCCGAGATGATTCAGACCGCCCGCGAAACTTCGGAAGAACTGGGAAAGCTGGACGGTGTAACACCAGAGGAAGCCGATCGTGTTGTAACCATGATTGGAATGGGGGCCCTGAAATATTTCATTCTGAAAGTAGATCCGAAAAAAAACATGACCTTCAATCCGAAAGAATCCATTGATTTTAACGGGAATACCGGTCCGTTTATCCAATACACCCACGCCCGCATCAAATCAGTTTTGCGCAAAGCCGAGGAACAAGGGATTCCTGTTCCTGAATCAATGCAGGCAGACATTGTTCTTTCTGAAAAAGAAGAAGGGTTGGTGCAGTTGCTGGCTGAATTTCCGGATATCGTCAAACAGGCCGGAGACGAATACAACGTCTCGCTAATCGGAAATTACGTGTACGATCTGGCCAAAGAATTCAACCAGTTCTATCACGATTTCCCCATGCTGCGTGAAAAGGACGAAGCCCTGCGTGCGTTCCGCCTGCTGCTTTCGAAGAACGTAGCCATAACCATCAAAAAGGGAATGGTATTGTTTGGGATTGAAGTGCCGGAAAGGATGTAATCGGATTGCGGAGTTGGGAATCGGGGATTAGATTTTTATGAACAAACAAATCACATACAAATTATTAATTTTTGCTACTGTTTTCCTGTTTTTCGCCACGAAACCCTCGTCCGCTCAAACACGTTCAGATTCTGTGCTCCAACCGGATAGGTTCCGGAACAGATTGGAATTCGAAGCCCGGCCGGGATACATTATTCCTACCCATAATTTTCTGAAAGGCGAGAATGCCCGCTCCAAACCCATTCGGAATTCGTTTTCCACCCACCTGAAGTACTCCTTTCAATTTAAGCCCGGCTCCCCTGCAGGGAGCATTTACGGTATACCGCACCAAGGGATTGGAGTTGCATATTTTACGTTTGGCGAGCCTCAGCAATTGGGAGCCCCCCTTGCCGTGTATTTGTTTCAAGGTGCTCGTTTAGCACAAATGACCTCCAAGTTGTCGCTTCATTACGAGTGGAACTTCGGGTTATCGGGCGGATGGAAACCTTACCATCCCAAAACAAATCCGGATAGCCGCGTCATCGGCTCGAAAATAAACGCATATATGAACACCGGATTTTATCTCAACCAAACACTTTCACAATACTTCAACCTGATTGGGGGTATCAGCATCGCACACTTTTCCAACGGGAACACACAGTTTCCCAATGCAGGATTAAATACGGCAGGAGTCAAGCTGGGGCTGATGTACACGCTTAATCCTAGTATAATGTCCCGGCAGTCCCCATACCGGGGAGCAGTGGCAGATTTTCCCCGCCATGTGAGTTACGATATTGTTTTGTTCGGTTCGTGGCGGCGAAAAGGTGTTTATCTTGAAGGCAAAGGAATAGCCTCACCGCACGAATATCCGGTAGGCGGCTTCAATATCAACCCCATGTATAACTTTGGTTACAAGCTGCGTGCCGGTTTATCGCTGGACGGTATTTACGACAGCAGTGCAAACGTGTATACCGAAGACTATATTGTTGAGCCTGGTGGTAAAAATCCCGGATACACGTTTCATAATCCACCGGTTAACAAACAATTGGCTTTAGGTATTTCTGCACGGGCGGAGTATGTGATGCCTTACTTTACGGTGGGTGTGGGTATCGGTTCGAATATCGTCCACGGAGGTGGCGACCTGGCCGGACTATACCAGATGTTGGCGCTTAAAGTGGAAGTTACCAGAAATTCGTTTATCCATATCGGCTATAATCTTCAGAACTTCCAAACGCCGAATTACCTGATGTTGGGTATCGGGTACCGGTTCAATAACAAATATCCCTGTTTTTACAGGTAATGGAAAAAATGTCCTACCTCTCTCCATATGAATGTGCGAAGGAATTTGTCACCTATACCGGCAGGAATATATTTATCACCGGAAAGGCCGGCACGGGAAAAACGACTTTTCTGCACCGGTTTCGTACGGAAACCACGAAACAGGTAGCCGTGGTAGCACCAACGGGTGTAGCGGCCATTAATGCGGGTGGGGCAACCATCCATTCTTTTTTTCAGTTGCCGTTTACCCCTTTTACGCCAACACCTGCCGGATGTGAAGCGTTGATTGCCCGTATGAAAATGAACAGCTCCCGGCGTCGTGTGATTCGTGAACTGGAAGTGCTGGTGATCGATGAAGTCAGCATGGTGCGAGCTGATGTGCTGGATGCCATCGACACGGTGCTTCGCAGTGTGCGCCACAGGCGTTCTGAACCCTTCGGCGGTGTGCAAGTAGTTTTTATCGGGGATGTATACCAACTGTCGCCCGTGGCCAAGGCCGATGAGTGGCGGATCCTGTCGGACTACTACCGGGGAATTTATTTTTTTCACAGTCGCGTCATCCAGGAACACCCACCGGTCTATGTGGAGTTCGACAAGATCTTCCGGCAGTCCGACAACCTTTTTATCGATGTGTTGAACCAGGTGAGGAACGACTCACTTTCAACTGAAGGGCTCGAGCTCTTGCAAAGCCGTTACGACCCGCACTTTAACCCGACGCCTGAAGAAAATTACATCACGCTCACCACGCATAATTTCAGCGCCGATGCGATCAATAGTGCCGAGCTGGAAAAAATTAACACAACCGCTCATTCGTTCCATGCGGTGGTGAAAGGGGAATTCCCCGACAATGCTTTTCCCGTGGACCGGGTTCTCATCCTGAAGGAAGGCGCCAAGGTAATGTTCGTGAAAAACGATACGGAAGTACCGCGACGTTATTTCAACGGTAAAATTGGCACGGTCACACACATCCTGGAAGAGGGTGTCACCGTACAGTGTCCGGACGACACGGAAGAAATCACCGTTTCTCCTGTACTCTGGGAGAATATCCGCTACACCACCCATTCGGAGACCAATACGGTGGAAGAGGAAATAATCGGCACATACAAACAAATTCCCCTGCGGCTCGCCTGGGCCATCACCATCCACAAAAGCCAGGGACTTACTTTCGATAAGGCCATCATCGACGCGGGGAAAGCCTTTTCACCGGGACAGGTGTATGTGGCACTGAGTCGTTGCCGGTCGCTCGACAGCCTGGTATTGAAAAGTCCGATTAACCGTTACAGCATAGGGGTAGACGAACAGGTTGTCCGGTTCTCCTCCTCTAAACCAGAAGAAAACCAGGTTGCCGGAGAGTTGCAGTTGGCAAAGAAGCAGTTCAGCATCAACCTGCTACTGCAACTGTATGACTTCGACCCGCTTCTCCAGGCAGCACGTTCCTGGTACTCCAATACTCAGGAAAACGAATCTTCTTTCAGCGAGGGAACTGTTCCTTTCGTAAGTGAGGTCTGTAATCAGTTGACGGAATTGGAGCAGGTAGCCGGCAAATTCAGGATACAGTTACAACATATTACCGGGCAAACACCCGTCAACAAGGTTTTTTTTGCAGAACGCCTCCGAGCATCCTCATCCTATTTCACCGAAAAAATAGAAACATTGCTGCGGACATTGCAGGAATCGACCGCAACCACGGATAGCAAGGCAAATGCGCAGGAATACGACGAGGACATCGTTTCCCTATTTGTAGCGGCAGCCCTGAAGGCGCACCTGATCTCTGCGACTTCAGATAACTTCTGCATAGAGTCGTATTACAATGCGCGACGCCAGTTCAGGCAACCTCCTTTCTCCCTCACTTCCTACAGCCGTGACAGCACGGGGATACAGTTGAAATCGATCCACCCCGAACTACTAAGCGAGCTGGTACAGCTCCGTAACCGCATCAGCAAAGAGGAAAATCTGCCGGTCTATATTGTGGCTTCAGTAAAAACATTGGTACAAATGGCGGATTACCTACCGGAGACGGAAAAGGAGTTACTGAGGATCCACGGTTTCGGAAAAGTTAAAACAGAACGCTTCGGCGCGAAGTTTCTGGAGCTAATCCAGAACTATATCGCGGCTTATGGAATAGAATCACGCATGATTCATTTTAAGGAAGACAAAAAGCCGAGAAAAAGAAAAAATAAAGGATAGGCCCTGCCGTAGAACCTATCCGGGAGCAATAACAAGTAAACGGGAGCACCTCTATCAAAAGTGCTCCCGTTACATCAATTCTGTCGCCAGTTATTCACCAAGAAACTGTTTTGAATTTTATATTTCTATTTATTAGGCATTTTCTCGCTATGGCAAAGTCCGAACAAATTTAGTTTTTCTCATTTAGCTTAACGAAATAGTTCATCTTATTTGTTGGGCGTTTCCCAGATTTTTGTCGCCGTACAACGAATACCGGCGGTCTGGTTTCCAGCCTGCAGCATAAACTCACCTTCTTCCAGTACCCAATGCCCCTGTTCGTTGACAAAGGCCAGCTCATTGCCTTTCATTTCGAAAGTGACCGTCCGGGTCTCTCCCGGCTTCAGCGAGATTTTCTCAAACGCTCTCAAGCGGCGTACATCGGGAGAGAGGGATGCTACCAGATCACTGCTAAAGAGCAACACGGCCTCTTTTCCTTCCCGGGCTCCGCTGTTGGTAACATCTACTGATACGGAGAACGCATCTTCCGCCGTAAAAAGTGTGTTACTCACACGGAGATTGCTATAATCGAAAGAAGTATAGCTCAGTCCATAGCCAAACGGATACTGTACCGATGTCTGCGCCCCGTAATCGTAGGCACCTTCCATCTTTCCGTCAATATTCTGACTGGGTTTATGGTCGTAGGTAATCAGGCCCTGTTCGTATTTCGGATAGGTGTAAGGCAGTTTTCCACTCGGGTTCACATCGCCGCTCAGGATATCCGCCAGCGCATCTCCTCCAAAATTTCCAGGCAGATAGGTTTGCACAACCGCCATAGCACCCGGTTCAATTTTGCGGATCAGTCGTGGACGTCCTTCATTCAGCACCAGAATCAGGGGCTTACCTGTTTTTTGTAACGCCAATGCCAATTCTGTTTGATTTTCAGAGAGAGTAAGCTCATCCAGGTTCCCGGGCGTTTCGCAGTAAGAGTTTTCGCCCAGGCAAAGCACGATATAGTCCGCCCCTCCCGCTGCTGTGACAGCCTTTGCTATTTCGGGTGCATTCTCCTCGAAGTACTGTCCGTCCATTTTATAGGTAACACCGGGTTCATATCTCACGTTGGATGCTCCAAATTTCTGCTGCAACGCTTCGTAGATGGTGTTGTAGTCCTGAGCAAACTCCTCTACTTTTTCTCCTTGCCAGGAATAGCTCCATCCGCCGTTGAGCGTACGCATGGAGTGAGCATTGGGGCCTGCAACAAGGATTCGTGCAGCAGGAGGCAAGGGTAGGATATTGTTATCATTTTTCAGCAAGGTAATCGACTCATCCGCTGCTGCTTTTGCCGCCTCCTCGTTCCCGCTGTTCCCAAAATCGGGATATTCTTCCCGCGGCCAGTAGGGACGGTCAAAAAGTCCCAGCCGGTATTTCAAGCGCAAGACCCGGCGTACTGCGTCATCAATCCGTTTCATGGGAACCTGATCTTCCTGAACCAGTTGTATCAGGGTGGGACAGAAAGCGAGGTTGTAGGGTTCCATCACCATATCGATACCGGCATTAATCGCCTTTTTGACGGCTTCTTTGTAATCAGCGGCCACACGGTCACGGCTCAGCAGGTTCTGCACGTCCGCCCAGTCAGTCACAATAACTCCATCGAAATCGAGATCCTCTTTCAGCCATTGCGTAAGCAGCCGGTAGTCGGCATGAGTAGAGACTCCGTTGATCATTCCCGAGTTGACCATCACCGAAAGAGCACCTGCCTCAATGGACGCACGAAAAGGCTCGAAATACTTTTCCCGCAAATCATTCTCCGGGATTACCGCCGGAGTACGGTCCTTGCCAGACACCGGTACGCCGTAACCCATGTAGTGCTTCAAACAGGCCGCAACATGCTGGCTACCTACGTTGTTGCGATCCTCTCCCTGAAAGCCAAGGGTAGAGGCCACCGCCATCTGTGCGTTGAGGTAGGCATCTTCGCCATAGCTCTCCCACTGCCGGGACCAGCGTGCATCCCTTCCCAAGTCCATCGTTGGCGCGAAGGTCCAGGGTATGTTGCTTGCCCGTGTTTCATAAGCAGTGATGCGCGATCCTTCTTTCATCAGTCCTGTATTAAATGTAGCCGCCATACCGATGGCCTGCGGGAAGAGAACTCCTCCTGCCGTGTATGTAGTACCGTGGATGGCATCTATGCCATAGATTACCGGAATACCCGTCTCCTGCAATGCCCTTTGTTGTATGGTTCTGATGGTATTTTCCCATACTTCGGTAGTACGCGCCCGGTTGTTACTGGTGTTGAGGATGGAGCCCACCTTGTATTTCCCAATCACGGTATCGAGCATGGCCGGATCCACCTCAAAAGGTTCGTTACTGAAATAGGCATTTCCTCCTTTTCCGATCAAATCGATGGTAAACTGAGCCATCTGCCCCACTTTTTCTTCCAGCGTCATTTGTGACAGGATACTGTCGATCTTTTTTTCCACGCCGGTATCCAGGGTCATCCCGGTTTTTCCGGTACCGCCGTTACAGGCAGTTAGTAACAGAATAAAAAAGGAAAAAAAGAAAATTTTGTTCGTGTTCATTTTATGTTTTTTTAAGCATTCAGCAATCCGCTAAGCTCTTGTTTTTATGTTTTGTCTCTTGGTTCTACTTTTTTTGATACACCCGTACGTAATCGATCTCGTAGGTAGCAGGCAGCTTCGACTCATCTACACCCTGTGCGCCACCCCAATTGCCGCCCCATGCCAGGTTCAGCTTCAGGTAGAAGGGCACATTGAAAGGCCAGGTCTCCTTGTTTCCGGCACCATCGTTGTTGAACCGGAAATACTCCACGCCATCCACGAATCCTTTGATATAGTCTGCGGTCCATTCCACTGCGTAAATATGGAACGCTGTTTCAGCGGTTTTAACCTCTTTCCTGGCGGTTTTTTGGGTTCCGATTGTATGGTTGTAGGCTTTTGTATGCACAGAAGCGTGTATCCACCCGGGATCATAACCCACATACTCCATGATATCAATCTCTCCGTCGAGGGGCCAATTGAGGGGTTCTTTTTCCGGCAACATCCAGAAGGCGGGCCAGGTACCTTTGCCGCCCGGGACCCGTACACGTGCCTCGAAGTAACCGTAGGTCCAGCTCTCAATAGTATTGATGCGCGCCGAGATGATATCGGTTCCGCTTTTCCGAGCGATGATCTTCAGCGTACCATCGTGGATTGCCGCCACCGTGTCGGTGCCCCTGAATCCCCCCACATAAGTCTGCAGTTCATTGTTGACCGTACCCTTGGGAAGGTTTTCGTACCACCATTTTTGCGTGTCGGGTAGAGCAGGCTTACCGCTACTTAGCCGGGCAGCGTCAAACTCTTCCGCCCAGACGAGGTTATAACCTGTCGGCACATAATTTCCGATGGTGCCGGCGTCCTGCGAAACTGTATACTTCTGGCTGTACTTTCCGGAAGTAAAAGTGATTTCTGCGTTTCGCACCTCCTCTTTCGGATTGGCCGTTGCACTGATCTTTACCAGGGTCTGTCCGTTTCCCCCTTTGTCGGGTGTGAGGCTGCACCAGGACTGGCCAGAGGTTGCTGTCCAGTCGCCATTGGCCGTCACGACAATGTTTTTGATCTCCCCCTTTGCGGAGAACTGTGTGGTTGCCGGTGTTATCTCCCATTTCACCACAACATCGGGTTTAGGGGTGATGGGCGACGGGTCATCTCCGCCGCAGGCTGTCAGCATCAAGGCGAGCGCGATCCATATTGTATTCATTCGTTTCATAAGGGTTGAAAAGGCTGCCGGTATGTGACCCGGCAGCCTC
>ENA-UOOE01000289-UOOE01000289.1-fermentation-metagenome-genome-assembly--contig:-NODE-289-length-52787-cov-7.257092_pt1 | contig 52787 bp, 44 predicted proteins | sample MGYA00245776_ERZ724021 | MGnify/ENA primary metagenome ERZ724021 (study PRJEB28704, sample SAMN03018321) | fermentation metagenome | biome: anthropogenic terrestrial biome; feature: soil; material... | reverse complement strand
AATATTTCTTCTTCCGGTATATGTCCTACTACATTTGTCTTTCCGTCGTTGTCCATATTTTTTAATGCAATGTGAAGCTCCCCTGTGTAATTTTGATAAAGAGAATTATCTATTGTTATATCTCCTCTTTTGACGGCTCTTGTATTAAAGGGCTCAAAGCCGGGAGTATCCGGTGATACTCTATATCTGCTGGATCTTATCATATATTCGGATATATCTCCCCTATTGAAATGAATATTGTTAAAAATCATGTCTCTTTGAGCATCAGGGATTCTATTTTCCATTTCAATTTTTAGGCTAAGCATATATGGATCAATACTGCTTAAAGCTTTTAATTCTTCGTCAGAGGCAAATGCATTTGCAATTATTACATCATCAATTAAATCTGTAGCAAACAAATGCTTTGCCTGAACTTCTATAGGAAGGTTTCTATGCTCTTCCAATGTACACAATCCTTCACTTACAGGCCATGGCCCATAATCGGCATTTTTCGATGAGACAAATGCGGCCGTTCTTATATTGTATTTTTTGAACTGCTCATTACATCTCATAAAATGATCGTATCCTATACCAGAATATCTGTGAGGATAAAAATTGTGGCATCCCAGAATATTCTCCGAATTAGGTTGAAAGCTGAATATGTTATCCACATATTTTGTTCCTGCACTCATATTTAATTCTATTTTCAATCCAAATTTATTAAAAGTCATTATGGACTCTTCCATTCCTGTGAATCCATTGTCCAACCTTATCCCATAAAGTCCCATATCTTTAAAGATACTTAAGTCATCATAGCTTATTTCCAGATAATTAAATACCTCAGGATTTATATCCGCTATAACCTCCATTTTGTATTTGTTGGCATTAGCTACTGTTTTTTTAAATTCGTCAAGTATTTTTTCCTTATCTCCTTTAACGGAAAGAAGGCATGTGAATACTCTCATAAATCCGTATTTAGCCGCTTTATCAATATATTTTAAGTTTTCATCCAATTTTACATGAGCAGGATATACGGAAAATCCGATTTTTTTCATAATAATTCCTCCATTTTTTTAATTCGACAAAAAGCGAGATTTTAGTTATAATAAAACATAAGATTAATTCTCGTTAATCTTTTAAAAGACATTCAGGTGACTGTGCGAAAGTCACCTGAATGCTAATTATTTTAATTTATTTTTGGGGAGCTGTCTTATAGGATTTTTCTTGTTCAAGATATTGTTTATCAACAGTCTTTATAAAAGGTAGATAAATAAAGAATGATACAATCAATCCTACAAGTTGCAATAAGGCTCCCCTTATACCTCCGACAAGGAAACCGCCTATTATCGGAGGTGTTGTCCACGGAACCAATATACCGTTTGGTTTAGGGACAAGTCCTATAGCCATTGAACCATAGCATAATAGACATAATGCTAAGGGAGTTATTATAAACGGAATTAACATCATTGGATTTAAAACTATAGGCAATCCAAACATTAAAGGCTCATTTATATTGAATATCCCCGGGAAAATTGAAAGCCTACCGAGTTTTTTGCATTGTTCTGATTTACATACAAGCAGTATTGCAATGCACAATCCCAATGTTGCGCCTCCTCCTCCCATCCACAAATATATCTGATTAAATTGCTGGGTTATAATATGAGGAAGTTCACTTCCGGCTTGATATGCAGCAAGATTATCTGCCGCTAAGGCTATCCAAATTGGATTCATTACAGATTGTACGATGTCCGCACCTACTATTCCAAATATCCAAAATAGTCCTACAAAGAAATTAGCAATCAAGGCAGCGCCCAAAGTGTCTCCTAAAGACGTAAGAGGTAGTTGTAAAATGGTATATATGAAATTGTGTATTGTTCCAAAAGGAGTAAATGTGAATATTAATCTTATTATATCGAAAACTATTATAGTAATTGTAGCCGGAATTAAAGATGAAAAAGCCTTTCCGACTGCAGAAGGAACTCCTGCCGGCATTTTGATTACCCATCCTTTTTTAATTACCCATCTTACTATTTCAGTTGAAAGTATAGCTGCAAGAATTCCTACAAATAACCCTTTTGTACCCATCCATTCCGTTGGGATTATACCTGTAACGTTAAATGACTCATTCATTCCCTCCGGCGTAAAACTTGTAACAAAAGGCGTCAATACAAAAAATGCTACAAGAGATATAACTGCAGTATTTAGCTTTTCTAATTTATAATAATCCGATAAGCTTCCCGAGATACCTAGTATTACAAATATTGTCATTACGGACATGGTTGTATTGTAGGCTACTGAAAAGAAACTCATCCAATTTTCTCCAAATGTTCTTGCCATAAATGCATCGTATCCATTAATAGGCAAATAAGCAAGTAACATAAATATGGAACCGATTATAAGTAAAGGCATAGTCAGCATGAATCCGTCACGTACTGCGAGTAAATATCGGTTGTTTGCTAATTTATCTGCCACTGGCATTAATTTGTTCTCAAATGATTCCATCTTTTTGCTCATAACTAATCCTCCTTATATTTATTTTTCCATCATTTTCATTGCCTTTTCCAGTACTTTTTCCCCATCTACCATACCATAGTCTACGGAGCTGATTACATCTACCGGAATTCCTTTTTCGGCACATAATTTTTGGGCTCTTTTATATGCATACCTTATTTGCGGACCTAGAAGCACCAGATCCAAGTCATCTATAAGCTTTTCCATTTTAACTTCAGGAAAGGCTTCAATTGATACGTCCAGTCCCTTTTTTTTTGCTGCTTCTTGCATTTTAGTTACCAACAGACTTGTTGACATTCCTGCAGAACAAAACAAAGCAATTCTTTTCATTGATTCACCCCCTTTCTGAATTCATAATAACTGCGCCATCTTGTTAGCGTTACTTCTCTTTGCTGTTTTTCTTCAGTTCATTGATTTCTTTTTGCATATCTATCATGTATTTGATCATATCCTTGGCTAGAAGGGTGGTCATCAGATGATCTTGAGCATGAATAGTCAATAGATTTATTTCCATATAGATTCCTTGAGCTTCTTTTTGAATGGAATCGGTTTGCAGATTATGAGCTTCTATGATATATTCGTCAGCTCTTTTTAAATATTTTTCTGCTTTTTCATACTCATTGTCTCTAACCGATTCAAATGCTCCATATATGTTACTTCTGGCATCACCGGAGAGACTTATTAATTTGAATATATATTCTTCGTTGAATTTAGCCTCAACAGAATTAGCTTTTTTTTCCATAGACAATTCCTCCATTATGTGAATTTTAATCTAAGACAAATTAATAAAAATATTTTTCTATGTTTATCTATTAAGATTTAAATGCATTTTTTGTACCAAACACTAATTTTAATTTATTTGTTGTGCATATATTGCATTTGCAGGTTTAAATATATATTAAAAAATAATGCTTGATTAAATATACTAGTGTTTGACATTCTAAACACTTAAACAACTAGCGTTTAAGTGAATTAAACACATTATGGAAGGATAAAACTATGATATAATCTTTTTAAGATGAAGTTTTATGTATTGGATATGATTTTTAGATTAGAAAGGGGGATCAATTCGTGGCTAAAAAAGACATGATATATAATAAAGTTTTAGAAATCGGAGATGAAAGAGGCATTGATACTAAAACGATATCCTCTCTTGTAAATATGAGCAGGGCTAATGTAAGCCATGAGTTAAACAATCTGGTAAGAGAAGGGAAATTATATAAATCTTCAGGAAGACCTGTTTTATTTTTTGTTGCCAAAAGTAAGACTGCAGCTAAAAAAGAGGGTAAACTCGATCAATTGGTTAAGAATAATATAAGTTTGAAAAAAGTAGTAGAACAGATGAAAGCTGCTATTTTGTATCCGCCCAAGGGGCTGCCTTCAATGCTTTTGGGAGATACGGGAACTGGAAAATCAATGTTTGCTTCAATGATGTATGAGTATTCTAAAGAAATGAGCATAAGAAAAAAAGATTCTCCCTTTGTAGTCTTTAATTGTGCAGATTATAGCAATAATCCAAATTTGCTTACTTCCCAGCTCTTTGGAGTTAAAAAAGGAGCTTTTACCGGCGCTGAAGTTGATAGGGTCGGACTTATAGAAAAAGCCAACGGAGGCGTTCTTTTCCTAGATGAACTTCATAGGCTTCCTCCTGAGGGGCAAGAAATACTTTTTACATTTTTAGATACAGGATATTTCAGACGAATTGGGGATTCGGAGACAAGAAAATCCGATGTACTTATAATTTCAGCTACTACGGAGAATCCAAATTCCACATTGTTAAGAACTTTTATAAGGAGAATCCCCATAATAATAAAAATTCCTTCTCTAAAGGAAAGAACTCTGGAAGAAAGGCTTTATCTGATTAAGAGCTTTTTTAAGCAGGAAAGCCTTAGATTAAATAGAGAAATATATGTATCGTTGAATACAATGAGGGCATTTTTATCATATGACTGCCCCAATAATGTAGGACAATTAAAAAGCGATGTTCAGCTTGTGTGTGCTAAAGCTTACTCAGAATTTCTTACAAATATAAAGCCTGATGTGAGAATTAGAAACGGTAATCTACCTTTATATATAAAAGAAGGTCTTTATAAAGAAAAAGAGCACAGGGCACTTTGGAATAAGCTGGTAGGGGAGGAAATAGAGTTTTTTAAGTTTTCAAGCACTATAGATCATAATCAAGAGCAGTTTGAGAATGAAGATAACGGAGTATATAAAATTGTAGAACAAAAGTTAGAGAGGTTAAAATCTCAAGGAATATCGGATATAGCCATAGAAAACATTTTAGGCAAAGACATATCGTCATATTTTCAGAAACACATCAACGGAGTTTCTGAAGAAATAAATAAAAAGAATTTATTGAGCATTATAGGAGAAGAAGACTTTAATCTAATTGATAGGGTTATTTATTATATGGCTACTGAACTTGGAAGGAATTTTAGCGGCAATACCTATACGTGTTTGGTTTTGCATATAGATACTTTAATCAATAGAGTTTATAACAATAAATCCATTACCAATCCTCAGCTAAATAAAATCAAAGAATTGTATCCTAAAGAGTTTGAAATAGCTTTAAAGGCAAAGGCTATTATAGAAAATTATGTACATCATGAAATAGCCGAAGATGAGGCAGCTTATTTGACCATTTTTCTTCTTCCTGAAGATCATATTAAGAACGGAAACAATAAGGTTAAGGTTATACTTATTGCTCACGGAGATTCAACTGCTACATCAATGGCTGATGTTGTAAATAAACTTTTGGAGGAGCCATGTGTTCATGCAATAAATGCACCCTTAGATTTAAGTCCTTTAAAAGTTTTGGATGAATTGAGAAAATTCGTGTCGGAAAATAAGGAGATTAAGAATTATATTTTGCTCGTGGACATGGGCTCCCTTACTACTTTTGCGGATACTATAGAAAAAGAATTTGATGTTTCAATGAAAGCAGTTCCTCTTGTTTCAACTTTGCATACACTGGAAGCTGCGAGGAAAGCGCTGATTGGTCTTTCCTTAAATGAAATCTATAAATCGGTTTTAGCTGTAAATTCATATTTTGAGATGAATAAGTCATTGGCAGGAGAAGAAAAAAATAAAGCGAAGGTGGCAATTATTGTATCATGCTTGAGTGGAGAAGGAGGGGCTATAGCGATTAAGAGCTTTTTGGATAACAACCTTAAATACGATAAGGAGATATTTGAAATAATACCACTCAATTGTTTGGATAAAAAATATTTTAAGCAAAGGATTAATGAAATACGCGAAGAAAAGGAAATATTATTTATTGTTTCTTCATTTTCATTTGATATAGATATTAAACAGTATAATATGTATGATGTAATAAATATGAATGTTATGGATGAAATACAGGAAAGCATAAATATAAAAACTACTTTAATAAAAATGCCGATGATTCTTAAAGAAAATATCCCGAATCTTGATGGAGAGGTACTTTATAATGATATAAGCTATTTTTTAGGCAGAGTAGAAAACGAACTTTCCATTAAATTAAAAAGTGAAAAAACCATCGGAATAATCTTGCATATTGCTTTTATGATAAGCAAGCTAAAGAGCGGGGAAGTTCCTTTTGAATACCCCGATAAAGATGAATTTATAGATGAAAATCTATATTGCTATAATACTATTAAGGAGTGTTTTATATTTTTATGCAATAAATATTGCGTGGAAATATCGGATAATGAAATCTGTTATGTAATGCGATTCTTTTTGTATGACCCGGTGTAGTGGGGGCATAATTTAGGATGTGCAATAAGCCTAAAATTTAATTATTAGATATCTTCAAAAGCTTTAGGCAAATTAGCAAATGTAGTCTGGTATTGGAATCGGACAAATCAATACCAAACTGGTTTTCAATTTTCTTTAGTCGTTTCAAAACGCTGCTTCGGTGTAAATATAAGGCTTCGGCAGTTTTGGTTGCATTCATCTCATTTTGTAAATAGATATCCAGAGTTTTAACATAGTCTGATTGCTTCTTTTTATCATATTCGATTAAAGCCTGTAATCCATGTGGATATAGATTAGGAAGAGATATATCCTTTATGCATTGAGACAACATATATTCCAAAATATGATCCTGAAAGGAATAAATCGTGTCTTTACAATTGCTTTCAGTAACTCTGTGAAGAGCGTAATCAGCTTGGTCAACATAATCATTAATTTGGAGTATGTCTGTAAATGGGCTGCTGATTCCGGCCACATAGTTCATTTGCTTTAACAGAGATTTGAACATATCAATAACTTCTGCAGCCTTATTATCCTGGCTCTCAGATATTCTGATTATGCCTTTTATAGTGTCATGATAAAGAATGGAGGTTACAATGTTGGGCATTAACGCATTAAGTAATGACGCCATATACTGTTTTGGCATATACTCTTGATTAACTTCTTCTAATTTGAAACAAACCCAGCATTCTCCGGGCATTGGGGATAATTCCCTTTGCGCTTCTTTATTAAGGGGCTCCTTGTTTAATGCTTTACGTAAGGCCAATTCAAAAGTAGATTTTTTAGGATGATAATATCTTAAATGTTTTAAAAAAGCTTTTTGGAAATAAACGAAAAAGTGGTCTGCAATAACAAAATCACTGTCACGAAATGCCCTATTTGATTCGGAAACGGCAATGCATCCGGCAAAATATCCCAGAGGATAAAGATTGAAACAATAAGCGCGATATTCCATACGAATAGAGGAAATATATGGTGCTTTAATTTTTTGTTCTTTTTTACATACTTCTTTTACCTTAATAGAATAATCAATTGATAGATGACGCTTACCTTCTGTAGTAGTAGCTTGTCCTTGTTCGTCTTCTTTTAAATAATAATAAGAATCAAATAATACTTGTAAATTTTGATTTGTTACGCACATAGGGTTCTCCAGCATTTCTGTTCCCATATTTAACATTTTTTCAAGATCGATATCATTACTGTTTTCCAACTCATCCCGTAGTGAACAGTCCCAAGCATCATACTTATCAAATATTTTTTGTATGTCATGAAATACGGAAATAAAATTTGGAGCATTGTCTATAAATAAAATCTGGATATCTACGGAGGTAAATATCTCATCAAATTGATAATCACCTATGAATACAAAAGCAATGTCTTTAGGGCAAATGATTTCTTTAGTGACAAATAAATGCTTAAAGGATTCAATAGGTGCAATATAGATGCGCTCTTTTTCAAAAACGCAATCTTTCTCATAAAGAAATGGGCGTTTATAGAAACAACGGAAATCATTTGACCCCAAACGCGTTATATGATAAGACTTTGATAAGTTTTCAGCAATGATATCAAGATTTAATTTCATGTGATACACCCTCAAATTTATAATATTTTCACATTTAAAAAATATATTAATTAATTATTATATAATAAAATGTTGAAATTGTATATATTTTTTGTGCAGATAGTTGAAAAGTCTACAAAATGTATACCAAACCCGATAAATAATCTGACTATTTAGACTATATCCCACATAATTATATATAGTATAATTTAATCAACAGAAGGGATTTTTTCCTGTGCATTATTAATAAAATTTAAAAATGGGGAGGAATAATATGGAACGTCTATCTGGCAAGTCAGTTGTTGTAACAGGTGCTTCTTCAGGCATGGGGAAAGCGATTGCAACCCTTTTTGCCCAAGAAGGAGCTAATGTAATTGCAGTCGCAAGGAGAGAAGAAAGGCTTAAAGCGTTGGAAACAGAATTAAAGGATGTACCCGGTAAGTTTGTTAGCTATGTAGGAGATATTTCAAAGCGGGAAACCAATGAGGCAATGATCGACTTTGCGGTAAAACAATTTGGTAAATTTGATATTTTGATTAATAATGCCGGCATCATGGATGATATGTCGGGTGTCGGAGATTTAACAGATGAAATGTATGAAAGATTGATGGCTGTCAATACCTATGGACCTATGTGCGCCATGAGAAAAGCTGTGAATGTATTTAAAAAATCAGGTACAGAAGGGGCGATTGTAAACATAGCATCTATAGGCGGGTATAGATTCAATAGTGCAGGAGCATCTTATGTGGCTTCTAAAGCCGCTGTGATTGCATTGACAACAAATACAGCTATGATGTATGCACCGGATAAAATCAGATGCAATGCAATTGCACCCGGTGGTATAAGTACAGAAATCGGAAGCACCATGACTTCTATTAATCCCAATGGATATGGCCGAATCCAAAATTTGCTTAAATGTCAAATTGCCGTTGGTGAAGCGGAAAATATTGCAAATGCAGCACTTTTCCTTGTAAGTGATGAAGCAAAATTTGTTAGCGGTGCAGTATTACTGGTAGATGGTGGATGGGGAGCTATATAGATATTTTTTATAAATGTAAATAGGGGTTTTAAATGGTTAAATTTATTATTTTGAAAGGAGAGATATTATGAGTAAAAAAGTTGATGAAAGAATTCCCAGAGAAGTTGGGTCAGGTGTGCTTCCTGATAATCCTGCTGCAAGATCTCCTTGGGGGAAATTAGTTTCTTATCGAGATGCTATTCACTATTCTGCTCGATATAATGCAGTTTTTAGTGCGTCAGCTCTCCAAGCACTTCGTATATTGGTTCCGGATTATAAGGAGAGAGCAACACTTATGAGTGATAATGCATACAAAAGATTGTATCAAGTCTTTACCAGTCAATACGGGCCATATGCAATGGATGAACAAAATTCGCATCCATTTTTCAGGGGCAATTTTGGCGGCGGATTAACGGGAGATGCAGGTGATGATGCTCTATTGATGTGCGGAAGGGTTAATGATTTTGGAACATATCGTGTTGAGAAAGAATTGGATGTCTGTGACTGGGATATCGTAGGCTCCGATTTGTGCCGTGCTACTACACAATCCTTGCAGGGAACTGCAGATGGACAGGCAACACATTTACAGCCCGGAACCAAGCTGGAGTATTGCATGGTTGAGGCCAAAGGGTGCGGGGATCCGCATTGCCGTATTGTAGCTGAGAGTCGAGACAAATATCCTATGCCCGAACATGAAATTTGGGAAAGCTTTGGTCCGATAGCCACTGAAGATCAAATAAGGTATACACCGGAAGAAGATATGGTTAAAGAATCCCAAGTTTTCCGTGAAGAGTGCAATAACACTTTCTGCAACGGAACATGTTGGGAAAGAGATGCAAGCAGTGTATATAAACAGCCGGCTACTGCTGCAACTACCTATATTTTCCCTGCAATTGAGCAATTAATAGCGGAGAAAAAATTCGATGAAAAATTTGTAAATCATATACTTAGATGTGTTTTTGAAGCATCCGGCAAGGCTGCGTTTGGAGAATTTTATGCAAAAGAAGGTTTAAGAAATTGGCTTGGCGTACCAAGGGATATTGATGATGGACGTATCATGGGCGCGCATATTGAAATGTTTCTGCAATGTATGCTAGTTGATTATGAAATCGAAGCCTTCAATAATGAAGAGGTTATTTATGTAATTGATCGAAATAGACTTACATTCAATACACCAAGGGCCGTTGATGCTTTTGTATATATGTGGTATGGGATGACTAAGACTTTAGTAAGCGCTGAGTGGTCTTTATGGGAGGAGCCTAACGATACTCCGGCTGATAAACTGCGCATTAAGATAGCAAAGAAAATCGATAAATTCTGTTAAGATTTTGTGTTTAAATAGGAAGGAGTGAAATCATGACCAATAAAAATATATATAAATATGATAATATGAAACGTACGGAACATATGGCTGTTAGGAAAACTGCCGGGTGGTATTTATGGACTCATCATTTAATGGAGGTAACAGGCAGAGACAGTGCAATCTTTCTTGACAAGATATATGCAAATCCAATTGCAAATTTAAAAGTTGGAAGAGACAGATATACTACCATGCTTAACGACAATGCAGAGATAATTGACGATGTAGTAGTATTTAGATTAGGTGAAGAAAAATTTTGGATATCCACGCTTTTTATGAATAAGTTAAAGCCTTGGCTGGATCAGCATAAGGGAGAATATGAAGTGCAATATACTAATATAACAAAAAAATATCATATGTATGCTGTCCAAGGACCTAAAGCAAAAGAATTGATTAATTCAATGGTTGAAGAAAACATAGATGATCAGAAGTTTTTCAGTATAAAAGATAATAAAATTGATGGAATCCCTGTAAAGATTAATTATGGAGGATTTACCGGAGAAAAATTCGGTTATGAAATTTATTTTCCTTCAGAAGAAATCGGGAAAATAGAAGCAGAGCTTAAAAAACATGGTGAGCCACTTGGAGCAAAAGAAGTTACTGAATTCCAAATTATGGCATGGACATTACCTACAGAAGCCGGATTTTACTATTTAAGAGATCTTCTTCATACCAATCCCATAGAAGTCGGGTTGGATTCCGGAATAGATTGGGATAAGGATTTTATCGGGAAAGAAGCTCTTTTGAAAGTAAAGGAAAATGGTCCTGCTCGAGAAATGCTTGGATTTACCATGGACCAAGACGATGTTCATCTTAATGCAAAAGATTTAGGAGGTCCGGGAGATCCTATTATTGTAGATGGAGAGGAAATAGGAAGATTATCCAAATTTAATTATAGCTATGTGCTGGACAAAAACGTTGGATACATTTTAGCAAAAAAGGATGCTTTAAAAATTGGTGATAAAATAAAAATCAAGGATTATGAAGCTGTTATCAGTGAAAGGAAATTTATTTAATAAATGTTGTTGTATAAAAGGTCATTGTTTTCAATGACCTTTTATACATTAAGTTATTTTCAGATGATAAAATGATTATAGATAAGTTTCTAAATAAGTATTCATAACTTCTTTCGGTACTAAATTACCGCCCGTTGCCCAAGCAATATGAGTCGAATTATCTAATTTATCCATTAAATCGTACTTATCTAAATAATTCTTTGCTGATTCATATTCAAATAACTTGACTACTCCTTCAAATGCTGCACAAGCCGAAGGCTCTATTTGAATTCCTTCAGATTTATTCAATTTTCTCATGTAATTAAACAGTTCTTTGTCTTCAATGGTAAATATGCCGCTTAACAATGTATCCATTATGGTACCTACAAATCTCGAAGGTGTTCCTACAGCCAGACCATCTGCTTCGGTTTTTCCATCGATGCCAAAATCCTGAACGCTTACCTTATCATTTAGACCTGTTGCCATTCCAATTAACATACTTGGTGCATGAGTTGGCTCAACAAAGAAAACATGTGCATTGTCTCCAAAGACTTTTTTTAATCCGAAGGTTACACCGCCGGGAGAACCACCAACACCACATGGAATATAGAAGAACACAGGATGATCTTTATCCGCTTTAATATTCAAATCCTCCATCTGCTTTTTTATTCTTAAAGCTGCAACAGCATATCCCATGAACAAAGTAACAGAGTTTTCGTCATCGACAAAATAACTGTTTGGATCTTTCGCTGATTGTATCCTTCCTTGTTCTACTGCTTTTGTAAAGTCACCGTCATATTCGACAACTGTTGCTCCCTTTGAACGTAAAAGATCTTTTTTCCACTGTTTAGCGTCGGAGGACATATGAACAACTACATTAAATCCTAAGGCAGCTGACGTAATGCCAATAGAAAGACCTAAATTTCCGGTAGATCCAACTTGAATAGTGTATTTTGAAAAAAATTCCCGATTTTTTTCATTTGCTAATTCACTATAATCGTCTTTTAGTGTAATTAAACTGTTCTCTAATGCCAATTTTTCTGCATGATATAAAACCTCATAAATACCACCGCGTGCTTTAATAGAGCCGGCTATTGCTAAATGAGAATCCATTTTTAGAAATAAATTTCCCTTTATATCGCTAGTTTCCTTTAACAAAGGTTCCATTTTTTCAATTTTTCTCAAAGGAGATTCTATTATTCCATTTGATTCCTCAGTATCCTCAAAATACTCTGTTAATAAAGGTGCAAATCTTCTCAATCTTTGATCTGCTTCATAGATATCATTCTCAGTAAAATCAATATTTTCCCAAGCTTCTTTATCTGTTTTTTTGTTAGGATTGATCCAAACTGTTGGTTTTAAATCAACAATATCTTCCATTACCGGAATTTTTTCAATCCATTTTTGTATATTTTGCATATAATCACCCACTTCCTTTTTATAATCTATTCTTTACTAGCTATAATGAAAAACCTATGGCATGTGAAATCAATATAACCTAATTTTTCAATCATATCATGAATTTTTAACAATTTGTCAAAATATTTTTCTATTGCAAAATCCGGTACTTGCCATGGTATGGCCTTCAAATAATATACAATAGCTCCTATGTCGTAGAATCTTGTTTTTACCAAATCTTCCCTTTGTTCAAATATATTTAAGCCTATCTCTTCTAATTCAGCGATAGCTACCTTTAAATTCCAATCAATAAATTCAAATTCAGAAGCTCCCAAAATCTCATTTAATTCCTTATCATTTAGTCCGCCAACCTGCTGAGTAATAAATATGCCCTTATTCTTTAAAATTCTTCTAACCTCTTTAGGTGAATAGGATTCATGTTTATTTAGTATGAGTTCAAAAGTTTCATTATTAAATGCCAGTTCTTCATCATCTTCAACTTTATATATTTTTACACCTAAAGGTTCCAATCTATTCCTTGCAATAGATATATTAGGCTCATATCCTTCTGTAGCGCAAGTATATTTAGGGAGTGGACTTAAAGTGGATAAAAATTCTCCCCCGCCTGTACCCATATCAAGTAAGGAAGAAATTCCGTATTTTTCCCTCATTACTTTATTTCTATAATTCCAAGACAGTGGGAACTCCTGCATTCTTCCGGTTCTTTCTATATATGAAAAATCCCATCCCTCAAACTTTTCATTTGATATATTTATTAGATAATCAAACAGTTCATTGTTTGCTAATCTTCTCTTCATACTTAATATTCCTCCTTTTAAATACTACTAAAATCTAAAATAAAATATCTTTTAAGGAGGACCTCTTATGAGTTGTTACAATCCATATGCAATAAAATAAATATACATAAATTTACTCCCTCTTATAAATTTCTTTCAATTTATATTTGTATTAGATTATATATCAAGTTATTCACTTTATCAATTATATCTAGGACATAGCCTATCACATACATATTAAAGAATCAGTTCGGGTTGTTTCAATTAACAGAGATTTAAGCGATAATAAGCATATTTTCAAGGCATTGGGGGCAGAAAGGTGAATACCCAGTCATACTAAAAAACTAGTTATGACTGGTTTTATTTTTTATTTGGAATTATCTCTCCAATACTATATAATTAATAGGTAAGAGATAAGTTTAGGAAGGGGGACATTATGGATTTTTTAGCAGGACTAAACGATCGGCAGAAGGAGGCGGTTCTTCATACAGAAGGACCTTTGCTTATTATGGCAGGGGCAGGTTCTGGAAAAACAAAAGTTGTTACACATAAAATAGCGTATCTAATAAAAGGGATGAATATATTTCCGGGAAATATATTAGCTATAACATTTACAAACAAAGCGGCAAATGAAATGAAGACAAGAGTTGCAAGCCTTCTTAAAACAAGTGTAGATGATATGTGGATGGGTACTTTCCACTCAATATGTGTTAGAATTTTGAGAAGGAATATCGATAAGATAGGTTATGATAGAAGCTTTACAATCTATGATAGAGATGATCAGGTAACCTTGATCAGAGAATGCATCAAAGAAAGAAATCTAAATAAAGAAAATTATAAAGAGTCAACAATATTGTCTAGGATAAGTTCTTTTAAGGATTCCCAAGTCGACCCGGACGAGTATATAAATGTAAACTATAAAGATTTTAGGGAAAGAAATGTAGGAGAACTTTATCAATTATATCAAAACAAGCTAAAGGAATACAACGCATTGGATTTTGATGATTTATTGATAAAAGCGGTTGAACTATTTGAGTTAAATCCCGGGATATTAGATTATTATCAAAGAAAGTTTAAATATATATTTGTAGATGAATATCAAGACACCAATAAGATTCAATATAGATTGGTTAAATTATTATCAGAGAGATTTAAAAATATTTGCGTAGTTGGGGATTCTGACCAGAGCATTTATTCGTGGAGACATGCAGATATCACAAATATATTGGACTTTGAGAAGGATTTTCCAGGAGCAAAAGTCGTATTATTGGAGCAAAATTACCGTTCTACACAAAGTATATTAAATGTTGCAAATTCCGTTATTAAAAATAATAGCAGCAGAAAAGATAAAAATCTATGGACAGCCAAGGATGAAGGCAGATCAGTACTTTATGAACGATTGGAATACTCGGAAGAAGAAGCTTATTATGTGTCAAGAAAGATACATGAACTTGTATTTAAAGGATATAAGCTTTCAGATATCGCAATTCTTTACAGAACCAACGTCCAGTCTAGAATCTTTGAGGAGGCTTTTGTCAATGAAAGACTTCCCTATAAGCTCGTTGGTGGGTTGAAGTTCTATGATAGAAAGGAAGTAAAAGATACACTTGCTTATCTTAAATTCATCCAAAATCCAAATGACAATATTTCCTTAAGGCGGATTATAAACACTCCAAAGAGAGGTATAGGAGATGCTACTTTAGCTAAGATACAGGATTATGCAATTGAAACGAACGACTCAATTTATGGAGTTCTATTAGACATTGATAGCGTAAATAGCTTATCCCAAAGAGCTAAAAATAGTGTTAAACCTTTTGTTGAATTGATGAATGGTTTAATGGCGAAAATGGAAATAATGGGTCTAAAAGATTTTATTGAGGATGTAATCAATTCATCGGGATATGTTGCTGATTTAGAAAAAGATGATACAGTAGAATCTCGTACTAGAATAGAAAATATAAGAGATTTTTTATCTGTTGCATTGACATTTGAAGAAAAAAATCCGGAATCCGATATGGAAGATTTTTTGGCATCTGTATCATTGCTTTCAGATGTTGACAAAACAGTTGAAGATGATAATTTGATTTCGTTGATGACAGTTCATAGCGCTAAAGGACTGGAATTTCCGGTAGTATTTTTGGTTGGGATGGAAGAAGGATTATTTCCTATATCCAGATCCTTTGACAGTGATGATGATATGGAAGAAGAAAGACGACTTTGTTATGTTGCTTTGACCAGAGCCAAAGAAGTTTTATACATTACAAGTGCAGAGAAAAGGACTATATATGGCAGTACAAGCTATACAATTCCTTCTAGATTTATAGATGAGATGGGAGATACAATTGAGAAAACGGAAACAAATAAAATTTTTAATGTACTAGGAAATAATAAAGAAGAAAGACCAAAGGAAGAAAATTTACTCAATATCGTAGATTACGATATTAACAATTTTATTCCAATTAAACCTGTTAAAAGAAATATATCTGATGTAAGTATAGAAATAGGGTCGAAAGTGAAACATAAAAAATGGGGAGTAGGTACTGTAGTACAGATAAAGGAAAGAGACGGAGATAGGGAGCTTGTTATTGCATTCGACAATGATGGTCTTAAGCGATTGTTACAATCCATAGCACCGATTGAGGTAATATAGGAGGGCTGTTATGTTAAAGGAAGAAAGGATCAAGGAACTTATCGATATAATTGATGATTTAAACTATAATTATTATACTTTGGATAACCCTAAAGTAAGCGATAAGGAATATGATGTACTTTATGATGAACTGGTAAGTCTTGAAAATGAAACCGGCTATATTTTGAATTACTCACCTACACAAAGGGTAGGCGGACATATATTAGAAAAATTTGAAAAACATGTCCATTTGGGAAGACTGTGGAGTCTTGGTAAAAGTCAGTCCTATGGTGATTTGAGAAATTGGGATATTAGGGTAAGAAAGACAATTGATGATTATAATCAAAATAATACAGATAAATTGCCGAATCCAAAATATATTTTAGAATATAAATTTGATGGTCTTACGATAAATCTTACTTATAATAATGGTGAGTTGGTTCAAGGAGCAACTAGAGGCAATGGATTAATTGGAGAGGGCATTTTGGAACAAATCAAGACTATTAAATCCATACCTATGAAAATCAATTTTCCCAATACCATTGAAATACAAGGGGAAGGACTTATGCCGCTGTCAGCTCTAAGAAAGTATAATCTGGATGCTATAGAACCTTTGAAAAACGCAAGGAATGCAGCAGCAGGAGCATTGAGGAACCTTGATACCGGTGAAACTAAAAAAAGAAATTTAACAGCTTATTTTTATAATATAGGATATATTGAGGGGAAGAGATTTGAAACCCATTTGGAGATGATAGATTTCTTAAGGGAAAATAGATTACCTGTTTTTCCATTTTTTAAAAGCTTTGACTCTATTGATGATTTAATAGGAGAAATTGAAGCAATCAAGGACCATAGGGGAGATTTGGATATCTTAACTGACGGTATGGTAATTAAAATAAATGATTTGCATACCAGAGAGGTATTGGGATATACAAACAAATTTCCGCGGTGGGCGATTGCATACAAATTTGAGGCGGAAGAAGTAAGTACAAAGCTGTTAGCCGTTCAATGGAATGTTGGAAGAACAGCTAAGGTGACGCCGTCTGCTATACTTGAACCAGTTGAAATCGGGGGAGTGACAGTTAAAAGGGCTACTCTGAATAATTATGATGATATAATAAGAAAAGGTGTTAGAATAAATTCCAGAGTTCTGATTAGAAGATCAAACGATGTAATACCTGAAATCTTAGGAACCTTGGAGACCGATGAGGAAACCTATGAAATAGAAAAACCGACTCATTGTCCGGCTTGCAACAGCGAATTATATCACAATGGCGTTCATATATTCTGCCCCAATTCTCTGTCTTGTAAGCCTCAATTAGTTTCCCGATTAGTTCATTTTTCAAGTAGAGATGCGATGAATATAGAAGGGTTTAGTGAAAAGACTGCAGAAAAATTTCTTGAAGAATTGGATTTGATGGATTTACCGGAACTTTACGAATTAAAGTATGAGGATTTAATAAATCTTGAGGGATTTAAAGATAAGAAAACAAAAAATTTGTTAGATGCAATTGAAAGAAGTAAAAATGTTACATTAGCATCATTTATATATGCATTGGGAATTCCAAATGTAGGTATAAAAACTGCAAATGATTTAGCAAATCATTTTAAGTCTTTGGACAATATAATGAATGCAAAATATGAAGAGCTTATTGATATCGGAGATATAGGGGGTATTATTGCTGAAAGCATATTGGAATTTTTCCATGACGAAAAGATATTATCATCATTAAACAAATTATTAAGCGAAGGTGTGAAACCTTATTACGAAGAGGTAAAGACTGAGGAATCTATCTTTACCGGCAAGACGGTAGTTATAACCGGTACTATAGAAGGCTTAACGAGAAATGACATAAAAGAAAAAATTGAGAAGTTTGGCGGCAAGGTATCAGGCTCTGTAAGCAAGAAAACGGACTTTGTAATAGTAGGTGTTGACCCCGGATCAAAATATGATAAAGCTGTAGAACTGGGGATAAGGATAATTAGGGAAGAAGAACTAAAAGACATATTGAGTAGCTAAGAGTTAAAAGTGAAAAATATCGGATTTGACATCGAAGGCTAGACCTAAATAATTATCAGCTGTTAATTTAAGAAAGGAGGATTTTTAAGATGATAACAAAAGATGATGTGCTATATATTGCAGATATTGCGATGCTAAAGTTTCCGGAAGAAGAAATTGATATGTTCACGGAGAAATTTGCCCAGGTAATTGGATTTGTTGATACTATAAAGGAAGTAAATACAGAAGATGTAGAGCCAACCTTTATGGTTAGTGATGAAGCAGGAGAGTTAAAAGATTATGAAGAAAATGAAACTCTTTTAAGAGAAGAGGTACTTCAAAATACTGTAGAGCAGCAATACGGATATTTTAAAATCATAAAGGTAGTGGAATAGAAGGGGTGATAATGTGGATATAACAAGTCTTAAAGCTTGGGAAATGAAAGAAAAACTTTTAAATAAAGAAATTTCAAGTAAGGATATTGTAGAAGCTCATATAAAAAGAATTGAAGAAATTGAGCCTAATATCAATGCCTTTATTACACTGAACAAAGAAGAGGCTTTAAAAGCTGCTGATGCAGTTGACAAAAAGCTAAGAAATAATGAAAATGTAGGTGTATTGGCAGGGGTACCTATTGGGATAAAGGACAATATCGTTACCAAGGGAATGAGAACAACCTGTGCTTCAAAGATGCTGGAGAATTTTATTCCTCCATATGATGCAACTGTTATTGAAAAGATTAAGAAGAGTGATGGTATAATTATTGGCAAAACAAATATGGATGAATTTGCCATGGGGGGCTCTACTGAAACATCATACTTTGGAACTACAAAAAATCCGGTAGATCCAAGTCGTGTACCGGGAGGTTCATCAGGCGGATCGGCAGCGGCAGTATGTTCTAATGAGGTGCCTTTGGCCTTAGGGACAGACACTGGAGGCTCTGTAAGACAACCTGCAAGCTATTGTGGAGTTGTAGGATTAAAACCAACCTATGGAATGATTTCTAGATACGGTGTTGTGTCAATGGCGAATACTTTGGATCAGGTAGGCGTATTTGGAAGGGATGTAAAAGATGCGGTTTTAATGCTCAATGCTATTGCCGGTCATGACAGAAGGGACTCCACATCCTCAAGAAGATCAAATTCGGGCGTTTTTATAGGTGATGATGATAACGAAAGCATCAATTTATTAGAAGGTTTGAAGGTGGCATTGCCTAAGGAATATGCTGAAATGGGAGTATCTAATAAGAAAATTCAAGTGCTGTTCGATGAGGCTGTTAAGGTATTTGAAAGGCAAGGAGCCAAGATAGATTTTGTATCAATACCTCATCTGAAATATGCTCTTGAAACCTATTATATTATAATGACATCTGAGGTAAGTTCAAATCTTGCCAGGTTCGATGGAATCAGATATGGTCATAGAGCAGAGGACTATAAGACATTGGATGAATTATATACTAATTCAAGAACAGAGGGGTTTGGGGAAGAAGTAAAAAGAAGAATAATGATAGGTACTTATTCCCTCAGTGCCGGATATGCGGAGGAACATTATAAGAAAGCATTAAAGGTTAGAACACTTATAAAGCAAGACTATGATAATGCCTTTATAGATCATGATATTATTTTATCATTGACATCAACAATGTTGCCTTTTGAGTTTAATTCTATAATAAATGATCCTGTTGAAATGTATAAATCCGATTTATATACAGTACCTATAAATATTGCAGGTCTTTGTTCAATGTCAATTCCAATGGGTAAAGTTGATGGACTACCTGTTGGGCTTCAAATAACGGGTGATAGATTTATGGAAAAAAATATAATTAAAGCCGCTTTAGGCTATGAAAGGGCGGTGCTATAATGGGTTACAAAACAATTGTTGGTCTCGAAATTCATGTTGAACTGGCAACTAAGCACAAGGTTTTCTGTAATTGTGCTAATGAATATGGTGCTGAAGCTAATACTTTAGTTTGTCCTGTCTGCTTAGGTTTGCCCGGAGCATTACCGGTGTTAGATAAAGAAGCTCTGGAATTTGGGATAAAAGCTGGTATTGCTTTTAATAGTAAGATATCCAATTTAGTTCGTATGGACAGAAAAAATTATTTTTATCCTGATTTAGTAAAAGGATATCAAATTTCCCAAGCAGATCTTCCATTATGCGATGGAGGATATGTAGAGATTGAACTTGAAGAAGAAACAAAGAAGATAAATCTTGAAAGAATTCATATAGAAGAGGATACAGGAAAACAGCTTCACACAGACGAAAGTAGTACACTGCTTGATTTTAACAGGTGTGGAGTACCTTTGATTGAAATAGTTACAAAACCGGATATGAGTTCTGCAGAAGAAGCCAGACTTTTTCTGGATAAACTAAGGGCGACATTGAAATATATTGGAGTATCCAATGTAAAAATGGAAGAGGGTTCACTGAGATGTGATGTTAATATCAATGTAGTAAATATGGAATCCGGTAAAAAGTCAAATATAAGCGAAATTAAAAACCTTAATTCATTTAAGGGTGTAGTAAAGGCTATAGAATTTGAGGAAAAGAGACATATTACTTTGTTAGAAGAAGGTAATAACACTGAAAGAGAAACTAGAAGATGGGATGAATCTAAAGGTGAAACCATTCTAATGAGGCGAAAATTTGGAGCAGCAGACTATAGATTTGCATTTGATGGAGATATCCCTCCTGTCTCATTAACTGAAGAAGAAATAGATAGAATTAGGGAATCTCTTCCCGAACTGCCTCATGATAAGAAGGATAGATTTATAAAGGAATATGAGCTTTCATCTTATGACGCAGGAGTCCTAACACAGACTAAAGAGTTAGCTTCATTGTTTGAAGATACTGTTAAATACATAAATGACAGTAAACTTGTTAGCAATTGGATAATGGGCGATGTTTTAAGAAGGCTTAAGGATGATGAGCTGGAAATTGAAGATTTAAAAATTTCATCAAAAGATCTTGCCGATTTATTGAAATTGGTGAAGGATGGAAGGATAAATAATAATACCGGAAAGAAAGTACTTAAGGAAATGTTTGATACTGGTAAAGCTCCGGAAGTAATTGTTAAAGAACAAGGATTGATTCAAATTAGCGATGAAGGCGAGCTATTATCATTAATCGAAAAGATCCTAGACGAAAACGAGCAATCAATAATAGATTATAAAAATGGGAAGGATCGTGCTCTGGGATTTTTAGTAGGTCAAATAATGAAGGCCTCCAAGGGTAAGGCAAATCCACAATTGGCAAACAAAATGCTGGTTGAAATGATCAATAAAAGATAATACACTTACCTTCATTAGAAGGGGAGTCTGTAAGACAGTGACCAGCCGAATTATGATTATGGACAAAAACACGGTACTTAGAGGATTATGAGTACCGTGTTTTTCTTAATTTGCTGTTATTTCAAATTCCGGAGGATTTTGAAGGTGCTTTTTTACACTGCATAGTTCCATGGATTTAATTATTGCGGATTCATACTTTTTAGGGAAACCTTCAGGTAACTGTAGATTTAAGTATACTTTCTTTACTAAACCAGTGATCCTATCATTTTCAAGTTCCATGGAAATATTCATTCCATCGGTTGAGATGTTTTTATTATTACAAAATGATAGCGCAAAAACTCCTGCACAAGTTGCGATTGATCCGAGAAAAAGTTCAAAAGGTGAAGGGGCACTATCCTCTCCACCAGATGTTTTCGGCTGATCAGTACATATGGTATGCCCTCTTAACTTTGCATCAACTCTCAGTCCGCCAGGAAATTCAACTTTTAAATATTCCATCTTATTACCTCCTTTTCTTGATATATAATAAATTTACCCCAAATTCCATAAGTCAATAACTATTTGTCTCTAATAAATATTATTTCTATGAAAGTAGTAATTCGTCAAGTATTTGATAGTATTTCAAGCATAATGAGCATATTGTCTATTTTCAGTATAATCACAACATTTTGTAAATATATATTGACAAAGTCAAAAAAAATGATAATATAAAATTATGAATAAAAAAATACAATACATACAATAATGAATTAAATTATTCATTAGGAGGTGTTAGATGGATTTTATTAACTTAGTTAAGGGGAAATATGAAACATTGACGAAGTCTCATAAAAAGATAGCAAAGTATATAATTGATAATTTTGAAAACGTTATATTTGATACAGCGGCTGAATTAAGTAAAAAGGTTTCTGTAAGCGAGGTTACGGTTATCAGATTTTCATATGCATTAGGTTTCGAAAGCTTTACACATATGCGCAGGGAAATGGAAAAAAGTGTGGTTAATAATATGCACAATAATGATATAGATATCAATAAAGCTTTTTTTATGAACGAATTATCTGATATGGAAATGGATGACTGGATACAAAAGCAGATATTACAATTTAGAAAAGCCTATAAAAACATTGATTTTGAACAATTCGAAGAAATTTGTGATGTTTTAATGAACAAAAAAAGAGTTCTAATAATAGGCTACATGGATTCCTTCGGTACAGCTTCCGAACTGCTACATCTTCTTGATAGCATTAGAAGCAGAGTATATTTTTCAAAACTTATGTATGAGAATTTGTATACTTTTGATGATATAGATGAAGATTCCGCAACCATTGTAGTATCGTTTGCACCTCACTACAAATATACAAAGGAACTAACAGAGACAGTTAAAAATAACAACAGCACTGTTATTACAATAACAGACAGCGCTATTAATCCGCTTAAAGATTTGTCCGATTATTCGCTGGTATTTAATTTAAGCAGAAATGAAAGATCAGGGATAATAGATACTTCACCTGTCATAAGCTTTATTTATTTTATGATTAATTATTTATATGAGCATTACAGAGAAAAGGTTGATGAATTTAGAGACATTAAAAGACCTTTTGAAGAATATATAGAATGATTACCATAGTAGTTGCTTCTGTCCATAGTTGTTAAAATAAATGAAGTAGGAGATTTAACTTAATTAGAGAAATCGCTTTCAACAGTAAGCTTTTAGGCTATTGTACTAGAATTGATTTCAAGGATAATCAATATATTTTTATAAGGAGAAATATAATGGCGAGATATCTTAGAAAAAGAGTACTAACAGGAATTCTTGTAATTTTAGTTTCATTAATCATTAATTTTTCGCTGATTCATCTGGCTCCTGGGAATCCCATAAACCTTTTGGCTGGAAAGGATAATCCATCGCAGGAAATGATTGATACATTAACGAAAAAGTATGGGTTGGATAAACCGATATATGTCCAGTTTATCCATTATATAAAAACATTATTAAAAGGAGATTTGGGATATTCCATTATGAGCAACGAGCCCGTAGGTAAATTGATACTTGAGAAAGTGGGTCCTACGCTGCTTTTGGCATTGACAAGCATAATACTTGCTTTGGTAATCGGGACAGCATTAGGCATATTAGCAGCAAGAAAAAGGGGGTCTAAGTTTGATATTGTTATGAACGGTCTGTCTTATTTGTTTGATTCAACCCCAAATTTCTGGCTGGGGCTTATGCTTATCCTTATATTTGCATCAAAGCTGAAAGTTTTTCCAACAGCCGGGATGGTAGATTTAAGAACTCAAAGCGAAGGGATAGCTAAGGTCATTGATATCCTATGGCACTTGGTACTTCCTCTCACAACAGTGACCCTGATTCAGATACCATATTATTTTCGGATAGCAAGATCTTCAGTAATCCAAACAATGTCAGAGGATTTTATAACAACGTTCAGGGCAGCGGGTATGAAAGAAAACAGAATATTTAACAAATATGTGTTTAAAAATGCCATACTTCCTACAGTAACGGTATTTGGGATTAATCTGGCTTATGTGATATCAGGCGTTGCTATTATTGAAATCGTATTTGCATGGCCTGGCATGGGCAGATTGATGATGACAGCAATATCAAAAAGGGATTATCCGCTTCTTATGGGAATATATCTTTTGCTGTCGGTTTCCATAGCTGTCTGTATGATAGTTGTTGATGTTGTTTATGCCATTATCGACCCAAGAATAAGATATGATTGAGATAGAAAGGATTGCAAAAATGAATAAATCAGGCAATTTTAAAATGAAAATTAAAAAAATAATCTCCTCTATAAACAATGTAAAGCAGCTGAAAGCAGGTATTATATTGTTAGCCCTGATAATTTTGCTGGCTATATTTGCACCACTAATTGCTACACACGACCCTTTTGAATTAAATGATGATATGGTAAGTCCGCCATCTAATAATTATATACTTGGAACAGATGGGCTTGGCAGGGATATATTCAGCGGGATACTGTATGGTGCACGCACTTCCATATTAATAGGTGTTGTAGCTGCATCCATATCAGGAATTATGGGAACGCTTATAGGAGGTATTTCAGGATTTTACGGCGGGAAAATAGATGCTGTTTTGTCCGAGGTAATAAATGTATTTTTGATGATGCCAACTTTCTTTCTGATACTTATCATAGTTGCGTTGTTTGGGTCAAGCATGTTTAATGTAATGGTGGTAATAGGTATAACCACATGGACTGGAAATGCAAGGCTTATGAGAGCAGAAGCTCTTTCATTAAAGCAAAGGACTTTTGTGAAATCTCTGGAGACAATCGGAGAAAGTAAGTTTAAAATTTTACTTAAACATATTATACCAAACGGTATATTCCCCATTATTGCAAATACAACCATGAATGTGTCAGATGCTATACTTACGGAATCGGCTCTCAGCTTTCTTGGACTTGGGGACCCAAATGTCATGAGCTGGGGACAGATTGTGTATAATGGGAAATCATACCTTACAAACGGCTGGTGGATATCGACATTTTCAGGGATTGCTATAGTTCTTACAGTTCTGGCATTTTACCTGATTGGTGATGGAATGAATAATATACTGAGTCCAAAGCTAAACAGCAATAATTAGGAGGATGTTATGAAATTACTATCAATCAAGAATGAAAGCGTTGTTTATAGGAGTAAAACTAAAAACGTACTTGCTGTCAACAATGTATCCTTCGATATTGACAAGCAGGATTCAGTCGGTATAGTGGGAGAGTCAGGCTCGGGGAAATCAACTCTGGCTTTGGCTTTACTGAAGCTTTTGCCCAAAAATGCTGATGTAACAGGTGAAGTGTTATTTGAGGACAAAGATTTGCTTAAATTAAGTACAGACGAGTTCAATGATTTACGGTGGAAAGAAATATCCATTGTATTTCAGAAATCAATGAATTCATTAAGTCCCATACACAGAATAGGAAGTCAAATGGCTGATATTTATACCATTCATGATGGCTCAGCTGATAGTGATGAAGTTAAAGGAAAAATTATCAACCTTCTTGAAATGGTGAATTTGCCTACGAGGGTTTATACGATGTATCCACATGAACTTTCAGGAGGAATGATGCAAAGGGTATCTATTGCGCTTAGTCTTATGCATAATCCTAAATTAATTATCATGGATGAAGCAACAACAGCACTGGATGTTATTACTCAGGGACAGATATTAAACGAAATAGCGGAACTTGAGAAAAAACTGAAAATAGCTAGAATTATGATATCCCATGATATGTCTGTAGTAGCGAATACGTGTAGGAAAATTGCCGTAATGTATGCTGGATACCTAGTCGAATTTGGACTTGTGGAAGATGTTATTTTAAATCCAAAACACCCTTACACCAAGGGATTGTTAAAATCATTCCCGCCATTAAAAGGCGAAAAGGGAGAACTGAGAAGTATACCGGGATATTTGCCGGATTTGAGTATTCCGCACGAAGGATGTATTTTTAAAGATAGATGTCCGCAAAAAGAAAACATCTGCCTTTATACGGCTCCAAAAACACACATAGTGGAAAATGGGCGAAAGGTTATGTGCAATTTTGCAGGAGGGGACTGTTGATATGGAAAATAATTACACCTTGGAAATAACTGATGTATTTAAGCATTATACACAAAGAATAAAAGGAAAAAACAGATTTAGGTCAGTTAAAAAAACTGTCAAGGCTGTCGATGGTATTAGTTTTGAGTTAAAATCAGGGGAAATAATGGGCATTATAGGGGAGTCTGGGTGTGGAAAATCCACTTTGGCAAAACTCCTGACAAACCTTGAACAGCCTACTGGAGGCAAGATTTTATTTAATGGTGTATCCTCTGAAGAAATGCTTAAAAATGATAGGCTTCAGTATAAAAGGATGATTCAGATGGTGTTTCAAAATCCATTTGATACATTTGATCCGAGGAATAATATAGATAAAATCATTGATGAAACATTAAAGCTGCATAGTATTGGGAAAACGCGCGATGAAAGAGCTTCAATAACTCAGGATGCGATGGAAAAAGTCGGACTAACTCCAGTGGATGATTATTTGCATAGGTTTCCTCATGAACTGTCAGGAGGACAACTTCAGCGTATTTCCATACTGAGAGCAATGCTTTTAAGACCGAAATTCCTTGTAGCTGATGAACCTGTTTCAATGCTTGACGTTTCTGTAAGAGCGGAAATAATTAAAATGCTTCAGGAGCAGGTTAGGAATTTAAATACTGCACTGGTATTTATAAGTCATGATATAAATACAACAAGGTATATATCAGATAAAATAGTTGTAATGTACTTAGGAAGGATAGTTGAATCCGGAATAACAGACAGCGTGCTGCACAATCCTGCACATCCGTATACAAAAACACTGATATCAAACTGTGCATCCATAGATATACTTGAAAAATCAAATCCAATAAAAATAGAGGGAGAACCTCCGACTCCAATTGATAATGGGCCGGGCTGCTATTTTGCACCAAGATGTTATATGAGCAAAGATAAGTGCTTTAAGGAGTATCCGGAAAAAACAGAAATAGAACAAGGACATTTTGCTTCATGTCATTTCATAAATAGGGATAATTTAAACTAAATCTAATAAGAAAACTTTAAGTTTTCAAATATAAAAAAGGAGACAAAAAAATGAAAAGATTAAGTCTATTATTGGTAATATGTTTAATTCTGGGAATATTTACAGGCTGTGGTGGCACAGGTACAGAAAATGATGTGAAAAAAGATGAAGATCAAACTGAAACTGTGACTGACGCACCTAAGGAGGGCGGAACATTAGTTGTCGGAATGACCGGAGACCCTTCCACCTACAACCCTGATTATCAGGCTGATGGTTACTTGCAGCCTATTGCAGAAAATATTTTCAATAGGTTAATAAAAGTGACCAACAACCAGGAAATCGTGCCGGATTTGGCTAAAAGCTATAAGGTATCTGAAGATGGAAAAGAAATAACGTTCTATTTAAATGAAGATGTAAAATGGCATGACGGTGAACCTTTTTCATCAGCAGATGTAAAGTTCACATTTGACACTATTATAAGTCAAGATGGACAACTTGCAGGATCACTAACTTCTGTTAATGAAATAACCACACCGGATGACAATACCGTTGTATTTAAGCTTAAAGATAATGATTCCTCATTACTTGGATATTTAGCTTGGGATGCATGTTATATAATGCCCAAACATATATATGAGAATACTGACTGGAGCACGAACCCAGCAAACCAAAACCCTGTGGGAACTGGTCCTTTCAAATTTGTAAGCCACCAAAAGGGTGTAAGCGTTACACTTGAAAGAAACGAAGATTACTGGGGAGATAGGGCATATCTTGATAAAGTTGTATTTTCGATTATACCTGATGCGAATACTGCAGTACAGGCTTTATACAACGGAGAACTTGATATACTTGGAGTAGAGCCTCCTTTGTCTGAAGCTCAGAATTTTGAATCTGATACGAACTTAAAGGTAGGAAGACAGTATTGGCCGTCTAGATACTATATGTTTTTTAATATTAAGGACAGCATTTTTAAGGATATAAAACTGAGACAAGCCGTATCTCTCGGCATGGACAAGGATGATATTATTAAAAAGGCTTTGAAGGGAATAGGAGAAAAATCCAATACAGCCATGACGCCTTTGTATGAATGGGCTTTGAACACAACAGATGTTTTTCCTGAAAGAGATGTTGAAAAAGCAATACAATTAATTGAAAGCGCCGGATATACCAAAAATTCAGACGGAATGTACTTCAGCGCCACCATCGATGTGTTTAATGTGGAGCCATTTACGGATATAGCGACTATATTGAAGGATAACTTGAAGGATATTGGTGTAGACGTTAAAATTAATATGATGGAAGAGGCTGCATGGGACGAAAAGGTATGGTACGGAAGGAATTATGATTTTTCACTACTAGCAGGGTATCAAGGTCCTGATCCCGGTGCATTGGCACCAAGGTTTTCCACGGATGGGTTAATTAATCTGATGGGCTATTCAAATTCAAAAGTTGACGAAGCTTTGAAAAAGGGAGGATCGCTTGTTAAGCAGGAGGAGAGGGCACCTTACTATCAGGAGGCACAAAAATATATAGTTGAGGATGTCCCTATAGTGCCCATATCCGAATATATATCTATAGCACCTTACCAGTCTTATGTTGAGGGACACCCGACATCAGAAGGAATTATAGACAAAACAGGATTTCATGAATACACATATGTATGGCTGAACAAATAAAGTATTTATGCTGCCCGCGTTTGACGGGCAGCATAATATACAGCATAGCAAATCGGAGGTAAAACATGAATATAGACAAAATAATTGATAATGTTCCGGATTACAAGGTCTTTATGACAGTGGATGAACTGGACCAAAGTACTATGAGTCTTCAAGATGAATATCCGGATATTGTAAAAGTTTTTGAAGCTGGGAGATCAAGAGAAAACCATAGAATATTATGCCTGAAAATAGGCAACGGCAGTAGAAATGCTCTTTGCTTCGCATGTCCACATCCAAATGAGCCGATAGGAGCCATGACGTTGGAGTATTTTTCAAGAGCGTTGGCTGAAAATGATGAGTTCAGAGTATCAACAGGTTATACATGGTATATAATCAAATGTGTTGATCCCGATGGGACAAGATTAAATGAAGATTGGTTTAAAGGACCATTTAATATTTATAATTATATGAAAAATTATTTCAGACCAGCAAGTAACAAACAAGTCGAATGGACATTTCCTGTTGACTATAAAAACCTTCATTTTAATGATACCATGCCTGAAACAAAAGCTATAATGAATGTTATTGAGGAAACGAAGCCGGAGTTTATGTACTCATTACATAACGGAGGGCTTTGCGGAGCATATTGGTATATAACTCATGAATATGACGACATTTACGATGAGCTTAGAAAAACAGCCGTAAAAAACGGTGTTGCTCTGCAGATGGGAGAGCCTGAAAGCCCATCTTGTGTGGAATTTTCAGATGCGATATATAAAATGAGTGGAATATCTGAAGAATATGATTATTTGGAAAAATACTCGGACACGCCTCCGGAAAAATCATGTACAGGAGGAACAAGCAGCTCTGACTATGCATTAAAACATAATGATTGTGTGTCTCTCATGACGGAACTGCCATATTTTTTGGATGACAGAGTATCTGATTCTTCACCGGCAAATATAAGCAGAAGACAGTCTATAATCAATAAAGTAGAAACTACGGAAAAACACTATAAAAATCTGGATAATGAATTGAATAAAATCAGGGAATATATATCTGCTGATAACCCCTTTGTTTTACTGGTTGAACAGATAATTGACGAATTAGATTCTTCAACAAAAGCACAGATGAAGCTGGTAGATAAACCAGAGTATAACAGGACAGCAAAAGTATCTGAAGTTTTTGATAACAGCGTAGTAAGCAAATTTTACAACAGTTTGTCAACAAGCCTATGTGCTAGAACCTGTTTATATGAAATTGATAGGTTAAAAAGGACAGGGAATAAAGATATATCGGCCATAAAGCAGTTAGAGAAATCGTATAGTGTATTTTCAAAAAACTTAGAGAGCGAATGCATGTATCTGGAAAAGGAATTAAATTATAAGGTTGTTCCTATACAAAGCCTTGTGAGAATTCAATTAGAAAGCGGGTTAATAGTAGCAAGGCGCAGACTGAAAGGAGATAAAAATGAGCGACAAGGTAAAGATTGATGCTAACCCTATAATGATGGAAGAATGTATGCAGGCATACAAGGACGGAAATATTAAGGAAGGACGGCGTTTAATTAAAGAATTTCTACAAGCAATAGAAGATAGTGGACAGGATCATTGCAGTTGCAGTGAACCTTGTATGTATCACGGAAAGTGCAAGGAGTGTGTATTGCAGCACAGAGGTGGAAGGGATCACTTGCCATACTGCTTCAGAGACATGGTTAATGAAAGAATTGAAAAACTTTCCGCGCTGACGGAGCATTCGTTAAAAGATAGAATATAGAAATAAGGCATAAAGACATGAAGTCAAATGACTATGAGGAGATTGATTTAGTCTGTTCATTGCTTCTCTTGGGAACGGATAGTAAAGTAATTAGTTACCATCCGTTCCTGTTCTTATATAATATTTACAAATTATTCCCAAAATTCTTCATCTATTTCTGCCTTAATTTTTTTATCACTAAAATAAGGGCAGTCTTTAATTGGAGTACTAGAAGGTTGAGTAACTTCCTTTAAGGTGCATAAACCATCATTCTCATGAATACAACTCTCAGAACAAAGTATCATATAAAGCCTCCTATAAAATTTGTAATATTAGCATAACCATATTATAAAATCGAATTCATAAATTACAGTTCACAATTATCTTTGGGTATCTTTTTTCAATTACGAATTGCAGCGAAGCTGTTGTTCTGACGTAAGCAGTAAATTAGGGTTTTAATTGTGCATTGTGAACTGTGAATTGTAAGACCAGTGTTACATAATCATTACATTATCATTACAAAATCTCTAATTCATTGACATAATAATTTATAAAATGATATAAATGTATTTAGGGATAACTACTACTTGCATAAGCGTAAAGGGGGAATTATATGAAGAAATGGTTAATGACCTTATCTTTATTTTTGATAATGATATTATTTGTAAATACATTATCTTTTGGTGAAAATAGTATAATCAACGTAAGCATGAATGGAAGTACAGTAAAAGTCCGTGAAGTTCCAGTAATGATGGATGGGCAAGCTTTTAAATCAGAAGTTCCTTCTTTTGTTTATATAGATAGAACTCTAGTACCGGTTAGGTTTATCGCAGAAAGTTTGGGCGCAAAGGTAGATTGGGATCAAAAGACAAAAACAGCTACAATTCTACAAAATAATAAAACAATTAAATTAACAATTGATAGTACAAAAGCTATCGTAAACAATGAAACAAAAACCTTGGACAAAAATTCTACACCTAAATTGGTTACTTTTTCTAATAAAGATTCAAGAACTATGGTTCCGGTGAGAGTAATTTCTGAAATTTTAGGCTATGAAGTAGGTTGGAATCAGGAAAATAAAATTCCATACATCAGTACGAATAATGGTGAAGAAGATATAATTGACTTTAATCCTGAAGTGAACCCGCCTGTTTCATCTGATTTAGTTTCTATTTCGGATATTAGCATTCAGAAAGGCAGTACTCCGCTTCAAAAGGTCGTTATTAAAAGTGATGAAAAAATTGAATATGAAACCTTATTTTTGCCTGATTCAAATAAATTGATAATCGACATTAAAAATTCAAAATTGAACCTTAAAAATACAGGGAATGCACCGGGGAATATTCAGGCTAATGACGTGAATTTCAGTAAGGTTGAATACTCTCAGTATTCTACAAATCCTTACATAACAAGAATTGTAGTTACAATGAATGGAAAAGAGAATTATGAGCTTATACCATCAAGCGACGGGAAGACAACTGTTTTGTCCTTTGTAAAAAAAGTCAATGGAATCAGCTTGGATACTGTAGCTGGTAAAGATGCATTGGTAATAGATGGTATTGGTACATCCTACAATGTATTGAAGCTTAAAGATCCGGAGAGAATAGTCATTGACTTACTGGATGCTACATTGAACGGTAAATTATATGAAGATTACAATTATGAATTGGGATTTATAAAGGGAGTTAGGACTTCGCAGTTTTTAGGAGATAACAACTACAGCTCTTTAGATAGAATTGTTAGAGTGGTCTTGGATGTAAAAGAAGGGATCACCGATCCAAATATAAAAGTTGATACATTAAATAACAAATTGGTAGTATATCCGGAAAAAAGTTTTTGGGAAAATATTAGCTATGCTAGCCAAGGATTGGACAAAATATTGACCATTAACAATCTGGAAAAAACTAAATATGAAGTGGACTATGATTTTAACAACAAACTAATGAAAATCACTATTCCAACTGAAAATGTAGAGCTGGAAAATGGTTATGTTACAATTAAAGATGGGATTGTCGATAATATTGAAGTTGTTAAAGATAAAGAGGAAACAAAGGTATTGTTAAGCCTCAAAAGTAATCTAGAATTTACCGTGTTATCCGACAGAAAAGATACTAAGGTACAAATCCTTCTAAAAAGAGATCCAAACAGCATCGATATAAACAAGACAATAGTCATAGATGCAGGGCACGGAGATACAGATCCGGGGGCTATGTCAGTCAGTGGCACTAAAGAAAAAGATATAAATTTGCAAATAGCAAAAAAACTTGAAAGCCAGCTAAATGCATTAGGGTATAATGTATTGATGACTAGAACAGGAGACCAAAAACCTAGTGTTTATGACAGGGCAAATTTTGCCAATGCTGCTAATGCAGATTTGTTTGTAAGCATACACTCCAATTCCCATACCAACAGGGATATAAAAGGCTTGCAGGTGTTATATTGTCCTTTATTTGATAGCAAGGTAAAAACTGTGGATCAATATCCATTTGCGGAATCCATATTTAAAGCGGTATTAGAATCAACCGGCGCTGTTGACAAAGGGATAATAAAAAGAAAGGATTTGCCTGTAGTCAGAGAAACTAAAATGCCCGCAGTATTGGTTGAAGTAGGGTTTTTATCCAATGCGGAAGAGGAAAAGTTGATAACAAGTGATAGTTATCAAAATAAAATTGTGGAAGGCATTATAAAAGGTATACAAAATTACATTGAAATGTATTAATATATAGGGAGGGAAACCTCCCTTATATTTATTTGAAAGGAGAAATAAAATGTCTTTTTTAATTGGTTATTTATTAATTTTTTTAGCAAGAGTTGCTGATGTAACCTTAGCAACTATTAGAACATTGATGGTAGTCCAAGGAAGAAAAACACAAGCAGCAATAATAGGATTTTTTGAGTCAGGAATATATGTTGTTGCTCTTGGCAAAGTTGTAAATGGATTAGACAATCCTCTAAACCTTTTAGCATATTGTTTAGGTTTTGCAACAGGTAATTATGTAGGAATTACAATTGAGAATATGATTGCATTAGGGAATTTATCAGCTCAAATTATTTTAAAAACATCAGACAATACTGAATTAATAAATGCTTTAAGAGAAAATGGCTTTGGGGTTACTATAATAGAGGGTAAGGGTATAGAAGGCCCAAAAGATGTAATCTATGTAGCATTAAACAGAAAGGATTTAAAAAAACTAAAAAAAATAGTATATGATATCAATAAAGATGCCTTTATAACAGTAAATAGTATAAACCCGATAAGCGGTGGGTATTTTGCTTCAGTGAAAAAATAGATTATTAATCATAGTATATTAACCTCCTTAATATAATATATATGAAATAAGTTAGGGGGGGTTTATATGATTAATAGAAGAATTGCTATATTTGCACTTGTTGTAGTGTTGGTTTTTACAAGTATTGCAGTAGGAAGAAAATTTGTATCAAAAAAAATAGCTAAAAATGATGATGAAATCGAAATTATTAGCTCTGATGATGATATTATGAATATTGTAGAAGAAGAAGGAATGAGAAAAACAGTACTTTATTTTCAGAATTCTGAGGGATTTTTAGTCCCTGTGATGAGAAGAATACCATGGGAGGAAGGAATTGCAAAGCTTGCTTTAAAAAATATGATCGATACACCTGAATTAAGAGAGGTATTGGGTCCAACAGGGTTATTACCTATAATTCCATCCGGGACGGAAATCAATGGGATGAGTGTAAATCCTGATACAGGTATTTGTAAAGTGGATTTCAATGAGGAAATTTTAAACAAAGAGTCACTAAAGGATGAAGAAAATTTAATCAAAGGGGTAGTATATACATTAACAGAATTTCCGGCTGTAAAGGGTGTCCAAATCTTTGTAAATGGGGAAGAGGTCAGTGTATTAAAAAATGGAACCAAATTAGATAAATCCCTTACAAGAGAGGACATAAATCTATTGGGCAGTGATGACGATGGAAGGTCTAAGATTGTGGTATATTTCAAAGGCCAATCAGAAGGAGATTTTGAATATTTTATCCCTGTAACCATACCTACTTTAGCGCCTGTAGCAAATGTTTATACCGCATTAGACTTATTGTTTGAAGGCCCGCCGGAAGATTCAGGCTTATATTCTGACATACCCAGAAGTGTAAACTTTAAAGGAGTGGAAATTAAAGAGTCGACAGCTTATGTAGATGTTAATCTTGGAGATGAGAACATGCTTACCAGAGAAGCGACATTAAATGAAATTGTTAAAGATATAGGGCTGACTTTAAGCCAGTTTTCAGAGATAGAGTCAGTAGAGTTATTAGTTGACGGAGAAGTAATAAATACAAGTATACCTACATTTGCTAATGAATACTAAAATATATGTTAAGAGGTAAGGATAAGAGGTAAAATAACCCGAATTCAACGCTTGCTTTATTCAGAGCGCTAGCGAAGGATCTCGGGTTTTAATATTTTTGGGATTATCGAATGTGTCATTTGAGCATGGTGAAGGATCTCTGGTTTAGAATTTCTTTTCTTTCCCTAGATAAATAAGCCCTAATTTGGTAGAATAAAAGTATAGAAAAAATAGGAGAGATACAAATGAGAATAGATAATAGAAAATATAATGAACTTAGAAAAGTAAAAATAACAAGGAATTATCTTCTAAATCCTCTTGGTTCTGTACTTATAGAAATGGGAAACACAAAGGTTATATGTACAGCTACAGTAGATGACAAGGTCCCGCCTTTTCTAAAGGGTACAAATACAGGATGGATTACAGCAGAATATTCAATGCTTCCAAGTTCAACTATCAGTAGAAAAATTCGAGAATCCACAAAAGGAAGAGTGGAAGGCAGAACACAGGAAATTCAAAGATTAATAGGGAGATCAATTCGTTCTGTAGTTGATTTAACGAAATTTGGAGAGAGAACAATTTGGATTGACTGTGACGTAATTCAGGCAGATGGCGGCACTAGGACCGCTTCAATTACAGGAAGTTTTGTAGCGGTATTTGATGCTTTATATGCATTAGTTAAAAAAGGAGAAATTGAGAGTATACCCATATCCAATTATATTGCGGCAGTGAGTGTAGGGATATCCGAAGAAGGACCTATTTTGGATTTAAATTATATAGAGGATTCATCTGCTCATGTAGATATGAATGTTGTAATGACAGAAAAAGGAGATTTTGTAGAAGTTCAGGGTACCGGTGAAAAATCGACATTTTCCAGAAGCGAATTAGATGAACTTCTGGAACTAGCCGAAGAAGGAATATTTGAGTTAATTGAAATTCAGAAGGAAACTCTAGGTGAGATTGGGAAATTAATAGGAGAAAAACATGAATAAAAGAGTACTTGTATTGTCAACCGAAAATATAAATAAAATAAATGAAATAAAACATATATTGAGAGGTTTAGAAATAAAAGTCTTATCAAAGAAAGATGTGAATCTGGAAGATTTTGAAGTAATTGAAGATGGAAACACGTTGGAAGAAAATAGCTTGAAAAAGGCAAGTGCATTAGCTGAAAAAATTGACTATATGGTTATAGCTGATGATACAGGGCTATTTGTTGATGCTTTGAATGGGGAGCCCGGAGTATATTCTGCCAGATATGCAGGGGAAGACGGCAATGACAAGAAAAATAATGAAAAATTACTGGGGAATTTAAAGGGTAAAAGCTTGGAACAAAGGGAAGCAAAATTTTTAGATGTTATCACTCTTATAACAGAAGATAAGAAAATATATACGGTTAAGGGCGAGTGTAAGGGCACTATAGCTTTAGAATTAAGGGGACCGAGTAGTTTTGGATATGACCCTTTGTTTATACCTGAAGGATACGATAAGACATTTGCGGAATTGGGTTCGGACATAAAAGACAAAATAAGTCATAGAGCTAAAGCTTTAAAAAACTTAAAAAACACATTAATAAAAATTCTAGAGGATGATATAGATGAGGATAGCCGTAGTTAGCGATACGCATGGTAATTATAAAGAAGTTCTTAGAGCGTTAGAACGACAAGACAAATTCGATATGCTTTTTCATTTGGGAGATTATGTAGACGATGGCGAAAAACTGAAAAAAATCCTCTCTATACCCACAATCATAGTTAAAGGGAATGGAGATTATTGGTCTGATTACAATGAAGATGAGATAATTGAAATTAAGGGCAAAAAGATATTAGTGACTCACGGACATAGATACAATGTAAGATTTAATTATACAAGCCTTTATTATAAAGGACTTGAACTTAAAGCGGATATAGTACTATTTGGGCATACCCATGTTCCGCTCAATATCAAAGAAAACAATCTAATCATAATGAACCCGGGAAGCCCTTCTCTTCCAAGAAGCCAAGATAGAAAAAAGACTTTTGGGATAATTGAAATAGGAGATCGCATAAAGACTGAAATTGTAGAGATTTAAAGATTGATTTAATTAAAAAATACTATTTGACAACGCTCATAGAACCTGCTATAATTATTTAATGTTAACGGTTATTAAGAGACGATTTGCGGGTGTAGCTCAGTGGTAGAGCACTGGCTTCCCAAGCCATGTGCGAGGGTTCGATTCCCTTCACCCGCTCCATATGAGCAGCCCGCACGGTAGGGTGTTTGTCGTTAGGATTTTAGTATATGGTGGATATGGCCTAGTTGGTTAGGGCGCCAGATTGTGGCTCTGGAGGTCGTGGGTTCGAATCCCATTATCCACCCCATTTTTTTTGATCCATTAGCTCAGTCGGCAGAGCACCTGACTTTTAATCAGGGTGTCCCGCGTTCGAATCGCGGATGGATCACCACAAATAAGTCCTTATGGGCTTAAACAAGCGGGAGTGGCGGAATTGGCAGACGCGCTAGACTTAGGATCTAGTGTCATTGACGTGGGGGTTCAAGTCCTCTTTCCCGCACCAAATATACATAACCCGAATTATTAATCCGAACTGTATCTCTTTTATAGGAGATGGGTTCGGATTTGTTTTTTTATCTGCACTATTATTGTAACATACTGACTTGCAATTGCTAAAGAAATTATTATTTTGCGTGGTGGTTCAATTACTGTGGGAAGCCATGAACATATAACTTCTTTTGTTATTGCACTTTCCTTGAATTATACCACATCTTAGTATTTTCTTAGGAATTTCTTAAGGAAGTATTAAATTTTAGACAGTACATATGTGTTATACTGTAATTAATAAATTGCAAAGATTTTTACTTTCAATTACAGTATAAAAACGGAGGTTATTCATGGACATTATTACAATTTTTCAAGCATTACTTCGATGGGGTGTTTTTGCGCTTATTGGAGGACTTTTATTGGCGCTTATAATTTTTGTTGTCTATATGATATATAAAAATGTGTTTCATGGCAAAAAGAATATGTCGAAAACGCAGGGGATTGCCCTGTTTCTTTTGTCCTGCTGGCTGTTGTTGGTACTGGCATTGACCACCTTAAGCCGAGGTGCAAACTTTACCGGCAGCTTTAATATTGACTTTTTCAGCGCCTATGTCAACGCATGGAATAAGTGGTCAATCAGTGAGCTGCAGCTTATTATCTTCAATATGCTGATGTTTGCACCGCTGGGATTTTTATTGCCGATTTTCTGGAAGAAGGCAGAGAAGTTCAAGGTAATTTTTTTAGTGTCCATTGGGTTAACTGTTTTTATTGAAATCGTACAATTATTGACGGGAACGGGGATTTTTGAACTTGACGATTTATTCCACAACTGCATTGGAAGTTTGTTTGGTTATTTTTGTATAATGGCAGTATTTGCCATTATTAGGGAAAAACGCGTTCGCTTTCTTCCCATTGGCAAAGTGCTAATATTACCATGCGTCATTGGAATGATAATCGGCATTGTGTCTTTTGTTTATGAGCAGAAACCTTACGGAAACATGTCTATTCTTCCTGCGATAAAGCAGGATATGTCAGAAATTAGCCTTACAGCTGATCTTTCCTTAACAGAGCAATCGGCATGGGCATCTATATATAAAAACATCTATGCGGAGGATCAGGATTATATAGAACGAATTGTAGCTCAACTTTCTGAATCGGAAGATGTTATCTTTTCAGGTATTCAACGACGTGAAGGCGAAAATCGCGTTTATACTGGCAAAAATCCCACTGATGAAGAAGTTCAGCTCAGTTTCTTTGTAAGAACCGGGAATTGGAGCTATACAACATGGAATGATACCGCCACATTGACAGAGGAAGCAGCTAAAAGATATGGAGACTTTTATAAAAACTGGCTAAAAGAAAGTGGAATGCTCCCCGATACTGCTGTTTTCAGTATACAAAACAACGATACGCTTCGATGGGATACACCTGAAGAGAACAACCTGTCAATTGCCAAAACCGCATTTACATTCGGATCTGTCTTAATGCAGTTTGATAGCGATCTGGAACTTGCTTCCATGCATTACGGGATCAACTGGAATGAATATGTCGCGACAGAAGAAATTATTTCCCCTAAAGAAGCTTTTAAACAGGTTGAAGATGGAAATTTTGAACAATATGTCCCATTCCAACAGGGAGATAACCTGCGGGTAAAAGAATGTAATCTCGCTTATGTTTACGATACAAAAGGATTTTATCAGCCTGTTTATCGATTTGCTGGATTTATCAACAATGAAGATAATTCATGGAATTGCCAGATTCCTGCTTTGACAAAATAGCACTTTGTTAATGCCATTTACCTGTATGATGATAAAATCTTGTTCACTCTCAACTAAACTGGCTATGTTGAGGGTTCGGATTTATGTGCGAGCGGTGCACCAAATATGTAATTATATAATAGAAAACAAAGGGTGTATTTTCAGAATGGAAGATACACCCTTATTTTTTCTATTTTTTATGTCATATTAAAAGAATAGCGGTCCTACGAAAGCCCAAACCATTACCCAAATCCAAAGTGCCGCTGCCCCTATCCATGAAGCTTGCAATACAGTTTTCATATTGTTGCAACGCGCTATACCTAGTTGACCTGCAAGATTTGCTGTAGGATATACGGAGCCCGTTATTCTCGTAGCGGCAAGAATGGCCGTTGCCCAAATTTCCATTGGGAGACCGACTTTATTAATTAAGTCTATAAACATTTCATGAACAATATTGATCTCTGCCACAGCTGCAGCTTCAATGCCGAAACCTCCAACCAATGAGGCAACTATTAATGTACCGGCCTTTCCGCCTGCTGATGCAAATCTTGTAAGCAAATCTCCCAAGGCAGTAAATCCTCCGCCAAGGTCAATCATTACAAACATAACTTCGAAGAATATAAAGACCAAAAACATATTGGTCATCTTTGAAGCGCCCTCTACAAAGGTATCTATCGCAGAATCGATTTCCAATTTTCCGCTTATAGAAATAACGACTGCCAATATAAGCATTACTATAATAGCATAACTTGTTCCTTGTTTAGTAAGGACACCAAAGCCAACCAGCAATAAAAATACAAGCAAAAACAAGATTGTAGTACGTTTTTGTTCTTTAGTAATCTCCATCTTGCTTATATCTATCATATCATCGGTTATTTCATATACTTCAATTCCTTTTAGTTTTTTCTGAATTTTATTAACTGCAAACAATGTAGAACCTAACCATACGATACTAAAAGGTATAACAGCCCATAACATCAATTTTCCATAGGAAAGTCCTGTAACAGCCATCGTAGCAATAGTAACACCGGTAAGAGGTCCCATAATAAGTCCAACTTCTCCCGCAACTCTAAATAAGGCACAAACAGCACTGGGAGTAAGTCCTACAGCAGCAACAACCGGAATAATTACCGGAGCAATAACTGCATTTCCGCCGGCTAACGTTCCAAGTAATCCGCAAATTACAATTGAAGATATAATAACTGCTGCCATACCTTTTTTTTCAGTGTCCACTCCTATTTTTTTAACTATCCAGTATACAAGCGTTTGGCTGACTTTTGTCCTATTCATCAAATATCCAAGTCCACTGCCGAACATGATGATAATACCAATTATAGCTAGGAATGAACCCAATGACGTTGCAAAGATTTCTGCCAAAGATTTAAGACCTTGACCGGTCAGAATTGCAGCTACGACGACCCCTACTATTAAACCTGCAAGATTTGATTTGTTTCTAAATACTAAGATTAAGTAAACTAATAATGGGATTAAAGCTAATAATGACGGAGCTGAAATCAATGCGTTTTTACCTAATTCCATTTGTTTTCCCCCTTTATCTCTATTAAATTTTTCCTACCCATTAGGGTTATTATATCACATTACACTATTAATGTATTAGGGGAAATTATAAGTATTCTAAATATTTGGTAAGGTGAAAGAGAAATTAAACCTTTTTTTAGGTGTATCCATTTATACTGAGCCGTGTTTTTTTATATATTGAAATATGTTATTATAATTTGTGTAGGAATTAAATTACCTTTAGATAAAAATTAATGAGGAGACATGAAGCTTTGGAAAATGAGAAAAAGAAATTAAAGTTTAGCGATTATTTAATGATTGGCTCTATGTTGTTTGGATTGTTTTTTGGTGCAGGGAATCTAATATTTCCTGTACATCTTGGGCAAGAAGCAGGTATGAATGTTTTTTGGGCAAATTTAGGTTTTCTTGTTACGGGAATTGGGCTACCCTTTCTTGGGGTTGTTGCGATAGGAATCTCACAGAGTGAAGGAGTATTTCAACTGGCGTCTCATGTGAATCGCCATTATGCATATATGTTTACAATTTTACTTTATCTTGTAATTGGCCCGCTTTATGCAATTCCAAGGTTGGCAACGACATCATATGAAATCGGAATTGCACCTTTTATTCATGAAGATAAGGGGACATTGGCACTTGCAATTTTCAGCTGCCTTTTTTTTCTTGCCGCCTGGATATTGGCACGCAAACCAACAAAACTATTGGATTATATCGGTAAAATTTTGAATCCGTTATTTTTAATTTTGCTGGGAGTACTTTTAATTATGGTTTTTGTTCGTCCAATGGGCTTGATTGCAGGAGCTGAGATACAGCCGGGGTATCAGACAAATGCCTTTTCAAAAGGATTTATTGAAGGGTATAATACATTGGATGCTCTGGCATCTTTGGCTTTTGGGATTGTAATCGTGTCAACAATCCGAGATCGTGGTGTAAAAGATCCCGGGATAATAGCAATAGACACCATTAAATCCGGTACAATCAGCATTGCAGCAATGGGGGCTATTTATAGTATGTTAGCATATATGGGAACTATGAGTCTTGGGGCTTTTACCCTAAGTAAAAACGGAGGGATTGCTTTAGCTCAGATTACCAATTACTATTTTGGCACCTATGGCAGTGTTATTCTTGCGCTCATTGTTATTACAGCATGTTTAAAGACTGCTATTGGATTGATTTCAGCTTTTTCGGAAACCTTTGTTCAACTTTATCCTTCAATAAAGTATATTACCTTTGCAACAGGTGTAAGTTTGTTATCCTGCCTGTTATCCAATATTGGATTGACTAAGATTATTCATTTCTCTATCCCGGTATTAATGTTTCTCTATCCGCTTGCAATGACATTGATTTTGCTTTCTATCATTGGAGGACTTTTTAATCATGATTCATGTGTATATCAGATGACAACTTATTTTACCTTGGTTGCATCGATTATTGATGGTATTAATGCAAGTCCGGATATTATACGTCATATGGGGGCATCACAGGCATTGATACGCTTTGGAGAAAAATACCTTCCGCTTTTTTCTATTGGAATGGGTTGGGTTTTACCGGCAACCATAGGATTCATCATTGGTCTGATCTGGCATCGGGGTAAGAAAAGAGAAAAAGGATTTGCTGATGGAAGGCCCTGAATTTTTAGGCATAAATTGTAATCTCCGATAGTTAAATTAAATGCAACAGAGTTTGTTTTATTATATCCTTAAAGAACAAATACTTTTCCGGCTAAAGTTCCCTTTCAAAGAGAAATTGTGAGCATTGCTTGAAAGGGAATATACAAACAAAGGTATAGTGGAAAGAGAGAATTAGTTTTAAAGATGCTCTATAAATGTTATAATAACTTGATAGAAAATAGTATGGAGGTTTATATTTGAAAACAATAAAGATTGTATTAATTATATTATTTAGCATTATATTTTTATATTTATATAACTATCGCCAAATAAGTCAATTTTATATAAATAAAATAAAACTATCCTCTAAAAAACTAAGTAAACCTTTAAAAATAACACAAATCACTGATTTTCATTCCAATGAATTAGTAAATATAGATAAATTATTCAAAAAGATAAATGAATTTAATCCTGATATAATCGCAATTACCGGTGATTTAATTGATTATAAAACAAGGGATTTGGCATTAGCCATTGAAGTTATTAAGAGGTCAAAAACTGTAACTGAAAAAGTATTTTTTGTAAGTGGTAATCACGAAGTAAATAATAAATTGGAAAATAAATTATATGCAAAATTGTATAATCAAGGTGTTGTGATTTTAGACAATAAGTCGGAAGTAATCAATGTAGAGGGTAATGTACTCAATGTAATGGGTGTACATTTTTATGCTGAGAAATCTGATTTTAAAAAAATATTTCATGATTTGAATGAAGATAGATACAATTTACTGTTATCTCACTCTCCAAATAGACCGATACGGTTTTTAGACAATAGGTTAGATCTCATATTGTCGGGACATACACATGGAGGTCAAGTTAGATTACCTATAATAGGAGCAATAATTTCACCTGGGCAAGGTTTGTTTCCCAAATATGATAAGGGAATATTTAATTTTGACAATACAATTCTTTATATAGACAGCGGACTTGGAAATAGCATGGCAAATATCCGTTTATTTAATCGAATTCAAATTACAAATATTGAAATCTTACCGAATTAAATACAAACATAATACCTTATGATATAGGGGACACAATGCTGAGGTAATTGCTTTAACATAAAAATGTGATAAAATACAAAATGAGAACATTTAAAAATGTAAAATTCATAAGGAGAAGAATATGAAAACAGCTTTATATAACGATACCTTTATAAAAATTTCAGAAGAAAAAAGAAATAAAATTATGCAGACTGCAATAGCTGAGTTTGCTGAACACGGTTTTGAAAGTGCAAATATCAATATAATAGCAAAAAAATCAGGAATCAGTGTAGGTGCCATGTATTCGTATTTCAACAGCAAGGAAGATCTATTTGCAACGACGGTACATTATGCGGTAGAAACTTTAAAATCCGTTCTGGATGAAATAATGTTGGAGGATGCTGATTTATTGTGGAAAATAGAGAAAATAATTAAAGCTATACAGATAAATTCAAGATCTAATTTGCTTTTAACAAAGTTATACAATCAGATGACTGCAGAAAATCGAACGGATCTTATCTATCAAATTGTGTCAGAGGTTGAGAGCGTTTCCGCTAATCTCTATACCGATCTTATCGAGAAGGCAAAAGAAGAAAAATTAATTAGAACTGACATTGATGCAAAACTGTTTGCATTTTTTTTAGACAATCTTTTTGTTTCCTTACAGTTTTCTTACTCCTGTGAATATTATAAGGAGCGTTTTAAAATATTTGCAGGAGCTGATATCTTTGATAAAGATGATTTAGTTGCAGAAGAACTTATGAAGTTTATTAAAGCCGCATTTAGCAAATAAAGATTCTTGACTTTTCATAGGGTAATGGTATACTATAGTAAAATAATAAATAGAGTGAGTACTCGCTCACTTTAAATATCAGGAGGTAATCCATTATGAAACAAAATTCTGCAGTTTCTAGGTATCCTGACGTAAAGAAAATCACCTCGCAGCTTGATGAATTGATTCAAAAACCCATCTATACAGTAAGCCCGGAAGCATTAGAGAAATATGAAACTGAATATTTTGGGGAAAAATGCATTAAATCAAAGGCAATGATTGATGAAGCTAAGAAGCTTATACCCGGTGGAGTACAGCACAATCTTGCTTTTAACCATCCTTTTCCGCTTGTATTTGAAAAGGCCGAAGGTTGTTATCTATATGATATCGATGGGAACAGATATTATGACTTTTTGCAGGCTGGTGGTCCCACGGTTCTTGGCAGCAATCCGCCTCAGGTTCGGGAAAAGGTTATCCAACTTTTAAACGAATGTGGACCTTCTACTGGTCTTTTCCACGAATATGAATACAAATTAGCAAAAAAGATTTCAGATTGTATGCCATCTGTAGAAATGATCAGGATGTTGGGATCCGGAACAGAAGCGTGTATGGCAGCCATTAGGGTTGCAAGATTAGCTACAAAGAAGAAAAATATTATTAAGATGGGTGGAGCCTATCATGGATGGAGTGATCAGCTGGCATACGGCATAAGAATTCCGGGCTCCAAATGGACTCAAGCTCACGGAGTTCCGAAGTATATCTTCAAACATACTCAAGAATTCTTTCCAAATGATTTAAATGATCTTGAAAAGAAGTTGAAGCGCAACAAGCGTCACGGAGGGACTGCAGCTGTTTTAATTGAGCCTGTAGGTCCGGAAAGCGGTACGAGACCACTAGATTTTGATTTTAATAAAGGTGTTGAAGAATTATGTAGAAAATATGATGCGCTTCTTATATTTGATGAAGTAGTTACAGGTTTTAGAATGGGTATGGGAGGAGCACAAGAATATTTCGGTGTATCTCCGGATTTAACTGTATTTGGGAAAGTAATCGCGGGAGGGTATCCCAGCGCAGGTGGATTGGGCGGAAAGAAAGAGGTCATGAAATATTTGTCTGCAGGGATCAGCGGAGAAGCAAAACATAAAAAAGCTCTGGTAGGAGGTACTATGGCAGCAAATCCTTTAAGCTGCTTGGCAGGTTATTATACCATCTGCGAAATGGAGCGTACAGATGCCGCCGGTAAGGCTGCGGAATTTGGCGACAAATTAGTAGATGGACTACAGGGTTTAATTGAAAAATATGACCTTCCGTTTGTTGCATTTAATCAAGGTTCTATATGTCATCTGGAAACAGTAGGAACCATGCATTTTTCAATAGACTGGTCAAAACCTTGGAAAATCCCTAATGTATTAGACCAAACTTCATTAAGAAAACGAGAAATGGAGCATATGGGCGCAGCTTATATGGCAGAAGGTATTGTCACTTTAGCCGGAAGTCGCCTTTATACAAGTGCAGCTTATGAAGACTCAATGCTTCCGGATATACTTGAACGATTTGATCATGTATTTCAGACTATTGTTCAAAAGTCGTAGAAAAGGGGTGAGTTGCTATGGAATCTAAAGAGGCAAAAGAATTGGTCGTAAGGGCAGGCCGAGAGCTTGTAGATTCCGACCTAATTGCACGGACATGGGGCAATGTGAGCTGCCGTATTGACGAGGAGAGATTCGCTATTACACCCAGCGGCAGAGATTATCTTACTTTGACCGGCAATGACATTGTGGAAGTAAAAATAAAGGATTTAAGCTATGAAGGAGATATAAAACCTTCATCTGAAAAGGGTATTCATGCAGAAGTATATCATCGTCTGCCCCACATCAATTTTGTGATACATACTCATCAGGAGAATGCTTCTGCCATATCGGCTTCGGAACTTAAAAAAATACCTCTATCTGAATGTAATTTTAAATATTCAAAATCTTTATTTAGCGATGAAATACTTTGTGCGCAATATGGTCTACCTGGGACTAAAACACTTAGAAAAAATGTAGTTGCTGCACTTGAACACTCCAAGTCCAATGCAGTAATTCTCAAAAATCATGGGGCTTTGTGCTATGGTAAGGATTATGAAAGCACAATGCAAATTGCTAACGAATTGGAAAGTATAAGTGGTAATTTTATTGAGAAAAATGGGTATCATTTAACATTTTCTGAGAAAAAAGATGCTTCACAGAATATTACTAGACTAAAGGATTTTGAACAGGCTGTATTGGCTGAAAGGGGAGGCAATGTAATATTAAATACGGATCCTGAAATCTTAAGTTACATTTCTCTTTCAAAACCTCTGCTACCATATCTTGATGACTTTGCACAAATTGTAGGGTTAAAAGCGGAAGCAGTTGAAGACAGAGAAAAATCAATCCTAAAGGCACTGAGACATTCTTCTGCGGTACTAATCAAGGATTTAGGTGCCTTATGTTGGGGGAAAGATGAAGGGGATGCATTAGCTGTAAACATGATTTTAAAGAAAAACTGTAAAGCATATTTTGCAGCAAGCCTTTTTAATGATCCTCAGCCCATAAACAAATTTGAATGTGCACTTATGAGATTTATTTACCTAAAGAAATATTCTAGATTATCTGAAAAATAATAATAAGGAGAGAGATTTATGTCAGTTAATGTAATTGCCTATGATGTAGGTACTACAGGTATTAAAACATGTCTTTTTGAAATTTCAGATAAAATTACGCTCATAGATAGCGCTATGGAGGAATATGACTTATATATTATGGAGAACGGAGGCGCGGAACAGGACCCTAATCAATGGTGGCAAGCAATGTGCTGTACGACTTCTAGGGTTTTGGAATCATCGAAGATTCCTAAAGGATCAATTAGTGGGATTTCATTTTGCGCTCAAATGCAGGCCCTTGTACTGGTAGATGATAAGGGTGAGCCTGTAAGGAGAGCTATGAGCTATATGGACAATCGCGGAGAGGAAGAAATGAAAAAAGGGATTATGCATGGGTTTCGTATATCCGGCTTAAATGTTTCTAAACTCCTTCGCTCTATAATGATTAGCGGAGCTGTCTCCGCAAGCGTCAAGGACCCCATTTGGAAATATAAATGGGTGGAAAATAATGAACCGGAAGTTTTTTCGAAAGTATACAAATGGCTGGATGTGAAAGACTTTCTTGTGTGTAAAGCTTGCGATAGATTTGTAATGTCTGAGGATAGTGCCTTTGCAACTCTTCTATATGATACTAGAAAAGACAAAAATGGATTTAGCAAAGAGCTATGTAAAATGATGGGAGTTCAGTTTAAGCATCTCCCGGAAATATGTAAAAGTACGGATCAGGTAGGTACAATTACTCAGAAAGCAGCTGAAGAACTGGGGTTGATGGCAGGAACGCCGGTATTTTCCGGCGGTGGGGATGCTTCTCTTATAGGGGTAGGCGCCGGAGCTGTTTCAGAGGGGGAAACACACATTTACATGGGTACTTCAGGGTGGGTTTCAACTGTTGTAAAAAAACAACGCCTAGACATAAACAATATGATTGCTTCCATAATAGGAGCAAATCCAAGTTATTTCAATTATTTTGCAGAGCTGGAAACTGCGGGGAAGTGTTTGGAGTGGGTAAAAGATCATCTAGCTCTTGATGAAATAGGAGTTTTTCTAGATAAAAAACAAATTTGGGAAGATCCTGAAAACATTTATAAAAGCTTATACGATTTTATGATGTACAGTATAAAGAGTGTTCCGGCTGGGAGCAATGGCGTGATATTTACACCATGGCTTCATGGAAATCGTTGTCCTTTTGAAGATCATAATGCACGTGGCATGTTTTTTAATATTGGTATTGAAACCGGTAAGACAGAAATGATACACTCAGTAGCAGAAGGAATTTGTTACCATCTAAGGTGGCAGCTTGAAGCTATAGAAAAGAAAGTTAAAACCTTACCGACAATCAGGTTGGTGGGAGGTGGAGCTTTAGCTCCTTTAACTTGTCAGATTTTAGCAGATGTTTTAAATCGTGAAATTGAAACAGTAGAGAACCCTCAAAATGTAGGAGCAGTAGGAGCAGCCGTCACTATAGCAGTAGGACTTGGCATTTTGGATGATATAGAATCTTCAAAGAAATTTATACCGTGCAAAAGAAAATTCATACCAAATCAGGAAAATATCTCAATATATGACCAATACTTTCCTGTATTTAAATCGTTGTATAAAAGCAATGCAAAATCATTTAGGATATTAAATCAAGAAATTTCAGGCAAAAGCTCAGGAGGTAATGATGAATATAAAACACCTAGCAGCATGTCAACGGGAATACTTTGAAACCGGAGCTACCCGATCTGTATCTTTTAGGAGAGAAGCTCTGTTAAAGCTTAAAAATGCTCTGAAGGAAAGAGAAAGTCAGATTGAATTAGCTATGAAATCCGATTTGAACAAAGCACCCTTTGAAATTTATATGACTGAAACCGGTATTGTGTTTGACGAAATAAATTTTCATTTGAAGCATTTGTCCTCTTGGATAAAGGCCAAACGGGCAAAAACCCCTTTAGTACATTTTAGTTCCAAGAGTTATGTTGTTCCGGAACCCTATGGTGTAGTTCTCATTATGTCTCCATGGAATTACCCCATTCAGCTAATTCTTGAACCCCTTATAGGAGCAATTTCAGCAGGCAACTGTGCTGTTTTGAAACCATCGGCATATGCACCTGAAACCAGTAAAGTAATTGCAAAACTCATTGGAGATATTTATCCTAAGGAGTATATTGCTGTAGTTGAAGGCGGCAGAGAAGAGAATAATGCACTCTTTGAAGAAGCCTTTGATTATATCTTTTTTACCGGAAGCGTAAAAGTAGGAAAGGCTGTTATGGAGGCCGCTGCTAAAAACTTAACACCGGTAACTCTTGAATTAGGGGGAAAAAGCCCTGTCATTGTTGACGAAACAGCAAATCTAAAAAATGCTGCTAAACGAATTGCCTTCGGTAAAGTTCTCAATGCCGGACAGACTTGTGTAGGACCTGATTATCTTCTTATACATGAGAATGTGAAAGATAAATTTCTTGAGGAATATAAAAGGGCTCTGGAGGATTTTTTCCCGGATGAAGATTATTCCAATATGCCTGTTATAGTAAATGACAAACATTTCAATAGATTAACTAATCTTTTGAAGGGTGAAAAAATTGCAATTGGTGGGAAAATAGATGGAATGAAAAGATTTATAGAGCCTACTGTGTTGGTAGATGTAGCACATGATTCTCCAATAATGCGGGAGGAGATTTTTGGTCCAATTCTTCCTGTTTTAACTTATATAGACTTGAAAGAATGTATCGATTTTATCCGTTCTCGTCCAAAACCCCTTGCTCTTTATCTTTTTACTCAAAGTAAAAAGACGGAAGATTTGATCTTTAATACTTGCTCATTCGGTGGGGGATGTGTCAATGACACCATCGTTCATCTTGCAAGTCCCTATATGGGTTTTGGAGGGGTAGGACATTCCGGAATGGGGAGCTATCATGGAAAGCAAAGTTTCGATACCTTCACTCATTATCGAAGTATTCTAAAAAAATATAATTGGATTGATCTTCCTATCAGATATCATCCCTATTCTGATAAGCATTTCAAACTTATACGTTTCTTTATGAAATAAAGCAAATCAAAGACACCATAAAATTACATGGTGTCTTTTTTGATATAATTTCAAATACTACTTGATACGTATTATGTTAGGCGATATAATAAATTGTAGATACTACGTATAATGTAATAGGGAGGTTAGGAAAAGATTATGAAGAAGAAACAAGATATTGCTCCATTAACTGAAACAGCACTTCTAATTCTTTTAGCAATGTATAAGCCTAACCATGGTTATGGTGTTATGCAGTTTGTTGAAAAAAAGACTAAAGGAAGAGTGGTTTTCGGTCCAGGAACACTCTACGGCGCAATAAATAATCTACACAAAAAGGGATGGATATCTCCATTTCGAATGGATAACGGAGACAGGAAAAAGGAATATATGATAACCGATGAGGGTAAAATTCAAGTTGAATCGGAACTTAATAGACTCAAAGAGGTTTATGAAATTGGGATTGATATCGTAGAGGAAGGGGGAAAGGTCAATGATTAGAAAGTTTAAGTTTTTCTTTAGACCTATATTAGGGCTCACAAAATGGTTGAATGAAATGTCAGATGAGAGTTATAGATTAGTTAAAATTGGGAATACATTTTATTATTTTGAAGAATGTGAAAAAGGAAAGTTTAGATATGCCATCGACTATGTGGCGAATAAGTCCTATTCTTCTCTTAAAGATTATGAGGACTTTTTAAAGGAGTCAAATATACGATATATTGAAAAGGCAGGGAGTATAGGCAAAGTTTCATTGGGAAATGTACGTTATAGACCTTATGCTGACAGCAGGGCAAAGATAGCGACAACAGACGGAATGATAAAGAGAGAGTTTTTAATTTTAGAAAAAGAAAATGATGGGAAACCATTTGAAATATATACTAATATAGAAGATAAAATCAAAACATTGAAAGTCATGAGAAAACCAACTATTGCAATGATTATCTTTGTAGGCTTAATGTTTCTATTTAGTACAGGTTTAATACCCCAATATCAATGGACATTATATAAATTTGAACTATTTCCAAAAGTAAATAAAATACCATTGATGATAATCTTTGGGGTAGTGGAAGTTTTGTTAGCAGTGAATTTGATAAGATACAATATGGAAATTAATAGACTTAAAAGGGAAAGCGAAATACGAGAATAGGGGCAGAGAAGGATAGGGTATATTTTATTCTGACAGCCAGCTATTGATAGCTTGATATAGAGCTTCCGTTTCCTCCATGGTTTTATCATTTATAATTATATAGTTAGGATTACTGCCTTTTAGGTCTATGACAACATATTGATTTACATTGTTGTAAACATATAACATACAATTTCCATATTTATCAAAAGTGAAATGACCAAAACTTTTATTCACTCCTCCATAGCCATTTGTTCGTATTCCGTTGGGAAGCTGATTAATTATCGATACTGTATTTATTTGCTCCTTCTCAATAGATATATCATACATGGTGGCGTCTATCATCATTTCAGAACCCTCAAGTTCAATTTCATAATCTTTAGTCCCTCCATATGCTAAGAATATAATAACTACAAAAACAAGTGCAATGGTTCCAAAATATAAGACCTTCCCAATCGGCCGGCCGATATTAATAGTCCAGCCCATACTTGCAAATCGTTTTGGAACGAAGATTCGTAGATCGTTAGGATTATAATAACAGCCCCATTTCCACGTGCTTTCCTGTTCCTGAATGTTTTCTTCATACTCTGAAGAAATATCAGTAAAGGCTTCCTCAAGTTTGTGTATTTTCTTCTGATGCCAATTCTCAATTGTTAACACTGCTATAATCAAAAATGTAATTGGAACAATAATGAGAAAATTGTTTTGTATATGCAGCATAGAAAGACTGAATAAAATCCAAAATATCAGCATAGAAAGAGCAGTAAGCGTTGCAGTTGTGCTGTTTATTCTCTCATACTTTTGTGCAAACAATAGATTTGATTCTTGTTTATGACCTATAATTCTAGAGGGTTGATTGATCATTTGATAGTATAAAAAGGTTGAAAGCAGTTGACATACTGGACCGATAAAACTGAATCCCAATGGATAAAATTTTCGCATATCTGAGTTAATAAGTAAAAATATCATAGGTATAAAACTAAGAATAAGAAATATCCATATCCAAACTGAAGATATTCTGGATTTACCTTTTACCTTTGAAACGTTTAGATCAACTGTCACAATTTTTTTGTTGGAGTATATCCACTTGTTCTGTTCTTTTATAGTTAATAGTTTCTTTTGATGGTGATTAATAGAAATCCAATTTGCAAATAGATTTAGCGCCATCATGAAAAACATTAAAAAGTCAGCATAATGTCTGATAAATGGCATCAACAACAACAAGCTAAATCCCATTGAGAAAGATAAGATTAGGTAACAAAGTTTTTTAAAGGAATTTATAATTCCCTTTATTTCCGGATTATCTGCATTAAGTTTTGATAGAGTAACACCCAGAATCTGATGATCCTGATATTTGATGTAGGATAAAGAGGATACAGTCATCACTATATAAACCAGCCATAGTATAAAAATATAAATCCAAATCATAATATTTCCCCCTTCTGATTATAAATATTATCAACAAGAATATTGAGGTGTACCCTTAAATTTTCCTGAGAAACGCCTTTCATTCGAGCCTCTGAAATCAATAGTGCTGCTCTTTGCTCAAACTCTGCAGTCAAATTGTCATTGATAAAGCCATCATCAGCCGAAGGAAGTTCATTAATTTTTGCACCATGCCTTCGGTCAATAACAATTACGCCTTCATCTTTTAACAATCCGTAGGCTTTGTTTACCGTCATTGGGTTCACGCCTATATCTGAGGCGAGTTGCCGAACAGTAGGGAGTGGTTCTCCAACCTTTAAACGACCTGTGGCAGTACCAAACACAATCTGATTTCTAATTTGTTGATAGATAGGGATGTCTCCTGCCATATCAATTTCTAATATCATGTTTCTACCCCTTACATATATTTGTATTACTTATTATAATACAAATATACAAATAGTTCAATTTATTTATTAATAATTGTAGAAAATTTATCTCCAATCCACATGGTCAATCACAAGGAGTAGCTATACTAGATACAAATAAATTAAGAGAGATATTGATAGCTAAAACCTATGCGATAAACGGATATGCAGATCACATTTTAAATACAGGGAAATTTTGTTAAAAAATTTGACAAGTATCTATAATTTGAGTATTATACTATTAGGTTTTATTTAACAAATGAATTGCACCCTTAGCTCAGCTGGATAGAGTCGCAGACTTCGAATCTGTTGGTCGGGGGTTCGAATCCCTC
>ENA-UOOE01000287-UOOE01000287.1-fermentation-metagenome-genome-assembly--contig:-NODE-287-length-52863-cov-4.971198_pt1 | contig 52863 bp, 56 predicted proteins | sample MGYA00245776_ERZ724021 | MGnify/ENA primary metagenome ERZ724021 (study PRJEB28704, sample SAMN03018321) | fermentation metagenome | biome: anthropogenic terrestrial biome; feature: soil; material... | reverse complement strand
CTATTCTGCGACAGGGCTTTTATTTTCTTGTCTGTTCAATGGGAAACAGTCCAATGTTTTCAGGATATTTCATTTTTTATTTTTTTGCCATAAGCTGGGATTTTACCTTTACCAGTGATATAGTACCGGCATCATCGTCAACCGAAATGATATCACCGACGGCAGCACCCGCGGGTAATTCAGAAAGCTGAATACCAAAAAGTTTTTGGCCTTTTTCTTTGCGCTGCTCCTTTGCATCTCTGCAAATTGCATAAATACCTTCTACCCGATCAATTATGAGAGTTTTCATGTTTAAATACCTTCTTTTTTAAGTCTTTTCAGTTTTGACTGTGATGCTTTCTCCATCAGAAAGGAATATTACAGTTCCATTCGTATCGGTGCGATATACGGTAATGTCTGCTTCTACCAGGCGCTGCGAAACATCAAGGCGCGGCAGTTCGTTAGAATCACTGCCGACTGAAATTACGGCGTATCTCGGTAAAACGGCCTCGAGAAACCGTTTTGAAGTGGAAGTGCTGCTTCCATGATGGCCGACCTTCAAAACATCCGCTTTTAAATTGGTACCACTGTCAATAATTGAATTTTCCTCCTGCGTTTCTGCATCGCCGGTCAGCAGAAAGCTGGTTTTTCCAAAGGTGATTTTTATTATGATAGAATTATTGTTTGTGTCTTCCCCTTGTTTGACCGGGCCGAGAACTTCAATTTCCATCTGTCCCATATGGAGCGTGGTTCCAGCTTTAGGATGCTCTGAAGAAAGGCCACACCCCTTCAGAGCAGACTGAACGTCAGCATACTCCTGCGTCTTTGGAATCAGGTTTTGAGGAAGCCTCGGGCAAAAGTACCGCTTTACAGAGAAAGCCTGCAAGACAGATTTCAGCCCACCAATATGGTCACTGTCAGGATGTGTATTAACAACAAGGTCAAGAGATTTTGTGCCACGCCGTTTCAGGTAAGCTGTTACATCCGGACCACAGTCCGGTGTCCCACCATCTATGAGAAGGGTATGGCTGCCACATTGGACGAAAATACTATCAGCTTTTCCAACATTGAGCACATGAAGTGAGAATGGAGAATGAGCAGCACACGCTGAAAAATCACCGAGACCGCAGAATTGAAATGCTTTCTGCCAATTTTTCCCGGCACCTCCCGGAAACAGAAAAGCAAGAAGCCATGCAAAAAGCATGGAAAACAAAATAACTTTAAGACAGATTTTCCGCAGGCTTTTTTTGAGCCGCATATTATGGCTGCTGACCACCGGCAGTCGGTCCTCCTTTTGGCGGGTCGTCTTTTTTCGTATTCATTTCAAGCCATTGCTGGTAGGTAATTAACACCTGGCGCGGCTTGGAACCTTCCGGTGGGCCAATAATTCCCCTTTGTTCCATCTGATCAATTAATCTTCCTGCACGGGCATAGCCAAGGCGCAGACGCCTTTGAAGAAATGACGTGGAAGCCTGTCCGCTGTCTATGACACATTTAATAGCATCCTGCATCATAGGATCCGCATCTTCACTAGAAGTGCTCTTTTCACTGGGACTTCCTTTTTCTTCAGCGGCTGCATTGCGCTCAATTTCTTCCGCAATGCTTGTGCTATAGTTTGCTTCCTGAGATTTTTTAATAAAGCCTACAACCGATTCAATTTCACTGTCACTGACAAAACAGCCTTGAATTCTTTTGGGTTTTTGGGAACCGACAGGAGAAAACAGCATATCGCCATGGCCAAGCAGCTTTTCCGCTCCGCCCATATCCAGAATTGTGCGTGAATCGACCTGAGAGGAAACAGCAAAGGCAATCCGGCTAGGGATATTTGCTTTAATAATACCGGTAATGACATCTACCGAAGGACGTTGCGTAGCAATTACGAGGTGCATTCCGGCAGCACGCGCCATCTGCGCAAGACGGCAGATAGAATCCTCAACTTCATTTGGCGCTGCCATCATTAAGTCTGCCAATTCATCAATAATTATGACAATTTGAGGCATTTGCTGCATTGGCTGACCCTTTTCATCTTGAAATCCACGTGATACAGCAAGAGAATTATAAGCTTTTAAATCACGTACACCGTTCGCGGCAAATGTTTTATAACGTTTCAACATTTCTGTAACAGCCCAGCTCAAAGCACCGGCTGCTTTGTGCGGATCTGTTACCACCGGGACCAAGAGTTGTGGAATTCCATTATAAATGCCCAGTTCAACTACTTTCGGATCGATCATCAGGAAACGCACTTCTTCTGGCATAGATTTGTACAGCATGCTGATAATCATTGCATTAATGCAAACAGATTTTCCGGAACCCGTAGCACCTGCAATCAGGAGATGAGGCATTTTAGAAAGGTCAGCGACTGCGACTTCACCGGCAATATCACGCCCAAGTGCCACTGTTAATTTACTTTTTGCAGAAGCAAAGCTATTGCTTTCTACCAACTCCCTCATGCGGACAACTGTATTATGCTTGTTGGGGACCTCAATCCCAACCGCTGCCTTTCCGGGAATCGGTGCCTCAATCCGGATGCCTGATGTTGCCAGGTTCATGGAAATATCATCCGACAGATTTGTGATACGGCTTATTTTCACCCCGGAGGCAGGTTGAAGTTCGTACCGTGTTACAGCCGGCCCACGGCTGTAACCGATAAAAGATGTCTGCACGCCAAAGCTGTTCAAGGTATTGACCAGTCTGCGGCCGTTTGTTTGAATTTCACTGACAATATCCTGCTGTGAAGATTCTTTTGTTGTTTCCAGCATGGAAACGGGAGGAAGGTGATAATGCCCATCTACAGGGGGATCAACAGATGCTATGGCTTGTTCCAGCTCAGCCACGGGTTTTTGACTGGCTGTGGAAGATACGTGAGGTTGAATATCCGCTTTTTCAGGGACCACTGAAACAGGGATCGCCTCAGGCTCTACTTCCGGTTTATCCGGTTTTTCTGAAGAAATTTCTGGAGCGGCGGACTCCACAGGTATGAGATCTTTTGCCTGCTCTGTTCCTTTTTCAGGTTCCGTACCAGGGAAAAATACTCTTTTTAAATGTTCAAGTTTTTCATTTTTCTTTGGCTTTTCCAGAGCTTGGCTGGAAGAATGCACGGGATGTGATGGCATTCTGTCATCCAGTGGGATGTCAATTTCGGCATTTTTACGGTTATTCTCAATGATTTTGCGTTCACGGGCAGAACTGATGTTGGAAACGACCGCATCAGCAGGCTTCACAATTGCCTTAAAAAACTGTATCAGTGTTGTTCCAGTCAAAATCATCAGAGTGACAAAAAGTGCCAAAACAAGAATAATACGTGAGCCAAGAAGGCCTAATGAGGAAACCAATGGGATTCCAAGCAGCCCACCCAATAAGCCGGAAGGTGTGTGTAAAGTGTTATCCCCGTATAACTGGAACAGCGTTTTCCGAAATTCTTTAACAGTAACTGGGGAAGAGATAGTGAAAGCATAGAATGCAGCACAGAACAAAATGATAATCAAAATCATCAATGTAAGCCGTTTGGCAGGATGCTCCTCCTGTTTTTCCAATGCAGTTACAACAGATATGTAAAGAAGAAGAATTGGCCAAAGAATTGCGCAATTTCCAAATAGGCCAAGAAGCACATTGTGGCACCAGAGCCACACATGATCACCAGAAATCAGGACGAAACATCCGATCAGAATTGCAGCGGCAAACTGAATAATTGCATTTCGCTGATTCTGTTGCCTTGCTGCCTGTTGCTTCCGCTGCTCGGCGGCAGCGGAAACCTTCCGCTGCTGTGTATGGCCGGCAGTTCTGCGTTTCGGTTTTGCAGCCTTTTTAGCCATGATAATCACCTTTAGTTAATTGGAAGTTTGTTTTTTCGCTCTTCATCAATCATTTGATGAAGGCATCCTAACGCATCAGACAGGCTTCCGAGTGAGTCAATCAGTCCTTCTTCAACAGCTTGGGGACCATCTAAAACGGTGCCGACATCGAGGACCAGCTCATTTGTATTCATGGAAAGCTCATCCAGGCGCTTAGGAGACATATGGGAATGGTCGGTAATAAATTTTGTAATACGCTTTTGCATCCGCTGAAAATAATCCATTGTCTGAGGTACACCGAGAAGCAGACCATTCATCCGGACTGGATGAATGGTCATTGTTGCACTTGGGACAATAAAAGAATGCTTCGCTGCAACAGCTAGTGGAACACCAATAGAATGCCCTCCACCGAGTACAATGGAAACAGTTGGCTTTTTCATACCTGCAATAAGTTCCGCAATAGCAAGGCCGGCTTCCACGTCACCGCCAACCGTATTCAAAAGAATCAGCAAGCCGTCAATTTCGGCAGACTCTTCAATCGCAACGAGCTGAGGGATAACATGTTCATACTTTGTGGTTTTATCCTGAGCGGGCAGGGTGACATGTCCCTCAATCTGGCCAATAATCGTCAGGCAGTAGATTACATGCTTCCTGTCACCTACCAGGATTGACCCTGTATCCACAATCTGCTGCTGCGACGGCATGCTGGCTTTTTCATCTGTTTTTGTTTCCTTATCCGCACTGGCATTGTTTTTCATATTTTTGCCTCCCATTGATCTTAGTCTTCCAATGGGAGAATGCTATCATACATGGCGAAGCAGGCAAATATTTCTGAAACATTACTTATTATTATATCATCTGGTCTGCGAATCATCAAGAAATTAACGTAACACAAAGGAAATATTCTCACATGCTATGTTAAGGCATTGACAATCCACTGATTTTATTACATAATTACATAATTGAGTATTATATACAAATTCGGTACTACTTTAAAGCAGTAGGAGTTGAAGCTAAGATGGGTTATACTCTTTCACAGAAGATCATTGCAAAGCATCTCACCAGTGGCGAGATGCAGGTTGGAAAAGAAATTGGACTTAAGATTGACCAGACCTTGACGCAGGATGCCACAGGAACAATGGCATATATCGAATTTGAGGCAATGGATGTGCCGCGTGTCAAGACAGAGCTTTCTGTAGCTTATGTTGACCACAATACCCTTCAGACCGGGTTTGAGAATGCCGATGACCATCGGTTTATCCAGTCTGAAGCTAAAAAGCATGGCATCTGGTTTTCACGTCCGGGAAACGGTATTTGTCACCAAGTACATCTGGAGCGGTTCGGCATACCAGGAAAGACTCTGCTTGGCTCAGACAGCCATACTCCAACAGGCGGTGGCCTTGGAATGCTGGCTTTGGGTGCAGGCGGCCTTGATGTTGCTGTGGCAATGGCGGGCGGTCCGTATTACATTACCATGCCGCGTATTATCCGGGTGGAACTTTCCGGTAAACTACCATCGTGGGTCAGCGCAAAAGATGTTATTCTTGAAGTTCTTCGCCTGCTTACGGTAAAAGGCGGTGTGGGAAAAATTGTCGAATATGGTGGGGAAGGTGTTAAAAGCCTTTCTGTGCCGGAACGCGCCACAATTACCAATATGGGTGCAGAACTCGGAGCTACAACGTCTATTTTTCCTTCCGATGAAATCACCCGTGAGTTTTTAAGAGCACAGGGCCGAGAATCCGACTGGGTAGAACTTCAGCCAGATGCGGATGCCCACTATGATGAAAAAATTGAAATCGACCTGTCACGCCTTCAGCCTCTTGCAGCCTGCCCAAACAGTCCTGATGCAGTCCGTCCTGTTGGAGAGATTGGTCCAATTCCTGTCGACCAGGTATGTATTGGTTCTTGCACAAACTCCTCTTACCGCGACATGATGCGGGTAGCTTCTATTTTAAAAGGAAAGACTATAAATCCGGGTGTGAGCCTTACAATTTCTCCAGGCTCTAAACAGGTCTACCGGATGCTAGCTGAGAATGGCGCTCTTTCGTACTTAATTGATGCCGGTGCCAGAATTTTGGAATGTGCCTGCGGTCCGTGCATTGGGATGGGACAGTCTCCAAATTCTGCAGGCATTTCACTTCGTACTTTTAACCGCAACTTTCTTGGACGTTCCGGTACTGCCAATGCCAAGATTTATCTGGTCAGTCCAGAAACTGCAGCAGCATCGGCAATTTCCGGTGTGCTGACTGATCCACGGATACTGGGTAAAGAAGTCCCAATTCCCATGCCGGCACGTTTCAATATTAATGATAATATGATTGTGCCTCCTGCATCTCCGGAAGAGGCGGAAAGTGTCAGGATTATTCGTGGACCAAATATCAAAGGATTTCCAAAGACATCTCCGCTTCCGGAAAATATTCGTGCCAGGGTACTTCTCAAGGTCGGCGATAATATTACAACTGACCACATTATGCCGGCTGGCTCTAAAATTCTTCCATTTCGTTCCAACATTCCCTATATGTCACAGTTCTGTTTTGCTGTCTGCGATAAGGCATTTCCGGAGCGTTGCAAAAAATATGTTGAAGGCATCATTGTCGGGGGTTCCAATTATGGTCAAGGTTCTTCAAGAGAACATGCTGCCCTTGTTCCGCTTTATCTGGGAATTAAAGTAGTCCTTGCCAAGAGCTTTGCCCGTATTCACCGTGCAAACCTTATTAATGCCGGTATTCTACCCCTTGTCTTTGCTGATGAATCCGACTATGACAAACTTGACCAGATGGATGAACTGGAACTCCCAGATATCCGTCGTGCAGTGGAAACTGGAGGAAAGATTATTGTGCGGAACTGTACCAAGCACACAGAATTTGAAGGAATGGCAGTTCTGACAGAACGCCAAAGGAAAATTTTGCTTGCGGGGGGATTGCTGAACAGTACACGGGACAAACATTAAAAGATTAATGGGGGAACAAAAATGGCAGGCAAAATTCAAATGAAAACACCGCTCGTTGAAATGGACGGTGATGAAATGACCAGAATCATCTGGAAACAAGTCAAGAAAATCTTATTGGAGCCATATATTAATTTAAAGACAGTCTATTATGATCTTGGTCTGAAAAACCGCGATGTAACAGATGACAGCGTTACTTCTGAAGCGGCTGAAGCAATCAAGAAATATGGTGTCGGCGTAAAGTGTGCTACTATTACGCCGAATGCGGATCGTGTGCAGGAATATCATCTGAAAAAAATGTGGAAGTCTCCAAATGGAACAATCCGTGCCATCCTTGGCGGTACTGTTTTCCGTACACCGATTGTTGTGAAAGGTATAACACCGCTGCTTCCAAACTGGAAAAAGCCAATTACAATCGCTCGACATGCTTACGGCGATATTTACCGCAGCGTTGAAATGAATGTTTCCGCAGGTTCCAAAGCCGAACTTGTTGTTACCTGTCCGGATGGTACTAAAAACTGTATTCTGATCCATAACTTTGATACCCCGGGTGTGATTCAGGGCCAGCACAATCTTGACAAAAGTATTAGAGACTTTGCGAAGTCCTGCTTTCAGTATGCTCTTGAGCGGAAAGAAGACTTATGGTTTTCAACAAAAGACACGATTTCCAAAATTTATGACAGACGTTTTAAGGATATATTTCAGGAAATGTACGAATCCTGTTATAAAAAGCCATTCGAAGATGCCGGGATTCGCTATTTCTATACGCTGATTGACGATGCTGTTGCCCGTGTGGTTCGTTCGGATGGCGGTTTTATTTGGGCCTGCAAAAACTACGATGGCGATGTAATGAGTGATATGGTTGCAACGGCATTTGGAAGCCTTGCCATGATGACAAGCGTATTAGTCTCTCCAGACGGATATTATGAGTATGAAGCCGCACATGGCACAGTGCAGCGCCATTACTATCGATATTTAAAAGGTGAAAAAACATCAACGAATTCAATGGCGACGCTTTTTGCATGGACCGGCGCGCTGAAGAAGCGTGGGGAGCTTGACGGGACACCGGAAGTTTCTACATTCGCTGAAAAGCTGGAGCAGGCTTCCATATATACCATTGAAAGCGGCGTAATGACAGGGGATCTCTCGCGGATTTCATCCCTTCCAAAAAAGGAGACCGTCGATATGGAAACATTTTTAAGAAAGGTAAATGAGAATCTACAGCATCACGCAGGCTGATTTTCTCGGGAGGTAGCTACAATGCCAAGGCATGAAAATATATCCATGTCCGTAATCAGGAGGCTTCCGCGCTATTATCGCTTTTTGCACCATTTAAAAGAAAAAGGTGTCACACGTATTTCCTCAACGGAACTTTCGCAGAAATTAGGACTTACTGCTTCCCAAATCCGTCAGGATTTAAACTGTTTCGGGGGATTCGGCCAGCAGGGTTATGGCTATATCGTCAGCCAGTTGTGTGACGAAATTGGAAAAATTATCGGCCTTTCCAGCGGATATAAATCTATCTTGTTTGGAGCAGGCAATTTAGGGCGCGCGATTGCTAACCATATGTCATTCGAGTCAGAAGGATTCCGCTTGATTGGCGTTTTTGACTGTGACCCTAAAAAAATTGGTTCCGAGATCGGTGGCCTTACCGTCCGTAATGTTTCCGAAGTCGTAGATTTTTGTCACAGGGAATCTCCGGTTATGGCTGTCTTCTGTGTACCCCGGAGTTCTGCTGAACATCTCAGCAAAACTCTTTACCAACTTGGCATCCGCAATTTCTGGAATTTCAGCCACTATGATATTGCACTTCAGTATCCGGATACAGTCGTTGAGAATGTCCACCTAAATGATAACCTTATGACCCTTTGCTACCGCATTTCAAATCCAAGCACCAAAAAGCCGGTAGTAAAGGACAAAGAGAAACTAAAGGGGGATACAAAATGAACTGGATTTCATGGGTTATTATTATTGCTGTAATCCTTATCCTGGTTATTTGGTTTGTAGCGTCTTATAACAGACTCATTTCCGGATCTGTCCGTGTGGATAACAGCTGGGCTCAGATTGATGTACAGTTAAAAAAGCGCTTTGACCTGATTCCAAATCTTGTATCCACAGTAAAAGGCTACGCTGCTCATGAGCAGGCTGTCTTGACGGACGTGACAAAATATCGTTCCGAAGCTATGTCATCCAAGACACCGGCGGAAGCTATGTCGAGCAATGCAAAGCTTTCTACTGCGATTACCAATCTGTTTGCTACGGCAGAGCAATATCCGGCTCTTAAGGCCGATCAGCATTTCCTGACTTTGCAGAATCAACTTCAGAATATCGAAGATAAAATTGCAGTTTCCCGCCAGTTCTATAATGATACCGCAATGAAGTACAATGAATCGGTCATGCATTTTCCCACTAATATTGTTGCATCAATTTTTCACTTTGAACGGAAACAGTATTTTGAAATTCCTGAAGCTGATAAATCTGTTCCAGAAGTGAAATTTTAGTCAAAATTCAAGCTATATGGAGAAAAACATGCGGAAACATTTTGTCCGAAAACTGTTCTCTGTTTTTTTAGCTGTTGCTGCTGTGTCCGTTACACTAATTTTTCTCGGCGGCTGGTCTCTTGATTTTACAAGTGGCTCGAAACAAGTTATGAAATTCCTTACTGCTGATGCGGCCCTTTCCAGCAATGGGGATATGAAAATAACTGAAACCTGGCAAGTGCAGCTCAATGACCGTGGCAAGCTATACCGCAATTTTTACCGTACGTTTCAAAATGGTGCTGCTCCGGCTGGTTCTATTTCAAGCTTTACAGTTTATGATGAAGACCTTGGCACTCAGTATACTTTTGCAGGAGATATCGATCCAGAAGCCGTTTCAGATGAAAGTCTTGCTAAACAGTGCTATATTCACAAAACATCAGATGGAACAGAGATTGGCTGGTTTATGCCTGGCATTAGGAAAGGCACCCGCACATTCCGAATTTCTTATACAATTCAAAATCTTATCCAGGTTTATGGAGATGCGGCAGAGCTTTATTATAAATTCCTTCCTGAGAGTTTCAGTATGCCAGTGGAAACAATGAAAGGCACTATTCAACTGCCAGCTAAAGCAGAAAAAGACAGCCTTCATGCTTGGCTTCACTCCGATGCAGTGGGGAATCTTACAATCAGTTCCGGAAGTCAGATTAACTTTTCAGTTGAAAAGATTCCAAAGGAAACTTATGTTGAAGTTAGGCTGCTGACTCCAACGGAAATGTTTGCATCTGTGCCGCAGAAGCATACTCAAAATGTACTTTCTTCTATTGAAAAAGAGGAAAATTCTGAGGCGACGGACAGCCAGAAAAAAAAGATAGCTGAGCAGGAACGTCAACGCCGTCTTGGTGTTATTGACGTTATTTCTGCGGCTGTTGTTCTGGCTATTAGTATTGCTGCTGTTGCTATTGTCAAAGTAAAAAATAAAAAATTCAAAGTGCAGGCACCTGAATATACTCACGATGTTCCTTCAGGCAACAGTCCGGCAGGGATTGCGAATCTTTACTATTTTTACGGCGGTGCCGGGGAAGAGACAAAAAGAAACCGGATTTTCAGCTCGACTATGCTGAGTCTAGCCCGAAAAGGGCATCTGCGTTTTGATAGTACAGGGAAACAATTTTCAGTTTCCGTCCTTACGTCTGTACCAGAAAATAGAGTTTCCACGCCACTGACTGACAGCGAAAAAATATTCTATGAATTACTTGCTTCTGTCTCAGAGGATTATGATGGCTCTTTTACCATGAAGCAGTTCAAACAATACGCGAAAAAGCATTATAAAGAAGTAGATTCTCAAATATCAAGCTTCTTTTCAGCTTCAAAGCGGGAAATCGCTGATAGAGGCTATTTCCGCTCCGCAAAAAAAATGCTGTTTGGTTTTCTTACGGGGCTTGGCACTGTTATGTTCTTTGCGTCCTTTGCTATATTTGGTATAAGTGGATCAAGCAACAGTCTGCTTCTTTATTTTCCACTTTCCTTGCTTGTTGGCGGTATACTTTTTATTATCGCCGGGCATAGCCAGCCGAAATTGACCCAAAAAGGAGAATATGAGCTTGCTGTATGGTATGGACTGAAAAAATATATGCTTGAATTTTCTCGAATGACAGAATATAGTGTACCGGAGCTCCCACTCTGGGAAGAATATTTAGTTTATGCTACTATGATGGGAATTTCCCAAAAGGTATGTAAACAACTTAAGCTTGTCTACCCGCAAATTAGTAATTCGGCTTATTGGGAGTCAAATCCAGCATTCAGTTATTTACCGTATTTCTTCTGGAATCCTGGCATGTATTCCTTAAGTGGACCGCATATTTCAAACTTTGATTTTGGATCAGCGCTCGGCAATGCAATGGGTGAGATTGGAAACGCTGCAACTCGTCTTGCTCATCCTCTTACTTCATCTTCAGGGCGTAATGGTGGCTTTGGCGGTGGTGGCTTTGGTGGAGGAAGCTTTTCCGGTGGCGGTGGTGGCTTTGGCGGCGGCGGAGGCGGTGTTCGCTAAAATAAAAAATTCTCAGCAAAATTGGATTGTTGGCTATCTCCAAATGAACAAACGAAGGAATAAAAGTCCTATTGTAAAATAGCTTAAATTAGGCGTCCTTGCTCCGGATTTTGGACGGAGTAAGGACGTTTTTCATGATAATGCTTTTGATACCGTGGATATTATGTAGACACGGTGGATTGTAAAAAAAACGATTGCCGTTAATCCGTTTACGGGTAGCAAAAATTTCAAGACAAAAAAAGGCCGCAGATTAAAGCGGCCTATAAAAGTAATGTGATCGGCCAACACTCATTTCAGTATGTCTTGAGACGCGTGCCAATACTATTTTTCTTAGTTTAAATTATTGATATATCGCTCAATACCATCTTCATCTTCAGGGTCAACACAAGTATGAGTCCGAAAAATTGAAAGATTTTCGACGTGCTTGATTCCCATGCCGGGTTCAACCCGATAAACAGGGCTTAGTGACTGAATCTCAGCAAAGTCTGGATGCAAGCTAAATTCACAGGAACTGCCAAAATCGGGGTACACAGCCTGAGGATTATGCACATATCGTTTTAAAAAAGTATATTTTCTCCCCACAAAAGCAGCCCATCCTAAAATATTGTTTGAACCAACCTTCAGTAGTTTACTGCATCCCGTTTCCTGACGGACGGAAAGATATCTGTTGCCCAAATGAAGCCTCTCATCACGGATATCTGTACCGGGCCAAAGGACAATGGAACGGTTTGGTCGGAATGTAATGTCATCTTCCGTATTTTGCGGCAATATCAAAAGGCCGTCCCCTGACAGCATAGTAATTGCACTAATGCCGCAGGTTTGTACTTCCTTCGAGCAGTTTTTCGCTGTATGCACAATCATAGTGTCCGCAGCACCTTCTCCCATTACAATCTCCATCCCAGTCTGAAATGCCGACGCATCTTGTTTTGGAGGAATAAAACGCACGCTGTCTGAGAGGACACTGTAAACGACCGGTTCGTTATCGGGCAAAACGCTTTTTGCCGAGCGTTCTGTGCTCAGCCAAAGCCTGTGGCCGCCATAATAGTAAAAAGTGGTGTCATTGCCTGTTGTCTGGACTTCTGTCGTAATGCGGTATGCACGATTGGAATCCTCATAGAATATGTTTTCTTCTCCAGTAAGCCCGAAAAAAACGATTCTTGGCCCCAGATTAATTGTAACAATTGCATCAATAATACCATTTGAAATTTTAACACATTTTCCAAAGCATTGATAATTAATTTCCTTGACTTCCAAAGTGCCATTACACCCCTTCAAAATCTGGCTCAGTCAGAAAACAATCACTTTATGGGAACGGTCTGTCCCGCACGGTTCAACTTTTGGCATACAAAGCGAGTACAAATCAGCTGCTCGGTTTTCAAGTTCAAAGGTTCTTTTTCCCTGGGTATCAAGCTTTTCTGTATCGGAATATTTTGCTATAATCGGGAGTTGCGATTTTGTTTTTGCGGCCTGAAGAATTTTTTCGCCGCCGTTCCCGATGCCGAGAATCCGAAGATAGGGGGGAGTCCCCTGACAGTAGGCTGTATCAATTCCAAGAAATGCAGAAAGCACAATCCTTCGGATTCGTGCAAGAGGATAGCGTTTTGTCTTAACCATTTTATAAAGCTCAGTAATAGAACAGGCCTTTTGAGCAGCTGCATAAACTCTGTTTTCTAATCCTTCACTAAGGTCTGGCAAATGAGAAAAATCCTTGCGGCTCATTGTCCTTAGTTTTGCCAGAATACCGCGTTCTAAATACTGTAGGTTTGCCGGAGCATGCCCCGCTTTTTTTTCTTCTAATAAAATGTTATTTGCGCTCGCGGGGACATAAGCTGAAACGTCCTTTCCCTGCATGAACATGTTGCGCACTGCTGAAGAGGAAGCTCCGCCTTCCGCAGGAAAGCCATCGCCATGAGATGAGCCAGTGCGTTGGACTGTACAGGGAAGCAGGCTACTTTTCAGGCTGTCGATTGCTTTCAGATACTCAATCCCTAAAATATTATTCGGTTCACTTAGTAGGGCTGCCATATCTTTTCCAAAAAGGTTTTCAACAGCCTGCTGTCTGGCCGCTGCAAAAGTTATGCCCTTCTGAAGGAATTTACGGATTTCTTCATGAAGGAGAGGAGATGACAGGGCGTTTCCAGCCTGCTGCAGGAGCTTAAGGTTACCGCATTCGCTGCCAAATCCAAGCAGATTGACACCAAGAGAATCAAGAATAGAAACACCGCCAAGAGCAAAATGCTCTGCTCCCGCCAAAGCCCAAGGGAGAGGAAGCTCCAATACAAGATCCGCCCCACTGGCAAGTGCCTGCTTTGTCCTTGCCCATTTAGATAGTGTAGCTGCTTCGCCACGCTGGACAAAATTTCCGCTCATTACAACAGCAATATAGTCTGCACCTAGTCCTTTTAACTGGTTTATAAGATAAAGATGCCCATTGTGCATTGGGTTATATTCTGCAATAATTCCGGCGGCTGTCATATTTGAAAAGCTCCCTTGAAATAGCACTAAATTTGTACTATTATATATAGGTATGTGACTGCTTCTGTTTCTAATTATTTTACATGAAATAGTTGACTTTTACAATAGCCTATTGTGGGACAGGGCTGAAAACAGTTTACGAATATTGATTGATACCCATTCATTTTTTATTAAATATAATCAGGAGGACATCTCATGAAAATTCTTGTAATCAATGCTGGCAGTTCATCGCTGAAATATCAGCTGATTGATATGGACACTGAGAAAATGCTGGCGAAAGGGATTTGTGACAGAATCGGCTATGATGGTTCATTTATCAATCATAAAACAAGTGATGGCCGCTCCAGAAAAGTAATGACGGAGATTAAAAATCATATTGATGCATTTAAACTTGTAACGAATGCACTTCTTGACAAGGAAGTCGGAGTATTATCGGATCTCTCCGAAATTGCCGCTGTCGGTCACCGTATTGTTCAGGGCGGTTCGATTTTTAATGAATCTGTTTTAATCAATGATGAAATTATTAGCCAAATTGAAAGTTTGATTCCATTGGCACCGTTGCATAATGGCCCTGAGGTCTCAGCAATCAAAGCCTGTCAGCAGGTTTTTGGGAAAAGACTTCCCGAATGTGCTGTGTTTGATACCTCTTTTCATTCCACCATGCCCGAAAAAGCATACCTGTATGCAATCCCTTATAAATATTATGAGAAATACAAAATTCGCCGCTATGGATTTCACGGCACATCACATCGTTATGTAAGTCATCATTGTGCACATTTAATGAAACGCCCTTTAGAAGACCTCAAAATGATTACATGCCATATTGGCAATGGTTCTTCTATTGCCGCCATTCAAAACGGTAAGGTAGTAGATACCAGTATGGGCTTGACACCGTTGGATGGCTTTATTATGGGGACACGCTCTGGTCAACTCGACCCGTCCGTCGTTACGTATTTGATGGAAAATGAACATCTGACACCTCAAGAGATGAATGATATTCTAAATAAGGAATCTGGTGTGTACGGCATCTGCGGTATGAGGGATGACCGTGATGTGACAAAAGCTGAAATTGAGGGGAATCCAAAAGCAATTCTTGCTCATGAAATGCAAAGTTACCAGATTGCAAAATTCATTGGCGCTTATGCTGCTGCCATGAACGGTGTTGACTGCATTGCATTTACAGCGGGGCTTGGTGAAAATCAGCCGATAATCCGTTACGGTGCCTGCCATTACCTGAAATTCCTGGGTGTCAAAATCGATTCGGCGCTGAATGATATGTATATTCATGGCAAGGAAGGCAGAATTTCTACTCCTGATTCTACCGTTGACGTATATGTTATTAATACAAATGAGGAACTTGTGATTGCGCGTGATACAAAAGAAATTGTAGAAAAGCTGGTCTACGCGTCCACTCCCGATCGCACGCATGTGGATCCTGAAGACGTTTAAATTTGGGGAGTGATGGAAGGCGCTCTGCTTTTTGCGAGCGCCTCTTCTTTTTGCCTGCTTTGCAGAATAACAGAAAACATCCCGCACATATATTTCACATATATTGATTGTGGGAAGTGATCCGCTTGAAAGTAAGAAAAGGCAACCTAGTGCCAGCTGTTGCCTTAGTAACTTGCTGCATTGCTTTTCTAGCGCTTTCTGCTATAGCCTGTGGCCACCTTAGTAAACTGGCCATTGCTACCGCTGCTGCCGAAAAGCCAAAAACGATTGTCGTTGACGCAGGACACGGTGGGGAAGATGGCGGAGCAACTGGAAAATCGCAAAAGTTTGAAAAAGATATCAATCTGGCAATCGCCAAAGACCTTCGGCAGTTGTTAACTGCTTCCGGCTTCCGTATTGTAATGACGCGGACAACTGATACATCCCTTGCTGATCCACTGAAGACGATTCGGGAACGAAAAGCCAGCGATATTCATAATCGTATGAAACTTGTAGAATCGCAGGGAAATTGTATCTTTGTAAGCATTCATCAAAACCATTTTGAGCAAAGCCAGTACCATGGAACTCAAGTCTTTTATTCAACAAACAAATCAGAAAGCAAAGAGCTTGCCGAATCCATTCGGAAGCGCGTTGTGTCTCTTCTCCAAAAAGACAATGAGCGTAAAACGAAACCGGCAACAAGTTCAATTTATCTCCTATGGCATGCGAAAGTACCAGCTGTACTTGTTGAGTGTGGATTCCTTTCTAATGAAGAAGAAGCAGTAAAATTAAACCGTGAAGATTATCAGAAACAGATGGCCTTTGCAATTTGCTGCGGCATTTTAGATTATTACAGTAACGCATAACTTGTAATTCTTAATTCTATCGAATATAATTAAAGCGAAAACAAAAATGAAGGTTGCAGGAAATCAATATGGCTGGAAAAATTAGAAGCGTATATGTTTGCTCAGAATGTGGATTTGAGTCCCCAAAATGGTTTGGGAAATGCCCTGGGTGCGGCCAGTGGAACACCATGAATGAAGAAATACGGGAACCTGCCGCAAAAAGCAGTCCGTCTTTGTCAGCAGTGCATCATTCATTGGGACATGCCATACCAATTTCACAGGTCAGTGCTTCAGAAGAAGAGCGGTATCATACGGGCATGAGTGAACTTGACCGCGTACTGGGCGGCGGAATTGTCAAAGGTTCGCTGATCCTTATCAGTGGAGAGCCCGGCATTGGCAAATCAACGCTTCTCCTTCAAATCTGTAGAAATCTTGCGAAGACGTTTAAAATTCTTTATGTTTCCGGTGAAGAGTCTGCAAGACAGATTAAGCTCCGCGCAGAACGCCTAAAAGTAAACAGTGACAATCTCTTTATTTTAACGGAGACAGATATTCAGGCAGTAACTGGGCAGATTCAATTGGACAAGCCAGACCTTGTCATGATTGATTCCATTCAGACAATGAATTTTACTGAGTTAAGTTCTTCTCCCGGAAGCGTTTCTCAGGTGCGTGAATGTACCAGTGCTCTCATGCGGGCGGCAAAACAGCTTGAAATCCCTGTTATTCTCGTCGGTCATGTCAACAAAGATGGTGCAATTGCCGGTCCCAAAGTACTTGAACACATTGTTGACACTGTCCTGTACTTTGAGGGTGACAGACAGATGTCTTACCGAATCCTGCGGGCAGTCAAAAACAGGTATGGGTCAACCAATGAAATTGGCATCTTTGATATGCAGGAAAATGGCCTTTGCCAAGTGGAAAATCCATCGCTTGCACTGCTTTCAGGAAGACCAACTAATGTTTCCGGCACATGTGTTACTTGCCTTATGGAAGGAACACGCCCAATCCTCGCGGAGATTCAAGGACTGGTTACAACGTCCGGATACGGCAATCCACGCCGCATGTCAACCGGATTTGATTACAACCGCATGTCACTCCTGCTTGCTGTTCTTGAAAAACGATCAGGATATTATTTTTCAAATTTAGATGCTTATGTAAACGTAGTCGGCGGCCTTCATCTTGAGGAACCGGCTGGAGACCTTGCTGTTGCACTTGCACTGATTTCCAGCTTAAAGGATAAGCCCATCTTGGAAAAAGCGATTGTATTTGGGGAAATAGGTCTGGCTGGTGAGCTTCGCTCTGTAACAAATGCCGAATCACGTATCCGAGAGGCTAACCGCCTTGGCTTCGAGAAATGTATCCTTCCTTACCACAATCTTAGCCATATTTCCGGACATTATAGTCCGATCCGCCTGATTGGCGCTAAAAATGTGCAGGAGGCGTTTGAGTCTGCTGTTTCTGAATAGAAGGTTTTGCTGACTGTCTTGGTGCTACATTGATGCAGTGCACACATCCATCGCCAGTATAATTTGTAATTGCGGAGGGTATTTCTAGCTGGCAGTAACCGTCTTTCTGATAAATACAGTCAATGTCACACTGAATTAAACTCATAAGTTTTCACCTCAAGTTTATTGTGAACCTCCCACAGTAAAATATCCGCCAAATTCACTGGAATTACCCGTTATATTTTCCAGACTCCAACACAAAATAAAAGGTGCTGGGGGAATACAGATGAAAAAGAGCATCATGCTTTATACCTTTACAGGGTTGGCAATTACTGTAATTTTTTTGACTGGAATCATTGTAAAGAAATCTTTTATTAAAGTCAGCGCTGTAAAACTAGTACCAAGCACAGCTCAAAATACAGTCACCTGTATGGGAAAAGTAGAAGCCGCAGGGGAAAGCAAGCTCTATGCATACCGCTCTGGAATTGTGAAAAAAATTTATGTTCAGTCTGGAGAAAAGGTATCCGCAGGACAGTCCATTATGTTGATCCATCCGGTTGCTGATATTCCGCAGGATTTTGCATCCCAAGCATCCTCTGAGGTTGACTCTGACCTCGTACAGGAGATGTATTCTGCGTACTTAGATGGAACTTCCTCCACAGAAAATCAGTCATCTTCTGAAGTGAGTGATTCCGAGAAAAGTACTACTTCCAACGACCAGGATTATTTAGTGAAAGCTGATGTTCCTGGAATTATTCAGTCGTTGGCTACCACAAAAGAGAATTCTTATATTTCAAAAGATATCCCGGCTGTAGTAATTCGCAAAGACAACAGTGTCCGTGTCCGTCTTTCTGTTTCTGAATCACAAGTCGCTGATTTAAAGGAAGGGCAGAAAGTACAAATTACTGGTGCCGGATTTCGGGATGAAACATATACCGGTTCTATTGAAAGCATTTCTTCTGAAGCAAAACAAATTGTCTCTACAACAGGACAGGAAACAGTTGTAGAAGTAATAGCAACTGTCAATCACCCTAGTTCAGATATTCGGCCCGGTTTTACTGCTACGGCTAAAATAGACACATCGCAGAGTGACCATATTTTAATTGTCCCTTATGAAGCTGTACGGGAAGATGAGGCGAATAAAGAATATGTTTTTTGTGTCAAAGGAAATTGTGCGAAAAAAGCATATATTCAGACAGGCCAGGAATTCGACAGTGGATTTGAAGTGGTAAAAGGGCTTCAGTCTAATGATATCGTTATACTTGATCCAGACGATGTTCAGGATAATTCAAGAATTATTGCAACTCTCTCAGCATCTGGTGAAAACCAATGAAAACAGTAATTGATTTTTTAAAGTACTCATTTCGGAACCTTTCCAGAAAAAAAATACGGAATTTTTTGACCATTTTAGGGATTGCTATCGGCGTTGCTTCAGTTGTGGTAATTGCAGATATCAGCCAATGCGGAACAGACGCGGTCACTGGAGAGATGGACAGCCTTGGTATGAGCGGACTGTTTATTACAAAATCCGGAAAGAGTTGCAACGCTATGCTGGAAAGTCAGGATCTTTCAAAAATTTCAAAGATAGGGGAGGTTGAGTGCTCAACTCCCGTGCTAATGCTAAATACACAGATAAAAGCTTGTAAAGCAGATACCACTGCGATTCTGTGGGGAATTGATTCTGATGCCGCTGATATTGTTTCCATCAGCCCGCTTTACGGAAGGCTTTTTAACCGCAGGGATATTGCTACTGCTGCAAATGTCTGCCTCGTTGATGAATCTTTTTCGCAGAAAGCATACTCAAGGAAAAATATTGTTGGTAAAAAAATCAGCCTCTCATGCGGAAGCACCACACAGGAATATAAAGTTGTTGGAATCATTAAAACCGGCACAGGCCTTCTTCAGAATGTCATTGGCAGCTATATCCCAACTTTTGTTTATATTCCGTATACAAATATGCAGATGATGACTCACCGCAATGATTTTGATGAATTCCTTGTAAAATTGAAGTCAAATGCAAAGTCAGAGTCAGTCCGTAACCAAATTGTTTCTCTTTTAAATTCAGAAAAGGGAACTAAAGATGCGTTTGTCGCAAATGACCTGGCAGAACAAAAAGATAACCTAATGCAAGTATTAAATATTGTTACTTTAATTTTGTCAGCAGTTGGCGCTGTATCGCTGCTTGTTGCAAGTCTTAGCATTATGACAACAATGACAATTTCCGTTACTGAGCGGACCAGGGAAATCGGAATAAAAAAAGCATTAGGTGCAACACGTTCTGCAATTATGTTTGAGTTCCTTCTTGAAGCAGCTTTGTTGTCTCTTTCAGGGAGTATCCTTGGAATCTCCGTGGGAGCCTTAATTTCACTGCTGCTTGCTGCTGGTTTCCATACTTCATTGTCTCTCCGCCCAGATATTATGCTGATTGCATCAGCATTCGCTATTGCGTCAGGTATAATTTTTAGTGTTTACCCAGCGTATCAGGCTTCTTGCCTAAAGCCAGTTGATGCTTTAAGGCAAGAGTGAAAAAATTTTATGGAAAAATAGCAGCTTCGATTTTTCCTTTTAACCCTTCGCTGTTCCGCACATGTAAAATTGGTATTCCTGCCTGTGAAAGCGCTTTGTCAACAAAAGCATCTCGTTCCTTGCGATCTTTCCGGTCATGACTTCTATCGTCCAGTTCAATTATAAGCTTAGGCTGAACATATTGCTTGTCACATAATAGGAAATCAACATGTTTTGACTGTATCTTGTTGAATTGCGTCTGCCATGTCGAATTATGGCTTTTAGGCTCAATAATATCAGCTAGACGAACTTTAGAAAAAATTATGAGATTTTTATTGCGAGTTGCTTCGCATAGTCTCTGATAGAACCCAAGCTCATGCTTTGTTAGGAAATATTCTCTTTTCGTATAATGATATGAATTTTTCTTAAATGCCTTTATAAGTTCCGAAAAGATTGCTAATACAATTAAGATAATAATAATGACTGTAATTGTGGTATGCGCCTTCAAATAATCTGCCAAATTCATTGCTTTATAGTCCTCCTGACCGCAGCTGTAATTTAAATTCAAATGGACACTTGACTTTTTCTAGTTTTTGGACTAAGATTATACAAAATAAATATTTTGTATAATTGTTATAAAGGATTGTGCTGTAACCATGAACCAAAAAAGGAATCAAAAAAGAAATGATTTATTTTATGAAGCACCGCTTATCATACAAGAATTTCTCGGGTACATAGGAACTATACGAGGAGAATCCCCAAAAACAGTTTCCGAATATTATCTTGATCTCCGAACCTTTTTCCGATATATTAAATGGAAACGCGGTTTAGTGCCTCAAGACGCTGATTTTGAAGATATAAAAATTAACGATATTGATCTTAATTTGATTAAAACAATTGATTTGACACAGGCCTTTGAGTATATGAATTTTTTAAGCACAGTACGTGGCAATTCAGCGAAGACAAGAGCCAGGAAAGTGTCAAGCTTGCGAAGCTTTTTCCGCTATTTAACAGACAAAGCAGGAAAACTGCAAAAGAATCCAGTTCAAGAACTAGAAACCCCAAAATTAAAAAAAACATTGCCCAAATTCTTGACTTTGGAGCAATGCCTTGATTTACTGTCGAAAATAGAAAAAACAGGAGGAAAAAACTGTAGGCGTGATTATTGCATCTTAGTCCTTTTCCTGAATTGCGGTATGCGCCTTTCCGAACTCGTTGGCCTGAATTTAAATGATATTCATTTAAGTAATGGAACTGCGACAATGAAGATAACCGGAAAAGGCAACAAAGAACGGATGGTTTATCTGAATAATGCTTGCATTAATGCTATTCAGCGCTATCTTGTCATCCGTCCTAAGAATGGCCTCACCGACAGAAATGCATTGTTTATCAGTGGGCAGCATAAACGGATCAGTCCAAAAACAGTCCAGTATCTCGTAAAAAAATATCTTGCTGAAATTGGCTTGGATGGTCCAGGATATTCTGTTCATAAACTTCGACATACAGCAGCTACCCTGATGTATCAACAGGGGCATGTTGACATCAGGGTCTTAAAAGATATTCTTGGCCATGAAAACCTTGGGACAACAGAGATTTACACACATGTTTCTAATGAGCAAATGGAAAATGCCGCAAGAGCTAATCCCCTTTCTACAATCGAGCCAAAAACATTTTTCGACAATAAGCCGGGACTTAAAAACGGCATAAAAAAGCAAAAGTAAAATAAGGGAATTACAGGTTGTCCTTAAAATCAATATCGTCATCGTCTTCCCCATCTTCTTTTTCCTGAAGCTGGTTTTTCTTTTTTTGCTCTGCTTTATAGGGCTGAACCATGTATTTGTCAACTAATGGGTAAGCAGCAAAGTTAATAAGAAAAGAACAATAGGAAAACATCAGAAAGATTGTGAATAACGGCATGATTATTGTCAGAATAGATGGGGTTAAAAAAGTAAGGTAACATAAAAAAGCAACGATAGCAAGCAACAGAGTCACAAGAAAATTACGGCCAAAACCAAGGATCGCAAAAATAAATGAATTCCTTAAAATCTGGCTGAGCTTTAAATTAAAAGTAACTATCATAACTGGAACATAATACTGACTATATATGAAAAACAGTCCTATTGCAATGCACAACCCTGAGGCAACAGCTGAAAGTATATTATTTCCTCCTGATTTCCAATAGAATGGGACAGCAATACATATCATAATTGTGACGACATAGCATAGAATTCCGTCTAATAAAAATGCTGACCAGTTATTTTTAACGGCATCCTTAAAATCAGAAAGAATAAATGTGTGTTCTTCACGTGCATAGTTTCTTGTAACAAACGTAAGTCCTGCCAAAAATGGGAAAAGAAAAATAATCGGTATAAAATCCACCGCAAGATATGGGTAGATTCGGTTTAATAAAATAACAAGCGCTGTAACTATGGCAACGGGAATACAAAAGAGCAAATTTACTTTGCACAAATCGAAAAAGTGTCTTTTAAAGACTGAAAAAAAACGAGGAACAGCCTTTTGCTTTGGCGCATCTTTTCTAACACCGGGACCCGGTTTTTCATAATTATTAAATAATCCCATAAATTTTCACTCCTAATCAGCTATAAAATTCAACTTCAGTCTTAGAATGTAAAAAATTTTACAAAAATTAAAGAAAGAGTTGTATCCAAAGCAGCAGCAGCACAGGCCCATGCAAGAACCATACCAAATCTCAAGGCATATTGACGCAAAGGCATCCTATCAATCCCTGAAGATTTATTGGAAACAAGAATTCTGGAACATTTTATTGCTTCCATCGAAGCTGCTAAAATTGCAAGGCATGAGAGGAATGCTCCTGGGAGGATCACAATAAGATTATATAAAATTCCACTCCAGCTTTCTACAGAATACAAATATCCCGCAGTAAGGCCTAACCCAAAACCACGGAAAGCAGGAATAACAGGAATCAAAAATGCTCCCCACATGGAAAGCCCGCAAAGAAAACACGATAAAATAAAAATAAAAGAAGAAGCAAATGAAGCAATAAAAATACTTAAAAAAGATTGAGTCGTTTTTGCTTTATAATTACAGGCAAAAAGAAAATCGAGGCGCTTTAAAATATCATAGCTGGCATTCCGTGCATAAATTGCCCCCATGACCATACCGGCAAGAAATAAAAGTGCAAGGAAAAACATCCCACGGTTTTCACGGATTGCCGCTGCAATATCTTTCCCCGCATGATTACCAGACGAACTTTTTTTCCTGCTCTTACCGGGTTTATACCGCATTGCTATCACATTCATACACTTTTATCCTCCCCCACAGCTTAAACGCAGGTCTGCCTTAGTCAAGTGTATGATGTACAAGTGGTATCTATGTTCCTTTAAACTTAATTGCCAGAAAGTGCAGTTTTCCCAGCTTATTCAGCACGGAATCATGATATCCATTTATAATTATAAATAAAATTTAAGGGACAGAAACCTGTCCCTTTTTTAGCCAGAAAAACTCTCCGTTTTACCGATTGATATTTTCGCATTTCTGGTTAAAATTGTGTAAAAAGCTTTACAGGCTAACTGACAAAAAGCTTAGTATTTACCGCAGCCGCCTTTACCTATGCTTCCTTTGCGATACCACTAGCATTATATCACGCAAAGTGTAACAGGTCAAAAACTATTTTGCTTTCTTGTTTACGGCAATTAAGCCGCCAATTCCTCCCGCAATCATCATAATACCTAAGCGGGAAGCTGCTCCCGAAGAGACTCCACTCTTCTCTGTGATTAGACCGGCCAGTAAGAAAAGCGCAAAAAGGACTAAACCAGACATTGCACCGCAAATCAGGCCGTGTTTCTTAGAAATTTTTGCTGCAACCAGCCCTGCAAAAAATGCGCTGAGAGCTGTAATAAAAATAATAAGCGCTGTTAGAAAGTCATGTGGAATTAAAGCTGAAGAAACAAAAATAAAAGAAAGCACTGCAAGTAAGACAACGCAGATAACCGCCCCAACAACAGCTCCAAGCACGACTGTACGCAAATATATGAGAAATCCCTTTGTGCCAGATGCACTAGGTTCTTTCACAAAAGCCGCCTCCCCTTTCAGTCCTGCTCCATTCATATTCCTGGGAAGCAGCTATTATTCCTTTCTCCCCGTTTATTGCACGTCGTCATGGACTGTGTCAACACTGCTAATAGCCCATTTTTTTATTTTAACTTTTGTCCGTTCACTTCCAGTTTCAATGATAAACATGTCGGTATCTGCTTTGATGCCAACAACTTTACCTACAATTCCGCCAATCGTTGTAACATTATCCCCGACTTGAATGTTGTTACGCATCTTGTCTTCTTTTTTCTTTCTTTTGTTTTGAGGAAGGATCAGAAAAAGATAAAAGACCAGGAAAATAAGTGCAATAGAGATAAAAAGGGACCAGACATCTCCGCTTCCAGTAGAAGCAGCAGTTGCTAGATAATGATTCATTCTTTCCAGCACCTCCATCATAATGTTTAGATTATAACAAGATTTTGCATTGCTTGCAAGATTTTTAGTCAAATTCTTCTGCTGATTTTTGGCAGTTTGTCATTGTAGAAATCCATATAACAGCCTTCTTCAAGCGCCTGACGTATTTTTTCCATCAGGGAGTTATAAAACCAGATGTTATGCATCACACAAAGGCGCATGGCAAGCATTTCCTTGCTCTTGAAAAGGTGATGCAGATAGGCCCTGCTGAAATTTTTGCAAGTCGGACAGCCACAGTTTGGATCAAGAGGAAGATCATCAAGTTCATATTTCGCATTAAAAAGGTTCCGGCATCCATCCCAAGTAAATGCATGGCCATGGCGGGCATTCCGTGTTGGCATAACACAGTCAAACAGATCTACACCACGCTTTACCGCTTCCAGAATGTTCTCCGGCGTGCCTACTCCCATCAGGTACCGCGGCTTATCTTTCGGCATTTCAGGTTCAACGGCTTCAATCATATGATACATGATATCTGCACTTTCCCCCACTGCAAGTCCGCCGATCGCATAGCCGTCCAGGTTAAGCTCACGGATTTTCCTCATGCAGGCAATCCGTAAGTCCTCATAAGTACTGCCTTGGTTAATCCCAAAAAGCATCTGCTTTGGGTTAAGCGTTCCCGGCAGTGAGTTCAGACGGTCCATTTCTGCTTTAGAACGATAAAGCCAGCGTATTGTCCTTTCACAGGAAGCACGTGCATAATCATATTCGGCAGGGTTTTTTACGCATTCATCAAATGCCATTGCAATCGTTGAACCAAGGTTGGACTGAATCCGCATACTTTCCTCAGGGCCCATGAAAATCCTGTGGCCATCAATATGAGAAGCGAAGGTGACACCTTCCTCGCGGATGTTCCGAAGCTTTGCAAGGGAAAAAACCTGAAAGCCACCGCTGTCTGTAAGAATTGGACCGTCCCAGCGTGTAAAGTGGTGCAGACCGCCGAGCTTCCGGATAACTTCATCTCCCGGACGCAAATGAAGGTGATAGGTATTGCAAAGCTGAACCTGACACTTTAATTCTTTTAGATCCAGAGCTGAAACAGCACCCTTGATTGCACCGCAAGTAGCAACATTCATAAAAGCCGGAGTCTGAATGGTTCCGTCAGGTGTTATAAATTTGCCGCGCCTTGCTGCACCATCTGTCCGAATTAACCGAAACATATTGCATCTCTTTCGTTATCCATTTTCTAAAATGCAGCCAGCTAATAAATAAACATTGCATCGCCGAAACTGAAGAAACGGTATTTTTCCTGCACTGCAACGCGGTACGCATTCATAATATGCTCGTAGCCTGCCAGTGCAGAAACGAGCATAATCAATGTGCTTTCCGGAAGATGAAAATTAGTAATCAGGCCATCCATTGCCTGAAACTTAAAACCTGGATAAATGAAAATATCAGTCCATCCGGCACTTTCTTTAATGCAGCCTTCTTTTGCGGCAACACTCTCAAGAGTACGGCAGCTTGTTGTCCCGACGCAGATCACACGGCCTCCGTTGCGTTTTGTTTCATTGATAATGTCTGCTGCTTTCTGAGGCATATAGTAATGCTCTGAGTGCATTTTATGGTCCTTTACTTTTTCTGCCGTCACAGGGCGGAATGTACCAAGGCCAACATGCAGAGTAATAAAAGCGAACTTGACGCCCTTTTCCTGAACTTTTTTGAGAAGTTCAGGGGTAAAATGAAGCCCGGCGGTTGGCGCGGCAGCCGAACCAACTTCCCTAGAATAGACAGTCTGATAGCGTTCATTATCCTTCAATTTAGCTTTAATATAATGCGGAAGGGGCATCATGCCAATTTTATCAAGAATTTCGTAAAAATTTCCCGTGTAAGTGAATTTTATGAGGCGGTTGCCATCATCAACAACATTGATGACTTCCCCTTTCAGTTCTCCATTGCCAAAGGTAAAACGTGTGCCTGGCTTAGCCCTGCGTCCAGGGCCGGCAAGCGCTTCCCAGATATCTCCTTCCTTATGATTCAAGAGTAAAAACTCTACTTTTGCTCCGGTACCTTCTTTAATTCCATACAGGCGCGCCGGCAGCACGCGGGAATCATTGAGTACAAGGCAGTCATTTGCGTTCAGGCAGTCAACAATATCATAAAAATGCTTGTGCGCAATTTCCCCGGTTTTCTTATTCAGTGTCATGAGCCGGGAAGAATCTCTCGGTTCAACCGGTGTCTGAGCAATCAACTCCTGCGGAAGGTCATAAGCAAAGTCACTCGTTTTTAAATTGTTCAAGTCAAGTTCCATGATTTCGTCTCCTATATTATAAATCAGATTATAAATCAGTACCGAAGACTATTATAAATAAATTGACAAGCAATAGCAACACATGCTATTATATTTTCAACCGATAGAGGTGCGGATTCCGATTAGTAGTTACTGCGAGGCCGCCGAGGGCCGTTGAACAGTTGTAAAAGGCAGATCCGCCGAAGGAAACGCCAGCGGCGGGCGTTCACCTGGGTGCGGTGTGAACAGCACTGCAGCTGTCATCATTGTTTGATGGAGCGCTATCAGGACTGAATTAGGTTTTCCTGAAAATCCATGCAAACAAAAACCGGTTAGGAACCGGTTTTTTTGTTATCCGCCGTTTTTTATTTTTTATAGTATTTGATAAGCCAAAAACAGGAGGATATGCTATGAAACAGTATCATGTTGGCATTATCGGTGCAACAGGCATGGTTGGACAGAGGTTTGCGACGCTTCTGGAGCATCATCCATGGTTTCAGGTTACCACACTCGCAGCTAGTTCCCGCTCCGCAGGGAAAACGTATGAGGAAGCCGTCGGCGACCGTTGGCTTATGACGTCGCCCATACCAGCAAGCATGAAAAACATGATAGTCCTTGATGCGGAAAAAGATATAAAAAAGATTGCGGGAATGGTGGATTTCGTTTTTTGCGCGGTAAATATGGATAAGCAGAAAACAAAAGAGTTGGAAGAAGCCTATGCGAAAGCCGAATGCCCTGTCATTTCCAATAATAGTGCAAACCGCGGTATGCCGGATGTCCCAATGATTGTACCGGAGATCAACCCGGATCATACCCAGGTGATCGAAACACAGCGCAAACGTCTTGGCACAAAACGCGGGTTCATTGCAGTCAAATCGAACTGCTCCATTCAGAGCTATGTTCCAGCCCTCACACCGCTTTTGAGCTTAGGCCTTACCAAAGTACTTGCCTGTACATATCAGGCAATTTCAGGCGCTGGAAAGACATTTCGCACTTGGCCGGAAATGGTTGACAACCTTATTCCATTCATTGGCGGAGAAGAAGGCAAATCGGAAAATGAGCCACTCAAGGTCTGGGGACACGTGGAAAACGGATTGATTGTCAATGCTACAAAGCCTTGCATTACAACTCAATGCCTCCGCGTTCCGGTTTCAGACGGGCATACTGCTGCTGTTTTTGTTTCTATGGAAAAGAAAGTTTCCGCTGAAAATATTATTTCTCTTTGGGAAAACTACAGTGGTGAGCCGCAAAGGCTGCATCTTCCGAGTGCGCCGAAGCAGTTTCTCCATTATTTCCATGAGGAAGACCGACCACAGGCGAGGCTGGACCGCAATCTGGAGCACGGAATGGCAGTTTCAATTGGCAGACTGCGTCCGGATACCCAATATGATTATAAATTTGTAAGCCTTTCGCATAATACTCTGCGAGGTGCAGCAGGCGGCGGAGTTTTGCTTGCCGAACTTCTTTGCGCAAAAGGCTATCTGGATTGAGAAGGAGCTTTATGCCATGAAAAAATGTGTTTTTACCGGTTCGGCTGTTGCCCTGATAACTCCAATGGCTTCTGATGGCTCAGTAAATTATGAAGTACTCAATAGACTAGTCGATTTTCATCTTAACAATGCAACCAAAGCTATTGTTGTATGCGCTACCACAGGAGAATCCCCTACCCTTACTTATGAGGAGCACTGCAAAGTTGTAGAGACTGTTGTACGGCGTGTCAACAAACGCATTCCGGTTATTGCCAGTTCCGGGAGTAATAACACGCGGCAGTCGGCAGAACTCTCCAAAGCGATGCAGGAAGTTGGCGTTGATGCTCTGCTGATGATTACGCCTTACTATAACAAGACGTCTCAAACTGGGCTTGTAAAGCACTTTTATTATATTGCCGACCGTGTGAGCATTCCGATTATTCTTTACAATATTCCTTCCCGGACTGGCATGAAAATTCAGCCGGAAACATACCTGGAGCTTTCTAAGCACCCAAATATTGCAGGAACAAAGGAAGCAACCGGTGACTTGGCTTTGGCAGCAAAAACGGCAGAACTTTGTGGAGATAATCTCGCAATTTATTCTGGCGAGGATAATCTGACCCTCCCAATTTTATCAATCGGCGGAAAAGGTGTTGTCTCTACAACAGCAAATATTATTCCAAAAGAAATGAATGAAATCTGCCGTCAATATTTCCTTGGAAATACCATGGAAAGCCGTCGGATTTTTCTGAAATATCTAGAACTGATGAATGCGCTCTTTGTTGATGTAAATCCAATGCCTGTCAAAGCCGCAATGAGACTTATGGGATGGGATTGCGGAGGATGCCGCCTACCTTTGACGGATGTCAGCGAAGGAACAGAAGACCTTCTCCGCCATGTTCTCAAAAAGTACAACTTAGTTGCTTAAAGATTTAGAAAGGAAATTTAGGGAAAAATGACAAAAATTATTTTAAGTGGATGCTGTGGGTCCATGGGAAAAGTTGTTACTTCCTGCGTTGCCGCAAATCCAGACTTCAAAATTGTAGCAGGGGTTGACCTAAAGCCTGATCAACATGCTTCTTTTCCAATCTACGAAAAGGCCGAAAAGATATCTGAAAAGGCCGATGTGCTGATTGATTTTTCAAACTCTTCCCTGCTTCCTCAGTTGCTTTCTTTTGGGATTGAGAAAAAGCTTCCGCTGGTTCTCTGTACAACGGGGTACTCAGAAATGCAGAAAAAGGAAATGAATGAAGCTGCTCAAAAGATACCCATTTTTAATTCTGGGAATATGTCGATTGGTGTAAATTTGCTGATTGAGCTTTCCAAACAGGCTGCAAAAATTTTGGGAAATAGTTTCGATATTGAAATCGTTGAAATGCATCATAATCGGAAGCTGGATGCCCCCAGTGGAACTGCACTGATGATTGCCGGTGGTGTTTCAGAGGCACTTGGAAAGGATATGCACTATGTGTATGACCGGCATACACAGCGTAAGCCACGTGAAAAAGATGAGATAGGTATTCATTCACTTCGCGGAGGTACCGTTGTTGGAGAGCATGAAGTAATTTTTGCCGGCCCTCAGGAAACAATTACACTGTCCCATTCTGCCCAGTCACGGGATATCTTTGCAAACGGTGCTTTGAATGCTGCAAAATATATTTCAATGCAAGCTAATGGACTTTACAGCATGTCTGACATGCTGAAATAGGAGGGCTTCTTATGAATCTTTCCCCTTCCATCACTGCTAAAGATGAAATTACGCTGGTTACTCTTCAAAATTGTCCGACAGACCTGGACTTTACAGCAAAAGTTTTTCAGGAAATTGGCAAGCTTGGTGTTGATGTTGATATGATTTCCCTAGTGCCTTCCCAAGGCTCTTCTACCTCTATTTCTTTTACCGTCCGTGATTGTGATATTGACAAAGTACTTAGCTTTACATCAAAGCTTCATAGCTCGGGGGACGTAAAAGCAATTGTAAGTAGTGGAAACTGCAAAATTTCCGTTTCAGACAGGAATATGAAAAATACACCTGGCGTTGCTGCTCAAGTATTCGCCGCAACAGCAGATGCACATGCAGATATCCGCATGATAACGACTTCTGAGGTCGATGTTTCAATGCTGGTAACATCAGCTGATTTTGCAGAAACGCTAAAATTAATTCAAGCTGCATTTCCAAATAAATAAGGATGAGACTGGTTTCATATTTTATTTGCAGCAAAAATGGCCTTGGTTAAACCAAGACCATTTTTTATGCTGAAATCAGAGTTTCTATTGCATTCAAATCAATTATCTTCTGCCATATAAAAGGCCCATGTTTTTTAGTATCCACGGAACTTTGATATAATTTGGAATAAAATTCAATGATTCCGTATGAGAGATATAGTGTAGTTCTGTAACTCCTTCCTGACGGAGTTCCCGAACAAACGCCTGAATGTCACCATAAAGCTCTTTTTTCTCAAACATATCATGAAAGACGAAAGGACTTCCCTTTTTTATGACGCGCAATGCCTCTTTCACTACTAGCCTTTTATCAGGCTGCAACTTCACTTTACGAGAAGCAAAATTACTGATTGCCGCATCAAACGTACTGTCGGCAAACGGAAGATGTGCAATGTCTCCCTTCATAAAACGCATTCTGCCAGAAACGCCTTCTGCAAGTGCATTATGTTCGCACCGTTCTTCTGCATAGTTGCATGCCTTTCCCCAATAGTCAATTCCTACAACCGATGCCTTTGGGTATTTTTGAGCACACTGGATACCAAGAGCTGCTGTACCGCAGCCAATCTCAAGCACTGTACCATGTCCGTCCCAGTTAAGGTGATCCAAAACGAATTCATGAATCATTTCCATTAGTTTACCGCCGCTGAAAGAAAGAGTACTCCGACAGGCTTGCATATAAACGGCAAATATAACAGTAACGGCACATAAAATAGAAAGCAACCCTGCTAACCAGACAATATGCAGACTGATTACGGCACAGTCTGCGGCAATCAGCAGAGCAGAGCATCCATAAAGGACAAACATCAGGTTCTCCGGTACCCAGTTTTCAAATGCAGGTGGCCTTATACCATTTCTTTCTAAATTGCTCAAAGAGACCTACCTTCCTATACTGTCAATAATTTTCCCTCTTTCTATCGTAATTAGAAAAGGTGTACGTGTCAAGTATATCTTCTTAAAAACTATTCTTTCGGCTTCCAATAGTTTACAACAAAAGAGGTTGCAGCTCACAGCCACACCCTGCTTTTAATTATCACAGAATTTATGAAATATTATAAGATACTGTTTTTTTATCATTCTGTTACTTTTTAACAAAACAAACATATCTTCCGGCAATTTGGAACAGATACGTATCATTTTCTTCGTAACCGGATGGCGAAAACGAATCTCGGTACAGTGAAGTGCCTGCCTGGATATTTCTCTGCAGCTTCCCCCATACATATCGTCCCCCGCAAGAGGGTGGCCAAAATCGGAAAAATGTACTCGGATTTGATGAGTCCTTCCTGTCTGGAGGTGGACCGCAACAAGGCTGCAATGCTCGCTGGCACACAAAACACGCCATCTTGTAATGGCACGGTCACCATCAGGAATAACAGATCGCTGAATCGTGCAACCTGGTTTCAGCCCAATCGGTTTGTCAATGATGCCACTGCCTGACAGTTTCCCCTCACAGATTGCAAGATAAGTTTTTTTAACTTTCCCTGATAAACATGACGCTGCATACGCGTTTTTTGCCAACATAACAAGACCGGTCGTATCCTTATCCAGCCGGTAAACAGGCCGGAATGCAAACGTATCTCCTGTTTTTGACTGGATGTATGCAATTGCATTCTCAAGGCTGTCACAGCTATGGCCTGGACATGGATACATTGGCATCCCGGACGGTTTTTCGCATATTACAATATTATTATCTTCCCATATGATGCCAACAGGCAACGGCATAGGGATGACAGTTTCTTCGTCTTCCGGAAAATGAAGGCAGACCTTATCTCCTGAATGCAGAATGTCTGGGGCTTTTACAGGCAATTTATTTCGGGTAATGCCATTCTGCAGCCGTTTCAGCTTTGCATTTAATCGGGATGAAAGTCCGGCATAGCTCCGCAGGAATCCCCGGAGAGTAACCCCGTCGTAAGAATCCGGAACCGAAAAGCAAATATTGCGCATTTGTCCCTCACCAAAAATTCACTCTGCAAAAAAGAAGAGTGCACAGAATTAAATTTTTATCCGACACATTTTTTCCAACATATGCCACCATGCATACATGCGCTTTTCTCCTTAGTTCCGAGAAAATATTTTATGGCTTTAGGCTAAAGATTACGCAGGCCTTTGGGATAATGATTTTTCATGCGCCCGCTGGAGCATTTTCCAAATCCAGTTATGATACCATCAACGGCAACGCCACAGTATCCATGCAGATTTTCCGATATGTTAATTTCCTCACCATGCAAAAATGCAGCAATTTCTTTAGAATTATGGGGAAAAGAAATAACACGTCTTAGTTCCGCCCACTTTGAAGCTGTAAACAAAGAATGGGCTGGTTCAATACGGTCACCGCGCACTGTACCAACCATCAAACCAGCACGAAGGATACCGAGCCTTCCAGCCTCCGGAAAATCGCGAGGAATCAAAAAAATTCTATCTTGCCTCTCTTCCGGGTAGTCGGGAAGCATAGACCGAAAGTTTTCCTTCCAAAAAGATGACAGGAGCTTTTTACTGGCGATTGCTTGTGGCATCCATTTCTGTACTCTGCATGGATTTGGGGAAATTCTGCGCATTTTAGCTATAAAGTGTCCCTCACCGCCATCCATAGGAAAGATTTTACGTGTCTGAGGTAAAAGAGCTGGGCGGCCAAAATGGACGCCGCAATCCAGAAGCTCAAAGCCACGATTTCGTTCCAAAAAATTGGAAACTACTTTTTCATCTTCCTCCTGTGAAAAGGTACAAGTAGAATAGACCAGGATTCCATCTTGTTTTAGTGCTTGGGATGCACTCCCCAAAATTGCAAGCTGACGCGTAGAACATGCGGAAACATGTGCTGGACTCCAATCGCGGACGGCTTCAGTGCTTTTACGGAACATTCCTTCGCCGGAACATGGTGCATCAACCAGCACACGGTCAAAATAGCCACCCAAGGCGCGGCATAATTTTTCCGGATGGCAGCAGGACACAATCGCATTTCTGACGCCCATTCTTTCAAGATTTGAAAGAAGTGCACCAGTTCTGCTGCGGATATATTCATTGGACCAGAGGATTCCCTGCCCTTGAAGCAGGGAGGCAATCTGCGCTGATTTTCCGCCTGGAGCCGCACAGAGATCCAGTATCTTTTCTCCCGGCTGAGGATTTAGAATCGTTACAGCAGCCGAGGCAGATGGCTCCTGGACATAGAAAGCCCCAGCATGATACATTGGCAGTCTTCCGATCTTTTCTGCTGTTGGAGGGAGATAATATCCCAGCGGTGAAAAAGGCGAAGGCTTTAGGGAATATGGAAAAGCTGCTTTCAATGCTTTTTCATCGCATTTTAACGGATTCAGGCGTATGCCACGAATTGCCGGCCTTGAATATTCTTCCTCCAATTCGGCATACTCATTGCCGAGCATCTGCTCCATTCTCTGAAGATATTGCTGGGGCAAACTGATCAAAACAATCGGCTCCTTACTTAGAAACAGCAAAACGACTGCATATTTTTCCTTTTTCCGGAAAACACTAATGGTCAAAGGGGGTGAACACCTTGGACAGACAGTATCAAAAGAATAAGAAAGGCGATTCCTCTAAGCAGGGAAACCAGTCGAAAAAATACACCGATTCCTGCCATTCCTCCGCAACAGAATGCAAGGATTCCACTGAGGAAAGTGACTGCAAAGACTGTAAAGACTGATTATTTCATTTCCCAGCAAGCAATTCTGTGCTTTTACACAGAGCAAGGGGAAAAGCAGATACCAGTCAGGTACTCTGCTTTCCCTTTTTTTTGCGCTTTAACTTTATGTGCGACTGGTCCGACACATCAGTTACAGACCGGAATCCTTCTCCAGTAATTTCACCAGCTTCCCCAACAATAAGAAAAGCTTCTGGATCAATAGATTTGACCAGATCTTTTACCTTAAAGACTTCAAATTTTCTCACCGCACAGAGAAGCACTTCCCCGTCTTTGCCGGAATAGGCACCACGAGATTTTAAAATTGTAACCCCGCGGTCGACGTCAGTTAAAATTTGCTCTGCAATTTCATCGTTTTTCTGTGAAATAATAAACAGCATTTTTCCCGTGCCAATATCGGTGCCATAAAGGATAGCGTCTGTTAAACGGGAACAGACAAAAATCGTAATGATTGCATAAAGCGCATTTTCAATATTATGGTAAACAACAGCAGAAACCGCAACAATTAAGCCATCAACACAAAGCATCAATTTCCCAATGGATACAAAACGTACATGGCGGCCGAGAAGACGGGCGATTAAGTCTGTGCCGCCTGTAGTTGCGCTGCGCATAAAAACAAGTGCCAAAGCCATGCCCTGCAGCACACCGCCAAAAATTGCCGCAAGCATGGGACTGCCTTTATATGGATGAACAATCAGACTAAACAGATCAATGGAAACAGAGGAAACGACAGTCGCAATCAAGCTTTTGACAACTTCCCGGAATCCCAATTCAGCGAAGGCCCAAATAAGAATTGGTATGTTCAGTATCAGGCTCATCGTGCCAATTGGAAAACCAGTAATATAGTTAATCATTGTACTGATGCCGGAGACTCCACCCGGAGCAATACAATTCGGTGCAGTAAACATGCAGATCGACAGGGCAAGCAAAATACCACCAGACACATACGCTGTGAAGTCTTTCAGTATTTCTATCGTTTTCCCTTTTTTATTCAGAACAGGCGGCATTGCAGCCATCTCCCTTCTGACCTTCTCCACCGCTTACAGCAAGAGTGAGTAATTCCTTTAAACGCTCTGGACGTCCACATAGATAGAGATATCCAAACAGGGCTTCCAGAGCTGTAGCACTATGGTAATTTTCCGGGCTGGCGTTTCTTGGAATATGTTTGGGTTGCGCATTTTTCCCACGCCGGAAAATTGCCGCTTCTTCCTCCGTTAAGGCGGGCAACAGGCGTTCTGTTGCTTTTGCCTGTGCATTACAGCAAACTTTTTGGACAGAAAGCCGGTGCAACTCTGATGAAGGTCGGCTTCCCATCCGGACAAGACGCTCTCGAACAAAAAGTTCAAATACCGCATCCCCAAGAAATGCAAGCGTAAGTGGGCTCAGTTGATAGGGATTTAAATTTTCGCAGCGGCTGTTTTTCAACAGAACTACCCTCCTATTCTACAAAGTCGAACTGTAAGCCATAAATGCTTACAGTATCACCTTCCTGAACTCCAGCTTTCCGAAGGGCTTCCATAACACCGGTTTTTTCAAGCACTGTATCAAAATATCTCATGGCATCCTCATCCGCAAAATTGATGGACTGCATAGTCTTATATAGCCAACTGCCTTCCACAGTGTAGACACCATTTTCTTTTTTGATGGAGATATCATTGCTTCTGGCTGCCAAAATTGTTTTCACAGGTTCCGGTTCTGGTTCATACTTTTTTATGGGCGGCAACTTGGAAAGAAGTTCTCCAATACGATTTAACAGTGGCCCAACCTGGTGGTGAATCGCTGCTATTATTGGGAAAAATTCATAGCCCTGTTCTTCGACAAATTTACGGAAATCCGCTATCTGATTATCTGTTGCAAGGTCGCATTTATTTCCTACTACGAGCATGGGCCTTTTTAAAAGTTCAGGATTAAACTTCTTAAGTTCAGAATTTACAATTTGAAAATCATCTTTAGGATTGCGGCCCTCGCTTCCAGATACATCGACAACATGTACAAGCAGACGGCACCTTTCCACGTGGCGCAGAAACTGATGGCCAAGTCCGGCACCTTTATTGGCTCCTTCAATCAGCCCGGGAATATCTGCCATTACGAATGATCTATCTTCGGGAAGCCGGACTACACCGAGTACCGGCGTGATTGTCGTAAAAGGATAATTTGCAATTTCCGGTTTTGCTTCACTTACAACAGATATCAGCGTTGATTTTCCAACGTTTGGATACCCAACTAGACCAACATCTGCAAGAAGCTTCAGTTCAAGTTGAAGTTCATAGCTTTCCCCCGTAGTTCCCGGCTTTGAAAACCGGGGGACTTGACGCGTTGCAGTTGCAAAATGTGCATTTCCCCATCCGCCGCGGCCACCCTTTGCAAGAACTTTAGCTTCCGGTGTGGAAATATCCGCTAATATTCTACCAGTCTGTGCGTCTTTTATCAACGTACCGCACGGGACATGAATGACAAGATCACTGCCACTTTTTCCATTGCAGTGCTTTCCGCGTCCATTTTCTCCCGGCTGTGCGGCAAATTTGCGCCGGTAGCGAAAACCTGAAAGGGTTGAAAGATTTTCATTCATCTTAAAAACGACGTTGCCGCCACGACCGCCATCGCCGCCGTCCGGCCCACCGGCAGCAATATATTTTTCACGGTGAAACGCAACTGCACCGTCGCCGCCTTTACCTGCTGAAATCTTGATTTTTACACTGTCGATAAACATGCGGCACTCCCCCTATTTACCCTATAGCATATAAATGCTGTTGTCTTATTCTGCGTTAAAGCATGAAAAAAATCCCGGGTGTCTCCGCCCGGGATTTTCCTTCTGTTTTCGCCGGAGGATTTACTGCTCGGCGTAGACACTAACCTGCTTACGGTCTTTGCCCAGATGCTCAAATTTCACTTTGCCGTTAATAAGGGCAAACAGAGAATCGTCTGAACCAATCCCAACATTTTTACCAGGATGAATGTGCGTTCCACGTTGTTTGACGAGAATATTCCCTGCTAGGACAGACTGACCATCTGCGCGTTTGACACCAAGACGTTTAGACTCGGAGTCACGGCCATTTTTAGTGGAACCCATCCCTTTTTTATGAGCAAAAAGCTGAATGTTAATTCTCAGCATTTCATTGCACCTCCGTATCAATTAAGTAAATATACTTTGGATACTGTTTTGAAAGGCCGGAAAGATGAAGTCGAAAACCTTTTAAAATATCACTGCAGGAAGCAGCGTCATGCTCGGGTATTTTAAAAAACAGTCTGCCACTTTTAACAGCAATATTGGCTTTTACTCCAATCACATCCGTAATAGTATTGGCTGCAAAATATGCAGCCGAAGAAACAGCAGCACAGACAATATCAGAACCGGACTCTCCAGCATCGGCATGTCCGCTGATACAAAAACCCAACAATTGACTATTTCTTCTATAAAATTCTGCTTGAATCATCGTCAGGCATTAATCGATTCAATCTGTACCTTAGTGTAAGGCTGCCTATGGCCTATTTTACGCTTTTCATTCTTCTTGGGTTTATAAGTGAGGATAGTAATTTTCGGAGACTTGCCATTCTTCAGGACTTTTCCCGTTACACTGGCACCATCAACATAAGGAGCTCCAATTTTCATCCCATCGTCACCATTCAGAGCAATCACTTTGAATTCAACGGTGTCGTCCTTTTCGACCGCAAGCTTTTCAACAAAGATGACATCATCTTTCTGTACTTTGTACTGCTTGCCGCCCGTTTCAATTACTGCAAACATCAATAAGGATCCTGCCTTTTTTTGATCTCGCTATCGTCAGGCGGGCATAATACCACTTCAGCCCACGATAAGCGGCTTTAACAGCATAACATATTCCGTCAATTTTGTCAACGAATGCCGAAGAAAATTTTCAGTTCCTGCGGGATGCCAGTTTCTGGGCAATATCCGCAAGGTACCCGGTGTCACTATGAAATGCGTCCAATGCCTTGACAGCTGTTTCTGTTAGTTCTGTAACTGCATGCTTTGCATTTTTCAGGCCGAGGAGAGAAACATAGGTGCTTTTGTCATTTTGCCGATCGCTGCCAACTGGTTTGCCTAAAGCCTTTGCATCTCCCTCCACATCAAGGATGTCATCAACGATCTGGAATGCAAAGCCCACGGCTGCCGCATACTCGTCAGCAGCGTGAATAAGGGCTTTACTGGCTCCTGCAAGCACACAGCCCATTGTTGCGGCTGCACGGATCATGACTCCTGTTTTCAGTTCATCCATTTTCTGGAGCGTTTTCATTGCTATTTTTTTCCCTACACATGCCAGATCAATTTCCTGTCCTCCTGCCATCCCGTCAGCTCCTGCGGCATGTGCAAGAATCCCGGCAGCTTCAGCAGCTTCGGACGCTCCGGCACGCTGAATGCTTTCCGGTGACAGCATTGCTTCAAAGGCCGCCGCCTGAAGTGCATCTCCGGCCAACATAGCCTGCGCCTCACCAAAAATGATATGATTGGACGGCTTTCCCCTCCGGAGGCTATCATTATCCATGCAGGGAAGATCATCGTGGATTAAGGAATATGTGTGAACCATTTCGACTGCACAGGCAAAAGGAAGAGCTGCTTCCTGATCCCCTCCGCAGAGACCGCAGAATTCCAAAACAAGGACCGGACGGATACGCTTTCCACCTGCAAGAAGACTGTATCTCATAGCCCGGTACAGTTCTTTTTGCAGGCAATCTTTTTCCGGCATCAGATTCTGAAGTTCCGATTCAATAGCCGTTACATAATCTTCACGGTTAATTTTCCCCATTTGATTTTTCTTCCTCTTCTGTGATAGTTTTAACCTTTTGCTCTGCTTCGGAAAGTTTTTTATAACAGGAAGCTGCAAGTGCCGAGCCTTCTTCAAAGAGCTTCAGCGATTCCTCCAGTGGTGTATCTCCGCGCTCAAGTTGCTCTACAATTTCGTTTAGCCGTGAAAGGGCGGCTTCAAATGTCATTTTTTTACTCATATTTAGCACCTGCTTCCGTCTTGTTTACAGTACAGCGAAAAGATCCATCCTTTAAACGTACCCCAACTTGTTCTTTGGGACTTACTTCACGGATGGAGGAAACCGATTTTCCGGAATCATTAAAGACAGCCGCATATCCCCGCGACAGCACCGCAAGCGGGCTTAGAGCATCTAGCCGGCCGCTGGCGGCGGAAAGCTCTTCCCGGTCATGAGTCATTTTGCGGCAAACACTCTGATTTAATCTGGAGCAAAGGGCGTCCAGTTGTAAACGGTGCAGTTCTAAAGGTTCAAGGGGATTTTTAAGGACCCGGCTTTCTGCGAGTGGCCGGAAAGATGCTTGAAGTCTTGAAAGTTTTGCTGCCATCGCCTCTTGAAGCCGAAGAAACTGAGCTTGAATTCCTGCAGACAATTCATTTTTATCTGGCACGGCAAGTTCGGCTGCGGCAGATGGCGTTGGTGCACGCAAATCCGCAGCAAAGTCACAGATAGTAAAATCCGTCTCATGCCCTACAGCTGAAATGACCGGGATTTCGGAAGCTGCTACGGCACGTGCGACAGACTCCTCATTGAATGGCCACAGGTCTTCCATTGAGCCTCCCCCGCGTCCTACAATAATAACATCTGCACAATGAAGACAGTTTATCCGTTTCAGTGCATTGATAATCTGAGGCGCTGCAAGTTCTCCCTGCACCTGTACCGGGCAAAAAACAACTTCGGCAAGAGGGTACCTTCTTGCAAGGACCGTAAAAACATCATGCACTGCTGCACCGGTTGGAGAAGTAATAACGCCTATGCGCTTTGGGAAACGTGGAATTGGCTTTTTACGTTTGGCATCAAACAAGCCTTCTTTTTCAAGACGGTTTTTCAGTTGTTCAAACGCAAGATTTAATGCACCAAGCCCGTCCGGCTGCAGGTCTTCTACATACAGTTGATACTGCCCTGTAACCTCGTAAATTCCAACCCGGCCGCGTGCGATTACTTTCATTCCATCTTCCGGCAGGAAATGAAGGTGAGAAGCGTTTCGGGCAAACATAACAGCGTGAATCACACAGCGCTCATCTTTAAGCGAAAAATAAAGGTGCCCGGAACGATAATGGTCTGTAAAATTTGAAACCTCACCCGTTACAAAAACGTTCGCTAGGTTTGGATCGCTTTCAAATTGAAATTTAAGGTAAGTGTTGAGCTGTGTAACAGTCAAGACAGATGGCTTTTGAATCATAGCTCTTCATTTCCTTCCCTGAGCGCAGCAAGCACCGCTACACCGGCAGCATTATCAGAAGATAATTTCGGCTCAGCGAATATAGCTTTATATTTTTTCGATAAAGCATTGCGCAGAATAGAATTTCCCATAACACCTCCCGCAAAGAGAAGAGGCAAGTTACCATATACCTTTTGCAGTTCAGCAGCCATACCGTCCAGAGCCGCCAAGATGCTTGAAAGGCAATATGCCGCAATTTCCTCCTCCGGTGCACCGGCCTTCAGCATGGCATGGCACTGGTTTTCTACGCCAGAAAGAGAACAGTCACATCCTTTGAGAACCGGAGAAATCTGAAAGGATTTCTTGGAACGGAGCGCCAGTTTTTCCAGTTCAGGCCCTGCAGGGAAATGTAAGCCAAGCATAATGCCAACCCGATCTACAGCCTGTCCCGCTTTCAGGTCTAGGGATTTTGCCACAATCCTGGTAGAAAAGATCCCGTCCTGAGCCGGTTCACAAAGGACTGCTTCCGTTGTGCCTCCGGAGACATGGAATGCAAGGAACCGGTTGCGGAGCAGTTCCAGTTTTCCAGCGGAATACAGCACAGCGGCAATGTGTCCCTGCTGATGGGAAAAACGATAAAGCGGTACACTACAGGACTTTGCTACAGCAGCGGCTACAGCAATTCCGACAAGAAAGCACGGCATATAAGAACCTACCATGCTGCGCGGGCGGGAAGATACACCAACGGCAGCAATTTCCGCACCCTGAAAGGGAAGGGATTCTAAAACTTCCGGTAGCTGCTGAACATGATGAAATACTGCGTCACTCTGCCGCAGCCCTTTCGCCCCGGCTGCAACCGGAAGAAGCTTCTTGCTTTGGAACATCCGTCCATTTTTAAAGAGTGCCACAGATGTTGTATAATTGCTCGTGTCAATTCCGAGAATATCAGGCATTTTTTTCACCGAGTTCTTTTGCGGCTGAGCCCAATACACCATTAACGAAGGGAGCATCCTGGGAACCACCGTATTTTTTTGCCAGGTTCACGGCTTCATTGATTGATACGCTGACTGGAATATCCGGCATAAACTGCATTTCATACAATGCAAGGCGGAGAATTGACAAAGAAACTTTTGAAAGCCTGCTCATCGTCCAGCTTTTGATGTACTTTTTAATTACCCCGTCGAGGCTAACCTCATTTTGCTCGACACCGGAAGCTAATTCTTCTGCGAATTCATCAATATGGATTTCCTCGCAAGTCTCTGCATTGTCGATGATTGCCATAACCGTATCTTGATTGATGCTTCGCTCAAAACCAATAATGAATGCCTGTTCCCGTGCTTTTCTCCGATTCATAGTATCCTCCGCATTTCAAATAAAAAAGCCCTCCACATTGTGGAGGGCTTAAAATCCGCTGTTATTCTTCAAACTTCCACGGAGATATTATACCACATTTCACCGCAAACACAACTAGGACCGCTCGATTATCTTGATTTTGTCATAGGAAAGCCCAGTCTGGCCAGCCACAATATCCTGAATAACGGCAGCATCATTTTCGGAATTTGCCTTGGTCTTTACAACTACGTTGCACTGGCCGTTATCCAGCGTTACAATGCAGTCTTGGAACCCTTTTGCCTTGACCAAATTTTCAATGTCAGCTTCACGGATCAGATTTTGCATTAAAGAAGCAGTCTTCGTCACTGCTTCCTGTTTCATTGTATTATCCGAGTTTGAGTTTACAAACACCTTGGCAATGGTCTCTTTTGCTTCGTCCTGGGCTTTTTCGCGGTCGAGGCGTGCCTGACTGAAGTAGTCGTCTGATGTTGCAGTGGCTGCTGCTGACGTTGCGGAGGAAGCTTTTGACACATTGGAAGAACTTTTTTTGGAAGAGCTTTTTGCACCGGAAGAAGTACTTGCGTTTACCTGAAGTGTCTGTCCGTACTGTCGGTTAGAAACACCAGATGTAACTGCTTGCGTTGCTGGAAGCTGTGTTCCGTTGCCAAAAAACGCCCAATTTAAGTATACAGCTGCACCCAGCGCGACAACAAGCGCCGCCAGAACAAGCTGCCGTTTGCCTACTGCCATCTTCAATTCCCCCTGATTTCATTTGTTATTTTGCTTTGATGACGCACACTTGTGTGGATGAAATACGCAGTGCCGTCGTAACCGCATCGGTAATGTCCTTCTGGACTTTCGGGCTGCCTCCCCCGTCACAGACAATGACAACGCCTTTCACAACAGGCTGTATTTCTGTAATTGGGAGCGCGTTCTCAGAGCCGTCTGCGTCCTTAATCAGAAGATAACTCGTCTCATTATCTTTAGTTGTTTCCTGTTTTCCCGTCCCGCTTTCTTCATTTTCGCTTGTCTGCTGCCCGCTCGTCTTACCCTGTGTTGCGTAAACCCTCTGTGATGTCTGTTCCAATGTTACAAGAACACGGACATTTCCGACTCCGGAAACTTGGGAAAGAATTTCGGTAAGGTCCTGTTCTACCCGCTTTTCGTATTTCTCAGCCGTAATAGATGACGGCTGGACCTGCGAAGATGTATTTTGACTGTTCTTTTGTGGTGCAATGCTTTTTATGCTCCCGGAAATAGCAATCAGGATAATCCCAATTATTCCTACGGCAACTGCAATCTTACGGCTGGTATCATTTTCAGCAATTTTCTGAAAAAAGCCCCTTGGCTTTGTCCGTCCATGCTCAGCCGCCATCAGTAACGACCTCCGTTTTTAACCCCAGTTCTTTTTCCAGATATTCCTTTGCCGCTGTAGTTTTGGCAGCGTCTGATTTATTTAGTCTGACGATGACTTTACTAATATTTATGCGGCTACCTGCTGTTGTATCCATATCGACCTGTACATTTTTGCATTTGATTCCGGTTCGGGCTAATTCTGCCGTTACAAGTCTTGTAACGCTTTTCTCTGCTTCTTTCTTCATCTCACTGTTTACAGTAGATTGAATTTCGGTATTTTTTTGTGAGACACTGTTTGCAGGACTCTGGAGACTGACGCGAAGACTCGGTATAAATTTGGAAAGCGGTTCAATCATTGCACAGATCAAAAATGCACCCATTACAAAACGTCCCATACGCTCCATACTTCCGTTTGGAAGAATGCTCTGCACAAGAGCTGCTGTCAAAGAGGCAAGGCAGATAATTAAAGTCCACTGCTGAATTACCTTCATACCGCACCTCCGATCGTTAGCATGACAACTGTTGTAATAATCAGAACCGCCATGCAGCAGAGGAGGATGGCAACCAGTGTGGATACAACATCTGCCGACGCTTTCAAAAGCCCTGTAATTTCGTCCAGGTTAAAAATCTGACTTACACCGGAGCAGAGTGTCAAAGTTAAAATCCAAAGGACACATTCAGCAAGAATAGGAAGGAATAGGAACAGTCCGGCAAGCAGTCCAAAGGCGCCAACGCCGGCTTTAAGCGTCTTTATGCAGGAACTTACCGTATTCAAAGCTTCCCCGAGTGCACTGCCGACAACCGGTACAAAGCTGCCAACGACGAATTTGGCAGTACGGATTCCCGTAGTGTCTGCGGAGGAAGCTACAACAGAGTGCATCGTGACAAGGCCGGTGAAAAGTGTCATGCCGAGGCCCATAATCCACTTAATTACCTTGTTCAGTGCACTGCAAAAGCCATTTAGGTTGATACCGGGTGAAATGGAAGAAACAATGGAAAGCGCGAGAAAAATATTCATAAGCGGTACAAGGACAAAAGAAGCAAATGAGGAAACGACATTTCCGGCAGCCGTCACCAGCATATGGTATGCACCGGCTGAAGCCGATTGGCCTGCTGCCACCATAATCCCAGAAAGGACTGGAACACACGCAAGGAGAAACGTCGAAGCTGCTTTCAGAACGTCTGCCGCGTCGGAAATACAGGAAACAATCGGCTGAATAAACAGGGTACAGACGCAGAGTGTGCCAACCATCCTGACGACACCTCCTAAAGGCTTTTCCCCAAATGAAAGCTTCAGGCCTTCCAGAAGTGCACAGAGCAGGACCACTGAGATAGCCGAGGCAAACACCCGCAGCGGGTTTCCTAGTTTTCCGGTGAAAACAGAGATGATTTTTTGAAAATAATTCTGAGGGGTCACAGCTTTTATGGAATCCTGATCCGCAGAATCGACACCCAGTTCATGCAAAATCTTTTTCGTATCCTCTGGAAGTTTATTCGGCAGTTGTGCCGCACCGCTGTTTTCATACTGTTCCTTATAGTACTGCTGTACGCTGGTGTCTGTCGAAGTAGAGACACTGGCTGCAAATATTGGAGCCCTGAAAAACAACGCAGCCGCAAGCAGGAAAAGAAAGCAAAATATTTTTTTCGTCATTTTTTTCAACTTTCTCTTCCTCTCACGATTTACCAATTAAACCCACAGCCGTTTGGGCAATCTTCTCGAAGAGAGGAAGCGCAAGAATGACAATTGTAATTTTTCCCGCAAGTTCAACCTTAGAAGCCAGCGCATTTTCCCCCGCATCCCGACAGGAATCTGCTGCAAACTGAGCAAGAAAGCAAATACCGAGTGTCTTAAAAAGAATCAGTGCATAGCTGGAAGAAAGGCCTGCGGAAGAAAGCAAAGTCTGAATTTGCCGGATAGCTGGCGCCAAGCTGCTGAGCATTTCAATTAGAATAATGATACCGGCAGCAATAACAATAGTAATGGCGTATTCCTGGTTATACCTGCGCAGCATGGCAGCAACAATGGCTGCACAGATGGCAATCCCGGCAATTCCTACAATATTCATAATCAAAGTCCAAAGACGGATTTAATTGTCTTGAAAAGCGTGCTGATCTGTTGCACAAGCATCGTCAACACAACAATGAGCCCCGCCAGTGTTGTCATCATCGCCTGCTCTTCTCTTCCGGAACGAATTAACAGCTGATTCAAAACGGCGACTATAATCCCAATCGCAGCAATCTTGAAAATCAAATCCACATCCATTTTATTTCCTCCATTTTCAACACAGCAGGATTGCAGCAGCCGTCCCGCCAAAGATGCCCAGCATCCGATAAAGTTTTGATTTTCTGTTCCGTTCTTCCCTAGCCTCGCGCAATGCAGAAGAAGTGAGATTTTCGTAAAGGCTGAAATGAGCAATCTGGCCTTCAGTATCACTTGTTCCAAATCCTTCGCCAAAACCGGTTAAAAGTTCCAGGTCTTTCTGGGAGAAGCCCTCATGCACAGCTCCGGCTAGGACTGCACCGTTCCAGGACTTGGCCCAGTCATCTCCGGAAGTCCCATCCGGAATCAGCCAAAAGAATTCAATTCCTTCGCTGTGCTTTTGAAGAATACCCGCAACCGGGAGTGCCGAAAAACGGATTTCAGACTTGGCTGCAGAAAGGAAATGCAGAAAGGATTCCAGTTTTTCTACGCGCAGGCTCAGCTTATGCGATTCCACAAACCCTGCCAGACAGCCTGCAATTATCAGAAGAAGTGCCCCTGCAAATTTCAGCAACCAAATCACCTGTCCTATATATTCCGCTGATTTTACCTGGTTCGGCACAGCCGCGAAGCATGGCGATATGCTGAAACGCTCCGCTTTTCATGAGAGCGGTGGCTTGGTCCCGGCGAAGGAACTCGCTCAAATTTCCGGCATGAATGCTGGCAATAACCGCAGCACCTGCATTCAGGCTCAGTTCAACTGCGCGGGTTTCTGTCTCTGAACCAATTTCATCACAGACAACAATCTGCGGGGAAAGCGACCGCACAGCCATAAGGATTCCCTCAGCTTTGGGATATCCGTCCAAGACATCACAACAGAGTCCAACATCATTTTGAGGAATTCCATGACAACATCCGGCAATCTCACCGCGTTCATCAACAATAACAACCTTTTTAGCCGGCCCACGGATGCCGCTCGAAAGCTGGCGCACAATATCCCGTAAAATTGTTGTTTTTCCACTGGAAGGTGGACCGGCAATTAAAAGCCCTCCGCAGACAGAATCTCCAAGGCGCTCAAGTAACTCATCTGCACAGCCCGGCAGTTCCCGTGCAATCCTAAGGCAGATTGATGAAATATCTCTTATCCCGGTTATTTCGCCATTTTGCAGGACGGCTGTACCACAAATACCAGCGCGGTAACCACCCCGAAGGGTAAGATAGCCGTTCCGAATTTCATTCTCATGGCTGTAAACTGAATTTTCACAGAGAATTTGAAATGTTTCTTCAATGTCGCTTTTTGAAGCTCTCAGTAAGCCGTCTGCAATGCCATCGAGGACGGTTTCACCATTTTCCCGCAGAAAACATGTACCGTGCGGGAAACAGACTGCAACAGGCCTGCCGGCACGCAGGCGGATTTCCTGGGCTTGCAGTTTCTGTTCTGGGGATAGTGCAAGAAGACTGCTGCGGATTTTTTTGCAAATACCCGCAGCGGCAGTATCAAACCTTGCTGCTTTCATTTGGTTCATTGCCTTGTCCTCCCCTTTCATATCAATACTTATGGACAAAGCCCAGCTATTAGAACGGATTTCAAACAGAAAAAAAGAACTGAGTATCCGAAAAGATACCCGGCTCAGTTTGTCAAAAAAGGTCCAGCAAAATCTGGGTTTTTTGCCATGTTAAAAAAGGACTCTTCCTTCGCTGAAAGCGTTGGATGGGTCCTTCGACAGGATGGGTCAGCGCCCTTAAGGCGCTGGCTTTCATTGCTTGATAGAATCTGGCAGCAGATTCCGATATGACCTACCTTGCCATACGGTAGATCGCCGTAACGTCTTTTTCCTTCAAAGGCTTGACCACACCCGTACAGCCGTGTGTCGCAATGTCACATTTATGTGACATTTCATCAATCTGTGCGTCGGTTGGCGTAACACCGAGCTCTTTCAGGTTAGTGGGCATTTTAATGGAGCGATAGAAATTTTCTACCGCCGCAATTCCCCTGAGCGCAGTCTCTCCATCAGAGACACCGGGCTTTTCATCCATTACGTTAACGGCAAACTGGGCAAAACGCGCCGGCCGCTCATCATAAACATAGCGGGCCCAGCTTCCCCAAAGGGCTGCAAGACCAGCACCATGTGCAACGTCAAACATACCGCTCAACTGGAGTTCCATCTTGTGCGTTGCCCAGTCTCCGCCTTCCGTTCCGCAGCCGGTCAAGCCGTTGTGAGACAGGCTGCCAGCCCACATTACTTCCGCCCTGGCGTCATAATTATTCGGATCATCACGGAGAATCAACGCATTTTTGCGGACAGTCCTCATCAGTGCCTCACCGATGCCATCGGTCAGCTCCATGCTTTTTACATGGGTAAAGTACCGCTCCATGGTGTGCATCATGACATCCACACAGCCGCAGGCAGTCTGATATGCTGGAAGAGTCATTGTCAGTTCCGGATTCATCAGGGCAAAGCGCGGCCGGCAGAGATTATTGCTGTAGCCTCGTTTCACCCAGCCATCTTCATTGGTAATAACTGAGGAAGCACTCATTTCGCTTCCTGCCGCTGCCAGTGTAAGGATAACACCAATGGGCAGGCAGGCAGACGGCTCACGCTTAAAATCATAAAAGTCCCATACGTCGCCTCCATTTGCTACACCATAGCCAATGGCTTTGGAAGAGTCAATTACACTGCCACCACCTACAGCAAGAATGAAATCGACTCCTTCCTTTCTGCAAAGCTCAATTCCCCTGCGCACCAGAGAAAGGCGTGGATTGGGAACAACGCCGCCAAGTTCAACATAAGAAATTTTTGCAGCATCCAGAACATCCTGAACCCGTTTCAGCAAGCCGGAACGTTTGACACTGCCACTGCCATAGTGGAGCAGGACTTTTTTGCAATGCTGTTCCTGAATCAGTTTTCCAACTTTTTCTTCGGCTTTCCTGCCAAAAACGACTTTTGTAGGTGCATAATAAACGAAATCGTCCATAATCTGTTTCCCCCATTTGATAATCTGAAAGTGCGCAATTCGGGCGGACACCTTTTTAGTTCCATTTCTGCAAGTCCGGCGGGGCTACACAACCTTCACAGCCATTTCCCGGTTTGCAGCCGGAAGCTTTTGCTACCCGAAGCCTTTTTTCAGTATAGCACATTACTACTGGTCTAGCATTTAATTTTTCACAGAAGGTGCCGGATTGGAATATGTAAAATACCTATCAGACAGTATAAGAAACGCCTGCCATAAGGCAGGTGAATCTCCGGACAGGCAGGCCCGCGCTGAACCGTATGGCCTTTCACGGTGGTTTTACAATGTTCCAACTCTTTTTTTGCAGTCTGGCGGAGCTGTGACGCTAAAGCTGCACTGTCTACAGCCAACATCAGTTCGGTATCCAGATATGTGCTGCGCATGTCAAAATTAAATGTACCTACAACGCTGAGCCGGTCATCTACAAGTACAGTTTTGGTATGGCTGGAATGAGCACTGACAAGCTCATAAACTTCCGCACCGGTCCGCCATGCTTTTCGGTGCTGAACAGCATAATCAGCGCAGCCAATGAAATTTGCGCCGCTCTCTATGGAGTTTGTAATAATTTTAAGGCTCCCTGCCTGCTTTTTTACACTGCTGATATCCCGATACATGGTACGGTTACAAATAAGATACGGTGTTTCAACGATTGGATTTTTTCCGGCCTGCATCAGATGCATCAGCTGATACCAAAGCACAGGCTTTTTATGGAATATATTTGCCGGGTTAGCAAGAATCGTAATACGGTTTACCGGTAATGTCTTTGCTTTCCAGTCAAGACTTTTTAAGACTTCGGAATGCCTCGTACAAAGTGACTGCCAGTTTTGCCTGAGTCCTATACGGGCAGAAACTGGCGGCTTCCATCGGTAAGATGGCCTGCTGACCGGCAGATTCCAAACTAACTCGAAGTAGCGCTTTAGCTTTGCAAGGGAAGAATCTTCTGATGGGACAGTTTCATACACAAGCAATTCCCGGTCGGTGTTTAGCAAGCGGGAAAAATCTCCAAGGAAGAGGTCATTGGTATTTCTTCCGCCAAGCAAATAAGCCATATTATCTACAATAAGATATTTATCGTGCATTCGGAACTGCATTTTCCAAAGCGTCAGCGGACCAACCGGGTTGTATTCCCGAACTTCTACATTTGGGCTCATTGCTAAAGCCCTGATTTTTTGATTCCCGGCAAGACGGAAAAAGCCATTGATCCCGTCAATCAAGATACGCACTTTGACACCGCGCTCCGCAGCATCATAAAAAGCAGAAATAACATCGGTGCCACTCCTGTCCGCCCGAAAGTCAAAAGTAGTATAGCAAATTTCCTTTTTTGCACTCCGGATCAGATTCAGTCGCCAGGAAAGAGCCTGGCTGCTGTTGTCCACCAAGGCAGCACGCTCCGTGCTCTCTGTTTCTCCATAGCAGTCACGGGTGGAAAAAGACGATTCCAGCAATTTTTCAACTTTTTTCTTTTCATAAGGTGATGGCAGGCCGGTAGATGGGAAAATGCTAATTAAAATCAGGAAAAGCAGAAAAGCTAAGATACAGATAATCAATACTCTCATTAAAAAAACTCCCGGAGAATTATTGTTATGCCGCGAATGTCTTTCTAAAAGGGCGCGGCCTACTCCGCCCTTACCAGCAATTTCCGGATCATAACGGTTACATTTTTTGCGGTTACACTGCTTATTTGGACAACATGAGAACCCATGCGGACACCCTCGTAGGTAAAAATAATTAAGTCTGCACCGGCCTCTGCATCCACGTTATTAAATTCTCCGGTAGAGACTCCATATTCAATGAATCTCTTCCAGATTTCTCTCAGGTTCTTATAGATAGACTCAAGATAATCGCTTCCAGTACAGTGGCAGTATTCGTAGATTGCTGCTGTAAGGGAACTTTCCGGGTCAGTCATTTCCGTTTCAATCTGCCTTGAGATGGAGTCCAGCATTTCATTTGCTGAGGCTCCTGCATGAAGGGACTTTTCAAACTGTTCCTCCAGATGCTTTGCAAAACCGGAAGCAATATCCTCAAAAACTGCCGCCGTATTGTCATAGTAGCGGTACAGCCCCCCACGGCTCAAGCCTGCCGCCTGGCAGATGCTCTGCATGGTAACACGCTGAAATCCCTCACGCGCAAACAATTCCGTAGCAGCTCTACAGATATTCTGCCTGGTCTGGTCACTTTTGTACCCCATATTAATCCCCTTAAAAGCGACATTCGTGTCGCTTTTATAAGTTTATTTCAAACATTCGCACTTGTCAAGCCCCCATCCTATGATACAGGATCTAGAGAGTCTGCCACCTCGCATACACTCACCAGACATTTCAGTAGCTCTTTGAAAATATTTGCATAATTCTAAATTCGGGTTGGATGGGGATTCCATTTTCTTGGAAAAAGCTTTATAATATCAATTAATATAAAATATAAATTAAAAAGGATAAATACGAACCGTCTGGACTGCTGCAAACGGGGAAAACGGCAGAAAAAATTCTGGGCCGGAGCTGTATTGTGTAAGGATGCAATACTGAATGAAGAATCTTGCCAAAGAGGTACATAAGGAAAGAAACATCCAGGAAAGCAAACCCATCATGGAGCGTGATTTGCAGGCTTTAGTCTGCTATGAATATGAAAGGTCGCGCCAAAAGTGGCGAAAGTATCACTTTCGCTTTCTCGTAATTATCGTGTTGGTTGTCTTTTGCGTCGAAGTAGCCATGTATTTTATCCTGCATGTTAACCGTGAACTGGCAACTGATGCACCGCATTATTGTTGGAAATATGTAGCGATTCCAACTCTGTGCAACATCACTGCGCTGATTGCCTGTCAGTTTCTCTGCAAGCAGGTAAAAAATGAAAAAGGAAAAGATTATATTACATCATTTACTATGCTGTTTGCCTCTTTCATAATTACTGTTGTCCACTGCGTTTTTGTTGCGGTTTATACGCTTTTTATTGTTCCAGTTGCCTGCAGCGTACTTTACTGGGATAAAAAGCTGACAACTGCCGTTTTTTCCGCAGCCATGGTTTGCCTTTCTGTCAGTGCATTTGGAATTCTCTATGACTCCAGTGCCATCCGCATGAATGGATATTTCTATAATATTATGTTCTATCTCTTGATTCTGCTTAGTGTTTATGTTGCCTGTATGTTTTCAATCACCTGGGAACGGACAAGGCGGTTTTCAATTATTAAGCATGAGCAGTTACGACGGAGGTTCCAAACACAGGCCCTTTGTGATGAGCTGACAGGCATCCATAACCGCTATGCCCTGCGAAGTTATTTTGAAAAGCTGGTTAAAAGCGGTATGGAAAACTACTGGTTTGCTATGCTTGACATTGACAACTTTAAACGGATTAATGATACTTTTGGACACCAGGTTGGAGATAAGGTTTTGCGACAGATTGGGCTAATTTTACAGGAAAAGGACAGCAGGACTGTAAGGTGTTTTCGCTACGGGGGGGATGAATTTGGCATTATCCTGCTATGCAAGAATGAAAAGGAAGCTGTCGGAATTTGCCAGACCATTTACGAAGGAATTCGGTCAATTCCATTTCCAAAATTCGGTGTATTTGCCTTTACAGCCAGCATTGGCCTTGCACACCATATTGCCGGACAGCGCTCCAGCGTACTGATTCAGCATGCTGATGAAGCAATGTACTGCTCTAAGCACGAGAAAAACAAAATAACAGTTTATACCGGTAAAAAGGCATTGACCTAGCCTAAGATGTTTTAATATTCAAAAAGGGAATGATTAAAAATGAAGGGAAAAGGTACACTACAGAAAAAGGAACATCGCTCTGCAGTTGTTTTTTTAATCCTGATATTGTTTGCTACGGCTTTTATTACTGCATTCTATTATTTTGACATAAACCAAAAGAAAATCATCCAGGTACCCTATATTAGCCAAAAAGGTTCTTACATTACCGGTTGTGAACTTGTGAGCACAACCATGGTGCTGAATTATTATAAATATTACGTTACGGTAAAAGATGTCGCAGAAAGGACACCAAAATCCAGTCTGCAACAAAAGGACGGTAAGACTTATGGAAGTAATCCATCCCAGGCATTCATAGGCGATCCCACTTCAAGCAGCGGATTCGGCTGCTTTGCACCAGTCGTAGTTTCCGTAATGAATTCCTTCTTCAATGATAAAAAGCAAAAAACGGCCGTTGATGTTACGGGAAGCAATTTTGACAGCCTGCTTTCCTATATCAAGGATGGTGACCCAGTCATCGTATGGGCAACAATGAATATGCAGCCATCCCATTCCGGGAAAAGCTGGATTCTCCGTGATACCGGAAAAACCTTTACCTGGCCTGCCCGGGAGCACTGTCTTGTTTTGGTTGGATTTGACCGTGAAAAATATTATTTTAATGACCCGTACCAATCCAATGGGTTAAAAAGTTATGACAAAAGCATTGTGCAGAAACGGTATTGCGAACTGGGAAAGCAGGCTATTGTCGTCCGCAACACCAAGTAAAAGTTTAAATCGTCAATTCAAGTACAATGATTGATCAAAGAAAACTTCACAGGGTGTTTGCTATGGAGTATCACTTTTCTTTTATTTTTATGGCTTAAACACTATTTTTTAAAAAAATATAAGTAGCAATAGAAAGAGCAATAGCGCACACTTTCTAACTATTTTCCACAATGCTTCACAACGTTTTGCAATAAAATAGAGGCATAAAGAAACCCGCATAAATTCAGCACTCATGCGGGCTATAATTTTGGCGGAGAAAGAGAGATTTGAACTCTCGCGCCGGTTTCCCGACCTACTCCCTTAGCAGGGGAGCCCCTTCACCACTTGGGTATTTCT
>ENA-UOOE01000286-UOOE01000286.1-fermentation-metagenome-genome-assembly--contig:-NODE-286-length-53003-cov-13.237289_pt1 | contig 53003 bp, 51 predicted proteins | sample MGYA00245776_ERZ724021 | MGnify/ENA primary metagenome ERZ724021 (study PRJEB28704, sample SAMN03018321) | fermentation metagenome | biome: anthropogenic terrestrial biome; feature: soil; material... | reverse complement strand
AAGTGACCTAATTTTCAATGAGCCAGCTGACCTATTTTTAGATTAGCATAAACAAATAGTCAGTTTAAACCAAATCTTTTATTCTTTTGATTTAGTTGCTTCTTTTTCTAATAAAGTTTCTAAATTTTTTTCATAGTTTTCAAGAACTATATAAGATTTATTCTTGGAAATCCATTTACTAAGCATAAATCTATTATATAACATTTATCTTATATGACAACCATCCTAACACACATTAGGTTACTTAAAACTATATCATCAACAAAATAATGTCTATTTCCACTTTTCAAATCCAGAACTTGTCAAAATACTATTCTTATCTTTTTACTATCTCCCATTTCTTCTTAATCATGCCATTTCATATATGATTACCCATATCCTCCAATATTTTTATTACAATATTTTTTCAAAACTCAGATGTGTCTTATTGCAGAACAAATATTAAATCGTTAATATTTTCTTTGTTTTTATGAAATTTTTATTTTACTTTCGTTTTTTACTCTATATTCGTTAGAATGCTGAATACAATTCTATTTTTAAATTTTTTATTTATATTTACTTTATTAGAATGACATCTTCTTTTCAAGTATATGGAGCTTTATGCCATTTTCTTTTAGTAATTTTATACTGATCATATTGTGTTAAACTAAAAAGGGTGTATAATATAATTAGTCGGCTGATAATTAACCGGCTAATTATTTTTTAGCGCTTTAATTCAAAACTTTTTGGAATTGGAGGTGTAATTTTTGGATGAGGATAAATTGGAACTTATTAGTCTGAAGAGAAAGATTAAATGCCTTCACAGGGCTAATATGCGGGTAGTTTTAAAAAGATATGGGTTATACGAAGGTCAACCTTTTACTCTTATTCATCTAAAAAAGAAAGGAGAATGTACCCAAAGAGATCTGGCGGAATTTTTAAATGTCAGCAGTGCTACTATTGCGGTTTCATTGAAGCGGTTGGAGAAATCGGGATTGATAAAAAAGACTCCTGATAAGAAAGATTTAAGATATAACAATATAAGTTTGACGGAAAAAGGCAGAGAAATAGTCGATAAGTGTGAAGACGCTTTTGAAAATGCGGATATCCATATGTTCGATGGGTTTAGCGATGAAGAAATAAAAAATCTGAAAATGTATTATGCAAGAATCATAGACAATCTGGAGAAATTCAATTTTTCTAATAAAGGAGGTAATGCCGATGATTAAAAAGCTTTTTTCATTTTTTGACGGATATAAAAAATATGCGGCTTTAGCAATATCATTTATGATCATTGACGTAATGGGAGAAATTATTCAACCTATGCTTATGTCCGATATAGTTGATATAGGAATAAAAAACAGGGATTTAAATTATATATTCAGAATAGGAGGTTTAATGCTTATAATGGCATTGATTGCCATTATAGGAGGTATTATAAACGTATATTTTGGATCAAAGGCAGGGGTAGGTTTTGCAACTAATATTAGAAAAGGTGTTTTTCATAAGATTCAAGAGTTTTCGTTTTCTAACATTGATGAGTTTAAAAGTGCATCTTTGGTTACAAGACTTACGAACGATGTAACTTTAATTCAACAGGTAACAATAATGGGACTGAGGATTCTTGTAAAAGCACCGCTTATGCTTATATTCGGAGCGATTATGGCTTTTAAAATAAATTCGGAATTGGCTTTGGTAGTAGCCGTTGCAATACCTATTTTGGGAACGTGTGTATTTGTTATACTTAAAAAGTCCTTTCCTTTTTTCGTAAATATGCAGAAAAGGTTGGACAGAGTAAATGGAAATATTCAGGAGAATTTAACAAATATAAGGGTTGTAAAATCCTTTGTCAGAGAGGATTTTGAGAGAAACAAATTTGAAGAATCCAGCGATGCGCTTATGAATAATGCTACGAGAGCTCTTCATATTGTAATTTGGGATAGACCTTTGATGATTGTCGTTATGAGATCTTCTATTATGGCGCTTCTCTGGTTCGGAGGAAATAAAATATTGCAGGGTTCTCTTCAAGTAGGAGAACTTATGTCATTTATAAGTTACATCACTCAGATTTTATTCTCCCTTCTTCTTCTCGGTATGGTTATAACCCAGGCTTCAAGAGCAAGTGCCTCGGCAAAACGTATAATTGAGGTACTGGATACGAAGATTGATATTAAAGACAAAGAAGATGCGGAAGAAAGAAAAGTCAAGGAAGGAATCGTAGAATTTAAAAACGTATTTTTTAAATATAAAGATGAAAATGCCGATTACGCTTTAAAAGATATCTCCTTCAAAGTTAAAAAAGGAGAGATAATAGGGATAGTCGGTTCAACCGGGTCCGGAAAAACTTCTTTAGTTCAGCTTATTCCAAGACTTTATGATGCCACGAAAGGAAGTGTGCTTGTTGATGGAGTGGATGTAAGGGATTACAGATTAAACGACTTAAGAAAATCCATCGGGTTTGTTCTTCAAAAAAATGTATTGTTTTCAGGTACTATAAAAGATAATTTGAAGTGGGGAAATACTCAGGCTAAGACTGAGGAAATAGTTAGAGCGGCTAAAAATGCTCAGGCCCATGATTTTATAATGGAGTTTTCTAAGGGATATGAAACCGAGTTGGGACAAGAAGGAGTTAATATATCAGGAGGTCAGAAACAAAGGCTGAGTATAGCCAGAGCAATGCTCAAAAATCTTAAGATAAGGGAGATGTGAGATTTAATAACGTAACCTTTGGATATAACTCCGATAAAATAGTACTTAAAAATATTTCTATTTATGCAAAGCCTGGGCAGAAAATTGCGTTGGTAGGTTCTACGGGAGCAGGGAAGACTACAATTACAAACCTTTTAACAAGGTTTTATGATATAGATGAAGGAAGTATAACCATAGACGGAATCGATATCAGAAAAATAAAGAAAGAGAACCTAAGGAAATCCCTTGCCATGGTTTTACAAGATACTCATTTGTTTACGGGAACGATTATAGACAACATAAGATACGGAAAACTGGAAGCTACTGACGAAGAAGTAATAAAAGCGGCTAAGTTAGCCGGAGCAGACTCTTTTATCAGAAGACTTTCCAATGGATATAATACTGTAATAGATGGAGACGGAAACAATTTAAGTCAAGGACAAAGACAATTGTTGAATATTGCCAGGGCAGCCGTAGCGGACCCGCCCATACTGATTTTAGACGAGGCCACCAGTTCCATAGATACCAGAACAGAAAAATATATTGAGGAAGGAATGGATAGGTTAATGGAAGGGAGGACAAATTTCATCATTGCCCATAGATTATCGACGGTAAGAAATGCTGATGCTATAATGGTTATTGAAAATGGAGAAATTATTGAAAGAGGAAACCATGAAGAACTGTTGAAACAAAGAGGAAGATACTACGATTTGTGCACGGGAGCTTTTGAGTTAGAATAGAATTTATTTTATATGATTTATAATAAAGAATATGAAATCTGGGTATAAGATGATATAATATAGAGGAAGTTTTATGGTATAAATAAGGAGAGTTGTAGATGCTTGTAGAAAAATTATATGAAAATAATGAACTTAAACCTTATGAACTTAAAGAATTGATTGAAGAAAACAGTGCGGAACCAAGCCCAAAGTTATTAAATGCTGCTTTATCGGTAAGAAAGAAATACTATGGGAATGGCATATATTTCAGAGGGCTGATTGAGTTCAGCAATTATTGTAAAAATGATTGCTACTATTGCGGAATAAGAAGGGGTAATGTTCATGCTCACAGATACAGGCTTACAAAAGAGAAAATTTTAAAATGCTGCCGAAATGGCTATAGATTGGGATTTAGAACCTTTGTACTTCAAAGCGGAGAGGATATGTATTATACGGATGAGATAATGACGGATATAATAAGTTCAATCAGGAGAGAATTTCCTGACTGTGCCATTACCCTTTCTGTGGGGGAGAAATCCTATGAAACATATGAAAGATATTTTCAAGCAGGTGCTGACAGATACCTCCTAAGACATGAAACGGCAAATGAAGAACATTACAGAAAACTCCATCCTAAGGAATTGAGTCTCAAAAACAGAAAACAATGCTTATATAACTTAAAAGAGATAGGTTTTCAGATAGGAGCTGGATTTATGGTAGGCTCTCCTTATCAGACCACGGATAATTTGGTGGAGGATCTGTTATTTCTAAAAGAACTCAATCCTCATATGGTAGGAATAGGCCCTTTTGTTCCGAGTAAGGATACAATATTTGCTCATGAAAAAAAGGGAACTTTGAATATGACCGTCGCTTTAATAGCTATAATAAGGCTTCTTCTTCCGAAAGCCCTCATACCTTCAACAACAGCCTTGGGAACAATTCATCCTTTGGGAAGGGAAAAAGGGTTTAAGGCAGGAGCAAATGTTGTAATGCCTAATCTTTCTCCGGTAGGAGTGAGAAGGGATTATTCCCTATATGATAATAAAATATGTACAGGAGAAGAAGCAGCAGAATGCAGATATTGTTTGGACAACAGGATAAAGGTTGCGGGATTTGTTCCGGATTTTTCGAGAGGAGATTATTATGGTATGAAAAGTGTTCATGCCTTATAATATGAACCATATAGAAAAATTTTTATAAATAAGTTGAAATATGGAGTATTTTATGTTAAGATAAATTTACAATTATATATTTAGTGTATATTTAAGTCCTTTAAATGATCCTGGGAGGTTGTAAGGCGAAAGCGAATGTCTTGATTTATAGGGATCAAGATATTTTTTTATCTTAATAGAAGAAAGGTGGAATTCGGGTGAATTTAAAGGCAATAATAATGGATGATGTTAAAATGAGGAAATCCATAGTCAGGATTTCTCATGAGATAATAGAAAGAAATAATGATTTGAGCAATATAATGCTTGTGGGAATAAAAAGAAGAGGCATACCTATAGCTGAAAGGATTTCTGAAAATATAAAAAAATTTGAAGAAATAGATGTTCCTGTATACAAGTTGGATATATCCTTATATAGAGATGATTTATCGGAATTAGCCGATTTTCCCATAGTTAAGGATAGTAAAATAGAGGCAAGTGTTGAGAAGAAAAATGTAATATTGGTAGACGATGTGATTTATACCGGAAGGACTGTAAGGGCAGCTATAGAAGCCATATTTGATAACGGAAGACCAGACAGAATTCAATTGGCCGTTTTGATAGACAGAGGGCATAGGGAAATTCCTGTGAGGCCGGACTATGTAGGGAAAAATATACCTACTTCTCAAAATGAAATTGTTTCCGTAGAAGTCAATGAAATAGACGGAGTTGATTCAGCTAAAATCCTTGTACATCCTTTATATAAATAATACAAAGGTTAATTGCGAACTTCTTATATTATTTAAAAGTTTGTACAAGGTTTTTTTCATAAATTCGGGTAAATTCCTTAAATGGGTTTAAAAAAGTTGAAATGGTTGGAAAGACTGGGTTTGAGATATTTTTTCGGATTAACATTTATTAGAAGGACATAATCATTGTTAAAAAGATGACGAAATCTGAAATAATTATTGGTATAAATTTAACATATCGATGTAGATAGTCGAATTTTGACTTAAATAGAGGTTTAAGCATATTTCTTAAATAGAAATATGCTTATTTTTTTGTTAAAATATAAATGCAATTAACCTTTGAATATTAATATATAAAGGAGGAATAGTTTTGGATAAGGAAACAGATTATTTACAAGAGAAAGAGAAAATGTTTACCCCAATCTTGGCAGTCGAAGAAGCGTCAAGATGTCTTTTATGTTATGATGCTCCTTGTACAAATGCTTGCCCAGCTGGGACAGACCCCGCAAAGTTCATCCGTTCTTTGCGTTTCAGAAACTTTAAGGGGGCAGCATCAACTATCAGAGAAAATAATGTTCTCGGAGGAATATGCGCCAGAGTATGTCCTACAGATAAATATTGTGAAGGTGCCTGTAGCAGATGCGGTATAGATAAACCTATACAGATTGGAAAACTTCAGCGCTATTTGACAGATTATGAACAAATGACAGGGATTAAATCCCTGGAGGCTGTAAAGGCTACAAAGGATAAAGTAGCAATCGTAGGTTCAGGTCCCAGCGGACTTTCCGCGGCAGCTAAATTAGCTTTGGCAGGATATAAAGTAACTGTATTTGAAGCAAGAGAACAACTCGGAGGTTGGCTGACATACGGAATTCCGGAAAACAGACTGCCTCAGCAAGTTGTAGAAAATGAAATACAATATGTTAAGGATTTGGGAGTTGAATTTAAAACTAATTGTAAAGTAGGAAAGGGTATTAAAATAGAGGACCTCAAAAAAGACGGGTTTAGAGCATTTCTGTTAGCGACAGGAATGCAAAAAGGTAAAGGTGTTAATATAAAAGGAAACGATTTGAAAGGTGTTATAAACGGAGTGGATTTTTTGGCCAAAGCCAAAACATCCAGAGGAAATATTGAAGTAGGAAAGAAAGTTGTAGTTATAGGCGGAGGAGACGTTGCCATGGATTGTGCTTCTACGGTTAAACTTTTAGGGGCAGAAGATGTAAAAGTAGTTTACAGAAGAAATATGGAAAAGATGCCTGCCGACAGAAAAGAATTAGCATATATTCAAGAACTTAACATACCTGTTTTTACCGGATTTAAACCTGCAGAAATAGTCGGTGAAAATGGAAGGGTTTCTAAATTTAAAGCAGTAGGTATGTTTGATAATTCAGAACTTAATCTTGATGCCGATATGGTCATATTCGCAGTAGGACAAGAGCCGGAAAAGAATATAGTGTCTGCTGATGTTAATGAAAAGGGAATATTTAAAACATCTAAATATATGACCAATGTAGACGGAATATTTGCCTCGGGAGATATTGCCGAAGGAGATAAAACAGTGGTATATGCGGTAAAAGAAGGCAAAGAGGCAGCAGATTCAATAATTAAATACTTAACAAGCAAGAAAGAAGGTGTAAGATAATGAAAAAGAAAGATCTTTCTATAGAATTTTGCGGAGTAAAATGTGAAAATCCATTTTTCTTATCATCATCACCAGTGGGCAATTGTTATGAAATGTGTGCTAAGGCTTTAGATACCGGCTGGGGCGGTGTTGTATTCAAAACTGTAGGATTCTTTATAGCAAATGAAGTTTCACCCCGTTTTGATAACTTAAGAAAAGAAAGTACACCCTTTATAGGGTTTAAAAATATGGAACAAATAGCAGAGCATCCTTTGGAAGAAAACCTTGAAGCTATAAGAAGAATAAAAAAGGATTATCCCAATAAAGTATTGATAGCTTCCATAATGGGACAAAATGAAGAAGAATGGGAGAAACTTGCAAAACTTGTTACTGAGGCGGGAGCGGATATAATTGAATGTAATTTTTCATGCCCTCAGATGACGAGCCATGCAATGGGTTCAGATGTAGGCCAGAATCCGGAACTGGTAAAGAAATATTGCCAGGCCGTAAGACAGGGAACCTCTCTTCCGTTTCTTGCTAAAATGACTCCGAATATAGGCAATATGTCATTACCTGCAATAGCTTCAATTGAAGGAGGAGCAACAGGAATATCGGCAATCAATACGGTTAAGAGTATAACAGGAATAGATCTCAATAAATTTATAGGGCTTCCCATAGTTAACGGAAAATCTTCAGTATCGGGATATTCAGGGAAAGCGGTTAAACCTATAGCTTTAAGATTTATACAGGAGTTAGCTACAAATGAAAAACTTAAAAATATTCCCATAAGCGGAATAGGGGGCATAGAAACTTGGGAAGATGCTGCCGAATTTATACTTTTGGGTTCGACGAATCTACAAGTAACTACAGCTATAATGCAGTATGGTTATAGAATAGTAGAGGATTTAATCGAAGGATTATCCTATTACATGGAAGAAAAAGGATTTAAAAAATTGGACGATATGGTTGGTTTGGCAAATAAGAACATAATTCCGGCAGAAGATTTGGACAGAAGCTATATAGTATATCCCAAATTTGACGAAGAAAAATGTGTAGGCTGCGGAAGATGTTATATATCATGCTATGATGGAGGACATCAGGCTATTAATTGGGATGACGAAAACAGGAAACCTGTTCTGGATAAGGAAAAATGTGTAGGATGTCATTTATGTGCTAATGTATGCCCTGTTCAATGCATTTCAAAGGGTGATATAGAATTCAAAAAAGGCTGCAAAGAAGAAGCAGTCGCCCTTTAGTGAAGGGATAATATATGAGTCAAATAATATGCAGTGCCATAAGTGTAGGCATATTATCCGGAATCTGGGGTTTTATAAGTTCTCCCCTTGGGTTGTTATGCTGGGTCGGATTTGTAGGCTGCACAAGTTATTATGCTTCGGGAGGGAAAAAGGAAGGATTGAAAAAGTCCATTATCTGTAATATGACAGGAGTTCTGTGGGCTATGATGATTATCATAACGAGTGAGCACTTTGGTTCTTCAGTAGCAGGAGCCGTGATGACGGGAATATTTTCCTTTGTAATGTGTGCTCAATCTAAATTTAAACTCTTATCATTTATACCCGGAACATTTTGCGGAAGTTTTTCGACTTTTGGAGCAGGAGGAGACTGGAAACTGGTAATCGTATCACTTCTTTGCGGAGCTGCTTTAGGATATTTCTCCGATATGGGAGGAATATGGCTTCATAGGATATACCAACCAAGTAGTCAAAAATCATAGTATTATTAAAAGAGATGCTTTCTCCGATTTTAATTTTTATCGGAAGAAAGCATCTCTTTATAACCTATAGGAAGATTAACATTTCATTAATATAAATTCTCCATAAAATAGGTTTCAAAAGGGACATCCTTAATTTGTTAATACTTTAATAAAAGCCTTTTTTATAATATTAAAAGGAATATGGTATAATAGTAATATTATTATCATGTTTTAGCGGTGGTGAATCATATGTGTATGTACAAAGATTTATTTGATGATGAAAGACAGACGGAAATGAGAAGATATTTTTTAAATTTGGCAAACACTGTCGGCATAATAAAAAGTTATAAGAAAAAGGAAGTCATTAATTATGAAGGCGATGATTTTGTGGGGATCGTGGTAAAGGGAGTTATTTCCCAGAGCATTATAAGCTCGAAAGGAAATATCCATCCTTTATATTTGCTCAGAGAAGGAGAAATATTCGGAGAGACTTTTTATTTCTGCGGAGGAGAAAATAATATTTCAACAATTGCCAGAGAAGATTCGGAGGTTTCCTTTTTGTTAAAAGATAAGCTTAATATGGAACTTATAAATAACCCGGAAGGTTACAGATATTTTATCCATAGTATAACCAGAAAATTCAGGATAATTTTGTTTCAGCTTACAAATAAGGTTTTCAATGATTCCATGGGCAAGGTTGCCGATACGTTGTTGAGGCTTTCTTCATGTACGGGTGAAGGCCCGTCGGGCAGAAACGTTATAAATATGATATTTACCCATCAGGAGTTGACCAATATTATAGGATGTTCAAGAATAACCGTAACAAATTGTTTGAATAGACTTTTGAGCGAAAAAATAATAAGCTATGAAGATAAAAAAATAGTAATTAATGATCCGGAAGCTTTAAAAAAATATATAGATCTGATTTTAGATTAAATAAGATGCTTTAGAAATTCTAAAGCATCTTATTTTTTTGAAATTTTAAATATCTTTCCCAATTTTCGGAAGATATATATTCTGCATTTTCACTTTTTAGTACATCTCTATTTACTAATTTATAAAAAGATAATCTTTCCTTATTATTGTTATCCAGATAATAAACATCTACCGGTTTCCTTTCGTAGATAATTTTGTCTCTGTCAAAAAAATATTTTTCAAAATTATCAATGGTTTTAAGCAAGGTATATTCGGCATCGTCATTAAAAGCAATTACCTGTCCGTATACTTTATCTTTTCCGTCAATTATAGCCGGACAGTTGTGGATTTTTAAATGATACAATTTTCCGTATATATATGCTACAGTGATAGAAGTTACCTTACTTTTCAAATATTTGTTATAATTCCTGAAATTTTTTATAAGGGTTCCATAAATAAATATCTTTATTTCATACATTTATTTTTCCGTAACTATAACTTCCACTGCAGTTTCTATTGCTGTTACCATTGTATCTATATCCATTCCCGGCATATTTGGCTTATCGATAACCTGTTGAAATAAATAGGGGATATGGATAAATCCGGCTTTGATATTTAGATTGTTTTTATAAATATAGTTTAATATACCATACATGAGATGATTACATACGTAGGTTCCGGCAGAATCAGAGACGGCCGCGGGAATCTTCTTGTTTTTTATCGCTTTTACTATATTTTTTATGGGGATAGAAGCAAAATATGCATTTTGCCCGGTTTCATCTATTTTTTCATCAATAGGTTGTTGATTTAAATTATCCGGGATTCTGGCATCATTAATATTTATTGCCACTCTTTCAATGCTAATTCCGGTTCTTCCCCCTGCCTGACCGATATTTAGCACAAAATCAGGGTTGATTTCTTTTATTTTATCAGTGGTACGCTTGATGGATTCGTTAAATGCAGTAGGTACTTGAAATTTTATAACATCTGCACCACATATATTATCTTTTACTTTTTTTACAACCTCGTAGGCGGGATTAATGTCTTCTCCTCCAAAAGGATCAAAACCCGTAATTAAAATTTTCATTCTATGACCTCCTTGATGTTATAAATATATAAATTAAGCAAAAGCCCAAAAAATATGAATTAATAACATTGTTAAAGCTACCGGCAGCTGATATTTTATTACACCGTATTTTTTATCTTTAATCTCAAGAATAGCAGTAGGCACGATATAAAAATATTACGTATCAGCATTACTAAACATTTAGTAATGCATTTGAAATTTCCTCGAATCTTTCATCGGTTATACCAAGTTTTTTCTTAAACCTTTCATCTTCCATTCTTGCAACAATTATCTTGTCGGGAGATATTTCCTTAATAATATTTTTTATCTTCTGAATTGATTCTTCGTTATCGTTATAGCCCTTAATGATAGTAATTTCAAATAGAAATTTTCCTTTATATTGTTTACTAAAGGAGGCCATATTCGAAATATATTCTGCCAGCGTATACCCTTCAATCGGTCTTTGAACTTTTTGAAAATCTTTTTCTGTTATTGTTTTTATCTCTCCAACAACCTCATCACATTTATTAGCAATTTTCATATATTCATCTCTACCTAATAGATATCCATTAGAAAGCAGTCTCACAGGTAAACCTTTGGCTTTGATAAAGTCAATAATATCACCAATTTTATCATTTACTAAGGCTTCTCCTTTTGAGTTAATAAAAATTAATTCTGCTTTTGTATTTTCTATCATGTTTTCTAACTCAATCAATGAACTGTCTATTTTATCAAATGACTTTTGGGTATCTATCTTATTTTTCGATCTTCCAATAGGGCAAAATATGCAGTCAAAGTTACAATACTTTTCTGGAAGCATGTTAACTTCCAGCACTCTTCTTCCGTCTTCAATATAAACATCTTTATAACTGAAACCACTCATCATCTTATCCTCCTCAAATTAATTTATTGATATTTCTTTATTGTTAATATCAAGAATTGTAATCTTACATGTTCCACCTAAATTATCTTGTACTATTTTTGCTAAATCCTTTAGAGCATTCTCAAATTCTTCTAACCTTTTTTCATCAATTAATTCAATGCACAAAAAAACATTCTTTGTATTTTCGGTGAGCATTGTTCTTACTGATTCCCGCCAATTCCAACATCTGCAAATTGCTCCTTCGTTATCTTTATATACTATTTCACCTTCATAGGGTGGTGCATTTTCATCCGTTCCTAATGTAACAAAATTTTCATTTCCAACTGCCTTGGTCAATCTTATATCTCCGACGAATTTATCGATATCCTCACCACCGCAGGGCAGTCCGTATTTTAAGGAAATAGAATTGTAAATATCAACCAAAGGATTAATAGTTCCTAAATGGTTTCCATTATGCACTCGCTTTAGTAATGCCTCAATAGACGATCTTGCACCTTTCTTTGTTTTAAATTTTTGGAACGCCTCTCTCCATACTTTTATAACTTCGTTACTACTGAATTCTACATTCTTCAAATATTTTAAGGACTCCTTTTCTGAATTACAAATCATATCCTTATATTTGTCTTTATCTTTTATAGAATTATCTATGCCGTGGCAAATAACAACACCAATTCTTGCATTGGGGAATAGGTTCCAAAAGTCATCTTCAATAATAAATTTTTTCATTAAAATGTACCTCCTCAAAAATAAATACTAAAAAAAGCCTTAGAAATATTATGAAATATCTCCCAGGCTTTTATCCTTCCGTGTACACAGTCAACTGTGTGCCTTTCTCTCGGACCTGCCAGTTATAAACTGCGGAACCCTAGAAAGCTTAAATATATAACCAAATTATAATTTACAAGTTTAAAATATAAATTAATTTTAGCATAATACTAAGATTAAGTCAATTTTTTGTTAAAATATATTTCTCTTAGTCATCCGCCTAATTTCCTCGCCGTTAATTGTTTTCCAAACTGTTATACACCGTAACCGCATCTATAATATTATACTGTTCCGTTTTATGATTTCCTTCGGCTCCTGCCGTAACCAAAATATATTCTTTCCCATCTGATTCGGCAAGACTTGCGAGACATAAACCAGCTTCATCGGTATAACCTGTTTTCCCTCCTAAAATTTTGCCTTCCTTTATAGTTTGTTCTCCAAGCTCTTTAAACATGTTGCTCTTGAAAGTTATACCGTCCGGATGCTTATTTGTCGACGAAGTTGAATGGGAAGATGAAGTAAAAATTTCACGAAAAGTTTCATTTTCCAGAGCATAGGATAGAAGACTGGCTATGTCTTTAACTGTTGTAAAATGGTTTTGATCATGAAGACCCGTTGTATTTACAAAATGAGTATTGTCAAGGCCGAGTTTTTCGGCTTTTTTGTTCATCATATCAACAAAAGTTTCTTCCGAACCTGCTATGTAATCCGCAAGACCTATACAGCATTCCGCCCCGCTGGGAAGCAGTGCTCCATATAACAGATCTATTGCCTTTACTTTTTCTCCTTGGAGAAATCCTGCTACTGACGCATCGGAACCGCTAAGGTTCTGAAAAACCGAAGGGGAAAGTTCAACCTTAACATTTGTATTCGGCAGATTTTCTATAGCAACAATTGCAGTCATAATCTTCGTCATAGAAGCAGGATAGACTTTTTCATCGGCGTTTTTTTCCATCAGTATGTTTTTATCCTCTAAATCAACTAAAATTGCATAGGAACTATGAATTCCTTCCGGGGATATATAAATCTTTTTAGTAGATTTCTGCACCGGCTTAAATTCATGCTTATCCTTAACTTCCATAATTTTTCCCGGTATAATTTTTAAAGCAAAAACTGCAATTCCTAATATTAATAAAAACTTTAAAAGTCCTTTTATTTTTGACTTCTTCTTATATCTTCTTCTATATCCTTGTGGCATAGTAAACATCTCCTTCTTATAGGATAACTCTATTTAAACATAAATCAAGAGGAAATATTTAAATATATTATTATAAATTTCTTAAGATTTTCTTATAAACCATAGGAAGAGCACAAGGGGACGGTTCTTTTGTGTCGTTTTTACATTTAAAATCTTGTTAAAATCAATATATAGAGTCAGACAATAGTTATTTTATCTGCTGAAATAAATTCTAAATATTGAAACAATATAGGTTATATGATAAGATATATACAAAATATTGGAAAAGAATAATAAAGGTCAGGAGATGAAACTTATTATGAAAAGGTATTATAAAGTTATTGTTCCCGGAATAATAGAAATTCTCAGTTTTTTATTATTGGATGTTAAAAATTTGGAACTGTTCTTTATGATATGGACTTTTTTCTCAGTAGTAATCATATTATATATACTTTTAAATGATTCAAGGGAATTCATCAGGGCCGGAAATGTAGGAACCGACAAAGGAAATATTCAGCATACCCAAAATTATTTTGCACAAAAAATGGGAGAATACGTTTCCGTGAAAAACAAAAAAATGGGGAAAACTTCAGTAGATTATAAAATTATAATTATTTTAATCATATATCCTGCAATTAATATTGTAGGTCTGATTTTGTCTTCTTTTAAATTGTATTAATCAGAAAAGGTGATATTTATGGAAATATTGATGTTTATATTACTGTTTTGTACCGGTTTAAGATATATATAGTTCTTTAAAAAATATAATTAATTCTACAAATATTACATTTGGCAATATTGAGATAAATTTTTATTTCAATTACGTGGTACTGTTTATAGGAATAGTATTTTTGATATCTATAATCGGAAGTATTAAAAAAAATCCGAGATTTATAAAACTAATATTAATATTTATATATATGGAAATTTTATACATATTCATCTGTCTTATTTTTGGATTGATTCAAAAATACTTTTTAGGAGTTACTATTTATCTTATTATTAATCTTCTAATTGATATTGGAATAGTAAAATATATAAGGGACAATTGGTTGAAAAAAATTTCATAATCAAGATTTTTATATGAAAAACATCAATTATTTTCGTTTAGCGGATAAATATTATTATGAATAATATTTATCATTATATTTTATAAAAGACAGAACACAATAAAAATTTAACATTATTATGCAAAATTATTGTAACAAAGGGGTGCATTCAGTAGTTTATTTATTGGTTGCACTAAAAGTGATTCGGAAGATGCATTGAAGAAAGAAATTATATATGACACAAAAGAAGATGCAGTGAAAAACATTACACCTTATTTTAGTATAGCAAAGGCAGATACCGTAAAAGGTAATAAGGGTGCTTATGTAATATATCCGGTAACAGTCAACGATAAAGAATTAAATATTTGTTTAGGTATTGTAGATGATAAAACAGAAATAATATCAAATAATGGAGTCAATATAATTGATAATAAATTTTTTGTTGTCATTAGTGAAGATGAAATTAATGTAGAATATAAAAGTTAAATTAGGGAGAACTGTACGGGTTCTCCCTATCCTATTTGTTGTGTATCTATCCTAACAGCGGGGACGGTTCTTTTTGTTTGACATGGGATAATGAGATCATAATCATACCTCGTTTTCTTTCTTCTTTTTTGGCATTTGTAGCAAAAATTTTGATTATATCTTATCATTATTTCTGTCCGCTTCTATTTTTCCGAGCAAATATAATAGAGGCAAAGCCGGAATTTTTAAAACAGGTACTTTAGTTTTCTGCCTGCAGATGCCGTAATCCGTAAGTTTTTTTGTTACTACAAAGGCATTGGTAACTCCTGACTTTTCATCGTTTGCTAATTCCACTATAGCATATTTAAATATAAGATTTTTTTCAGAATAAGTGTCACAAAAAGGTACCTTTTTAAAAGGTTATAATATTTGGAATACAAATATATTCATACATAACCTTATTTTTATGATAAAATATATACAAAATATAAATATTTGGAAGAAGGGAGGATGAGAATGTTTATTTTAATGACATGTATAAATACCGAAGAGGAAAAAGAAAAGTTAAAAAAGATTTATCTTAAGTATAAAAAACTGATGTTTAAAATTGCATTTGATATTCTCCAAGATTTTCATTGGGCAGAAGAGGCGGTTGAGGAAGCCGGAATGAAAATAATCGATAATTTGGACAAGTTTTCCGATATAGACAGTACAAACTCAAAGAATTTAGCTGCGGCCATAGTTAAAAATACGGCTAAAAATATGGCAAAACACCGAAACAAATTTGAAGCGGTGGATTTGGAAAGTAAAGAAAATAATTTAGAGGATAACAAATTTTTGCCGGAGATATTTTTGTTATCTCGGGAAAACGTTAAACAAATTGTTGAATGTATCTCCCAATTAGATGAAAAATACGGGAAAATTCTTTGGATGAAGTATATTGATAATATTGATGACAGAGAGATTTGCAAAACTTTAGACATAAGCCCCGAAAATTTCAGAGTCAGACTATGCAGAGGAAAGAAGATATTAAATGGGAAGCTAAAAAATCGGAACTTATTAAAGTAATAAACATAAGAATCTTTATCCGTAATAGCCAAAGCAAGGAGAGAAAGTTATTGTTTTCGTATAAGTAAATAGCTCTCTCTCCTTGTTTATATACCATATTTTATTTTCAATTTCATCATGAAGGGGTGTTAAAGGTAAACAAAAATTCATTAGCCGGTTTTTTGTTAAAAAATTTTTGCTGGAAAGACATTATAAAGCATATTTGCTTAGTTTTATAACCGAAATTTTTTGTAAAATGTATTATATTGTGCAAAATTGTTGTAACAAAAGGGTACCCTCAGTTGTTTATATATATGAAAGGGTAAATTTAAAATTATTAATATTAAAACATACGGAGGAAAGTAGTATATGAACAGTAATAAAAAAGTATTTGTAATATTAATATGTCTTGTCGTTACATTTTCTTTTATCTACTTCAATAAAGCCAAAGTATCCGATACACAATTTCCTGAAAATAATACATATAAAATACAAGCAACTTATGATAAAGAAAAAAGACTGCTGAAGGGATATCAAATCCTTGAATATACAAACAGAGCAGGAAAAGATTTGGAAGAACTGAAATTTCATCTGTTTGCCAACGCTTACAGGGACTTAAAAACAGTACCGGAAGTGTCGGGAGACCTTGAACATTATCCTGAAGGATTTAACGAAGGCAAGACCACAATCAAAGAAGTAAAAGCAAATGAAGAGGCGGCAGAATTCAAAGTCGACAATCAGATTCTCTCCGTCAAACTCAAAAAAAAGCTTTTAAAAGGTGAGTCCGTAAAAATAGAAATGGAATTTGAAGATTTGATACCGAAAACGAATAACAATTACGGAGTATATGACGGGATAACAAGCCTTGCCTATTGGTACCCAATTTTGGCTGTACATGACGGAAGTGACTGGCAGATAAGAGAATACGGTAAAATAGGAGAATCGAGCTACAGCGACATGGCAAATTATTATGTAAATATAACCCTTCCCGAAGATGAAATAACAGTGAGCACGGGAATAAAAACAGGAGAACATAAAGAAGAAAAGGGATACAAAAAAGTAGAAATGGAAGCTTTAAATGTGAGGGATTTTGTAATCATATCAAGTGATAAATTTGTTAAGAAAGAGAAGAAAGCAGGAGAAATCACGATAAACAGCTATTTTCTTCCGGAAAATAAAGCGGCAGGAGAAGCAACCCTCAAATACGGAGAAAAAGCATTAAAATATTTTGAGAATCTTATAGGTCCGTATCCATATAAGGAATTGGACATAGCGGAAACCAATATGATAAATTCGGGTATGGAATATCCCCAATTGTTATCCGTAGGCAGAGGCCTTTATGAAGAAGAAGAGAACTTAAAAAACAGTGTAATATTTGAAACAACGGTTGTTCATGAAGCGGCACATCAGTGGTTTTACGGAATAATAGGAAACGACCAGCAGAAAGAGCCGTGGCTTGATGAATCCTTTGTCACATATTTAACGGCAAAATACTTTAAAGATAATGGAAGAGAGGAAATATTCAATCAGCAGGTAAAAAACAACGAATCGAAATTGAAAGAATACAAATCCGTATTTTCAACGGTAAATGATTTTGACGGATGGAATTCTTATTTGGATACGGTATACAAGAGGGGAAGTTTAGTTCTATACAAATTGAACGAAGACATGGGAGAAGAAAAATTCAAACAATTACTTCAGGAGATCTATAAGGAATATAAGTATAAAAATCTAAATACGGAGAAGTTTTTGGATATTTTAACTAAAACAGAAGGGGAAGAGAGAAGTCAAATATTTAAAGAAGATGCTGTAAAGGAGAAAAAGGCAAAAGCTGATATAAATAAGAATATAAAATTGTCGGATTTGCCTGTGGAATTGAGGAGGGCTAAAAATGCATCTGATAAAGTAATTGAGTTAAAAAATAAAGGCTACAGTATTAATATGACTTTTGATTTCTTAGCCGTTAAGGGGGATGCTAATATCGTTTACGGGACTGAAGGAAATGAAGAGCAGAATAAGGATATGAGATTGGCAGCTGAAATGATTTTAGAAACATCAATAGAACAGTCGTCAATGAAGAAACAGTCTGAAAAATTTAATGGTAAGGTTGTGACTGACAAAGAAGCTCTGGATATGAAAGAGATGCCGGATCTGACTATTATCGTAGGCAATCCCGACATTAACGGATATTATAAAGAGGTTAACGATAAGCTGGATATACAGATCCACGGGAATAAAATATCTATAGTGGACCTTGACTATGATATAAAAGATGAAAGATATTTTTTCAGTTATTTGGTTGATAATTATGCAGATGAGGAGAAGAAGATAATGGTGTTTTATTCTAGGGACGGTACCGGAATATCTACTACTTACAGAGGATATTATTATTATTCCACCTTTGGAGGAGGGATAAAATACAATCCCGACTTTTTGGGATTGATTGCAGAAAAGGACGGGAAGAAAGAGGTCATGATATTTGATGAGGAAGGGAAAGTGAAAGAATAAATTATTGAGACTAATTTAACATTATTTACTCGTTAACAAACTCAGCTGATTTGATAAAGAATGTTAAACGATATGTTACTAAAAAATTTATCTATGAGAGGAAGGATTGCGATGTATAAAAACAAAAGAAAGATTATTTTGACTTTAACAGTATTTACTTTACTTGTTGTATTTAGTTCTTTGGTATTTGCTCAAGATGATATGAAACCACAAGTATATGTAGAACAAGAGTGTGTTTGTATTCCTGTACCTGGAGGATATGATTGTTGTATGATGGAGTACAGATATGATAATAGTGGAGATTTGATTTCATCACGAACGCTTTGGTGCAAATTCACAGGAAGTTATGGAGATTGTTAATAACCCAAAATAGGGGTATAAGGTAATACTTTATTAAATGTTTAATATTCTTCATCTTTTTTATAATTAATAAAATGTTAATTAGGTAATTGCGAAACTAAAAAAATTGATTATTGAAATTAAGCCATTATAAAGATTGAATGTATAAAAACACCAAAAAACAGCAAAGAGATTTATAAATATTCACTAGAAATATCGCTTGATTCCAATGTATGTAGAGTTTCGCAAATGCCTAAAAATGTTAATAAGTGAAAGGAGGTGCATAAATTGAAAAAGAAAATTACCAAAACAGTAATTATTATAGGAGCAGTTCTTATTGCGCTGTATTTAGGGAAAAGAATTTCATATGAGGTTAAAGCTGATGAAGCAATGGAAAAGATGTCTTCGAAGCAAAATCTTAATATTTCAAGTTTAGATATGGATTTAAATTTAAAGAACAAAAAAGGAGAAAAAATTATTTTAACAAAAGAATTGAAAGATAAGGGACAAGCTGATAGCCATTTTATCGTTTTTTTCTCTCCAACTTGTAAACCATGTTTACAGGAAATAAAAATGTTAAACCAGTTTGCAGATGATAATACTTTAAAAAAAGAGCCTATATTGATAGGAATAGGAGAATATAAAAAAATAAATGATTTGATAGATGAAAATAATATACTATTAGATTATTATTCTATAGATTTATCAGAATTCAAAGAAAAGGTAAAAGAGAATGCAGTGCCATTAAGTTTAGTGGTGAATGGAAAGGGAGAATTACTTTTTGGGAAAAAAGGATGGTCAGATGACAAAGATACGGTAGATTTATTTACTAAAAAAATCAATTCATATAAATAAATTATAGATATTACAAGTATACAACCAAACATTTGGTTTTTTCACGTTCAAATTTTATTATAAACAAATTTGAATACCAAAATTAATATATACTGAAGAAATCAGCAATAGTATTGTTGTGCTGATTTCTTTAGTATATATTAATTGAGCTTGAAACATATAAGATAATGATTTCAAAATAAAATATATACGAAGTATAAATGCTTAAAGAAGATATACAATTTTTAATATGGAAGAGGATTAAAGACAGATGATAATAAGAATTCATTAACTGATTTTTTACTAAGTTTTTATCGGAAAACTTTTACAGGGCATATTTACCTAGTGTACTGACATGATGATGCTTAATTAAATAAGAGTATCTTTTTTTCCGTTAAATGGTACAATAAAAAACAAAAGAAACGGCGGTGATATCTATGGCAAGACCTAAAATACACAGAATTAATTTAACGGATAATGAAGTAAAGAAATTGAAATCCTTACTCCGTAAGAAAGATACATCCAAAACAGTACGGAGCAGATGTCAGATTTTACTTGATCTTGATGAATCACATGGGAAAATTTTAACCCATATACAAAGTGCAAAGTCAAACGGTGTATGTATGGCAACAATACAAAATGTAGTATGTGCTTACTCCAATGGTGGTATTGAAAATGTAATTACTCTTAAGCAAAGCATAAATTCCGACAATGCGCGCAGGTTGGCAGATGGCAGAGCAGAAGCACTAATTATTGAACTTGCCTGTGGGCCTGTTCCTGAAGGGCATAGCCGTTGGACGATAAGACTTTTAGAAGAAAAATTAAAAGTTATCTTGGAAACGCCCGTTAGTAGAGAAGCAATAAGACGAACTTTAAAAAAAACAAACTTAGACCTCACAAAAACGACTACAGGTGCATTCCTCCAAAAGAAGATGCCGATTTTGTAGCATGCATGGAAGATATACTTGACATATATGAACTTCCTTATAATAAGGTTCGCCCTGTTGTATGCATGGATGAAAAGCCTTGCCAACTCTTAGGTGAGTCACGAGAATCATTGCCAATGCGTTGCGGAGATGACTGTAAAATTGATTCTGAATACGTCCGTAACGGAACTTGCAGTATATTTGTTTTTACAGAACCTCTTGGCGGCATCCGCCATGTCAGCATAAGAGAACATCGTACAGCTGGGGATTGGGCAGAAGAAATCAAATATCTCTCAGATATTATGTACCCGGATGCAGAGAAAATAGTTTTGATCATGGACAATCTCAATACACACAAATCAGCATCTTTATATAAAGTTTTTCCACCTGAAGAGGCAAGACGCATCATAAAACGGCTTGAAATCCATTATACCCCAAAACATGGAAGCTGGCTTAACATAGCAGAGATAGAACTTAACGTGATGACACGCCGGTGCTTATCACGCAGAATTAATGATATTGAAATATTACGCAATGAATTAAATACATGGGAAAATAACCGTAATGCTGACATCGCTAAAATCAATTGGCAGTTTAGAACAAAAGATGTCAGAACGAAATTGGCGTCTCTATACCCCACATATATTATGCGGAACTCGTGAAAATCAGGTTGTTTGTATAATTAAATATGAATATGTCGGTACACTATATAAATTACAATGGTAAATAGCTAAATTTCCTTAAGCTTTTTCTTATTATATCATCTCTATATGCATTTTGAAAATTTTTCAGCAGTCATCATAGCTATTTGTTAATAAAATTTATATAAAATACATGATTTATTAAGATTAGCAGAAATAGTTAAACTTGAAACTACAGAAGAACAGAGAGATACATTAAATATTATTACAACTTTTAACATAAATGCCAGATATCCTGATTACAAGCAAAGCTTTTATAAAAAATGTGATTATAAATTTACTACAGCTAATATTAAGAAGATAAAGGAGTTGAGAGCATGGCTTCTTTCAATAATAGACGAAGAGTAGAGGAAATAATAGTAGATTATGGGAAGTTAATAGAAAAAGAAATAGATGTAAAATATATTTATTTATATGGTTCTTGTGCAAAAGGAACCTATACGGAAGATAGCGATATAGATATAGCTATAGTAGGGGACGATTTTGGTAGAGATATAATAGAAGATACTTTGCTATTAATGAAGCTAAGACGAAAAATAGATTATAGGCTTGAGCCTCGTCCATTTAGAACCATTGATTTCAACCCATCTAATCCATTGGCCAGAGAGATAATGAATACCGGAATACAGGTGGTGTAGGACATATGATAAAGTCGAAGCCTTGGGATTGGAGCAAGAATAAGAATGAAGGTTGGCTGACGCCTTCAATTGAATCTTGCTATTTAGCCGAGTCATGGAAATCTAAGGGGTTTAACAAATTTTTGGATTTAGGCTGCGGGCTTGGCAGACATTCAATTTATTTTGCTAAAAAGGGGTTTAGTGTAAATGCTGTTGACTTGTCAGAATTTGCTCTAAATTATCTCAACGATTGGGCAGAGAAAGAAAAATTGAATATTAAAACAGAAACATGTGACATGTTAAATCTTCCTTTCAATGATGACAGCTTTGATTGTATAATAGATTACAATGTGATATATCATACGGATACATTGGGCTTTTTAAAATCTCTTGAGGAAGTTAAGCGCGTTTTAAAATCAGATGGTGAGTTGTTTATCACACTTATATCGAAAAATACCTGGTCCTTTAAAAATGCAGATAATTATAGACGTATTGATGAAAATACTATTTTGCGTAATGAAGATGATACGGAACGGAATGTTCCCCATTTTTATGTTGATATTCAAGATATCAGAAATTATTTTAAGAATTTTGACTTTGTTGTTCCACCTCTGGAACAAACCGAATATGACATAGAAAATACAGGCTATTATTCAACACATTTCAATCTTATCCTTCATAAAAAATATTAAAAAATTAATCTTATTTAATAAATCTAACTTTATGATATAATTATTCATATGATAAATTAATTTTCATTTAAGGAGAGTCTGACGATGGCTGCACTTCCACATTAATTGTATGAGTTTTTTTATGTGAATAAAAATAATTTTCCTGAAAAACAGGTTTTTTTGTCATGCAATTAACGGAGGTGTTGAAATTGAATAAAAATAAGAATATCCATATTCTTTGCATTATAGCTTTTTTGCAAGGATTGGTTTTTTATGGTCCTATATCTACTTTGTTCAGACAGAACAGAGGGCTATCTTTAAACGATATATTTGTAATAGAAACGGTTTATGTAATACTTTTATTTATATTTGAAATTCCTTGGGGATATATTGCCGACAGAATCGGCTACAGGTGGACTTTGATTATATCCTTTTTCTTGTTTTTCCTATCTAAAATAGTATTTTATTCTGCTCATTCTTTTGACGGATTTTTATTTGAAAGGATTATTTTGGCTTTGGCCATATCGGGGATATCAGGCTGTGATTCAGCTCTTATCTATACTTCCGTAGATGAAATGGACAGCAACAGGGCCTTCAGTTTATATAATGCTTCTTCTGCCGGCGGTTTTTTAGCGGCTTCTTTTCTTAATTCCATTATAGTGAAATATTCTATGGATTTAACTGCACTATTAACTATCATTCCTTACGGGGCAGCTTTTTTCATTTCTTTTTTTCTTAAAGACAGTTCTCATCATGTTGAGTCCCAAAGAATCAGTCTGACTGATAATATTAAAGTCTTAAAGAAAAACAAAAATATAATCATATTTTTAATATCCATGGCTTTAATCTCCGAAAGTACCCATTCCATATGCGTTTATCTAAATCAGCCCATATATTTAAGAAGCAGTATTGATATGAAATACTTCGGTTTTCTGACTGCATTCATGCAGATTGCCTGCTTGTTATCCGCAAGAGCTTATAAATTAAATGAAAAAGTCGGAACCAAAAAGTTATATATAGTCTTAATTTCTATGATAATAGGTGCAAATATATTTTTGATTTATTTAAAAAACGGAATTTTAGTTGTACTGATGATATTCATCATAGAAGGAGCTTTTGCAGTTACCCAGCCTCTGTCGAACACCATACAGAACAGGAGTATTACTGTAGCTAACAGGGCAACCTTTTTATCATCCTATGCCATGGTAGGAGATATAATAGGAAGCATTTCAAATTTAGCGGTGGGAAAAGCATCGGATTTTTCATTGAATATTGCAATCGGAACTTGCGCCGGGCTTAACATATTAGCACTGATTTTAATTCTTATATTTTTTAGAAAGAAAAAGAATAAATAATTAAAATAACATAGAATATATATTTACACGAACATATGTTCTATGTTATTATATTTATAACGAATAGGAAAATTAAAATTTCGGAGTGATATTATGGAAATATCGGATAAACTGAAAATTTTATCGGCTGCTGCCAAATATGATGTATCCTGTTCCTCAAGCGGAAGCAGGAGAACAAGTAAAAAGGGAGGATTCGGCAGTACAAGTATGTATGGAATATGTCACAGCTGGACTGATGACGGAAGATGTATATCTTTGCTCAAGATCCTTATGAGCAACTGCTGCATATACGATTGCGCATATTGTATAAACAGGCGTTCCAACGATATTCCCAGAGCAAGTTTTACACCGGATGAAGTGGCGGATTTGACAATAAATTTTTATAAAAGAAATTACATAGAAGGGCTTTTTTTAAGTTCGGCAGTTTTAAAAAGTCCTAATTATACGATGGAACTTTTAACCGATATAGCGAGAAAATTAAGAGAAAATTATGGATTTAACGGATATATTCATCTTAAAACCATACCGGGAGCGGATAACGATTTAATAGAAAAAGCAGGAATGTATGCAGACAGAATGAGTGTAAATATAGAATTGCCATCGGAAAAAGGATTGAAGTTATTGGCTCCTCAAAAGAAAAAGGAGTCCATATTAACTCCCATGAATTTTATTAATTACAGAATGGAACAATATTCGGAAGAAAAGAAAAAGTTCAGATTTTCTCAAAAATTTGTACCTGCAGGTCAGACTACACAGCTTATAGTAGGGGCTACACCGGATAACGACTTGAAAATACTGAGACTTTCCGAGGCTTTATATAATGAATTCAAGCTGAAAAGAGTGTATTATTCCGCTTATGTTCCGGTAACACATCATCCGAATCTTCCAGCCGTGTCTTCTCCTCCTTTAATAAGAGAACACAGGCTTTATCAGGCTGATTGGCTGTTAAGATTTTATGGTTTTCATGCTTCTGAAATACTTAATGAAGAAAAGCCGGATTTTGATTTGGCTCTTGATCCTAAATGTAACTGGGCATTAAAAAATTTAGAATTTTTCCCTGTAGAAATTAACAGAGTAGACTATAACACCCTTTTAAGGGTTCCGGGAATAGGAGTAAAATCAGCTCGAAAGATAGTAGCGGCAAGAAGGTTCTGTCCTTTAAATTTTGATGATTTAAGAAAATTAGGAATCGTAATGAAGAGAGCAAGGTATTTTATAACCTGCAATGGGAAATATTATGGTATAAAAAATATGGATGAGTCTGCAATACGAAACAGTCTGATATATGAGGATAAAAAAAGCTCCAATATTGTAGGAGAGCAGCTTTCCATGTTTTCCGTCTATCCCAGTATTATCTTACCTGAAAACAATATAAAGGTAATAGGGGAGGAAGTATAATGCTTTGTTATTTCTATGACGGCAGTTTTGAAGGACTTTTGACGGCTATATATGATTCCTATTACAGAAAAGAAATTCCCGACAGGATAATTTCAAGAGTTGAATTGCAAGAAAGTATGTTTGTTGATAAGGTGTACATAAATACGGATGGGAACAAAGCGGCAAAAGTTTATGAGTCTATCAGGACAAAAATATCGGAGGATGCTCTTAAAAATTGTTTTTATGTATTTTTATCTGAAACGAAGGATAAGGATACGGTTATATATAAATATTTAAGGAAAGGTTGGAAGATTGGGAAAAATGTGAATTTAAATTTATCTGACGACATCGTTCTTTCAGTCTATAAAATATGTAGAAGAGTAACAAGAGAAGTTCAGCTGTTCGTTGGACTGGTACGTTTTGAATGTACCAATAATGGGGTATACTATGCTCAGATAGAGCCGGATAATGATATTGTGGGATTGCTGGCTTCCCATTTTGTAGAAAGACTTTCCGATGAATATTGGATTATTCATGATTTAAAGAGAAGTGAAGCTGTTGTATATAATAAGAAAGAGTGGGTTATAACGGATTTGTCTTTGGAAAGGCCATTTGAATTTTTAAAAGAAGAAAAAAAATACCAAGAGCTGTGGAAGGAGTATTATGTAAGTGCTTCAATAAAGTCAAGGGTAAACCTTAAAGCCCAGAAAAATCATATGCCGGTAAGATATTGGAAACACTTGATTGAAAAGAAAGTTTAATAAATATTGAATTTTGATATCTGTTACATAAAGCTATGATATAATAACTAATAGACGAAAAGATGGAGGATGGTGTGTGATGATAGAATTAGGTAAAATTCAAAAATTGGAGATTAAAAGATATACATCCGTAGGAGTATATCTAAATGTGAAGGGAAGCAGTGATGAAAATAAGTCGGACGTTTTACTCCCGAAAAGACAAATTCCTAAGGAAGCAAAAGTAGGGGATGAAATAGAAGTTTTTATATACAGGGATTCGGAGGACAGGATGATAGCTACTACGTCAAAACCGAAAATTGCCTTAGGCGAAATAGGTTTTCTGAGGGTAGTGGAAATAACTAAAATTGGGGCTTTTTTAGATTGGGGGCTTGAAAAGGATTTATTTCTTCCTTTTAGAGAGCAGATTTATAAAGTGCAAAAAGGAAAAAAGTATCTTGTAGGTGTATACATAGATAAAAGCGATAGGCTGTGTGCTACTATGAAAATCAAGGATTTTCTTCAGAATGACCCTCCATATAAAGAAAATGACAGAGTTAAGGGAATGATATATAGTATCAATGAAGATATAGGAGCATTCGTGGCAGTGGATAATAAATATGACGGACTGATTCCTATGAGAGAACTTTATGGAGTATATAGAGCAGGGGATGAAGTTGATGTAAGAATTATAAAGGTAAAAGAGAATGGAAAATTGGATTTGACCATTAAAGAAACACCCCATATTCAAATAGAAGAAGATGCAGAGAAAGTTTTAAAAAGGTTGGAAGATAACCAGGGAGTACTATCACTTAATGATGAAAGTTCTCCGGAAGATATAAAAAAAGAGTTGCATATGAGCAAAACTGCTTTTAAGAAATCTGTAGGGAAATTACTGAAAGAGAAGAAGATTCAATTCACTAAAAACGGTATAAGGATTAAATGAAAGTGTACAAATTAAAATATCCTGTGTTTAATGGAATTTAAGAAGGGTAATAAATTAAAGGATGATAAAAAATATGGGAGGGATTGTATATGAGTGAATATCATGAACCGGTAGAATTGATAAGTGAAAAGGACAGAAATATAGTGAGAGCACTCAACAGCTTGAAGGAAGAAATTGAGGCAGTTGATTGGTATAATCAAAGGGTAGCCGTATCTCAGGATGCCGAATTGAAAAGTATAATGGCTCATAACAGAGACGAAGAAATTGAACATGCATGTATGACATTAGAATGGTTGAGGAGAAATATGTCCGGATGGGATGAAGAACTTAGAACTTATTTGTTCAAAGATGGCTCTGTTGTAGACTTGGAAGGAAAAGGTGAAGCTGATTCAGAGTCTCAACTTGACATAGGAGATTTAAAATAAGGAGGGATATTATGCTATACAGAGAAATTGCACCGGTAAGCAAGGAAGCTTGGAAGGAAATTGACGAAAGAGCGAAAAAAGTTTTTAAAGCTTATCTGTCGGCGAGAAAAGTGGTCAGAGTAAACGGGCCTAAAGGCCTTGATTATAATGTGTTAACAGAAGGCAGATTAGGTAAAATTGAAAGCAAGGATAATGTATCTTACAGTTCTTATAAAGTTTTACCCTTGACGGAGTCAAGAGTCGAATTCGAAATGGACAGATGGGAACTTGATAATATTCTAAGAGGAGCAGAAGATATAGATTATAAGCCCTTGGAAGATGCTGTTAAGAATATTGCCTTATTTGAAGATAGAGCAGTATATAGTGGACTGGAAGAAGATTCAATAGTAGGATTAATTAAATCTTCACAAAATCCGACTATTCCTTTTGGAGAAAGTTCGGAAGGTATTATGGACGGAATTGCCAAAGGATTAATAACATTGAGAGAAAAATTTGAAGAGGGGCCTTTTGCCTTAGTAGTAGGGGAAAAAGCTTATAGAAGAATTATCTCGGAAGAATCTTCCTACCCATTGTATAAAAAGATTGAAAAATTAATCGGAGGTAAAATCGTTTATAGCCATGTATTGAACGGAGCAATTTTGTTGCCTTTCAATCATGAGGATTTGGAATTGACTATAGGAAGAGATTTTTCCATAGGGTATCAATCTCACACTAATGAGAAGGTAAAATTCTTTATAACCGAATCCTTTACTTTCAGAGTAAAAGATGAGAATTTGATTGTAAATTACAGCCTATAGAGTTGGAACAATATATTATTTCGGCAATTAAAGGGAAGTGGTAACAATGCGGTGTTACTACTTCCTTTTTTTAAATTCCTCTTCCTCAATAAACATGCAGACAAACACTATACATAGAATTACCGCACTGACTAAGATGGCCTTTTGCCCAAGAATTGAAACCCAGTGTTTTCCTAAAACCGCACCAAGCGTAAATACAAATATAAAACCGTAATAAAAAAAGCTCTTATAAAGCAAACTCTTGTCTTTTTTGTAGACAGAGCTGCAAAGCAGATCTGTGGCAGTACGAAGATTTCCTATACACATAGTGGTAGCCAGAGAATTGTTGTGTATTTTCCTAAAACTTTGAACCTGAATACCACATGCAAGTGAAATCATGCTGTTTGCCAAAAGGTTCATGGAACTGTTCATGAAGGTTACCGCCGTCATAATTATAATTTCTATAATAACCGATAACTGCCTCCAGTGAGGCTTTTTGCAGTTTTTAAAATTGAGACACAGCATTTGAGCGATAAATACTCCGGCAGTAAAGGACATAATCGGAAATAAATATCGGACGGATTCCACATAATTTCCGTCAAAGATATGTATCCCTAAAAGGATGATATTGCCGGTTTGTGCATTTGCAAAAACATGATCCCTGAAAATATATGTGTAAGCGTCCATATAGCCGCCGGAAAAGGCAAGAAGAATTCCGACTATGATGGACTCAGACATCTGCCATTTATATTTTTTATTGCCTTTTTTTTCTATGCTTTGCATCTTCATTTGATATAATACCCTCTTTATACAACCAATACAGGCAGTCTTTATCCTTTATATACTATAGCAAAATGGAAAGTCCATTGCAAGCTATTATGAGTGAAAGATAGAAGAGATGTTATTGAGAAGTCGAAAAAAACAATTGTGAATGCGATATTTGTATTATATAATATATATAGTTGGTTAGAATGGAATTATAATGAAAAGAGGTGCTTTATGGGTGTAAGCTATAAAAAATTATGGAAGTTGTTAATTGATAAGGATATTAAAAAAACTAAAATGAGAGAAAAAGTAGGGATTAGTACAAGTACATTGTCTAAACTAACAAGAAATGAATATGTATCTCTTGATATATTAGTCAGAATTTGTTCTTATCTAAAATGCCAAATCAGCGATATTTGTGAAGTAATATATGAAGAAGATTAAATGGGAAGAGGTGGAAGTGTGAAGAATTTAGAATACAGTGCCGGCATTGTCAGCAAGGGATTTTGGTTTCAGGAGTTTAAAAAATATATAGAGATGTTGAAAGAAGGAAAGACGGCAGCAGAAATCAAAGAGTTCCAGGTAAAAGAAAATATATTTTTGGCTCCGTCTCCGTCTTACGGCAAGAAAATAATCGGAGAGATTTTTAAGCGCACGCAAGCTCTTCCTAAAGATATTATAGAATTGTTTTCTGATCTTAATGTTTCGGATCAAAAGCTTATAAATTTGTTGGGGATTATGTTAACCGACAGGTTATTTTTTGAATATATATATGAAGTTTATAGGGAGAATCTTATCCTTGGGACAAAAAAATTCAAAGACAGCAGTACGCGTATATTTTTAAAAAATAAGTCGGAGCAAAGCAAAAAAGTAGCGGGATTTACGGAACAAACGAAAAAAAGATTGGCCACAGCCTATAAGACCTATTTGAAAGAGGCGAATCTCCTACTGGAAAAGGACGGTATTTTAACATATCATAAACCTATCATGGATTTTCAATTGGAAATTAAAATGAAAAGTCTATCTCTTTATCCATATTTAAAGGCATTGACGGGGGTAATTTAATGAAAGAATCGAAGAAAACATTGGAACAACGTTTAGATCAAATCCAGATAGAAATAGATAAAAAAGATTTCAGAAAAAATAAAGGGATGGGAAATGAGATAGGATATTATATATTTGATTACTCTGAAAGAGAAGAATTAAAGGTCAGAGAATATATCAAGTATTTAAAAGAAAAGAATAATCCTAATATTACTGGGTATAAGTTGTTGGTATATGATTTGTATGATTTGATGATTGATTACATAGAAAAAGAAGGCCTTCTTGAAAAATGTATTAATATGGAGGAAGAATACGGGCTGGAATATTTGATTATTTCTGTAGCGGAATTGTTGAATATGGATGACAGCAGAAATTTTTTTACCGATTATATAGAAGAGAATACTCCCGAAAATGCGGTAGTTTTTATTACAGGAGTTGGTAAGATATTTCCTTTTGTTCGTGCCCATGATATTTTAAACAAATTGAGTCAGGTTTTTGACAGGGCTCCGGTAGTATTGTTTTATCCCGGAAAGTATGACGGTCAGACTTTAATATTGTTTTCAGAATTTGAAGACAATCACTATTACCGAGCGTTTCCGCTGGTTAAATAATGGAGGGGTATTATGCTGATTAAGGATATGTTTGTTAAGCCTATTGATAGGGATATCAAAGGAGTAATAAAAGTTGGACAAGATGACGATGCCAATGTGAAACAAGAGTTGGAAGAATATGTAGTAACAGACGAATTACAGAGGCATTTCAGAGATTTTTTTGAAAGCTATAGAAAAGGAATTAATGGGGATACCGACAAAATGGGAGTTTGGATTTCCGGATTTTTTGGAAGCGGTAAATCCCACTTTTTAAAAATCCTATCATATTTATTGGAGAATAGGAAGGTAAACGGAAAACCGGCTGCAAATTATTTTTTAGATGAAAATAAAATTAAAGATCCCGCAGTTGTCGCCGATATGAAATTGGCTTCATCGATTCCTACTGATGTTATATTATTTAATATTGATTCTAAAAGTGAAACGTCCGGGAAAAAGGGCAAAGATACAATACTTAATGTTTTTTTAAAAGTATTTAATGAAAAATTGGGTTTTAGCACAAATCCCTATGTAGCCGATTTGGAAAGGCAGCTGAATGAGGAAGGGTTATATGAGGTTTTTAAAGAGAAGTATAAAGAAATTACGGGAGATGACTGGATAGAATTCAGGCACAAATTTAGCTTTTTTAAGGACAGGGTAATTAAGACATTGGCGGAAATTAAGTTTATGACCTTGGAAACGGCAAAAGACTGGGCAAGGAGTACAACAAGGCCTTATGAAATAAGTATAGATGAATTTGCTCAAATGGTAAATAAATATTTAAGGTCAAAAGGAGAAAATCATCATATTATTTTTTTGGTTGATGAGATGGGTCAATATATCGGAGATAATACGGATTTAATGCTCAATCTCCAAACAATAACCGAAGATTTGGGAACCGTTTGCCGAGGCAAAGCCTGGATTATAGTAACTTCTCAGCAGGATATAGATTCCGTAACAAAGGTTAAAGGCAGGGATTTTTCGAAAATTCAAGGTCGTTTTGATACGAGGATAAGTTTAACATCTGCCAATGTGGACGAAGTTATTAAGCTCAGGATATTAAAGAAAACGGAAACTGCCAATGAGACCTTATCGGTGCTTTATGAGAATAAAGAAACCATTATCAGAAATCTTATAATTTTTAACGATACTGCTGAAAAAAAACTATATGAAGATAAAAAGGATTTTTGTGAGGTATATCCTTTTATACCATATCAATTTAATCTTTTGGCCAATGTATTGACTTCCATCAGGCAGCATGGTGCCAGCGGAAAGCATTTGTCGGAGGGAGAGCGTTCTATGCTTGCACTGTTTAAAGAAAGTGCGGAAAAACTGATGAACAAAGGAGACGGTACGATTGTACCTTTTAATATATTTTATGATGCCTTAAATAAGTTTTTGGATCACAGTCATTCGGTTGTCATTTCTTGGGCTTTGAAAAATAAGTGTATAAACCCGAATAATGAAGAAGATAATTTTAATGTGAATGTTTTAAAGGCTTTATTTATGATCAAATATATTGATGAAGTTGAAGCAAATGCAGATAATATTACTACTTTAATGGTGTCCGATATAGATGAAGACAGAAGGGCGTTGAAAGAAAAAGTACAGGAAGCTTTGGATATTTTAGTGGATCAAATGCTGGTTCAAAAAAACGGTAATATATATATTTTTTTAACCGATGAGGAACAGGAAATTAACCGTTCGATAGAGAATCAGGATATTGAATTTACCGATTTAATAAGGAAGGTTTCGGAACTCATTTTTGCCGATATTTATTTTGAAGAGAAGGTTAAAGTTGAAAACTTTAAAAACAGATATTCCTTTGGATTTAACAGGTTTGTGGATGACGTACCGTATAAAGGAAATCAGACTTTCGATTTCGGAGTTAAGATAATTACTCCAAGATCGGAATTAAATGGGCAGAGCGATAATTTACGTCTGCTAAGCAGTGCCGGGCCGAATGTCTACGTGGATTTACCTAATGATGCGGGGTTTTTGAATGAGTTGAGTTTGTCCATGAAAATTGAGAAGTTTTTATCCGTTCCGTCTGCTGGTAATATTTCAAAATTTGAGGAAATAAAAGCGGTGAAACGGGAGGAAATGAGGGAACATCAGGGAAGAGCGAAATTATTTTTGCAGGAATCATTAAAATCTGCTAAATTCTATGTTAATGGCGACTTGTTGGAATTAAGCACTAAAGACTTCAAATACAATTTGACGGAAGCTTTGGAACGTATGGTGTCTACGGTTTATCATAAATTAAATTATATTACTCACCCTATGGATGAAGTTGATATATATAATCTGTTTAAATCGGACAATTCCGGTCAGATAACTTTAGGTACTGCTTTGCCTAACGAGAATGCCATAAGGGAAGTATTGGATTATATACGGCTTCGGACCCAAAATCATGCCAAGATTTCATTGAAAGAGATAAAAAACAGATTTAATAAAGCACCTTACGGTTTTATAGATGCGGATACGGAATGGATAATCGCCAAATGTTTTAAAGACGGGCTGATAAGATTTACTTTAAATGGGAGTATGGTTTCTTTATTAAATGAAGCTTCCGAAAGAATCGTCGAATATATTACGAAACGGGTTTATGCCGAGAAGTTTTTAATAGAAGAAAAAGAGATCATATCGGAAAATATGAAAAGAAACTTAAAAAATGTGGCTAAGGAAGTATTTAAAATAACTATTATTACGGAAGATGCAGATACTATGGTGATGGAATTCAATAAACTTGCCAAAGATATGGTTGATAATTTGGAAAAGATATTGCGGGAATACCGAACCGATACCTATCCCGGAAAATATATTGTAATGAGCGGGATTAAATTGATTCAAGGGACTATATTCATGGACAAAGCTGTAGATGTATTTAGATATGTGAAAAACCGTGAAGAAGATTATCTTAATTTTGCAGAGGATTATCTGCCGATAAAGGCTTTTTTTGGAGGGGAACAGCAGGGAATATGGGATAAGACTCAGAAATATATCGATATATTTGAAGAAAGCAGATCTTATGTAATTAATGAAGAAATAGAATCCGTCGTAAAAAGAATGGAAACCATTTTTAAAATGCCTTATCCTTATAACAATATTAAAGATTTGCCCGAACTTAACAATAAATTTCCAAATATTTATAATGAAATTTTAGACAAAGAACTTGAACCGGTAAAAACGGAAATCTGTGAAGCTGAGAAGAGAGTAATGGAAGTATTGAAACAAAGCGGTCTGGAAGAAATATTTTTTGAGAAATTCACACGTGCCTTTTATAATCTTACCGAAAAAGCCGAGTCATGCGACAATGTGGCTAGGTTAAACGGATGCAGAACGGAAGCGGATAAATTAAAGATCAGATTTTTAAATGAAATCGCTAAAGAACAGGAACGCATAGCCGAAAAAGAAAAACCTAAAAAAACGGTTGAAGCGGGAAGGACGGATAAAATTGCAAATCCGGTAAAAAAGCAGCGTAATATAAGTATCAGAGATATAAATCCTTCAAGTTCATGGCAGATAGAAACCGAAGAGGATTTGGAGAAATATCTGCGGGACTTAAAAGAAAGGCTGGAAAAGGAAATTGAAGAAGGTACTATATTAAATATTGAGTTTTAGAGGGGGATATTATGGACAAGGCTGTGTTAGAAAACTTCGCCGTATATGCAAGGAACAAGTTAATACAGGATATTAAAAATAAAGCATCTATGATAGGCATTACAGAAGAAGGAATAGCTGATCCTCTTCCGGAATCCAATTCAGATATGCTGATTTTCAACATTAAGACTGTGGAATCATATAGAATTCACGGCGGAGAAGTAAATCAGTACAAAAAGCTCGTTGAAGAGCTCAATAAAAGAAAAGAAAGTCAGGACTACGGTACCGCATATAAAGGATTAATAGAAGAAGTAGCTTATACTTGGTTTAACAGGCTTATAGCTATACGATTCATGGAAGTAAACAATTATCTTCCCGATAAAATGAGAATACTTTCTTCAGGAAGGAAAGGAGTAAACGAACCAGAATTTGTCACCTACTATCAAGATACAAGCTTAAATTTTACGAATGAAGAGTTAGAACGGTTGGCTAATTGGAAATCAGACGGCAGCGCGGCATCAATGGACAATATGTTTCATCTTTTATTTATAAAACAATGCAATGTCTTAAATGAGAATCTGCCGGGGTTATTTGAAAAGACCGATGATTATGCCGAATTGTTATTGAATATATCGTATAATGACCAAGATGGAGTATTGTATAAATTGGTACATGATATACCGGAGGAATATTTTGATGTAGAATCGGAAAAAGACAAAGGTCAGGTGGAAATTATAGGCTGGATGTATCAGTATTATAACACTGAGAGGAAGGATGAAGTATTTTCAAGACCAAAGTCGGTCAAAATTCAAAAAGAAGATGTTCCTGCCGTGACACAGCTTTTTACACCTGATTGGATTGTCAGATATATGGTAGAAAATTCATTAGGAAGGCTTTGGATAGAAAAATTAATAGCTGATGGTGACAAACGGAATGAAAAAGAAATAGCCGGAGAGTTTAATTGGAAATATTATATTCCGGAAGCAGAACAAAATCCTGAAGTGAAAGAACAGTTAAAAGGAATACGAAAGGATAGGAGAAATATTCGATTAGAGGATATTAAATTTATAGACCCCGCCATGGGCAGCTTTCATATAGGGGTTTATGCCTTCGAAGTGTTCATGCAATTATATGAAAGTCAAGGATACACAGTTAGAGAAGCGGCTAAGTTAATTATTGAAAAAAATCTGTATGGCCTTGATATAGATAAGAGGGCGTACCAGCTATCCTATTTTGCTTGTATGATGAAGGGAAGACAATATAACAGGAGAATTTTAAATGGGAAAACAAAATGTAATTTATACGATATACCTGAGAGTAACAATATTAATAGAAATCATTTAGACTATTTAGGTACTAATATTGAAGATAAAAAAGTTTGGGCTAAGCGTAAAAAAGAGATAGTGGAAATCCTTGATATTTTTAAAGATGCAAAGGAATACGGATCTGTATTAGATGTACCAGATAAATATGATTTTAGATTGTTAAAAGAGTTTATTGAAAACAAACAGTTAGATCTATCTTTTGATACCACAGGTATTGATGATACACAAAAGAAAATTATAAATGTACTTAGTGTTGCTGAAATATTGTCGAAGGAATACAATGTCGTGACAACAAATCCTCCATATATGGGAAGCAGCGGTATGAATTCAAAATTAAGCAGATATGTTAAAGATAATTATCCCGAGAGCAAATCGGATTTATTAACAGTTTTCATTGAAAGGTGCAGGGAGTTCACGAAAGATTGCGGATATTATGCCATGATAACTCAACATTCATGGATGTTTTTATCAAGCTTTGAAAAGCTCAGAAAGAAACTCCAGTCAAATACTATCTGCAATATGATACACTTGGGGCCGAGAGCTTTTGAAGAAATAGGCGGAGAGGTAGTACAGAGCACAAGCTTTGTATTTAAAAACACTTTAATTAATAATTATAAGGGAAGTTATATAAAGCTTATTGATTTTAGCAATGCAGAGGAAAAAGAAACGAAAGCATTGGAAGTAATAAAAAACCCTCAATGCGGATATTATTATGAAACGGATCAGAATAATTTTAAAAAGATACCGGGGATGCCGGTGGCTTATTGGGCAAGTGAGAAGATAATTAAAACCTTTATATTTCCAAAATTATGTGAAGTGTGCGAAACACGAAAGGGTTTAGCTACGTCAGACAATAATAGATTTTTAAGATTATGGCAAGAGGTTGGTTTTGATAAGGTAGAATATAATTGTTCTTCAAATTATGAGTCACAAATTATTAATAAAAAGTGGTTTCCATTAAATAAAGGTGGAGATTTTAAAAGATGGTATGGAAATAATGAGTATCTAATTAATTGGGAAAACAATGGATTTGAGATAAAAAATTTTAAAAGTTCTAACGGGAAATTACTTTCAAGGCCTCAAAATTTATCATATAATTTTAAACAAGCTATAACTTGGACAAAAATAACTTCGGCTTTATTTTCTGCAAGGATGTGTTTTGGTGGTTTTTTGTTTGATGATGCAGCAGCTATATGTTTTAATGCAGATATACTAAAGTTGAGATATATTGTTGCTTTTTTAAATTCAAAAATTTGTCAAGTGGTAGTTAAGATTTTCAATCCTACACTTAATATTCAAATTGGTGATGTCGGTAATTTGCCAATTTGTATCGAAGATAGAGTATATCACCCAATAGTTAAACTTAGCAATAATAATATCTCAATATCCAAAACCGACTGGGATTCTTTTGAAACCTCATGGGATTTCAAAGTTCATCCGTTGTTAGATAAAGATAAGCAAAACCAGGTTCCCAAAACCATAGAAAATTCATATGAAAATTGGAAGCACTTTGCCAATTCACAATTTGACAGGTTAAAAGCAAATGAAGAAGAGCTAAACCGTATTTTTATCAAAATTTACGGTTTGGAAGATGAATTAACTCCGGATGTAAGTGATAAGGATATAACTATTGCCAAAATATTCGATACTAAAAATGAAATCTATGACGATATAAAAGGTAACAGATATATATTAACTAAAGAAGATGTTGTCAAATCCTTCATTTCCTATGCAGTAGGCTGTATGTTCGGGAGATATTCCTTGGATACGGAAGGTTTGGCATATGCCGGAGGCAAATGGGACGACAGCAAATATTCTGCTTTTATACCTGATAAGGATAATATTATATTGATTACGGATGAGGAATACTTTAAGGATGATATATTAAACAGATTTGTCGAATTTGTAAAAGTTTGCTACGGAGAAAAAACATTGGATGAGAATCTTAAATTCATAGCAGATGCCTTAGGCGGGAACGGTACACCAAAAGAAATTATACGAAATTATTTCCTTAAATATTTTTATAAAGACCACGTGAGGACTTATAAGAAGCGCCCCATATACTGGTTTTACGACAGCGGAAAGGAAAACGGGTTTAAAGCACTTATATATATGCACAGATACAATGAAGACACTACAGGTAAAGTTCGTATAGACTATTTACATAAAATACAAAAAGCTTATGAGCGAACTATGGACAACTTAAAATATGAAATAGCAAATAATAAAAATCCAAGAGAAGTATCGAAAGCAGAAAAACGCCTTACAAAGCTTATGAAACAACTAAAGGAATGTAAAGACTATGACGAAAGAATTGCCCATTTGGCATTGGCAAGGATACCCATTGATTTGGACGACGGGGTTAAGGTAAACTACGATAAAATTCAGATCGATGAGAAAGGAGAGAAAATACAAATATTAGCTGAAATAAAATAGAAGTAAGGGGGAGAGTCATGAGAAAAGTTCAAATTACACTAAAACTTATTTCACCATTAGTAAGTTTTGGAGAGGATAAAAAAAATAAAGAATTTAGAGTTACAGAATTGAAGGCACTTTTACGTTCAACTTTTAGAGAATTGTATTATTTTCAAAATTTAGAAGAGATGAAAAAACAGGAGGCTGATTTATTTGGAAGCACAGAAAAGAAAGCACCGGTTTCGATAGTATTACAAAATATAATATGTAGGGTTGATAGTAGTATTGCTATGCTGCCGCATAAAGAAGGCAAACAAGCTTTTTATACTTCATGTTTTGGCATAGACAGCGAGATAACAATATGTTTTATTGAGAGAAATAAAAAAGGTAATATGGATTTTCTTGAGTTCTATATTTATTTGTTAATTCAAGCTTCAATAATAGGTGCATTGGGAAGAAGATCAAGAAAAGGATTTGGTTCTTTTAAGGTAACGAATATAGAAGATTTGTCTGATAATGATGGTGATGAATTTGGGAAATTACTGCCCATGAATTTAGAAGATATTGTGGAATTATTGACAAAATTAAATTTGAACAATCAAGGAGAGTTTGTAAAACTAAGAAACTGTTCTACAACGGATAACATTGTTTCTTATAGCGGGCAGGGCAAATCAGACGAGCTGGATTATCCATTTGTGAAGAGAATAACAATAAATCATTTAAATAATGAAACAGATGTAAAGGGATTGTTAAAAAAGATTTCTGAGTTGACTCATGATAGATTGTGTGCAATAGAAAATAATGAAAACGGCCTTTTGGATAGAAAAGATCTTGATAAAGTAAATGTCAGTATTTTAGGGCAGCATAAATCAGGAATTCCCAAAATAAAAAGATTTGCATCACCTGTATGCATTTCATTTGCAATGGACAGAGGAAACAATAAATATTTAATTATTAAAGAACTGAATTATAATTATGCCGTTAGCAAATTGTATAATAATAAAACCAAAGTTAACTCAAAAATAAACCAAAAGTATATTTCTGAGTTTATAAATAAATTGGTACAAACAGGAGGTGTTAAGAAATGAAATATTTATTGGCTGTAACTTTAGGTCCTGTACAATCTTATATAGAAGAATCCGAGAAGTTTATAGGCCTTAGGAATGGCAGTCAAATAATATCGGATTTAATGAAAAATATAATAGAATATATATTTGATAAAGATGAGGGAAGCCAAATAATATACCCTAAATATGATAAACCTATTGACATAAATAGTATTAATGATTGTACAAACTATCTTGTTTTTGAGGTAACTGAAAAAGATAAGTTAGAATTAAAATCCTTAGAAGATAAAATATACAAAAATATGGGCGGAAATCCTGAGAATTTTAAAGAAACTTTTTTTCTGTTTTGGGCAATTGAAGAATTGAAAAGTGATGAAGATTATTCCACTATATATAGTAAACTTCAAAGATTAATGAACGGAATCAAGCATACCTATATTTTTAACAATGAAGAGAAATTTCAGGAAGGTAATTTTGGTAATGATAAATGCCATATATGTGGGAAACGCTCTATATATAAGAATGATTTATGCCCCTTATGTATATATAAAAGAGAATATAATAAAAAATACAATGAATCTAATTATGAATCCAATTATTCCATAGCTATAAAATGTTGGAAAGCGAAATATAAGGGAAATATTAAAGCAGTTGATAAATTGTTTAAAGAAATTTTTAAGAAAGGGCATGAAGATGGATATTATAGCTTATCGCAGTTAGAAAATACCATATTTATGTTAAAAAAAGGTGATATCAAAAATAAAAGATTTAAAGATTTTTTATATGATTTGAAACAAGAATCAGCAGAGAAGTTAGAAAAATTAACAAAGAAAAAGGAAAATAGATTATTATCGAAAGAGCTTGAAACAATTCAGCAAGACCTTAGAAGCATACAGCAGGATCTTAAAAAATTATATAAAAATGAAAATAAAGATTTAAATATATCAGAACCCAATTATGAGTACGGATTTATACAATTTGATATAGACTCCTTAGGGGATTGGATGCATGGAAAGTTTTTGGATGAAGATATGCAGAAAAATTTGAAAGCGTATCAAGAGAAAATATCGGGACTGCTTATTTCATTCGGTAGAGAACTGAGAAAAGAGTTAGAACATGAATGTGATATTATTTATTCGGGCGGAGATGATTTTTTAGCTATGATGCCTATAGAAAAAATTCAATTTGTATTAGATAAAATAAAAAAATTGTTTGAAAAAAATGTTGGGATGAAGTTGCAAGTTATCGGAATATCTAAAGAGATGACTCATTCAACATGTATAACGATTGCGCCGTGTAAAGTACCTATTGGAGAAGTGTTAAGTAAAAGTAGGTTAGAATTGAATAAAGTTAAAGAAAAATATGAGAAAAATAATAAGAATGGTATTGCATTTAATTATATTGTAGGGGACGGTGCTGCAGTAACAGCTTATATGAAAAAAGATAATTTTGACGGATTCTTAAAACTAATAGAATATTATAAAGAAATAAAAGATATTTTTCCTTTATCTTTTATTAAAAAGTATCAAAAAGAGTTTATAAATTTCCCGTATGAAGAAATTACAAATCAAAATTTCAGAGATTTAAGATCTATGAACAAAATAGAGTTAAAACGTATTATGAAAAAAAGCAAGTTAGTTAAGGAAGATAAAGGAACCGAACAAAAAGAAATTGCAATACAAAAATATATGAATGAAATGATAAAATTTATGGATTCATTATTTTATAAAAATTGTGTGCCCATATCTGCCAATAGGGAAAATGTAGATTTTGAAAATTATTCAAATATAATAGATATTTACGAAAGGTTATGCAGATTACAAGGATTCTATAAATGTATCGGAGGTGATGTAAATGAAACTACTGAAATTAAAACCGTGTGACAATACTTTTTTTAGAGATGGGAAAGTTTTTAAAATGGGTTATAACAATATAATACAATCAAAAAATATTCCTTATCCTTCGGTTTTTTCAGGTGCTGTTTTTACAGCATTTCTGGCAAATAATGAGGGCTTAAAGAAAAAATTCATGAAAAATCCGTCTGTTAAAGAAAAAAGAAAGATTTTAAAAATAGGACAAGTGTATCTTTATAATGAAAGAACAAGAGATATTTATATACCTGCTCCTAAAGATTTATTTAAAGATGAAGATGGTGAAATATATTTTGGAAAATTTGATGATTTGGCGGAAGGAATGACTTCTTTACCGTATAAGAAGGCACTTATGTCGCCTAATATTGATGGTATCGAAAGAATATCAAAAGAGTTTATTAATATTAAAAATATATTTAGAGAGTATAAAAACAAGTCTTATTTAGGAATGGATTTAGTTCATGAAGATGAAATATTTAAAAAGAATTATAAGGTAGGAATAGGTACTGATTATGATAAAAGGATTGTAAAGGAAGATTTGCTGTATAGAGTTGAGCAAACGGAATTTTTATCTAATGATTGGTCATTTATAGTAGAGTATGATATAAATATCAAACTTATCAAAGAGAAAAAAATTGGAAATATTGAAGAATTAAAAAAAGGTTATTTAAAATTAGGTGGAGAGAACAAGATATGCAAATATGAGGAATGTGACAAATGGGTAAATGATTATATAAATGAGTTCAGAAAAAATGCGGAAGATAATTATAAAATAAATTCATCTATTATAAAACTTATATTTACAAGTCCTGTTTATTTTAAAGGAGAGAATGATTTAAACAAGATTGGGGTTATAGGAATATCAAGCGACAAGCCTATTTATATAGGAGGATTTGATATTAAAGAAAAGGCAGCTAAACAAATGTATAAAGGTTATGAGGCGGGAACTGTATTTTTAATTATGGAAAATAAATTTGAAACCATAAAAAATAGACTTGAAACTTCTATAGGAGATTTAATTAACGAAGGCTTTGGAAAATATATAATTTTGGAGGAAGAATAATGGATGGGAAACCGGATGCTTTAGTGATATGTTCTACATTAAATCAGATTACAAATTATTTGGTTATAAAAAAGTTTATAAAAGAATATGGACCCTTAAAAATATATAATATTACATTTGATAAAGATGCCCGTAAAAAAATGAATAAAAATATTAATATTGATGATTGGGACAAACAATTAAAAAATTCATGTAAAAAAAAGTTTAAAATAGATGATTGTAATATCACAAATATTTGTCTTGGAGAAAGCGATTTTTACAATATTGGAGATATAGTTTATAAAGTGATGTGTGAGATTGATAAATTTGATATAGAAAATAAAAAAACCATATATTGGCATATCACAGGCGGTCAAAGAATAATAGCTATGGCTGCCGGTGAAATTATCAAAGAAAGGCCGCAGGACAAATGGATTTATATGGAAGGCAATGTTGAAAAATTACTTGAATATAATAATCAATTAAAAGAAGTAGAAATAAATGATTATGATGATAAAAAGTTAGAATTTAAAGATGCATTTAAACTTGCAGGATTTAATTTAAATGAAGATCTTAAATCAACTACTATTTTAAATATAAGTAAGGAGTTAGGGCTTAATAATAATGAGTTAAAAAATGAAATTGAATTTTATAATAAACTGTATGATATTTTTATACAACCGGAAGATAAGGCAGAAAAAATAGAAATGGAGCTATACGATGGTGAGGAAGAGCAAAATAAAAGATCTTTTAGAAATTGGCTTATTTACTCTAATAGTAATAATGAAACTACTAAAAAAGAAAGAGTTGAAGGAGAAAATAGCGAGAGACAGCAATTTATATATAAATTATTTGAGAAGTTATTGGACAAACATAATGAATTAAAGAAAGAGATTTGCGGATACGATATATTAAATTCCCAAGAACTAAAAAATAATTATCCGGCAGGTTATATACTTGAAAAAATAGCAGCATGTAAGATATATGATGTTTTAAGATCTAAAAACTTTGCTCATAATATAAACCAAATAGGATTGAGTATAAAAGCATATTTTGACGATGAAGAAAAGATAAAGCATAAAGATAAAACAACAGTGGATGAGCTTGATATAGCACTTTTAAGCAGTACAGGCAAAATTATTAATTTTGAATGTAAAGTGGGGGGGATGGAAGGAGACAATGCTAAAAGCCACAACTATACGACATATAGATTAGCGGGAGTATTTGGAATGCCGATACTGATTTCACCATTGCTTCAAGAAGAAATAAGTGAGTTAAAAGAAGAAGAAGTAGATAAGTCGAAAAAAGAAATAGATAAGTTAAAAGCCGAGTTTTATAAAAAACAGTATTCGACAATAAGAGCGGCAGAGAGAGCCGAATTATATGTGTGGGGAATAGATAGTATAGAAAATAATTTGGAAGAATTATTAAAAAGAAGACAGGAGGAAGGAAAATGTACACGAAAAGCCAATTAGAATATATAAAAGCCATAACACCGATACATGCAGGTACCGGACAGGATTTGGGCATTGCGGATATGCCTATACAGAGGGAAAAACATTCTAATATACCCAAAATAGAAGCATCATCTCTCAAAGGTTCAATAAAAAGTATTTTGTATTATAAAATAAAGAATGGAAATTGCAATAGTGAGAATAATGGAGAAGATGATTTGAAAAAAATGTATAAGTATTTTGGTCCTGAGAATGGAGACGAAGCTTCAAGTTTAATAGCCTTTACGGATGCAAAATTGCTGCTGTTTCCGATAAAGTCTGCTGCAGATATTTTCAAGCTTGTTACCTGCCCGTATATTTTAAAAAGGTGGGTTGAGGATTTAAAGTTAAGTAAAATCAATCAAGGCGGTCAGGTGGATAAAAATGAAAATGAAAATAAAAATAATTATAATCGGATAGATGATTTAGATGTGAAAGACGGACAGGCAATAGATTTAGGTGAAGGGAAAGATAATATAATATTGGAAGATTATGTTTTCAAAAAAAGTGAAACACAATGTAAAGAAGTTTTAAAAGAAATATTTAAAAAAGAAGATGTTGATGTTAAGAAAATCATTATACTATCCGATTCGGATTTTGTAGAACTTGTAACTTTATATACGGAAATTATAACAAGGAATAAGATAGATACAGATACTGGTGTAGCTAAGGATGGAGGGCTTTTTACAGAAGAATATTTACCGGCTGAAAGTATATTATATTTTATAGTGTTGGAGGCGCCGAATTTTAATGGGGATGAAGAAAATAATGCTATAAAGTATTATACCAAACATATAGGCGATGTATTCCAAGTAGGAGGAGATTTTACTATAGGAAAAGGCTTTGTAAAAAGATTGAGCAAGGAGAGTGGTCGCGATGTCAATCAAGAATCTTAATTTAGAAATTGCTCAGTTTGCTATGAAAAGTGTTTTAGACTCGGTTAAGGAAATGGAAAGTTGCGTAGATGGAGAAAATAAAAGGGAAAAAGGAAAAGTCGGTAAACCCAAAGAAGATGTCAAAAAAGATACTAAAAAAAATTCTCCTTATAAATCTTTAATTAAGAAAATACCTGTAATGGTACAAAAAAACGGGTTAATTAATACATTAGTATTTTTATTTTCCAAACAAAAAGGTAAGGAGTATAAGTTGGCTTTAAATCATTTTATCAATTGGAGCATAATAAACCCTAAAACTAAAGACATGGAAAGTTTTAAAAAAATAAAATTAGAAGAAGATCAATTTGGAGAAGATCAATTCGAAAAAGATAAATACAAAGAGTATATAAAAGCTGTATATGGATTATCTTCTAAGGAATATAGAATTCTAACGGGAGAAATGATTAATTTATTTGTTTGGCTTAAAAGGTTTGCTGATGGTGTAATTGAAGGGGATGATTAAATTATGGGTAATAGCAATGAAGTATTTTGCATAAAGAAAGAAAGTGATAATAGATTTGTACCAATATTTGTAGATAAAGAGGAAAGAGAAAATAATAAAAAAGGTTATATAGAATATTACGGATGCAATGAACTTGTTCACAATATTTCAAATTCCAAAGATATTTCTAATCTATTATTAAAATTAAATAAATTTTCAGGCATTGAAATCCCCCAAGACATAAATACAGTAAAATATAAAGAAATATTGGATCAAGTAAGAAAAAATAATAGGGAGATAATGGCATTAACAGAAGAACAATACTATTGGCTGAACTTTGATGCAAAAATAATGGATAAGTTAGCAATAGGTTTAGGAGGGCAATCTGTATTTGAAAATGATATTACTTTACATCATATATATGGTATTCCTTATATTCCAGGCCAGGCAATAAAGGGCAGTATGCGGAATTATATAATAAGAGAAGAAAAAGAATTTAACGGAGATGAAATTAAAGCTGTTAAAAATTACTTTTTCAGATGTATATTTGGATCAGGCTCAGATGATGAGAATGCAGATCAAGGGAAGGTTATTTTTTTAGATGCTTACCCTAACGATAAATTTGATTTAGAAAAAGATGTAATAACAACTCACTATACTAACTATTATCAGGGGAGCGGTTTTCCGTTAGATACAGAAGAGCCGATTCCAAACAATTTTCTAATTGTAAAAGATACCTGTTTTAGTTTTAATATTGGAATAAGCAGAAAAGTAGCAGATGAAAATTGTACATTGAGCAATGGGAAAAGCGTAAGGGCTTTTCTGTTAGAAACAATATTGGATGTTTTGCAGTATAATGGATTAGGTGCTAAGACATCGGTAGGATATGGATTTTTTGATGTGGACAGAAAACAAATTATAGCCGATGAAAAAGCAAAATGGGAAGAAGAGAAAAGACGATTAGAGGCAGAAACAGAAAAGAAAAAATTTGAAGAAGAAACAAAAGGCATGACAGAACTCCGGATAGAAATGTACAAATTAAAAAAAATGACGGGGTCTACTAAACACAACGAGGTTATGAATCTGTTTAAGGAGTATATAGATAAAGTCGATGGAGATGAAAAAATAGAATTGGCTGAGTTTATAAAAAATTATTTGGTTTCTGAAAATAAATGGAACAAAAAAAACGGTGATAAATTAAACAAAAAAATTGAAAGAATCTGTGATATACTAAATTGTGAAATTTAAAAACAGTTATTAGTTAATCGGTGAGAGAAGGGAGCATAATTTATGGCTGAATTAAACTTAAATCAAATTGAAGACAAACTAAATCAAAAATTCACAGGAGACAGCCGCAAACTTGTTTTTTGGTATGACGACAAAGGAGAATTTGCGGAAGATATTAAAAATCTGAAGCTGAAAAATGCCAAGATCCATTGCCTGACTCATACCAATTTATTTAAGACAAAAATATTGTTGGAACGGGAAGATACCGAAAGCAATTATCTTATATATGCTCCTTTCCCTAAGCCTGATTCCAGAGAAAATCATTTGGCGGATACCGTTAAATATTCCGGGGAGTTTTCTGCTGATAGGATATCTTTGCTCATGGCGGATTTAGGTATGGATGAAAAATGCAGGCCCGTATTACAGAAATATAGAAAATTCTTTGATTCAAAGGATAGAATAAAGAGATTTCGTGCTCTTGAAGTCGACGATTATAACGGGAAAGATAATATAGAGATATTATTATTCAGTGTTTTGGCCAAATCCAAAGCAGCTAATTTTGAAGAAGCGGTACGTATTGTTTTAACCGGAAGCAAACTTGTCGGCAATGAGTATATGGCGGAATTCAGAAAATACGGATTGGATGAGGCTTTTTGGGAACATATCGGGCGTACCTTCTCTTTTACAGATGATAAGCCTAATCTCGAGAAATTAATTATAAGTCTTTTTTTAACATATGCGGAAAAAGAGATCCACGGGGAACTGCCTTCTTTTATAAATAAATACCTGCTGAATAAATCGGGAACGGTTATGGCTTTTATGGATCAACTTATGAACAATATTTTATATCAGGGCAGATTCGATGATTTGTCTGATGAAGTTTATCAAAAGATTAACGGAGAAAAATTGTTTGAAAATCTGTCGGCGGATGATGTAGTGGATTTGGATATATTCAGGTTTGCGGATGAAAAGATTATTAGTTGGATGATTGAGCGGTTATTGGATGAAAATTTAAATGCAACTATTAACGGCATGGATATTCCCAAACTTTGCAGGTTCAGAGAGAAAAAACATTTCGGGGGAAATTATTTTAACGAATACCATCTTTTAAGACATGGATTTTATATAATATCTCAGACAAACTATAGACCGGGGTCCGACATTCTTTCTATAATAAAAAAATATGATGAGAATGATTACAAAATAGATACTCATTACAGAAAATTTTATTACTATTTGGATAAGGTAAAAAACTGTCATATTTTTGATGGCTTGCAAGAATTGGTAGAAAACATTTATACCAATAAATACCTTAATGTTGTTACTAAAGAATTTAATGATAAATTTTCTTATGAAGAGATTAAAAAAGGCTATAAACTTCAAAGAAACTTTTATGAAAATTTTGTGTCCCGAAGCAAGGAAATGTTGATAGTGATTATTTCGGATGCCTTTCGCTATGAGGTTGCCAAAGAATTGGTTGAAAGAATGAAAAAAAATAAGAGGTTTGAAACAGTAAGTATTGAGCCGCAAATCGGGATAGTCCCTTCTTATACGAGGCTCGGAATGGCGTCTTTGCTTCCTCATGAAGAGTTGAATATAGATGGCAATTATAATGCTTGTGTAGATGGAAAACCCTGCTCTGATTTGGAAGAAAGAGATGAAATATTAAAATCCGCGGACCCGAATTCCGGAAGTATTCGCTATGATGATTTAAAGAAATATAAGAAAGACGAATTGCGGGAGTTTTTTGTCGGCAAGTCTGTGGTTTATGTTTATCATAACCAAATCGATGCCAGAGGAGATAAACCGAATACGGAAGACGAAGTTTTTATGGCTTGTAAAGAAGCTATTGATGAAATAGAAGAATTAATAATAAAGCTTACGGACAGTGTTTCGAGGATTAAGTATATCGTGACGGCTGATCACGGATTTATTTATAAAAGGAATAAAATTATTGAATCGGATAAGATAGACGGTTTTTTTACAAAGAATGACCAGGTTAATAAAAGATTTATAATATCGGATAAAGATTATGAAGTTACGGGAACAAAGAATATATATGTATCCGATGCTCTTGACAGTTATGATACCAGAACCGTAACCGTTCCCGTGACTTCCAATATATTTAAAGCATCGGGGGGAGGGCAAAATTTTGTTCACGGCGGCAGTTCCCCTCAGGAAATATTGGTACCGGTTGTTCAGGTAAAAACAGTCAGAGGGTATAGAAAAAGTGAAAATGTTAAGATTTCAGTGATCAGTATGCTGTCTAAAATCACGAGTTTAATAGTAAATTTGGATTTTATTCAACAGGAAGCTATCAGTGATGTGGTAAATTCTACTACATATAAAATTTCTTTTATTGATGAAGGAGGAGAGATTATATCGAACGAGGAGATACATTTAGCCGATAGCAAGGAAAAAGAATCCGCAAAGAGGATATTTAAGCTGAAATTCAACTTAAAGAATCAAAAATATGAACGGGATAAAAAATATTATTTTATAGCTGTAGATACAGAAACCGGCATGGAAGTTTTACGCCATGAAGTTATGATAGATATTGCTTTTTCAGACGATTTTGGATTTGATATATAGAGAGGGGACAGTAATATGTTGGAAAGGGTTAATAGAAGTATAATTTCCAATAAGCTTTTAACTTATTTCCCTGGAAAGATTGTTAGAAAAGATCTAACTAAAAAAATTAAAGAGGGTGCAAATGTCCCTATTTATGTGTTGGAGTATTTATTAGGTATGTATTGTTCTTCTCAAGACGAAGAAGTTATTGAAGAAGGGATACAAAATGTAAAGGATATATTGGCTAAAAATTATGTACGACCGGATGAAGCACAGAAGATTATTTCAAAATTACGTGAAACAGGCAGTTATACGGTTATTGACAAAGTTTCGGTTAAATTAAACTATAAGACAGATACTTATGAAGCAGAATTTTCTAATTTAGGCATTCGGGGAGTGCCGATATCTCATACATATCCTTTGAAATATGAAAGACTTCTTTCAGGAGGCATTTGGTGTATTGTCCGTATGGAATACTATTATGATGAAGAAGATAAGAGGCGAGTCCCTTTTATTATACACAAATTGACTCCAATACAGATGCCGAGAATAGATATAGATGAGCTGAAGACAGCCCGCAGGGAATTTACAGATGAAGAATGGATTGATGTAATACTTCGCAGCACGGGAATGGAACCGGACAGTTTTAATGACAGACAAAAATGGCTGCATTTGGCACGTCTCATTCCTTTGGTAGAAAATAATTATAATTTTTGTGAACTTGGCCCCAGAGGAACAGGAAAGTCTCATATTTATAAAGAGATTAGCCCCAACAGCATTCTTGTTTCGGGCGGGCAGACTACTGTGGCAAATTTGTTTTATAATATGGCTTCCAAGCAGATCGGGCTTGTGGGTATGTGGGATTGCGTTACCTTTGACGAAGTGGCGGGAATTACTTTCAAAGATAAGGACGGAGTCCAGATAATGAAGGATTATATGGCATCAGGTTCCTTTGCCCGTGGGAAAGAGGAGAAAAATGCTTCTGCTTCTTTTGTTTTTGTAGGGAATATAAATCAGTCTGTAGATGTACTATTGAGAACTTCTCATTTGTTTGAGCCGTTTCCTGAATCTATGAATACCGATACTGCTTTTTTAGACCGTATACATTGTTATTTGCCCGGATGGGAAATACCTAAATACAGGCCGGAATATTTTACTGATGATTATGGTTTTATAACAGATTATTTTTCTGAAATTATGAGAGAGCTACGAAAAATTTCATGTGGGGATGCTTATGACAAATTTTTCAAATTAGGTAATCAGCTGAATCAAAGGGATACCATAGCAGTAAAAAAGACGGTATCCGGGCTGGTAAAACTTATTTATCCCGAGGGTAATTATACTAAAAAAATATCGAAAAAATTTTAAGGTTTGCTTTAGAGATGCGAAGACGGGTTAAGGAACAGCTAAAAAAAATCGGCGGTATGGAGTTTTATGATGTGAACTTTTCATATATAGATCTTGAAACTTTTAATGAAGAGTATGTTCAGGTTCCTGAACAGGGCGGAGGAAGCTTAATCCCAAAGGGTATGGGAAAACCTGGACATATTTATCATGTATCCCGAGGAAAATCAGGAATGATTGGTGTATTTAAATTGGAGACACAAATGACATCAGGTAACGGTAAGTTTGAGAGAACAGGACTTGGTTCTAATTCGTCAGCCAAAGAATCAGTTGATACGGCCTATAAATATCTTAAGGCAAATAGTAAATTCATCAGTGGAAATATAAGCACTACGACTAAAGACTATTTAGTAAATGTTCAGGATTTAAACGGTATAGGGATGACTACGTCCCTGACTCTATCTACGGTAATTGCAATATGTTCCATTGCTTTAAATAAACCGCCTGTTGGCAGTATGGCTATATTGGGGGATATAAGTATCGGAGGTACATTGATAAAAGTAGATGAATTAGCTAATACTTTACAGGTATGTTTAGATAGCGGTGCAAAGAAAGTACTCCTGCCGTTGACATCGGCAGCCGATTTGGGAACGGTGCCGCCGGAATTGGTAGGAACTTTTAATTTGATTTTTTATAGAAATGCGGAAGATGCGGTATTTAAAGCATTGGGAGTAGAATAATGTTGATTCATCAAGGGAAAAATACTATTAATAGTTCACATAAATATTCATCTAATATGTTATAATTTCTTATGAATTTATGTAGGATTTTTTAAGAAAATTATAGCTGTAAAATAGGAGGATTTGTTGTAAAAATTAATTGCTAAATTTGAAAAGTTTATGGTATAATATAAATGAGTAAGTAGGTGTTAAGGTACTTTCTTAATTTGTCCCTATAAGAGAAAGTTAAAAAATATACTGTACAAATTGTTTAAAAGGGTATAATTATTAAATATATAAAAAATTTGAGCATAATAAATTGTATAGTGAATATGCTAAACCTGTGAGTTAAAACTCACATTCAATCAAAGAGGAGACCCCATGCCTTAAGTTGGGACATTGTTATCAAAGAGGAGACCCCATGCCTTAAGTTGGGACATTGTTATCAAATAGGAGACCCCATGCCTTGAGTTGGGACGTTGTAATGAGAGATGAGGTTACAAAAAATAATGCCTCATCTTCTCTTTTATTATAACAAATATAAAAAATAATTTTAAAAGAACCTTCCGTAAATGAGTTTCAAGAAAAGCTTTTCTTATATGAGGTGGGTAATAATGCAAAAAATCAGATTTTATAAAATTGATTTGAATTATGTAAAATACCTTTGGAAATTTGATAATAAAGTTCAATATGATATATATAAATCTGATGATTATAATAAAAAGAGACCATATATAGGAGTTGTATTGGAAATAAATGATTTTAGGTATTTTGCACCTTTAGAGCATCCAAGAATTAGTCATAGAAAATTAAAAAGCAATCCTCATATACTAAAAATAAACAACGGAAGACATGGATTAATCGCTTTTAACAATATGATTCCTGTAAAAGAATCGCAATTAATAAACTTTGACTTTAAAGATGAAGATGCCAATTATCAAGAAATATTGAGAAGTCAATTTATATTTTGTGATAATAATAAGGAGAGGATTAATAAACATGCTCAAAATACTTATAATAAAGTAGTAATTAAAAAAGATCCTTTTTTTATAAGTATATGTTGTAATTTTAAATTACTTGAAGAGAAATGTTTAAAATATATCGAACCTGCAAAACAATACATAGCGGTATCTAATGAAACAGAACATAGAAATATTGAAAAATAGGATAAATAAAAAAGATAGCTTAACGGCTGTCTTTTTTATTTGACATATCATAATGTTTAATATATAATTAATTAGTAAATTAGTAAACTACTAATTTACTAATTAATTATATGGAGGCATATTATGAAAATACCAACAACTTTAAAACATAAACCTGTTATTATATCGGAGAACTATGAAAATGTTGACGGCAGGTATGCTTATAATAGCGATGCTAAAGGCCTTTCATTAGGCTTGGCCCAGTGGAACGACAGAGGGAAAGTGGATATATCCGCTAAGGTATGGAGATATACGGGAGAAAAGTGGTCAAGGCAATCTGAGGAACTTCCTCTTCATCGGGTACTTGATCTTGCAATACTTGTATGCAGAACAGAACTCTATTTCAGAGAGGCTTATAGATATCCCAAACTATATGATGATAAGAATCCTGTTATTGACAGAGTGGGACTTCAGGGAGATGCCATGACGGTATCGGTATGTGTGGATAATGAAAAAATTGATGAGGATATTAAGCTTTTCAGGCAAGCTCTCAGTAATGATGATGAACTTATCGGAGAGAGATTAAAGACACTGTCAAGGATATTGAAGGAGATGGGGTATTAGTCAAATGGATAGGAAAAAGGAACTTAAAGAATTATATAAGCAGATGAAGCCGGAAATGGGAATATTTGCAGTTAAATGTACTGTTAATAATAAATATTTCATGGAATCTTCTCCAAATTTAAAAGGCAGAATAAACAGCACTGTTTTTAAACTTAATGCAAAAACTCATCCCAATAAGGAGCTGCAGGAGGATTGGAACAGGTACGGTGAAGATAGATTTAATATTAGTATAATTGATACTCTTAAATATAGTGAAGATGAGACCAAAACCGACTATAGGGATGATCTGGCACTGCTTAAGGAAGTTTGGGAAGAAAAGATGTCAAAGGAGAATATAAAATTTTATAATCTGTAGAAAAGTTTTATTCTTCCTCAATATAATGTTTTTTAAAAAGGCTTTCTTTAATGGGAGCCCTTTTTATATTAGTTTATTTTATTTCTATAATAAAATTTATTGTTGTATAATATGGGTTTATGTTATTGTATTATATGACACAGTAACAACTAGGACATGGAGGAGATAAAATTTTGGAGGGATATATAAGAAACTAATTACATAATTATACTGGTTTTAAGGAAGATTTAAT
>ENA-UOOE01000284-UOOE01000284.1-fermentation-metagenome-genome-assembly--contig:-NODE-284-length-53433-cov-4.708026_pt1 | contig 53433 bp, 58 predicted proteins | sample MGYA00245776_ERZ724021 | MGnify/ENA primary metagenome ERZ724021 (study PRJEB28704, sample SAMN03018321) | fermentation metagenome | biome: anthropogenic terrestrial biome; feature: soil; material... | reverse complement strand
ACAACAAAAAATATACCGCATTTATGCGGGTTATAGCGTTTCGCAAACCCTATTATAATTTAAAATTGAAAGGTGCAATATTTATGGAGATAAAAGAGATAAAGGTAGGAATAGCAGATATGAATACTGCCGGCTCCCCCCATAGACTTATAACTATAGGCCTGGGTTCCTGTGTTGGTATAGCTTTGTATGATAAGATGAGGGGCATAGGCGGACTAGCACATATAATGCTGCCGGACAGCACACAATTCAGTAATATAAAAAATCCTATAAAATTTGCAGATTTAGCTGTCCCTCTTTTAATAAAAGATTTAGAAAAATTAGGAGCAAATAGGAGAAATTTAAAAGCTAAAATAGCAGGTGGAGCATCTATGTTTAATTTTTCAGATAAGAGTATGATTATGGATATAGGCAATAGAAATAGTGCTGCGGTGAAGAAAATATTAGAAGAATGTTCTGTTTCTATATTATCCCATGATCTGGGAGGTAATAAAGGAAGGACTATGATATTTGATACCTATGATGGCGGGGTGAAAATACGTACTGTAGGAAAGGGAATAAAGGAAATTTAAAAATTTAATGGAGTGATAATAGTTTGAAAAAGATTAAAGTTTTAGTAGTAGATGATTCAGCACTTATGAGAAGAATCATCTCAGACATGATAAAAGAGGACAGTTCTATAGAAGTAATAGGTACTGCCAGAAATGGACAAGATCTTATGGATAAATTTTCTTCAAATTTTTATAAAACCATGCCAGATGTGATAACCATGGATGTAGAAATGCCCAAAATGGATGGTATAACTGCACTTGGGGAACTTAAAAAGAAAAACATAGATATACCTGTAATAATTTTAAGCAGTATTTCAAAAGAAGGTACAGAGCTCACTATGGAATGTTTAGGAGCAGGAGCCTTTGATTTTTTACCTAAACCCTCTGGAACCATATCCCTTGATATAGATAAAGTAAAAGTTGAATTGATACAAAAAATTAAAGTGGCTTATTTTAGTACATCTAATCAAAGTAACCACACTGAGGCTAATAGTACAGCTAAAAATAAAAGTTATAAAGAAGTTGCTTCAGCGTATATTGCAGATGGAAATACTAAAAAGGTGAGAGAAAATAAATTTCAAGCGGGAAGAATAGATGCCATAGTAATGGGGGCATCTACAGGAGGACCTAAAGCACTTACTTCAGTTATAACAGAGTTCCCCGAAGACATAGGAGTACCTGTATTTGTGGTACAGCATATGCCTGTAGGTTTTACTAAAGCTTTTGCAGAAAGATTGAATTTAAGTTCTCGTGTAAAAGTAGTAGAAGCACAAGATGGGATGAACACTGAAAGAAATGTTGTATACATAGCTCCTGGTGGATATCATATGGAAGTATGGAATGATAAAAAAATTCATTTAAATAAAGAACCCGCAATTTGGGGAGTTAGACCTGCGGTAGATAAGCTATTTATGTCTGCTTCAAAGGCATATAAGGAAAATATTATTAGCGTAGTTTTGACGGGAATGGGAAAAGATGGTGCAGAAGGAACTGTAGAAATTAAAAAAAATGGGGGTGTTACCATATCCCAAGATGAGTCTACCTGTACCATTTATGGTATGCCAAAGGTTGCATATGAAACGGGAAAAGTAGATTTAGTTTTGGCGCTAGATGACATAGCAAAAGAAGTGTTGAAAATAATAACATCTGGTAGGAGGTAGACTTTATGGATATGGCTTATTTTGAGCAGTGGGTTTTAAAAGAGTTTAATATAAACCTGTCAGCCTATAAATCAAATCAATTGCACAGAAGGATAAACAGTTTAATGTCTAGAGTGGGAGTAAGCAGCATAGATGAATATGTACTGCTTTTAAAAAGAGATAGTGCACAAAGACAAAAATTTTTAGATTTTATTACAATAAATGTATCTGAGTTTTTTAGAAATCCGGATATATTTGAGGAACTTAAAGTTATACTAAAACAAGAATTGCTTCCTAAAAGCAATTCTTTAAAGATATGGAGTGCAGCTTGTTCAATTGGGGCAGAACCTTATTCCATAGCTATATATTTAGATGAATTATCCAGAGGCGCAAGGCATAAAATATTGGCTACAGATATAGATAATACTATAATTGAAAGGGCTAAAAAAGGTGAATATACCGCATCCGAAGTAAAAAACGTAAAGAAGGAGTATTTAAGTAAATATTTTACCTTGAAAGATGGTAAATATATTATAAATTCTCAGATAAAGAGTTTAGTTAATTTTAAAAAGCACGACTTAATATTAGAGGGTTATGAAAGTAATTTTGATTTAATAGTATGCAGGAATGTGGTAATATATTTTAATCAGGATATAAAGAACAGCATATATAAAAAATTTAGCCAATCCTTGAAAAAAGGTGGGTTATTGTTTGTTGGAGCTACTGAAAGTATATATAATTTTAAGGATTATGGCTTTGAGAAGGCTTCTACCTTTATATACAGAAAGCTATAGGGAGGGAAAGAAATGGATACGTCACAGTATATGTCTATGTTTTTAGAAGAAGCAATGGACAATCTACAGATTTTAAATGAATCATTACTTCAACTTGAACAAGAACCTCACAACATAGACAAGGTAAATGAAATTTTTAGAGTTGCACATACATTAAAAGGAATGGCAGCTACCATGGGATTTAATGAAGTAGGGGAACTAACCCATAAAATGGAAGATGTGTTGTCCAGGTTTAGAGATGGCAAACTAAAGGTTACTCAAGATGTGGTGACAGTTTTATTTAAATGTCTGGATACCCTTGAGCAGATGATAAAAAATATAGAAGATGGTGTGGAAGAGGAAGTTCCTATAAAGGGTATCATAGAGGAATTGGAAAATATAGCTAGTTTAAAGGGCGATAATAAAAAGGAAGAATTAAAACAGGATATACAGGAAGAAAAACAAAGTGACAGTGCAAGGAGTACTAAAAACATACAGGTGGAATTAAATGAATATGATATAAATGTAGTTAAACAGGCACAGGATAAAGGATTTAATTCCTATCAGATAAGGGTAACCATTAGTGAAAATACCCTGCTAAAATCTGCCAGAGTATTTCTTATATTCAAGAGCCTTGAGGAAATGGGGGAGATAATTAAATCTGTTCCAAATACAGAAGATTTGGAAAATGAAAACTTTGATTTTGAAGTGGACCTCACCTTTGTTACCACGAGTGACGAAAACAAAGTATATGAAACCTTGATGAATATATCTGAAGTGGAAAAAGTATTCATAGAAAAAATAGATATAAAAGCAGAAAAAATAAAAAAGATGCAGATTAAAGATAAACAAAGTGAGCAAATAAAGTCTGTAATTCAAAATCAGGCTTCAGCCAGGGTAGAAGATATAAAACCAAAGCCTGCCCTTGTACCTGACAAAGACAAGGAAAGTAAAAAAACTGCAAAAAAAGAACCCCATAAAAAAATGCATCAGTCTGTGAGAGTGGATTTAGAGAGACTGGATAAATTTATGAATATGGTATCGGAGCTTGTTATAAATAGAACAAGACTTGAACAGATAAGCAGTAATTATAAATTAAATGAACTGAATGAAACCCTGGAGCAGGTAGCCAGAACCACTTCAGATCTTCAGGATCTGGTTATGAAAATCAGAATGCTGCCTCTTGATACTGTATTTAATAGATTTCCAAGGATGATAAGAGATTTATCTGTAGAACTTGACAAAGAAATGGAACTTGTAATTGAAGGGGCGGATACAGAACTTGATAGAACTGTAATAGATGAAATAGGAGAACCTTTAATTCATCTCATTAGAAACGCAGCAGATCATGGTATAGAATCAAAAGAGGAGAGAATATCAAAAGGCAAAGATCCTGTTGGAAAAATAAGTCTTATTGCTTATCAAGAGGGTACCAATGCAGTAATAAAAGTTGTAGATGATGGAAGTGGAATACCTGTGGACAAAGTAAGAGAAAAGGCTGAAAATATGGGTATAAACACCGATGGAATGTCAGACAATGATGTGAAAAACCTTATATTTTTGCAGGGATTCAGCACCAATACTGAGGTAACGGATATTTCAGGCAGGGGAGTAGGTATGGATGTAGTTAAGACAAAAATATCCGCCCTTGGAGGAACTGTGGATGTGGTAAGTGAAAAGGATGAAGGTTCTGCCTTTGTAATAAGACTTCCTCTTACGCTTCAGATAATACAGGTACTGTTGGTAGGTGTAGGAGATGAGACTATGGCCATATCCTTAAGTTATGTAGACAGAGTTATAGACTATAAAGAGGACTTGATAAAAATGACCAACAACAAAGAGGTCATAATATACAATGGAAATGTAATATCTCTTGTAAGATTATATGATAAGCTAGGAGTTGAAAAATCCAAAAACAATAAAAATTATATAGTAATAGTTAAAGTAGGGGAAAAAACTGTGGGACTTATGGTGGATTCACTGCTTGGACAAAGAGAAATTGTTATAAAACCTCTTGGAAAGACATTACAAAATTTAAAGGAATACATGGGAGCAACAATACTTGGAGATGGTCTTGTAACCTTGATATTGGATGTTGCTGCTCTGGTATAAGGAGGATATATATGGACTACAAAAGCCTTACATCCATGCAGCTTGATGCACTAAGAGAAGTTGTAAATATAGGTACGGGAAATGCAGCTACAGCCTTATCTCAGCTTATAAACAAAAAAGTTGATATTACGGTACCTGATGTAAACATAGTGCCTTTTAATGATATTTTTACCAGCATTGAGGGAGATGAAATAGTTGTAGGAGTAATTGTAAGAACTTTGGGAGATGCACCTGGAAATATATTATTCATATTTGAAAAGGAAACTGCCCTTGAGCTTATCTCCATGTTGATGGGTTATAAAGAGGAATATTTAAATGATATGGGAAACTCAGTGCTCTGTGAGGTGGGTAATATAACATCCAGTTCTTACATGAATGCCATATCCAAACTTACAGGACTGTACCTTATACCTTCAGTACCTGCGGTTACATGTGATATGCTGGGAGCGATACTTTCAACTACATTTATAGAATCTGGACAGTTTGATGAATATGTTCTGGATATAGAAACGTTGTTTATACAAAATAATTCTAAAATAAGCGGACATTTTTATTATGTACCTATGCCTGGTTCGCTGGAGAAAATTTTTAATGCTTTAGGAATATGATAATATTAGTAGTAAATAGTTTGGAGGGAAAAAAATGGCTAAAATATTAATTGTGGATGACGCAAGGACAAGGAGAACGATGATAAAGGATATACAGGAGAAAAATGGTTTTGAAGTAGTGGGAGAGGCAAACAATGGCATAAAAGCTGTGGAGTTATATAAGAAGGAAACTCCCGATGTGGTTACTATGGATATAACAATGCCTGATATGGATGGTATTGAAGCTGTAAAGCAAATAAGGGCTATTGACGCCAATGCAAAGATAATAATGTGTTCTGCCATGGGACAACAGACTATGGTCATGGATGCCATAAAAGCAGGGGCTAGGGATTTTATAGTAAAACCATTCCAGCCAGACAGGGTACTGGAAGCCATAAATAAAGTTGTAGCTTCTTAAAAATTAAAGTAGAATTTTAAAATTAAAATTTTTGAATTTATATAAAGGTAGCATGGTTTATGACGAAAACATTAAATGTGGATAAAATTTTTATTAAAATTTAATGTAGTGCAGATGAATATTTGTGTGATTTGAACAAAAGAAGTTAAACCTGCTATTTTATGTATAATGATATTTGTATACATAATCTTGTGTATCTCTATAAAGGGAGGTGTAAATATGCAGGTTGTTATATTCGGATTAAATAATGAGCAATTTGCGGTAGAAACAGCCAAAGTTCAGAGTATAAACGATGCTATGGAAATAACTAAAGTTCCTAAGGCACCAACTTATATAAAAGGACTTATAAACTTAAGGGGAAATGTAATATCTCTTTTAGATATAAATTTTTTAATGGATATTCCTAAAAATGACAAAAGTGAGGGAAATGTAATAATACTTGAAATGGAAGATGAACTGGTAGGAATAAGTGTAGATCAAGTAGATGAAGTTTTAGATTTAGAAGATAGTATTGTGGAAAAGGAAAATGATGAGAAAAAGCAGGCCTATATAAAAGGAATAATAAATTTAAATGATAGAATAGTTACCTTGATTGATATAGATAAGCTTCTTTCAGATTAAATTGACCTTTGCATTTATTAGTTTCATATACTTGAAATTTTCTCGAGAAATGGGGGAAGAAAATGGCAGATGTATTATCGCAGAATGAGATAGACGCCCTCCTGGCCGCTCTTTCCACAGGGGAACTTACCCCGGATGAGGTGCCACAGGAAGAGGAACAGCAGAAGATAAAACCCTATGATTTTAGGAGTCCCCAAAAATTTTCCAAGGATCATATAAGAACACTGGAACTTATTCATGACAATTATGCCAGAATAATTTCCAATTATTTAACTGCACAGGTTAGAAGCAATGTAAAAGTAAAAGTGGAATCCGTGCAGCAGATAACCTATGAAGAGTTTATCCATTCTGTGCCAAACCCTACTATTTTGACCATATTTAAAATGCCGCCTTTAAGTGGAACTGTACTATTTGAAATAAATCCTCAATTTGTGTTTGAAATTATAGATTTACTTTTAGGTGGAAGTGGAACAGGAAAATATAAGGCTAGAGAATTTACAGATATAGATAAGAATATTATAAAAGTGGTAAATGAAGGACTCATATCAAATTTGAAATTGGCCTGGGAAGATGTAATGGAAGTGGAAACAGAAGTGGAGGGAATAGAGACAAATCCTGCACTGAATCAGACCCTTGCACCGAATGATCCTATTGCCCTTATAAGTTTTTCTGTGGAACTGGGTAAAAGTACTACTTTCATAAATATATGTATTCCTTATTTAAGTATAGAAAAAGTACTTGATAAATTAGTGGTTCAGTATTGGTTTCAAGATGGAGATGAAGAAGTGAGGCTTGAATCCAGAGAAAAGCTTAGAGAGAGATTAAACGTAGTAGGAGTTCATCTTACAGCAGTTCTCGGAACTGTAGAAATAACAGTAAATGAATTTTTGAATTTGAATATAGGAGATGTACTGACATTAAAGGAAAAGACTACAGATCCTGTGAAACTGATGCTGGAAGATAAGGTGTACTACTATGGAAAACCTGGCATAATAGGAAAGAATATGGGGGTTGAAATATTGGATACTATAGATAAGGATGTGGAAAATTATGAGTAATGGCTTTCTTTCACAAGAAGAAATAGATGCGCTTTTAAATGGGGGACAAGAAGATGAAAACACTTCTCCATCAGAAGTAGCAGCAGAAGGTGGAGATACGTCAGAATTGTCAGATGTAGAGAAAGATTTACTTGGTGAAATAGGTAATATATCCATGGGTTCTGCCTCCACAGCACTTTCTACAATAATAAACCAGCAGGTAAATATAACTACTCCAGTGGTAACTTTGACTACCTTGCAAAAATTAAAAGATGAATTTGAAATTCCAAATGTGGCCCTGGAAGTTAAATATACAGCAGGCATAATCGGGGAAAATCTCCTGGTTATGAAGGTTACAGATGCCTATGTAATAGCAAATCTCATGATGGGTGGAGACGGGAAGATTGAAGGGGAAGTTAAGGAGCTTGGTGAGATAGAAACCAGTGCGGTATCTGAAGCTATGAATCAGATGATAGGGTCTGCAGCTACTTCCATGGCAACCATGTTTATGAGAGAAATAAATATTTCTCCTCCTGTATCCAATATATGGGATGATAGTACAGAACCTTTATCCAAGGAGATAGCAGAGGATGAAACTATTGTAAAAGTATCTTTTTCTCTTAAAATTGGAGAACTGGTGGATAGTCATATAATGCAATTATTCCCGATGGATACGGCTAAAAAAATAATTTCCATAATGATGGGAAAAGAAGAAGAGGAAAATGCAGAGGCTTCTAAAGCAGCTGAACCTGTTAAAGATGAAAGTACTCAATCACCTCCCCCATCTAAAACTGTGGATAATTCGCCATCGGTTAGCTCGCAGCCACAGAGGGAAGTTTCAAATAATATATATGAAAAACCTATAGAAACCAGTGTAAATAAACAGCCCGTAAAGGTGCAGAAGGCAGTATTTCAGTCTTTGGATTCTACTCCTTCAAAAAGTAATATACCAAGAAATATAGATTTGATATTGGATGTACCTCTTGAAATATCTGTAGTTCTTGGAAGGACTAAAAAGAGTATCAAAGATATTTTAAATCTTGGTACAGGCTCTCTGGTGGAGTTGGACAAATTAACGGAAGAACCAGTGGAAATATTGGTAAATGGAAAAAAAGTGGCCTATGGAGAAGTAATCGTAATAGATGAAAATTTCGGGGTGAGAATAAAGGGCATTGTAAGCAGTAAAGATAGAATTAGTTCTCTTAAATAGAGGACATGGGATCTCATTTCAGCAGAGGTAATACTCTGCTTTTAATTTTTTATATTATTAAATTTACAGCTTCATTAAAGTGGGAAGATAAAGGGATTTTGGTATAAAATTAACTTATTTATCTTCTAATAAAAGTATAAATATTAGATTTATATACCCGATAATATTAATAATTATTACAGAAGAACATGTAAAGCTGTTAAGTTTAAGGAGTGTATTTTATATGAAGGTTAATGGAATCAGTTTGAATAAAATATTGAATATCTATGAAAAAAGTAAAAGAGAATATGGAACAACCAAGATTGAAGGGCAAAAAGATTCCATTGAAATTTCATCTCTTGGAAAAAGTTTAAGTTCTTATATCCAGGGAGATGAAACCATAAACTCTAAGGAAAAGGTAGAAGATATTAAAAAAGCTGTGGAAAATGGCACTTATAATGTGGATAGGAAATTAGTTGCAGCTAAAATTATAGAAACTATGAAGGAAAAACTGTAATAATGCTCTGCAAGGGAGGTAAATCAGTGTGCTTTTAGAATTAAAGCATATAATGGAAGAGGAATACATTGTCTTAAAAAAGCTTTTGGAAGCCTTAATAGAACAGAACAGATATCTTGTAAGAAGGGAAGCCTTTAATTTAGATAAAATAGTAAAAGTACTGGAAGAGAGAAGCAAAACCGTGGCCCTTCTTGAAATGAAGAGAAGAAAGCTCACTAAAAACAGGCCTATGAGGGAAATAATAGAAGAAGCAAAAGATGAAAACTTAAAACAAATTTATGAAGACATAGTAGAAGTACTCCAAAAAATGCAATTTCAAAAAGATACAAATGAAGCACTTATAAAGCACGGCATGATTTTTACCCATCAGATGTTAAGAGCTCTTAATCCAAATATGGAGGCAAAAACCTACAATTCCATTGGAAGGAGCAGATGAATTGCTAATAATTAAGAGTTAATGGTTAAGAGTTTATGATGATTTTCTTTCGTTGAAACTCCAGAAAATCTGAGATAATAGTTTTAAATTTTTCGCAGCGAAGTGCAGAAAAATTATCCTTCACTTTTCACTCTTCATTTTTAACTTTTAACTGAAAAAGATAAGGAGATGATTAAATGCCGGGGTTGTTTTCAATATTTAATACGGCAAAAAGTGGACTCTTTGCCCAGCAGACCTCAATAAATGTTACTTCCCATAACATAGCAAATGCAGAAACAGAAGGATATACAAGACAGAGAGCTACTCTTGTTACCACCACACCCTATACCATGCCTTCCATGAATGCGGCAACTATTGCAGGCCAGCTGGGAACAGGAGTAACAGTAGCATCCATAGATAGAATAAGGGATAGTTTTTTAGATTACCAGATAAGAGTGGAAAATGCAATTAATGGCCATTATACGGCCAGAGATGAATATTTAAGTCAGGTGGAAAATATACTTAGTGAACCAACAGAAAGTGGTATATCCTCTCTTATGAGTAAATTTTTCAATTCCTGGCAGAACCTTTCATCCTCTTCTCAAAACAGCAGTACTGTAGCACAGCAGGCTTATCAGCTTACCAATGATTTAAACAGTGTTTATGCAAAGTTTACCAGTCTTAAAGATAATACTCATAGTGAAACAAAAACTGCAGTAGTGGATATAAATGGTATGCTCAGTCAGATTTCGGAGTTAAACCAGAAGATAAAGGATGTAAAGATGTCTGGAAACAACCCAAATGATCTTATGGACAAAAGGGATTTGCTTTTGGATCAACTAAGTGAGAAGTTTGGTATAAATATAGATGAAAAAAAATATGGTGGAATAAATGTAACGACTTCCAACAGTTCCATATACGATAAGGATGTAAATGATAATGGTACTGCCCCACTAATTTCAGAGGGGGGCTCGCCCCTTAACATAGTTCAGGCAAATGATTCGGATGATATAAATGTGGCCACCTTTTCCTATGTAAGCAGTATAAATAAAAAGACAGATGCTGATACAACCACCGGAAAAGCCACCTATGAAGTATCTTATTATAAAAAGGGAGATACTCTTTCAGATGATAATAAAGTTACCATGTATGTAAGCATGACTGAAGAGGAAGCAGAACTGTTAAATACAAGCAGGGTACTTTGGGCCAATAATGAAGGAACTGTCTATAAAGTAAAAGATGGAAAAGATGCTTCGGGAAATGATGCCAAAGTAATTGACGGCAATTTAAGTAGTACCAGTACAACACTGGACAGTCCTGTAAGTTTTGAACAGCTTGCACTGTTTACGCCGCCTTCTGGAGAATTGAAAGGTTACATGTCAATTCAAAATAATATAACAGAATATCAGGATGAGCTTAACAGATTGGCCAAATCCCTGGCTGTTTCAGTAAATGCCATAATCAGTCAGAGCAGTACCTGGGTGGCAGATAACAGCGGCTCCCCTGAAGGGGGAATTAACAATTTCTTTGTAAATGGAGATACCGATGGAAATAATTCTGAAGAGGACGAAAACAATATAACTGCAGATAATATAACTGTAAATATAGAGATATTAAATGACTCTTCCAAGATAAAAACAGATACAAAATACGATTCAAATGGAAATTCCCTGGGTACTAACACAGATGGCAACAGGGCACTGGCTATAGCACAGCTGGCAAACACCCTTATGAATATTCAAGGTGTTACAGAGAGTTCCACAAGAGAAGATCTTATAGGAGATTTTTTTGCTACAGACAGTGATTTAAACGATGTATACTCTATAGAGGATATGAATGGTGGATCTACATTGGATAATTATTTTAACAATCTGGTGAATAAAGTAGGTATGCATGAGGAAGAAGCTAAAAATCAGGTAGAACATGAGGCTACCCAGCTTGCCAGCTTTACTCAGTCCAAAGAGTCTGCATCAGGAGTTTCAATGGACGAGGAAATGACAAACCTTATACAGTTTCAGCACTGTTATCAAGCCAATGCAAAAGTAATATCCACGGTAGATGAACTTCTGGATGTGGTGATAAATGGACTTAAGAGATAATTGAATGAAAAAGGAGGAAAAGTTTTGAGAATAACAAATAAATACCTTACAAATAGCTTTCTTTCAGATATGCAGGTAAACATGAATAATTTAAATAAAATACAACAGCAGCTGTCTTCTACTAAAAATTTTTCCAAGCCCTCTGATGATCCTTTAAATGTACAGAAGTCAATGCAGCTTCAGACTTCCATAACTGCCAATAGTCAATATGGCACAAATATAAAAACGGCACTGACCTGGATGGAGAATACAGATACCAGCCTAGGTCAGATTGGAACTGTCCTTACTAAAATAAGAGATAATTTAGTAAAAGCAGGGGATGCAGCATATGGACAGGATGACAGGGATAAAATCAATGATGAAGTAAATCAGCAGATATCTCAATTGGCACAGCTTTTTAATACAAATGTGGGTGGGGAATATATATTTGGAGGTACTCAAGGGCTGTCGAAACCTGTAACTACGGAATCATATAATATAACACGAAAAGTAACAGATGATGATGGTAATACAATTACTGAGACCTATGAAGGCTGTATTTCTCTAAAGTATGCAGATAAGGATGGAAATGTATTGGAAGCACTTCCACAGGTGGTATCAGATGATTTTAATGTAGATAACTGGACAGGAAAGTCTATAACATTCAATGTAAATGGAACGGATTATTCTGTGACTTTAAATGCTTCAGATAAAACCATAGATGAGGTGGTAAAGGATTTAAATGATAAAATACAAGGTAGTTCAGATCTTAAGGATAAGATAAATGCAGTAAAAACCAATGATGGAAATATAAAATTTTTAGCTGTGGATGAAAGTGACACCATAAAAATTACTACAGATATATCAGATATGACATCTAGTTCTGGAAAACAACTTTCAAATATGGCCATGGACAATATAGCTTCTGATAAAAATATAGAGGTATCCCAGGGAGTGGTTCTCAGTTACAATGCCACAGCAGTAGAAGTGATGAAGTACGGAGAAGGACAGGAGGACGATATAAGGGCACTTATGGACAGAATAGTGCACCATCTAGCTGGACAGGTAGAATCTAATACGGATGAAAGTGGCAATGCTGTAGATGAAAGTACAGCAGGTGCCATACTGGGTTCTGATGGGAAGTATTATATATGGAAAGATGACGCCAGTGCAGCAAAAGAAAAGCTTACAAATGAGGATCTTACTAATATAGATGCGGCTTCCAAACAGGTACTTAAAGTTCGTTCTGAAATAGGGGCAAAAGAAAAAAGGATGGAAGATTTAAGTGATCAAAATGATTCTACGAAATTAAGTTTAACTGAAACTCTTTCTAAAATAGAGGATATAGATGTAACAGAGAAAACCGTAGAGTACTCTACTATGATTACAGTATATATAGCGTGCCTTCAAACCAGTGCAAAAATAATGCAGACTACCCTTATGGATTATCTTAATTAATAGCAGCTTTTGAAAAAGGAGAGGGACTATGAAGTTAAATACAAAATACCATGGTATATTAGAGTACAGTGAAAAAGATATTGTAGTTTTTAAAAAAGGTATTCCGGGTTTTGAACATTTAAAAAAATTCATACTGGTTCCTGCAGAGGAAAATAACTTATTCTATATACTTCATTCTGTTGAAGATAGTAATATTGGAATTGTAGTAGCGTCCCCTTTTGATATATTAAGAGACTATGAATTTGATTTAAATGAAGATAAGGCAGCTGAATTAAAAATAAAAAATGAGGAAGATATATTCGTAGTAAATACAGTTACTTTAAATTCTGTATTAGAGAATATAACTATTAATTTAAAAGCTCCCATAGTAATAAATATAAAAGAGCGTATTGGGGAACAATTAATACTGGATAAGGTGGAATATCCTATAAAATACCCACTTTTTAAGGGGGAGGTCAGTTGTTAGTTATAAGCAGAAAAAAAGGAGAATCTGTACTCATAGGGGAAGATATAGAAATAACAGTTACAAAAATAGAAGAAGGTACTGTTAAGCTTTCCATATCTGCACCTAGAAGTGTTACCATACTTAGAAAAGAACTTTACAGAGAAATAGAAGAGGAAAATAAAAATTCAGCAGCTTCAGATATAAGTATATTGAAAAAATTAAAAGGTAAAAAGTAAATTTAAAGAGGTGTTTGGCATGGAAGTTAGAGATATGGGTCAGGGAAGACAGGTATCTTTTGATACATCCACCAGTGGAAATATAGAAATTTCTACTGGTACGATTTCGGTAAGTAATAATGTAGTTAATATTAAATCACAAATTCAAAATGCTGAAGGAAAAAATATAGACTCAAAAGATACAAAAAAAGCTGTAGATAAGCTAAATAGATTATTAGAGGATACACCTACTCATTTGGAATATGAAGTTTATGGAAAATTAAACAGTGTTATGATAAAAGTAGTAGACGATAATACCAAAGAAGTAATAAAAGAAATACCACCAAAAAAGATAGTGGATATGGTAGATAAACTCTGTGAACTGGCAGGACTTTTTATGGACAACAAAGTGTAATAATTATTCGGAGTTAGGAGTTAATAATTAATAATGAAGAGTTAAGGATATTTTTCTTCGAAAAATTAACCATTAATTATAATCATTAACTATTAATTTTTAATTGAATTAAGCGGGGTGATTCTAATGGAATTTAGACTAAATAAAGTAGACCCGGAAGTTCGTCAAAGAGTTAAAGATACTACAAGTGCAGGGAAAGTCCATAATAAAAGAGGAATTTTTATAAACAAAGATTACAGAGACAGAGGAAAGGACAGACAGGGGGATTTTAGTTCTGAACTTAACAAGTATAAACAGGGGAAAAATAAAAAAACTATTTTAGTAAAAGCTGTTAAGACAGAAGAAGTACAGGTAGATGCTTTTAAGGAACAAAAAGATAACATTTCAAAAGATAGGGGAAGAGGGACTATTTTGGATGTGAAAAAATAGTTTTAAAAGTTAAGAGTTGAGAATTAAGAGTTAATGAAGGAATTCTTTAACAAAGTCAAAAAATTTCAACCTATACTATTCATTCTTAATTATAGACTATTAACTCAAAAAAGGAGGGCGTTTAGAATATGTATACAGCTAATGCTTACAGTACCTATAAAACCAACAGTATAAATTATGCATCCAAAGATCAGCTGCTTTTAATGCTGGTGGATGGAGCAGTTAAGTTTGTAAAAATAGGAAAACAGGCTTTAATAGATAGGGATGTAAAAAAAGCCCATGAGAACATAATTAAAACTCAAAATATATTCTACGAACTTATGGCTACACTGGATATTTCAAAAGCAGGAGATTGGGGACAATCTCTTATGAGCGTATATGATTTTATAGTAAGAAGACTTATAGATGCAAATATAAAAAAGGATATAGCAATATTAGATGAGGTAATTCCACTAATAGAAAATGTAAAGGACACATGGGAAGAGGCTTATAAAATTTCAAAAACAGGTACCATTAAGAAATAATTGACATTCGAATAAGTGAATAATTAAGAGTGAAGAGTATATAGTGATTGAAGATTTTCGGCGGCACCCGAGAATTCTCATTACTATTAACTTTCTTAAAAATTGTGAATTGAAAAAGGAGGTAATTTATATGGCAACTAGTACAACTAGCAGTGTACCAGTGGGATCAACTGGTGCAGGTGGGGGAAATACATTGAGAATTACAGGACTTAATACAGGACTTGATATAGATGCAATGGTAGAAAAAATGCTGACAGCAGATCAAACTAAAGTTGATCAGGCAAAGCAGGCTCAGCAGCTTATAAAATGGAGGCAGGAAGCTTATCAGAGTATTATAACAGATGTAAAGGAGTTACAAAGCACGTATTTTGACATAACAAATAGTACAAATTATCTACTGTCTTCAAATAGTTATAATAATATGACGGCAAATAGTTCTGATGCAGCTATAGTAAGTGGAAAAGCATCATCTACAGCAGTGGCTGGCACATATAAGATAAAGGTGATACAGCTTGCATCTTCAGCTACTGTAGAAAGTACGAGTAAAGTACAAACTACAGATGGAAAAGATGCATTAAGTTCTACTAAGTTAAATGATCTGGGCATTAATTCTGGAAGTATTTCAATTAGTTTAACTTATAATGATGGTAATTCTACAGAGGATAAGATCGCTTCAGTTAATTTTAGTGTAACGAGTTCATCTACTATTCAAGATCTGGCAGATGCAATAAAAAATCAAACAGGAGGGGTTGTTACAGCTAAGTTTAATGAGATTACAGGAAAATTTTCTATTCAGACTGCGGCTACCGGTGAAAAATCTACTATTAAAATTGATGGTACTTTATCAAGTGATTTGAGTAAGCTTGGAATAACATCTTCAGATATGAATGTTGTAAAAAATGGAAAAGATGCACAGGTACAAATAAAAGAACCGGGTTCAAGTAGTTACAGCGATACTTTAACTAAGAGTTCCAATAATTTTACTGTAAATGGAGTGACTTATAATCTCGTAGATGTAACTTCGGATGATAATGCTGTCAGCATATCAGTTACCCAGGATACTTCGAAGGTACACGACTTGATTTCAAGCTTTATAGATAAATACAATAATTTAGTAGGAGAAATACAAGATAAACTGAATGAAAAGAAAGATTATGATTATAAACCACTTACGGACTCACAAAAGGAGGAAATGAGTGATACAGATATAACCAATTGGGAAAATAAAGCTAAGCAAGGTATACTTAGAAATGATGATAATCTGCAGCAGCTTTTAAATGATCTTACAAGTGCCTTTAATACTCCGGTTGTAGACAGCAGTGGAAAAAGTATATCATCATTTTATTTTGGAAGTATAGGTTCCAATGCTCTTGGAATTGATACATCAGATGATTACAGTCAAGGGGCTAAACTTTCTATAACTGATGATCAGCAGTTTACAGATATTATTACCAATCATATAGATGATATAATGAAGCTTTTTACAACTATATCTGATAGTACGGATGCTGCAACAAAATTTAATGAATCCGGAATATTTGAGAGGATAAATCAGATTATAAATAACAATGTAGGTGTAATAGGTACTACACTAAATAGTGGTACGCTTACAAAATATGCAAATCTACAAGATGATTATAGTGTAACAGGAGGAAGTGGAACAGGAACTCTTCCAGATCAGATATACCAGAAGCAGCTTCTTATAAATACTTTAACGGAAAGAATGAATGCCGATCAGACCAAATATTATAATCAGTTTACACAGTTGGAAGTGGCTATGGAACAGTTAAATGCACAGCAATCAACTTTGTCACTATATCTTGGTTAATTGGTAATTTAGTTAAGTCAGTTAAGAGTGTAGAGTTAATAGTTAAAAGTAAATGAAGAAATATTTTGATTCTATCAAAATATTTCCACCATTACTATATACTATACACTCTTCACTATTAACTTAAATAATTAGTTTGAATAATTGGCTGAGAGAGGGGAATGACTGTTATGAAAAGGACAGTTGAAGAAGTATTAATGAATTATAGAAAGTGTACAGAAAGGATTATACAACTGCTTGAAAAAGATGATATTGAATCTCTTCAAAGTGAATTGGAGAAAAGACAGGATACTTTAAATGAACTTATTTCTTACGCTGATAAAAAAGATGAGACCAGGGAAATTTATAAAAAACTTAATATAAAGAAAATTGAAAATGAAGCTAGGGAGCTTATGAAGCAGAAAGCACTATTTATAAAAGAAAAACTAAAAAATATATCCAAAAATAAAACCGCCAGCGGTGCCTACGGCAATATAGGAAATTCCCCGAAAATATTCAGTAAAAAAATATAAAAAAGTATAAAGGCACACAATGCAAAGTCGATAATGAAAGTAGTTGAGAGATTATAGATGAAAGTTAAAAGTGTATAGTTAAGAGTGAAAAGTAAGTGAAAAGTAAATGAAGAAATTTTTTAACAGAGTTAAAAAATTTCCACCATAATTGTATACTATTGACTATAAATTCTCCACTAAAAAGTTCACTAAAGAATAAAATCCAACTGACTAAATGATAATTTTTTTACTAATAATTCTAAATACAATTATTATTTAGGAGGCTGATAAGTTGAAAGAAAGTCTGGTTTATAATAAAGCTTTTAAATTTTCCATAAATATAGTTAAACTATATAAGTACTTATGTGAAGAAAAAAGAGAATACATTCTTTCAAAACAACTCTTAAGATCAGGAACCAGTATAGGTGCAAATATTAAAGAAGGTCTATTTTCACAAAGTAAAAGGGATTTTTTGTGAAAAATGAATATTGCTTTAAAAGAGTGTTCTGAAGCTTCATATTGGTTGGAACTATTATCTGCAACCAGATATATTGATCCTTTAAAGTACAAACCATTATTAGATGATTGCATTGAGTTAAATAAGATGTTAATTGCGATTGTCAAAACTACGAAGGAAAAACTTAATATGAGTTAAAAGTGTATAGTGAAGAGTTAAGAGTAAATGAAGAAATTTTTTAATAAAATTAAAAAATTCCAACCATTACTATATACTATTAACTGTACATTCTTAACTAAATGAATTCGTTAGTAATCTTCAATTAAGTTATAATCTATAAATTAGCTATAACTTAAAAAGAAGTCACTATAAATAAAATTCGGACAAGGATGTCCAATACAAAAATCAAGGAGGAATAAGTATGATAATAAATCACAATCTTATGGCAAACAATGCACTGAGAAATATGAATATCAATTCAAATAATGCTTCAAAAGCAATGGAAAAACTTTCTTCTGGTCTTAGAATAAACAGAGCAGGAGACGATGCAGCAGGCCTTGCAATATCTGAAAAAATGAGAGGACAAATTAATGGTCTGAATCAGGCATCCAGCAATTCACAGGATGCAATATCTCTTATCCAAACTGCTGAAGGTGCATTAAATGAAACTCACAGCATACTTCAGAGAATGAGAACACTTGCTGTACAATCAGCTACTGATACCAATACAGATGATGACAGAGCCAAGATACAATCAGAAGTTGACGAGCTTGCAAAGGAAATCACAAGAATTTCAAATACTACAGAATTCAATACTCAGAATTTGCTTGCAGGAGGATTGAATGATACTTTCCATATAGGTGCAAATAAAGGACAAAATATTAATTTGTCAATAGGTGCTATGGATGCTAAAACTCTTGGTGTAGCAGGAGATCTTGAGTTATATAAATTAGATGCTACTAACGCAGCTGGAATTTCAGGGATATCAAACCCAAGCACAAATTTAGATGGTTATAAAATAACTACTGTAGCAGCAACTGCAGCAACTGCATCCACTGATATAACAGGTGGAGCAATTACTCAAAGTAATGCAAGTGGAGGAGCTTTATCAGTAACAGGTGGAAGTTATAATGGTACTACTAATTTAACTATTACTGTAAAAGGTACTTTTGATGCTTCAGGAGCTTTAACTGGAGCTCAGGTATCTAAAGATGGTGGAAGTTCATGGGAAACTGTTACTGTTACATCTAACGCATTTGACTATGCTGGGTTAACAGGAATAACTATAGCCACTGATACTGATAATGTAAATAATGATACTTACACTTTTAATGTTACTGCAGGTTATAAAGAAATTAAATTACAAGATAGTAGTAGTGCTGATGTGGGCTCATCAGTTAAAGTATATAGTAATATGACTAGTGCTGTTGTTGGAAATAGTGATACTTATGCAACTGTGAACTTTGATAATGCAACATTGGATGGAACTGGAGGAGTTTCAACTACTTTAACAAGAAGTGTTACAGAATCAACATCAGCTGAATTTTCTGTTGATGGTTCAATAACTAGTGAAGCAGTAGCTCAAAAAGGAATAAATGTTTCAACTCAAGCTAATGCAAATACTGCTATTGAAACAATAAATAATGCAATTACAACAGTTTCTGAAGCAAGGGCTAAGCTTGGTGCTTATCAAAACAGATTGGAACATACAATAAATAATCTTGGAACTTCATCAGAAAACTTGACTTCTGCAGAATCAAGAATCAGAGATGTGGATATGGCATCAGAGATGTCTGAGTACTCAAAGAACAATATTCTTTCTCAGGCTGCTCAGGCAATGCTGGCTCAGGCAAATACTCAACCACAACAGGTACTGCAGCTGCTAAGATAAGCAGATTAGGTTGAGTATTTATAGGGTCTCTTGAAGAGCAATCTTCAAGTATATTGGGTGAATTGCTGGAACTTCCTTAAGCTGTTTCTCTAAAGCAAAGCTCGAAAGGGCAGGTGCGAAAGGTTGAAAAGCAAACAGATTGGATAATCAGCAGCCAAGCTCCTGTGCCGAAAGGCTGGAGAAGGTTCAACGACTAAGACGAACGGGCTAAACATTTAAATTAGTGGATAGTTAAAGATGAAGAGTTAATAGTAAATGAGGAAATTCAACTCGCTGAATTTCAACTAAAACTGTGAACTGTGCATTGTGAACTGTCAATTGGAAAATACATGCCTATGAGGTCTGTAGGGATGAGGCTTCCCGAAGTGTCCAACCCCGTAAAGTAGTTAAAGGTGAATAGTTAAGAGTGAATGAGAAAATTAAGTGAACTGAATTTCAACTATAAATGTTAATTTTCAACTCATGACTTTTAGCTAAAAAACGGGTGAAGATATAGTCTGGCGGTGATTGAAAGGTCATTGGTGAAACGCAAGCAAATCAACAGCCTCAACAGGTTCTTCAATTATTGAGATAAGCAGAGAACCAAATTTAATGGTAATTAAATTTGTGTGAATCGCTTACTCCACCGACGTAAGGAGGCGGAGTTTCATTTAGAAGAATTTGAAATAAGGATAAAGAATTTCAATAATTAATTGAATAAATTGTAATAACTTTAAGAGAGGACTAATCTTTGTGATTGGTTCTCTCTTTTAAATTATGAATTCTATAGGAGTAAAATTAAGGTGTTTATGATATGGAATTATATTCAGAAATAAATCCATAAAATTAGGTTGAATTCTGAAGATTTTTCTTTTAACTGAATACTGTATAATTTGCGAGGTGGTATTGAAATGGAATTAACAAAAGAAAGAATAAAAAATGAAATGGCTGATTGCCCTAATTTTTATAATGTATTTTATAAATGTGATGATTATCTAAAGAAATTATTTTTCAAATTGACCATTGATATTTCTAAATATTCCTGTAATAAGGGAAGCTATGTAAAAAATATGAAGGATACAGGTTTCAGATTTGAGAAACCGTATACTACAGGTAGAAAAAATCAAAATTATTGTATGCTCACTTTAAAACCACAATTTAATAGTATAGATGTTTTCGTCAGAACAGATAGAATACCTATAGATTCACAGGTATTGGAGCTTAATAATATAGGAAATAGATTTAACGGAGGTTTTGAATGGTATAAGTTTTCAGTAAGAGATGAAGGCGATATTGCTGAAGCTGTTAGAATTGCTTCTATATTATATAAATATGACTGATAAAAAAGATCTGTATCAAGAATTAGAGTGGGTTAATTACAGGATAAAAATGTTAAATTTTATTTTGAAGCTTTAACCTCCTTGTTTTGTCCACTATACCCCAGCAGCTCCTGCCAAGGAAAGCTGCAATTTCCCTGTTGCCAATACCTGCTTTTTTTGACTTTATGATAAAGTTTTCTTCCTTTTTTGAATACTTGTTCTCTGTTATATTTTCAGACCACTCATTTATATTTTTATAACCTTGATTTACTAATCTCAATCTTTTATCCTGAAATCTTTTTTTAATCTTGATTTTATAGTGCATACAGGGGATTTCTTCTATAAATGGACTTATGGTATTTATGAATTTTATTATTTCATTTCTCTTGTTTATCTCCAGTAAAAAACGTTTTCCATCTTTTCGTTCTTTTAATTTTGTATGTATATTGAATATTTTACTTATATGATTTTGTAGTATTATATTCTCATCTTTTGAGAAATTAAGTGTATAGATATATATTCTGGGAAAAATGTATATGGAGCCATTTTTCCTTTTGCTTGAATCTATAACTAATGAGTCATCATCCATATAAAGACATGCCAATCCTATTGGATGATCCAGAAGCAATATATTTTCAGGTGTAATTGTCTTTTCTCTGTTTTTATAAAACAAATTGTAAAGATCAGTATAAATTTTACTACTTGGAGAGCGGAGTTGAGGATTTTTACAGTCTGTAAACATTTTAAAATCAAGATTTTTAAGTTTTTCGGCCTTCCATAATCTGTATGGTATTTGTTTTAAGCATCCATGTTCTCTATAATATGCATTTTTACTTCTGCCGTAAAGTGCAAGATTTCCATCACCTAGAAGACTTCCTATGATTATGTTTCTTTCTATTTTATTCATATTATATATTTTGGTATTTTCAACAAAAGGCATTTTTATCTCCTGTTTAAAGATTTATAGTGATATGATTATTATTTGCAAAATGTATTGAAAATAAACTTGCTGTATTTACCTCTTATAGAATTAGTAAAAGATTTTAATTATAATAATATTTACAACCATAAAAGGTTAAGCAATTTCAAAAATTATGCTAGAGTAATTTTAAAGACAATATTAAGTGCGTTGGAGGATTGCTGTAGGGATGAAGGGTGACTGTCACTTTTTATAAAAAAGAAAATAGGGGACGTACTCGGATTTATAAATTCAAATCCAGATACGTCCCTGTCCTAGTTTTTAAACTTTTCTAATTCTTCTATTGTAAGACCTGTTTTTTCAGCAACTATTTCTATATCCAATATATCCAGTAAGCTTTTGGCTATTTTTATTTTTTCTTCCTTTTTACCCTGTTCAATACCTTGTTCAATACCTTTTTGTGTATAGTGTATTTTCCTTATTTCATCCACAGACATGTTAAATACACCTCCCTGTAATTTCTTAAATTCTTCATATTTATTTTCAAGTGCTGGATCTTCAATTAAGAATAAATATTCTAGGAAGTCTACCAATGCTTTTACTTGTTCGTTGTTTCTTACTTTGTCGTAATTTTTTAGTTCTTTTGCCAGTTCTATTTTTGCATTGTATATTTCTTCATCGGCAGCACCTGTATTTAATAATTTTTTACCCATTTTAAATACTAATTTCAACGGATTTTCATTATTTATACTTTCAAGATCTATTTTTTCAATATCCAAAGTTTTGAAATTATATACAAGCATATCTTCTGGAAGTTCCGGTAATTTGTATACATATTTTCTATCTTTTCCTCTTTCTCCTTTATAGGTATAAATTGCAGCTGCTACTATTTCCGATTTATCATCATACTTATATCTGAATTTATCCCATATCCTGTAAAAATATCTGAACATTCTCTCTCCAAAAACTTCATATCCACTGCTATAGCTTTGTACTTCCACATGTATGAATAGTATTTTACTCCTTCTGTCTTTTAATTTAACTTTTATAATTTTGTCTGAAATTATTTTTTCACTGCTCTCCCTGTCAAATATCTCTTTTTGTATCTCATCTAATTCTTTGTCCAGGGATTCTGTTCCGTGTTCCCATGCTATTTTATAAAATAATTCAGGAAAGAGAAGTTCTATTATCTCAACTTCAAAGGCTTCCAGTATTGTTTTCCATGCTGTATCAAAGTCATGTATTCTTGTCAAAGGTTTTTCACGTCCTTATAATTTAGTTAATTCTTTACCTTGATTATATCAAATAATCAGTCTATTTGGCATTATAATTTGAGATCTTTTCTAAGAAAATTATATCTTTGATGGAAATTTAATAATTGAAAGAAGCCTTTGTTTTTATTCTGGGAGTGCACTACCTGCATCATAATAAGTAGTAGATATAATGAAGAAAATTTATAGGAAATTATAGTGCTATAGAGGGAATCGCAGTAGGTTTTACACAGGCAGAAATCAGCGACCAATTGACTGGGATAAAGTCTGCGGAGGAAAGAGGAACTATTTAACATTTCCATTTCTGCAGCAAGGCAATTTATGTGTGAATCTACAGCCATCATCATTTTCTTTTCATCCCTATTTTTTATGGATTTGATTATGTCTTTATGTTCAGCTTGAGCCTTTAATGCTCTATTAGGGTACATTGCTTTTTTTCTGTTTTTGTGATGAAATATAAATAGGTATTGTCTTATAATATCCGGCTAAGAATAGATGTTCTAATGTTGGGAGGCGATTATAAATGGAAGGTAGAACATTGGAAAACCTTGAACCTGTTGAAGTATTTAAGTATTTTGAGGAAATCAGCAATATTCCGAGAGGCTTGGGGAATGAAAAGGAAATCAGTAATTATTTGGTTCCTTTTGTAAAAAAATATAATTTGAATGTTATACCAGATAAAGCATTAAATATGATTATAAAAAAACAGCTTCCAGAGGATATGGAAACAGTCTTGGCATAGTAATTCAGGGGCACATGGATATGGTTTGTGAGAAAAGATCTGGAATAGAACATGAAAAACACTTATAAATATAGATTCAGAGGAAGAGAGGGGATGCTGCCTGTAAGTTGTGCTGGCGGATGTTCAGCGAAAACGAATATTTCAGTAATGTGGAATAATATAGATAATATGGATAATATTTTCGATGCTTATGCAATATAAGTTCTATAAACGGAGATTCAAAACAAAATGACATTGCCCGTGAAGCACAGGCTGTTGGTAATTGCAACTCATGCAGGACTTGAATGTGTGCTTTTTGAAGAAAAGTTTAATGGACAACTAGACATGATATCTTTTGGCCCAGCTACGTTTGGAGTTCATACTGCAGATGAACATCCGAGCATACCTTCCACACAGAGAATATGGGGATATCTGGTTGAAGTACTAAAGACTCTTAAGTAAGCAATAAAAGGAGGTGGATTAAAATAACCTTTCTTATTATGATCGTGTATAACAAAACCATCTGATGATGAATATTTATTTTGCTATAAAAATATTCAATATAAGTATTACAAAAATTAAAAAGTGAATTTATAGTAATTGATGTATTGTAATTATTGCTATAAAAGGAGGTACATATTGTGAATAAAAAATTATCTAAAGGTGCCTATGGCGGCATATCTGGTAAAGATTATGTTCCCTATATTTCCAGCGGTTCTAAATCTGGTGGAAATGCTGCTGTGTTAATAATAGGTATTCTTCTAGCTGTGCTATTTGCAGCATCTACTGCTTATTCAGGTATGAAAGCAGGGCTTACAGTTGCCGCTGGTATACCTGGCTCTATATTAGGCTCCGTATTTATAACTATATTTGCCAAACAAAAAGGTATCCTTGGCAAAAACTTACTTCAAGGTATGTCAAGTGGTGGAGAATCCATTGCTAGTGGTATAATATTTGTTTTACCAGCAATCCTTTTAATAGGTTCAAAAGTTTCTTTCTTAGAAGGTTTTGTTGTTGGTGTAGGTGGAGCTTTATTCGGTATAGGAATAGCTTCCCTTGTTTACAATTATTTAATAGTTGAAGAACATGGTAAATTGATGTATCCTGAGTCAATGGCTATATCTGAAACACTTGTTGCTTCAGAAGGTGCTAAAGAATCAATCAAGTACATGGGAACCGGATTTGGAATAGGCGGTGTTATAACTGTTTTAACTAGTTCATTTCTAAATGTGACTAACAATGTTATAAGTTATGTAAACGAATCCTTCTACAAATGGAAATTTGAAGTTGAAGTTAACCCACTATTATTAGGCATAGGATTTATAGTTGGTATGGAAGTAGCGTTGACTATGTTTGCTGGCTCTATATTATCTAATTTCGCTATTATGCCTTTAATAGGCTACTTTACCTCTCTAGGACAAGGCGGTCCATCTGTATGGAATAATCCGCATGTTGCTATAAACGCCATGCAGGTTAAAGATATAGCAGGTAGTTATGTAAAATATATCGGGGCAGGTATAATGCTTTCTGGCGGCTTGATAAGTGCCGTAAGACTTATACCAACTATAGGATCTTCTATAAGGGAAACTCTTAATGCCAAGTCTTCAAAGGGTACTGGTAGTTCATCTGCTGAAAACCTAATATTACTTAGTGGTATATTAATAGGTTTTATAGGCGGTTTTCTGGTATCTGGTGGTAACATATTAATGGCAGTAATTGCTTCTATTTTATCACTATTGTTATCCTTGCTATTTGTTATAGTCTCCGGTCGTTTAACTGGTACTATAGGAACTTCAAACCTTCCTGTATCTGGTATGACTATAGCTTCTATAGTTATTGTGACATTATTATTTGTAGGAATGGGATGGAAAAACATTGGAGATAACAGATCTCTACTATTATTTGGTACATTTATAGTTACTGCCATAGCTGCAGCTGGTGGTTACAGTCAATCACAAAAAGTTACTTTTATAGTTGGCGGTGACAAGAATGAAATGCAAAAATATTTTGCCGTAGCTAGTGTAGTTGGTGTTGCAGTAGTTACTGGTGTCATATTATTACTTTCAAGTCAACTTGCAATGACTGGTGATAACGTACCCTTTGCATTACCTCAGGCTAATTTGATGTCAACGTTGACCGCAGGTATAATGTCAAATAAATTACCATGGGTCATGATAATTGTTGGAGCTGTTATTGGAGTTGTTTTATTCTTGGTAAAACTTCCTGTAATGACAGTTGCTATAGGATTCTATCTACCGATATCTACGACTTCTATAATATTGATAGGTGCATTCGTTCGTTTATTTGTAGAAAAAATTTCTAAAACTGAGAAAGAAAAAGAAGCTAAAGTTTCTAATGGTGTAAGTTTATCATCTGGACTTGTTGCCGGTGGATCTATAATAGGACTTATTGGTATAATACTTCAAGTATCAGGCATTGTAAAAGGAAATGGTCCAAGCGGATTTGCAGCTACTAATGGAATGGCATTTGTAATGTTGATAGTTCTTGTAATAGCGTCCATGATACCTATACTGAAAAGTAAAGTGAAAAATGATGAGTAACAACGAAGAACTTTTAAATATAATATTTAAAATCTCGGATAACTTGGAATATGAAGTTGATAAAGACCATATTGTGACTATACTTGAAAAACAAGATGACAATATCCAAAGGTTTTTGAGAAAGCTTAAATTCAGAATTCCAGGGTATAAAAAAATTACTATGGATGAGTACGGAAGTTATGTGTTTCTACAAATAGATGGCAATAAAACTGTAAGAGATATTGGAAAAAATCTAGAAGTAGAGTATGGTGATAAAGTTCATCCACTCTACGAAAGGTTGTTGCTATTTTTAAATCATATTGATGTTAATTGTCACTATATAGAAAAAACAAATTTGTAATAAAAAAGATGGCAGTATATTGTAGCTGCCATCTTTTTTATTACTTTCACTTTTAAATTTTACAAAATCCATATTAGTATTAAAATATGATATAATATTGGAAAAAGGATGATGGATAAGTATGTCAGCAAATATTAAAGTATATGATGATATTATTCCAATAGTAAACATGCTAAATGGAAGGAAAACTATAGATGAAAAAGTAAATGTTTCAATTGTATATGGTGGTCATATATAAATTATATTATAGATAAAGCTAAATATTTTATTGAAAGGATAAATAAAAAAGGGAGAATTTTTTGGAGGATAAAATTTATGGTTAAACGAGAAATAGTAATTTCAATTTCTTATTTTGAGTGAAATTGATGAACATTTATATGATGTGAATTTTATATCTAATATAGAACTTTGTTTAGAATAGGAGTGAGTTCGTTGAATATAGATAAAAGTGATATAAATAAAATAATTGAATTTCTTATAAGAAATGTAACTCCATATTTAATATATTTGTTTGGTTCAGCTGTGAATGGAATTTTTAGAGAAGATAGTGATATGGATATAGCTTTTTTAAGTGATAATGAATTTACATCCTATGAAGTGTTTATATTGGCACAGAAGCTTTCAGATAAGTTGAAAAGAGATGTTGATCTGATTGACTTGAATAAGGCATCTACGGTGTTTAGGGTTCAGATAATAGCTAAGGGTAATATTATATATTGTATTGATGATAATAGAAGAGCTTATTTTGAAATGTATGCATTTAAGGAGTACGCTACTTTAAATGAAGAAAGAGAAGTAATATTACAAAATATAAAAAAGAGGGGTAGGGTATATGAATGATGTAATATTGAATAAAATATCTGTTATTGAAAGATGCATAAACAGAATAAACGAAGAATATGATAATAATTTTGAAAATTTACGAAATTATACCAAGCAGGATTCCATAATTTTAAATATTCAAAGAGCTTGTGAGGCCTCTATAGATTTAGCCATGAATGTAGTATCTGAAAAAAAACTTGGTATACCTCAGAATAGTAGGGATGCATTTGAATTTTTATTTCATAACAATATTATAGATGAAAAACTTGCTGGCAATTTAAAATCCATGGTTGGATTTAGAAATATAGCTGTTCATGATTATCAAACAGTAAATTTAGATATAGTGAAAGAAATAATTGAAAACCATATATATGATTTAAAAAAATTTGCAAATCAAATGCTTCAAATTAAATAATTATCATTACATAATAGCTAATGAAAGTATTTTATATTTTAAAATAAAGCTTAAATTATACGAAAACTAACATAGAGCACAACCTGCGTAATGTGATAAAATGTAAGAAAGAAATGGGAGATAACCATGGAAAAGGAGTGGATTTGTAATGTGCAGGTTAAATCCTAAAGTGGATTTTGCATTTAAGAAATTATTTGGAAGCCCTGAAAATAAGGACATATTAATTTCATTTATAAATTCAGTACTTTCAGAAGAGGAGCAGGTTGAAGATATAGAATTAAAAAATCCCTATAACATAGCAAGTTATAGAAAAGGTAAAATGACCATACTGGATATAAAAGCTGTAGATGAAAAAGGAACCTGGTATGATATAGAAATGCAGCTGGCAGAAGACAGTGCGGTTAAAAAGGCTATAGAAAAGCTTGATATTATGTATCTTGATAAAGAAGAAAGGGAAATAATTGAAGACGTACTCGGATTTATAAATTCAAATCCAGGTACGTCCCTGTCCTAGTTTTTAAACTTTTCTAATTCTTCTATTGTAAGACCTGTCTTTTCAGCGACTATTTCTATATCCAATATATCTAGTAGATTTTTAGCTATTTTTATTTTTTCTTCCTTTTTACCCTGTTCAATACCCTGTTCAATACCTTGTTCAATACCTTTTTGTGTATAGTGTATTTTCCTTATTTCATCCACAGACATGTTAAATACACCTCCCTGTAATTTCTTAAATTCTTCATATTTATTTTCAAGTGCTGGATCTTCAATTAAGAATAAATATTCTAGGAAGTCTACCAATGCTTTTACTTGTTCGTTGTTTCTTACTTTGTCGTAATTTTTTAGTTCTTTTGCCAGTTCTATTTTTGCATTGTATATTTCTTCATCGGCAGCACCTGTATTTAATAATTTTTTACCCATTTTAAATACTAATTTCAACGGATTTTCATTATTTATACTTTCAAGATCTATTTTTTCAATATCCAAAGTTTTGAAATTATATACAAGCATATCTTCTGGAAGTTCCGGTAATTTGTATACATATTTTCTATCTTTTCCTCTTTCTCCTTTATAGGTATAAATTGCAGCTGCTACTATTTCCGATTTATCATCATACTTATATCTGAATTTATCCCATATCCTGTAAAAATATCTGAACATTCTCTCTCCAAAAACTTCATATCCACTGCTATAGCTTTGTACTTCCACATGTATGAATAGTATTTTACTCCTTCTGTCTTTTAATTTAACTTTTATAATTTTGTCTGAAATTATTTTTTCACTGCTCTCCCTGTCAAATATCTCTTTTTGTATCTCATCTAATTCTTTGTCCAGGGATTCTGTTCCGTGTTCCCATGCTATTTTATAAAATAATTCAGGAAAGAGAAGTTCTATTATCTCAACTTCAAAGGCTTCCAGTATTGTTTTCCATGCTGTATCAAAGTCATGTATTCTTGTCAAAGGTTTTTCACGTCCTTATAATTTAGTTAATTCTTTACCTTGATTATATCAAATAATCAGTATATTTGGCATTATAATTTGAGATCTTTTCTAAGGAAATTATATCTTTATTTTCATTCTGGGATTGTACTACCTGTATTATAATAAAATGAATTTACATTTTATGAAGTGTTTATATTGTCACAAAAGCTTTCAGATAATATTTAAAGTAGTTCTTAAACTATACGAAAACTAATATAGAATATAAACATTAAAGGAGGGATATTATGGATATAGCGGCACTTTCTGTAGCAATGAGTGAGTATAGTGTTAAACAATCAGCAGGTATAGCCATTACTAAAATGGCTATGAATGCATCAGAGCAGAATGCTGTAAATATGACAGATATGATAAATAGTATGGCAGTTGATCCTAATTTAGGAAGTAAACTGGATGTAAAAGTATAATATTTATGGATGAAAATGAAAAATCGAAGAGTTAAACCACAGTATAAATAATTTGGCTCAGCAGGTAAGAGCACTGGATGAAGAAAGCAGAATAACAAAGCATGGAAAAATACTTTAACTTAAGCATATGTCCTATTAAGGTATAGTCCAATGTTTAATAGGGTATGTGCTTAAGTATATTAGGTTCTTCATAATGAGGATAATAAGAAAAGTTCAGAGGAGATTTTAAAAAAGGTCGTAGATGAGAATTTCACTGTGTATGAGGAATCATCAATAGATATACTTGCATGATGGGATGTGAAAGTTTTATATTTATGCTAGTTGAAGCATGGGGAAAAGTACTTTTTCAACACTTTCCCTTATAGTAAAACCTAAATTTAAAAATTACTTAGCAAGCTTCTTCATTGAATATCTCACGCTTGCTTATATCCTTGTAAGCTCCGGTATTTACTACGCTTTCAGGATTTTGTGATAGTGCGTCTTTTTTGACCATGTCTTCATCTAATCTATTTTTTGCCTCTGTTAACTGATCTTTAATAGTGGACATTTTTCCAAGATAAATTAGCATTAATTTCATTATTGCTTGTTCCTTGGATTCTTCCAGTCTTTTTTCATATTTTTCATATTGCTTTTTTAACAGTTCATAGTAGGCTTTATCTTTATTGATTTGATTTTGATATTCATCTGATTGAGAGCTAAATGCAAAACTTTTATGATAGGCTGATATGTTTTTTAACATGGTATTGAAAACTTTTTTTCCTGTGAAATCAGAAATTTTACCTGATTTCAGAAAGTCCTGAGTCATAGTATATGCCTTGTTTATGGCATTTGCAGCATCTTCTGTGGACCAGTTGCCGGAAACTGGATTGTATGTACCATCTGATGAGTATTCTCTAACATGATCTTTGAATTTAGGTATTTCCTTTAAAAAATTATGAATTTCTTTAATGTCATTATAGCTGATATTTTCAATATTTGTAACTGATTCATTACTGGAGAGTTTTATTTCAATATTATACTCTAAATTATTTAACATATCTGAATCCTTATCTTTAAAGGCTTCTTTTACTACGGAAATGGCTTTGTCAGCTAGAGAAAGTATATTGTCTTTAAAGGCTTTCCTATTAAATTTAGTATCATTTGAATTATTGTCATAACTCCACTTTGTGGAAGCATAGTCAAAAAAATATTGAAAATCATTAGTTATGCTTTGGGCTGCAGTATTAACAGCATCATTATAGGTTTTATCTAAAATAGCTATTTTTTTCTCCGCTTCTTCTGGAGAGAATTGTTCTACGATTTCTTTTCTTATTTTTGCATAATTTAAAGCATAGTTTTCAATAAAGTCAGCATCTATGGAGTTCTCAGATAGAAAAGTATCTCCGTTATTTTGTATATTTTTTAGAGTGGGCATAGTAGGTGAGGCTTCTTTATTATCTTCTAATCCTGTTATTTTTTGCATGTATTCATATTGCAATTTTCCATCATCAGATATATATCCTATTTCGTGTAATAAGTTATTAGTTGATTCTGCAGATGAGTTTGTAATTAAATTTAAAGATGATGTTTTATTTATAGCATGACTATTAATTATGTTAGAAAAGTTGATAATTCCATTTTTAAACGTGATCAAAGTTATAATCCCCCTTCTAAAGTAATCATTAGTAATATCGTTATTACGACAAATAACTTTAATACTGTGACTGGGAATCATATGTCTTCATCATCTTGTGGGAACATTTTTTTATTTATGGATCTAATTAATTTAAATGGTGAAATATATGAAGATTAGTTAGCTATATATAAATAATTCATATTATGTACGGAAAATTCTTATTAATTATGATATAATATTTGATGAGATTTAGATCAGGATAAATTGTTAAAATAGGGAGATTTGATATGAAAGCCTTATATTTTTCTAAAATCCAGGAAGCTTTTAGATTTATTGGAGAAACTGATGAAAGTAAAGGAATAATTTTATTTTCTTCTGTAGACAATATAAAGGAATTATCTAAAAATGTTCATAAAGACATAATACTTTGTTCAACTGCCGGAGAATATACATATGAAGGATATAAAGATGGGGTGATTACTGGTTTTCAATATGATAAAAAAGAAGTGGACATAGTGGAGATATTATATCCACCTATATTAAGTGTAAATGAACTTAAAAGGGCCTATGGAAATGTAAAAAGCAATAAAAATGCATTTATGTTGTTATTATGTGATGGACTAAAGGGAATCGAGGAAAGTATTTTAAGCACTTTTTATTTTATGGATTCCAATTTTAAAATTATAGGTGGTAGTGCAGGAGATAACGGGAAATTCGAGGAAACTTATATTTATATGGGGAATAAGAGAGTTATGAATATTGCCTTATTTTTCAACTTGAAGAGAAGGACAGATATTGTTAAGGAAAATATATATGTAAAAACGGATAAGATACTGAGAGTTACTGAAGCTGATGTGGTAAAAAGAAGGGTAATGACTTTTAATAATAATCCTGCAAGTACTGAATATGCCCGTGCAGTGGGAGTAAGTGAAAGTAGACTACCGGAATATTTTATGAGCAATCCTCTGGGAAAATTATATGAGGATGATATACTTATTGCTTCTCCTATGAAAGTAAATGAAGATAAGTCCATTACATTTTATAGTGAACTCATGATTAATACATTTGTATATCTTTTGAAACCTGTAGAGCCTATAGGTGTACTTAGGGAAACATTAAAAAATGTATCCTTCAAGCCGTCTTTTGTATTTTCGATAAATTGTATATTTAGAAAATTATTATTTGTAAAGGATAGTATATGGGAGGATTTTGATAGGGAAATGACTTTATTCTGTAGAAATACTGCCGGATTTATAAGTTATGGGGAACAATATTATAAGAAACATTTAAATCAAACTATGGTAATGTTGCTGGTGGAATAGAGGGTGATTAAGCATATGGCAGAAAGTTTTAATAAAAAGATACATCCCAAAAATATTGATGAAAATAATACAAAGTATATATTTCCATATATAACCCAGGTATTTGAATTAAATAAAGAAATAGAGAAGGAAACTAATCGTATAATAGAAGAAGAGGAAATATCTACATCTAATGTAGACATGCTGTTAAATGAATCTGGATATACAGAACAGCAGATAAAAAAAGTTGAAGAACATCTTCAGGATTTAGCCGAAAGCAGTAAAAATACCAATGATTTAATAGAAAAACTTTTTAAGAGTTTCATTAAAGAATCAGAAAAAGTCAACAATATAAAAGCACAAAATGCCCTTATGGATGGGGAAATGAATATTATAGAGAAAATGTTTAATGAGTTTATACTTTTGTGTGATAAATTAAAGATACAGTATGAAAGCATTGAACAATTTACAAATGTTATTTCCAATGTAGCAAAACAGACAAAATTGCTTTCATTAAATGCATCTATAGAATCTTCAAGAGCAGGGGAATATGGAAGAGGTTTTTCCATTGTTGCAGATGAAATAAAGAAACTATCTATTAACTCTCAAAATAATGTAAAAGATATAATAAATTCTTTAAAGGGTATGACAGAGATTATAGAACAGCTCAGTAGCAAGTCCAAAGAAGGAATGGACAAAGTCTCCAGTGCAGTTCAGGGCATTAAAAAGTCAGATGTATTGATGGACGATATTGTGGTATCACAGGGAGAATTTTTAAAGCATTTTAATAATGTGAAACATTCCCAGAAAAATAATTTAAGTGATGTAGAAGAGATAAATCATGAACTTACCAATATTATTAAGAAATCCAATAATGATAAAAATGAATTTGAAGGGCTAATTATGGGCTCTCAAAAGAAGGCAGATTATATTTTAAATATTTTGCACCATCTTAACCAGATTGAAATTTTGTGGAAAAAATATGTTTCAAAAAGTTAACAAAATAAAAGTTGGACAGAAATGTAGTAAGAAATATATTTTTGTCCAACTTTATTTTGACAATATATATGTATGCTTTTTAGATTATCTTAGATTTACACAACATCTTCAATGGATTTCAATTGTTCAGATGTAAATATGTTGTGTTTGTCTAGTACTGCTATCAATAGGAAAGTGCAAAGACATACTAGCCATTCCATAAATATTACATGAGGGAATATCCTAAATGAAGGTACTATTTGCCATACAAGTAAAACTATTATGCTTACTAAAGTGGTATAAAAGGCAGAACTTTTTCTGCATAGTTTAGGGTAGAATATGGTAAATAAAAATACTATTGTAAAGGCAGTGCAGAGACTTAAACCTATGGATATAGTTTTTAATATACCTGACATAGACGAAGCCAATACAAAAGTAAATACTCCAAGCAGAATAACCGATGTTTTATTTATTATAAGATATTTTTTGTCATCTACTTTTGGATTTATAGACTTTTTATATATATCTTGTGAAAATAGTGTAGACGCTCCCAGCAATAAATTACAAGCAGTAGATACATCTGCGGCCCAAAGTGCTGCAAGAGTTATGCCTGCTGCCAAAGGATTTAGGGACAGTATCATCTTAGGTAATGCCAAAGTAGCACTTACCTCTGGAAAAGCAACCTTAGCTGACATACCTATAAGGGCGCATAAAAATCCTATGGGAATCATGCATAATCCACCTATTATGAATCCTTTTTTTGCTGTTTTGGAATCCTTAGCTGCAAAAGCTATCTGTACAGGTCCCTGCATAGACATGACCTGGGTTAGCATAATTAAAAACCAGCTTAAAATTATCCATATACCGGTACCCTGGGTGAAGCTGAAATAAGGTACATTTTGTGGCAAATTCAATCTTATATTTTCAAATCCGCCGGTGGATATTACAGCTAATATGGTACAGAGTATAACTCCTGCATATTTTAAAGGTACATTAAATAAATTGCATAATCCTGCAGACCACATTCCACCCATAAAAGTTATACCTATAAATACACAGGCACTGACTATCATACCGGATTTTAATGTGAATACTCCAGGTAAAAGTGAAGACAAAATAGAACCACCGGCAATATACTGAAGTGACACAACTACTATAAGAATAACCATCTGGCATATAACGCAGATAAATCTTCCTTTCTCATCGTAGAACTTTCCAAAAAGCTCCGGTACTGTGGATACATTGAAATTTCTGTATTTCTCAGCAGTAACAAGTCCCATAACTATAGCCGCAAATCCCCAGGCCACAGTATACCATCCTGCTGCAAGACCTACACCGTAGGCTTGTTCTGCAACACCTATGGTAGAAGCCCCCCCAATGGCAAGACCTATAAGTGAACAGGCTACAATAGGAGTTGAAAGCTCTCTACCTGCTAGGGTATAACTTTCTCCTCCTTTGGATACTCTTCTTTTAGCAAAGAAACTTATTACAAAGAGCATTGCTATATAAAGTATAATAATTATTAATGATGCACTCATTTTTTACCCCCTGTTTATTTTGATCTACAGTTTGAGTCAATAATTTCTAAATTACATATAGAAAAAATCCGTATTGAAATTTAAGTACTTACCTAGCTGTAATTATATTTTATCTTCCCCCCTTTAAAGCATTAAAGTAAATGCTGGAATTTATAGGATTTCTGTTTCAAAACTTAATTTGTGCATGCATTAAGTTTAAATTCAGGAATCCTGTATTTTGTAGAATTACCTTCTACATAAATGTATAGATATAATAATTTTCATAAGTTGTACGAATATAAATATAAATATAAATATAGATTATATATTATACTATAATACAACTTACATTATAGTTGAAAATTCTTATAAATACAAGTGTAAGATAGTCACTAAAAACTTTACATTAAAAACTTTATGTAAAGCTAAGAATTTTACTTGTATATAATATATAATATATATTGTAATAAAAATTTAAATTTTTTATTTATAAAGGGAGGTACTACAATGATAAAAATATTGGATGATGGAGAATTAGATCTGGAATTATTGGAAGTGGAGGATGTTATAGATATAGATATATTGCAAAAGTTTCAAGATAATTTTGCTGAAGGTATGAATATTGCCAGTGTAACAGTGGACAAGCTTGGAAAGCCTGTAACAAAACCTAGCTCCTATACCGATTTTTGTTTGAATCTTACCCAGTCTACTTCTGCCGGAGAGGCACGCTGTGCAAAGTCCCATAAAAGAGGAGGAGAGGAGGCAACAAGACTTGAAAGGCCTTATGTCTATACCTGTCATGCAGGTCTGATTGATTTTGCTGCACCTATAATGATAAAAGACAATACAATAGGTACCATATTAGGTGGACAAGTTATGTATTCACATCCAGAAGAATCACGTTTTAGGGATACTGCCGCTGAAATAGGTGTGGATGCGGATAAGTATGTGGAGGCTTCAAATCATGTATATAAAGTAGATGAGAAAAATGTAAAGGCAGCGTCTGAAGTACTATATGTAGTTGCTAATGCACTTTGTAAAATAGGTTATGAATCCATTTTAGTAGGAACGGTTGCAGCAAATCTTTCTGAGAACTTTGAACAGATTTCAGCTACCATGGAAGAATTGGCAGCATCCTCTGTAGATGTAAGTAATAATCAGAAAGCTTTAAACGAAGAAATTACCAGAGTTAAAAGTATTTCTTTAGAAATAAACAGTGTATTAAATTCCATAAAAAATATAGCAGAACAGACGAAAATGCTTGGCTTGAATGCAGCTATAGAAGCAGCCAGGGCCGGGGAGCTTGGAAGAGGTTTTGGAGTTGTAGCAAGTGAAATAAGAAAATTATCTGAGGATTCAAAGCAGACAGCTTCCACCATAGTAGATCTGACTAAAAAAATACAAGAATCAGTGGATAATACTATTGAGACCTCTAATGCCACTCTTGAAACCACGGAACAGCAAACAGCAGCAATACAGGAAATTTCATCCAATGTTCAGCAAGTTTCGGAAATGTCAGATACTTTAAATGAAATGGCAAATTCAAAAATATAAAGTGGCGACATATGCTTACCTATTTTTCGATATATAGGATAAATATCTATAATTTACATCATCTTATAAAAGAATCTAAATAGGGGGAGTCACAAAAATATCCGGATTTGGAGGATATACTGGAGAGGAACGTACAATTTTAATGGTTGTTATGAATCAGCTAAGCTTAATCCACATACTATAAGGATGAAGTTAAAGATAAAAATGAAAAAATATGAAGATATTTTTATAAAATGGGTTTGGATACCCATTTTTTTATATATTTTATAGAATGTTTTTTTATTATTAAGACATACTATTTTTAGAATCACATAATTTGGAGGTGGATTATGGAAAAGAGACATAAAGGATTATCTGTTTTAGAACTTACAATGATGGCTCTTGGAACCGTAATTGGAGGTTCTTTTTTCCTGGGATCCTCTGTGGCTATCCATACCTTGGGCCCTTTTATAATTATTTCCTATGTATTAGGAGGAATTTTAGTATATTTTATTCTTTCTGCCCTTTCAGAAATGACAGTTGCGGATCCATCACCAGGATCTTTTTTTACATATGCTAGAAAAGCTTTTGGTTCTGGAGCTGGATTTATTGTAGGATGGGTCTACTGGACTGGCATGGTTCTTGCTATGTCCAGTGAAGCTGCAGCCGTATCTATTTTACTGCGCAGATGGTTTCCAGGCATATCCATATCTTTTTTTGGAAGTATGACCATTCTTGTAATTACATTGCTTAATTTATTAGGTGCTGATAAGTTGAGTAAACTGGAAAGTGGTCTCGCTGCTGTTAAGCTGCTGGCAATAGTATCTTTTATAATTATCGCCCTGCTTTTAATTACAGGTCTTTTAGGGTTAAATCCCGGTGTAGCGGGGGTTAAAGTGAGAGGAATGTCATTTTTGCTTCCAGGAGGAATAAAAAGTATTGCAGGAAGTATGCTTACAGTTATGTTTGCCTATGCAGGTTTTGAAATAATAGGCCTGGCAGCTTCTGAGACTGATAATCCACAGAAGATGATTCCAAAAGCTATAAAATATACTGTATTAAGTCTTGTGGTTCTTTATATAGCTTCCATTTCTGCAGTTCTTCTGTTAATCCCTACAGAGGCTCTTGGTGAAAATGTAAGTCCTATGGTAGCAGCACTTAATAGATGGGGAATGAACTGGGCTGGAAATGTGATAAATATAGTAATGGTTATAGCAATACTTTCTACAATGCTGGCAGCTATGTTTGGGATAGGAAGAATGATCCGTTCTCTTGCAGATGAAGTTTACGCTCCCGGGTGGTTAAAGGATAACACAAATATTCCCTACAGAGGTATGATGTTTTCTGGTGCAGCTATGTTCTTGGGGCTAATGATGGGACTTTTATTTCCCAGAGTGTATTTGTTTTTAGTAAGCTGTGGAGGATTTTCATTACTTTTTACATATATAATGATTGTAGCTTCACAAATTCGATTGCGTAAAAAGCATATGTACATTATAGAAGAGAAGCAACATAGCTACATTTCATGGATTACTGCCATAAGTCTTATTGCTATTATTTTAAGCATGCCTTTTATCCCAGGCCAGGCATCAGGTCTCATAGCAGGTATAGTAATTATTGTCTTTTATTCAGTAGTATACATAGGTGTGAAGTATTATGTAAGAATTAAAAAATATGTCAGATTAGATAGTAGATTTGATGCAAAAGAACGTAAAGCTAATTTTTTTATGGAGTTTTCTAAAGAATTAGTTGAGAGGAAAAAAGTTTTCCCGAAAAGGAAGGGGAAAAAATATGATAAGTGAAGTATTTCATCTTGCTCAAAGCTCTAGTGATAATGCAGAAACTATAAAGTCCAGAAATTCAAAATTTAATTTCAAGGCTAGTAGCATCACGGCTATTAGCCTTGCCAGTTCAATTAGATATTATTTTTTTATTTATAATTGTTTCTAAATGTTTTACAGGAAGTAATATTATTATTGAAATACATATTACACCTTCAATAGCCATAAATATACCATTTAAGGTAAGAGAATAAATTGCGGGGGACATTCCTTTTGGGGCAAAGCTTCCAAAGAAGATTACTCCAGATATAAAATGACATATAAATCTTCCTAAAAGTGCCAGCAATGTACCTATAATTTTTCTGTTTCTAAAATATCCAGCTATACCTAAAGCCATAAATGGTAGAGGATAATCAAATATAACTTGTACAGGATGAAGTATGTATGGATCTAATATTAAGGTTATAATTCCATATAAAAATCCAGTAATGAAACCAACTTCCGGGCCATAAAGTAAAGCCATGAGAAGTATAGGTACCATACTTCCTAAGGTTATACTTCCACCTTGAGGCAGATGATATATTCTAAATATTTTAAGTATGGTGGCCAGTGCCAGTGCTATACCTATATGAGTTATAAGCTGTGTAGTGAATTTAACATTTTTAACTTTCGCCCAGAATAGGATAAAAATAATAACAGCAATTAATGCAAAAATAGAAGTTGGGTGAGATGAGATCTCTGTAATATTTTTTATTAAAGACATAAAAAACCTCCTTACTCAGCTAAGGTGCTAAAAAAGTCGCATTCCATAGGAATACGACTTGTTTTTTTAAAAATCCGCTTCCCTACGCTGGTGTTATCCAGATCAGGTAGAAGGGTTAACAACTGGTGTTTCTCAGCCTACAAGGCACCCCTAGCATTAAGTATTTAATTATTATATAATCATTATAGTATATAATGTATAATATTTCAATTATGTAGGTTGATGTAGAGATTATAATTTAAAATGAATTTTGGAGGTGGCTATCATGGATACAAATATTTCCTGGGTAAATGATAAAAAAATAGAGAGGACTATTAAAGCCTTAAAAAGGAATAACATGAATGGATTTTATGTGAAGGATAGGCAAGAATTTTTCAGTAAAATAGAACAGCTAGTCAAAAAAGATTCTGTGGTAAGTTGCGGAGGGTCTGTTACATTGCAGCAGTCAGGTGTTTTGGAATATTTGAGAAGTGGAAGATATAAGTTTTTAGATAGGGCGGCAGAAGGAGTGACTCCGGAGCAAAAAAAGCGGATACACAGAGAAACTTTTTTTGCAGACGCATTTTTTACCAGCGTTAATGCCTTAACTGAAGAAGGAGAACTGTTTAATGTAGATGGTACAGGTAATAGAGTTGCAGCTATGCTTTTTGGTCCTGATAAAGTTATTGTAGTCTGTGGTGTAAATAAAATTGTAAGAAATTTAGAAGAAGCTATAGAGAGAAATAAAAGTGTATCTGCCCCTGCTAATGCCAGAAGGCTTAATTGTAATACACCCTGTGTTAGCACCGGACGCTGTATGGAGTGCAATAGTAAAAGCAGAATATGTAACGAGTATACCTTAATAAGAAATCAACTTGATGATTCCAGGATTTATGTATTTATAATTGATGAAAATTTAGGATATTAAATTTATCAATCATATAGAAATACCGTATTATTCATATATTTGAATTTTACGGTATTTTTATCTAGGAAAGTAAATAAATATTTCAATAACTTTAGGGAATTATAAATATAAATACGATATTAAAAGGTGATAGTTATGAATAAATTCAAGATTTTTTTGCATATTATTGTAGTAGTAATATTTATTATATGTTTTTTAGGTACAAGTGGAATGCTGGTGGAAAATATGGAAATACCAGTAGGGGTAGGAGCGGATATAGAAAGAAATTCTGACAATGTATTTTATAGCATACCACTTTTGGTATATTCCTTTGAGAATGTAAATCAAGTGATGAGTACTACCATTATTGGAAGCAATGGAAATCTGGGACAGACAATTCAAAATAGACAATTAAAAGAAGGGAAAAAATCCAGTTTGGGGCTTAATAGAGTATTTTTATTTGGTGAAGAAACTGCAATGTTTGGCATAAAAAATTTTTTAGATATATGGGTAAAGAATCAAGCTACAAATGACAGGGCATTATGTGCAGTGTGTAAAGGGAAAGCTGAAGACATATTCAAATATAAGACTAAAGAGTACTCTAATGCTGCAGAATATATTGAGGGAATGATAAAGAATCTGCGTGAATATAATTTTTTTTCTATGCAGTATACTGCTATGGATTTAATAGTTAGAGTGGATGCGGAGGGAAGAAATGTACTATTACCCTATATAGAGTTAAAGAATAATGGCATAGAAACTACAGGGCTTGCCATATTCAAACGGGATGTTATGGTGGGAAAAGCAGATATGAATGAAACAAGAATAATTAATATTTTAAAGGAAAGTAGAGTTAAAGGTATATTGACATTACAAAAAGATTTAAAGCATTATATAAATTGTTATGCATATTCAAAAAGAAAAGTTAAATGTTATAAAGAAAATGGTAAGTATAAATTTGTAATATATTTAGATATAGAAGGAAATATGATGTCCAATGAATTGTATAGCAATTTATCTTCAAATCCTCAGGTATTAAAAGAATATGAAGAAGATATGAGAAATTATATAGAAAAAAAAGCTAATGAAACCATAAGGAATATTAAATATAAGTATAAAACTGATGTTTTGGATCTGGGTAAAATTGCCATATCAAAGTACGGGAGAGGTACAGGTACTGATTGGAATAAAGTGGTATGTGACTCTGAAATACAGGTTAATGTAAAGTTTAAGGTAAATACTGAAGGTAGGGGAGATTATTAATAATATGTGTTCAGTTGAGTTCCGTGTGATAATGGAATATTTTCTCAAATAAATAACTGGTGATAGAATTTATGTCACACGTAAATAGAATTTTACGTGTGACTAATGTTAAACTAAAGTTTTATTAAATAATATGTGATAAACCTAAGTTAAATATTTTATCTGAGGGTTGGAATTAACTAAATATCCCAGCTTCCTTAGAATGGGGTATTAGCATTGTTGTGTCCCTTTATAAATTCTTCTAAGGTTCAGATGGAGAAAAACATTGTTTATGAGCAAACTCTACCTGAACTTTAGAAGAACTTGATAGTTACCTTAATTTAAATAAACATTAATCTTATTTTGTACAGTTAACTCCTAAGTTACTAAGTGATGAAAAATCAAGATTTCCACAATTGTAGTTTGTTCCATTAAGAGTTATACAATTAGAAGAATCTGTACAATTATTGGTATTTTTACAGTTAGTAGGGTCTGTACAATTATTCGATTCTGTTGAAGGACAGTAAGACTGACAGACTACAGATGCATCTTTTGCATCGGATGCATGAACCGTTGTAGCAATTCCTGTGTTTAATAATAATGGTGCTGCAAGTATTAAAGCTGAAAGTAATTTGTGTTTAAGTTTTAACATTTTCAATTCCTCCTAAATTTTTACTATAATATAATTTTCAATTTATTTTTCACTTTAGATTTCGTTTTTGGAAATTTAGGTTTATCTATGGTTGTTATGTTAACAGTATTTTTATGGTGTATCATTATTAAATTAATGGATTTAGTGGCTTAAAAATACTTTAAAACAAATTTACTCATTATATATAATAAACTTCTAAGGGAATTTCATTATATATAACATAATTATAACAAGGAATTTTATATAATATATATAATATAATGGAAAGTATTTATATTCCATAAATATATTGAATGTAGTAATACACACTGCTGAGTATAAAAATGTACAGAGTCTAATTATAAAAATACAAATAATTACATATTCAAAATAAAGTATAAATTTTCCCGTAAATAAAAAAACAAATATTTTTTAAAAATATAAAAATAGTATTGGTATAATAAACATATTTTATGATTTAAACCTATTTAATAGAAAAAATTAAGGGTTTTAATGCCATATGTGGTGAGTGTGATGATGTATATTAAGGGAATATATTTTCAATTTATATAATAAATAAAGTAATAAATCCTCCCTTAAGATTGTACATCATGTCAATTTTACGCTGTTTTTTTAGTAATATGCACTGAATTTATAATTCTGCCAAAAACCCAAAATCTGTATCCTAAAAAGTTAACTGTTTGAGCTAATACCATAGAAATAATTTTTGCTAAAAGAGAATTTACGGAGCTATCCATTAATATACTTAATCCTATTAAACTTACAGTTAGGGAAGTTGAATTAACCATAATAAATTGAATAATTTCCTTTATTGTTTTCTTGTTAGCTTTTGTATCATTAAAAGTCCAGAATTTATTTAAAATATAGCTGTTTAAAGTGCCACCACCATAAGAAACTATCTGACTTATAATATAGTTAACACCAAATAAGCTATTTAATATACAAAACAGTATAAAATCAATCATGGTATTTAAACCGCCTACACAGCTAAATCTTGTAATATGTCTAAATTTTTTATTATTCACAAATATATTATAAATATTTTTAACAATAGTCATATAGCTCACCTCTCCTAAATTAATATATTTAAATAATAACAGGAGAATGTAGCATAATAATGGCATAATTATGTTAAAATAATGTGATTTTTTTAAATTTATTGCATTTGTGGTATCAGTCTTTATTTCTAATATATTTAAGACTTATACTAGGATTGCTGGTTTTTATGGATCTAATTTCAAAGTGTTTTAAAGAGGATACAAAAGGGGTAAGTTTTGAATAGCCGTAGTTTCTGGTATCAAAGTCTGGATATCGTTTGTTAAGAGTGCTGCCTACTTCACCCAAGAATGCCCAACCATCTTCATCGGAGATTTCGGTGATAATAGTTTTTATAGCCTCTATCAATTTATCCATACTTGTCATGCCGACTTTTGGGTCTTCCTGTCTTTGGGATTCTTTATTATTTGTATGTTCATCAGATTTTGAAGCCATTGAAGCCAATACTTCAAGGTATTTGAATTTTTCGCAAGCGGATATAAAAGGAGTAGGAGTTTTCTTTTCTCCCATGCCAATAACAAACATACCTGCTTCCCTTAAGCGTGCTGCCAGCTTGGTAAAATCGCTATCACTAGATACAATGCAGAATCCATCAACATTATTTGAATAGAGTATATCCATAGCATCAATTATTAAGGCTGCATCTGTTGAATTTTTCCCTGTAGTATAACCATATTGTTGTATTGGACTAATAGAATAATTGAGCAATACATTTTTCCATGAGGCCAATTGGGGCTTAGTCCAGTCACCGTAAATTCTTTTATAAGTTGGCGTCCCATGATTTGAAATTTCATCAAAAATATATTTTATATATTTTTCAGATACATTATCAGCATCAATTAAAACAGCAATTTTTTTATCTTTATCCATAATTTATCTCCTTCACATCTGAATATTTTTAAACTATTTTACTATAGACCTGTATAATGAAGGGCTCTTCAATAATTATATATCTATTATAATACACATTAGGTGATTTTTGTGAATAATCCCATGATCATTTTGATTTAAAATAGTATTTTTGTAGAATTATTTTTATTTATATAGTAATATAATACTGCATATATGTCACTTTGAAACACCTTGTATTTAGTTTCATCTATTAGTTAAACTAATATAACTATTTAGGGGGTGTTTCCAATTTTTTTGTACATTTTATAAGAATAAGGGTTAATATGTAAATTAAAATGTTTATAATGATTGAATATAATGTAAATATATTATAAGATATTATTGTAACCATAAATTAAGGAAATATTATTTAATAATAAAATTTATTTTAGGAGGTAATTTTTATGGCATCTTTAAAAGGTACGAGAACTGCTGAAAATTTAATGAAAGCTTTTGCAGGAGAATCTCAAGCAAGAAACAGATATACTTATTATGCATCTATTGCTAAGAAGGAAGGATATGTTCAAATTTCCAATATATTTTTAGAAACTGCAGAAAATGAAAAGGAACATGCAAAGAGATTTTTTAAATTTTTAAATAATGATCTGCAAGGACAATCTGTGGAAATAAATGCCTCTTATCCAGTTTCTTTAGGGGATACTAAAACTGTTTTGAAATCTGCTGCAGCAGGGGAAAATGAAGAGTGGTCCCAGCTTTATCCTGCATTTGCTGATGTAGCTGATGAAGAAGGATTTCATGCCATAGCAATGGTTTTTAGAAAAATAGCTGAAGTTGAAAAGCATCATGAAGAGAGATATTTAACATTACTTAAAAATGTAGAAAATGGCACTGTATTTAAGAAGGATGAAGTAGTTAAGTGGAAGTGTGCTAATTGTGGATATATTCACGAAGGGAGTTCAGCACCAGAGGTTTGCCCTGCCTGTGCACATCCTCAAGCATATTTTGAAATACTTACGGAAAAGTATTAATAATTTATGTTTAGATAAATAAAACCTGCACTGTGGTTATGGTGCAGGTTTTTACTATATTTAGTATGATTAATATAGTCTTGCAAGTAAATGATATCATTAAAATAAATTTTATTCAATAATAAGTTTAAGAAATTTGTATTAAATCTAGAAATAGGGAGTTTAAGATAAAAAGACCTTAAAGAGGAGCGTAAGCAGTGCGTATCTCTCGCTTTGAAGAAGTTGGAATGGAAGTATCTAATTGCTGCCTTCGGATAAATAATTAGAAGGAATATAGAATTTTATGTAGAAATAAATATTTATAGTGGAAGAATTCGAAGCATTAAAATATTAAAGTAAGTAGGTGGTACAATGAAATATTTAAGACAATTAATGATCATTTTATTCATATGCTTTTTAGGGCAGGTATTAGAGATTATATGTCCTATACCTATTCCGGGAATTGTCATAGGCCTGATTTTGCTTTTTTTAGCATTATGTACAGGTATAATTAAAATTGAAATGATAGAAGATATAAGCAATCTATTATTATCACATATGTCTTTTTTATTCATTCCAGCAGGAGTAGGTCTAATGGTATCATTCAATATATTAAAAGGGAAATGGGTAGCTTTTATGTTTATAATTGTTATTTCTACCATAATAGTGTGGATTGTAACTGCTTATGTAGTTATTCTTTTAAGAAAGGTGCATTTACATGAATAATTTAATCAATACAGGTATATTTGGAATATTAATATCATTAATTGCTTATGAAATAGGAATTTACATAAATAAAAAAACCAATATGTCTATATTTAATCCATTATTAATTGCAATAGTTTTAATAATACTTTTTCTAACAAGCTTCCATATAAAATACGAAAGCTTTAATATAGGAGGGGATATAATATCATTTTTCTTATATCCTGCTACAGTGGCATTGGCAGTACCTTTATATAAAGAATTTTCCTTATTTAAAAAAAATGTCGTACCCATTTTTACAGGCATATTGTGCGGCTGTATAGTTGGGATTGTTTGTGTTATTGTATTTTCAAAATTTTTCAAACTATCAGATATACTTATAATATCTTTAATACCTAAATCTATAACCACACCTATTGGAATGGCTTTATCAAAACAATTAGGAGGAGTACCCTCTATTACAGTTATTGCTATTATTATAACGGGAATATTAGGTTCAATTGTAGGACCATTTTTATTTAAAATTTTAAAAATCAAGGATAAGGTTGCTTTTGGAGTTGCCATGGGTACATCTTCTCATGCCATTGGGACAGCTAAGACCATGGAAATAGGAGAAACTGAAGGGGCTATGAGTGGACTAGCTATGGCCATTTCAGGAATTATTACTGTTTTTTTGGCTCCTGCTTTATGGAAAATAGTTCTTATAATTTTGAAGTGATGATTTTCCATAATTCTTGGAAGTGATAAATAAGATTTTGTTATATTCAGATGGAGAAAAGCATTTCTGGCGGTAAACTCCATCTGAATACAAGAAGTGTTCTATTTACAATCTTTTATAGGATTGTTTTTACTTTGGAGATAGTCTATAACATAGGTTCTCATTTCATTCATGGCATTAGAATCTCTCACCATTTCACCATGGGTATAGGAAGTGTGTACTACACTAAATCTATTATTTACATGGGCAAATTTATCAGCTTTTGTCTTTAAAAAGTCAACTAAATCCAATATATTATTTTCTGTTATATCTGGAAGTAATTCCGCTTCAGCTGGATCTATTCCAAATTCTAATGGATTTTCTTTAATCATCGACACAATCTCTGCTAATGATGGAGTACCTGTTGAGGGATCTCCTGTGAAATTTTTTGTATCTGCGGAAATTAGCAATACATTTTTAGTTATATTCCAGGTTCTGGTAATATCGCTATCCCAGGACATATTTATATATTGAAGTTGTTCATCTTTTGATAAACCTGATTCTGGATCATATTCTAAAACAGCACTAAGATTTTTTGTCATATTAAATTGCTCAAGATCTTTGAAATTATAGTAGGCTCTATCGAGCAACACTATATCTTTTACTCTATCTGGATATTTTTTTGCAAACATCATGGCTGTATCTGCTCCAAAAGAATGACCTACCAAATGTGCCTTTTTTATACCATATGAATCTAGAACTTCTTTTATTGAATCTAACTGAGTTTTCCAGGATACAACAGGTATATGTCCACTATTACCATGATCTAGATAATCTAAAGTTATTGTCATGTATGGGTTGCTCTGATTATATAAAAATTTTCCGTGGCTGTGAGTACCTCCCATACCATGTAAAAATATAATTGCTTCTTTTTTGTTTGGAGAGTAATTATAGGCTTCAGTATATATTTTTACTTTTCTGTACCTTACATATTTTTGTCTAATATCACTATTGGCACTACAAGGTATTATTGCAAAACTTAAAATTAATATAGTTATAAAGGTTAGTCTAAAAAATTTTTTCATAACAAAACTCCTCCTAAAAATAAATTATAGTTAAATATCATTCCATATAAAATTCTTATTTCCTCCTAATTTTTGTAAAAAACTTCATTATAAAAACACACGAATAGTAAAACTATCCGTGTGCTATAAATCATTTTTTAAGTTCTTTAATCTGCTCTCGGAGATCTTTAATTTGACTCTTTTTTTCTTCTAAAGACGTAAGATTCTCTTGTTGGGATGCAATGTTAAGTATATCGGCTGAAACAGCAGTTAAAAAATTTCCCAATACATTATTCTCATCAGCTGATTTTCCTTCTGTAAGTGCAAGCGCAATTAGATTTGCTAAAATGGACAGATCTTTAGGGGTTATTGAATCAAAAAGTGACATTATAGTTCACCTCAGATTCATTATATTAAGGTGAACTATGTATAGTTACATCTGCTTGATGTATATATAAAATTTTAATGATTCCATAATATAATTATTTTACTCGTATAGGACTTCTTCATTTTTTACATGAGCTAAAATTATAATTGCAACTATAATGCATATTGTTCCTAACCATTCTGATAGACTAAAAGGGACATGCAGCCATAATATAGATAAAAAAGCTGCTGATAAAGGTTCAACAGAGGATAATATACTAGTTTCTGTTGGCTGTATATATTTTAAACTTTCTAGGTAACAATAGAAAGCAATGAGAGTTCCAAATAACACTACAAATATGATGGCAAATATGGAAGCAATAGACCATTGACCTGTAAAATTCCAGGGTGGGTGAATGAAACTAAAAGCTAGTCCACCAATTAGCATTCCCCAGCCAACTACAAGTGTAGAATCCCATCTAGTAAGAAGGGAACGAGGCTGTATTGTATTGAAGGCTGCTGTAAAAGCTGAACAAATTCCCCAAAATAAGGCTAGATTAGAAATAGATAAATTGTGAGCATTGCCTTTTGTAATAATAAAAAATGTGCCTAACATTGCCAGTATAACAGATAGCATTTGTTGCAGAGTTGGAATTCTTTTGGTGGAAATGGCTAGATAACAGGTAATTATTATTGGTGACAAATATTGAAGTATTGTAGCCGTTGCTGCATTTCCATATTTAATGGCAGCAAAATATGTATACTGAACGCCTAACATTCCTATGATACCAAAAAATATAAGTTTTAAGCCATTGTGTTTGAGTTTCCAGATATTCCATATATCTTGATCGTTTTTAGCAAAAGTATATAATAATAAAATTAGCCCTGATACTAATAGACGAATTACAACAAGCCATTCTGGAGTAACTCCCTTTTCGTGGAATAGATATTGAGCAACAGTACCTGATATTCCCCACAACATAGCCCCTATAATTACAAGTATTATTCCTTTTATTCTTGGTTGAAAGTTTACCATACTCTCACTCGCTTTCTTTGTAATTATTTTGTGATTTATTATAAATATATTGATTTGTTTAAATAAATCTGTAATAATTTTATTATTATTTTTAATTTGTAACAATTAATATATTGTCAATATTTAAAACTATATTAGCGAGATGATAAAGATGCAGGTAGCAAAAATAGAAGTAGATGATAATTTACAAGAGGTAACAAAACATGGTTCTTACAGCTTTCCAATAGCAATTTATACAGATAGATTTAATTTATTTGAAGATGGTCATATTAGGTGGCATTGGCATAAAGAATTGCAGTTTTCATATTCACTTTGTGATAAGATGTATTTTTTTATCGAAAATCAAAAAATAGTCTTGAAACCTGGAGAAGGAATTATGGTAAATTCCAATGTACTCCATCAAATTAAGCCTTATGACAATAGTAATTGTATGATGTTTTCTATTGTTTTTCATCCTGTTTTAATAGGAGGTGCAAAAGAGTCACTTATTGAAAGAAAATATGTGAATCCAATCTTAGAAAACAGTGATTTGAAATTTATCTATTTAAAACCTAATGTTCAATGGCAAAAAAATATTTTAAAATATTTAAAACAAGTTTTCCTACTGTCAAAGAAAAAACCATATGGATACGAACTGGAAATAAGAAATTTTTTGAACATCCTCTGGTTAAACTTATTGAGAGAAGTAAAAAAGGATATTAAAGAATGTGGAACTGTAGTTTCTTATGATGAGGAACGTGTAAAATTAGCGCTACAGTATATACATAAATATTATGCAGAGAATATTTTATTGGATAATATTGCAATGGCAGCAAATATTAGTAAAAGTGAGTGCTGTCGTAGTTTTAGAAGGATCTTAAGAGTGACACCTTTTGAATATTTAATGGAATATAGAATTTCAAAGGCGTCAGAACAGCTTCTGAAAAGTAAAGATTCTATTTCTAATATTGCTTTTCAGGTGGGTTTTAATGGAACAAGTTATTTTGGGAAGATTTTTAAAAGATATATGAATTGTACTCCTTCTGAATATAGAAAAAAATGCTTTAAATGTTATAAATGATTATTAATGGCAAGTAATGATTATTTTTATATTGTTTACAAATAGTTAATTAATATAACATTAAATTGTAACAAATACTATATATAATTATAAGTGTCCTAAGGAAATACCTTAGAGAAAATAAAAATAATAATTGTCCCCTTGAAATAATAGTTTGCCTAGATAAGTACCTAATAATGTAAGGTGCTTATCTTGTTTGATTTTTTGAAAATTTATTTAAAGTTCATATCTCAAAATAGTAATCGAAGCTGTTATTAAATAATGTGGTATTAACATATATAATATAATTATATGTAATGATTGTTTATATTAGAAAAGTATAGAAATGGACTGATATAAGTATAATTAGAAAGACAAGGTTTAAATTAATATTATAAATTATGAATAAAAATATGAATAAAAAGAGGTATAGGAAACAAGCCATCTTTATTATATCCTGTGCCTTGAGTGAAGTGAAAGGAATGGTTATAAAAATGAAAGTTAATGCTGCATTTATTTTGTTGCACCAGAATCTGTTGGTGCTGTAAAATTTGATCATCATCCTGGATTTGGCTTTAAAAGTGGGGATGAACTTTTTAAAAGCCAGATGTCTTTTTAAATATTTCATATTATTCATAAATAGTTAATTAATATGCCATTAAGTTGTAACAAATACTACATATAATTATAAGTATCCTAAGGAAGCAAGCCTTAGTTTAAATAGATAGTTTATAAATTAATGTCCCCAAGTGTAAATTTAAACTGGTGTCTGTAGTTGCAGGGCACTTTAAACTTAAATGCAACTGCCAGAAGTTCGTATACTAAATAATAGTCTCCTTTAAAAATAATGTTATTAAAAGTAAGTACCCGTCATCTAGGGTACTTACTTTTGTTTTGGAGTAGAAAGAGATGGATGCAAACCTACCTTTTCTGATTTTTAATATTTAATATTAAGTTGATCCTTCAAATCAATTTTCTTTTTTCCAGCTGTCTTTAAGTATTTTGTTTAATGTTCCTGGTCTTAAATTTTACCTTTTTTAGTTGAATGGATGAAATGTTTATGTGAACTGACTTATCTTCTTCAGAGTGAGAAATAAACACTATTATGTACATGGATAAGTGATTCTGAGGTTCAGATGGAGAAAAGCATTTCTCATAAGCAAACTCTACCTGAACCTAAGAATAACTTGATTTTATAAATTACTTAACGGAAGCTATTATCTGTATTGTTATCCACTATCTTTGCATCACCATTTGAGTTTATACGAGCTTCTTCTCTTTTTAGTTTCTCATCCACTTTCCTTGTTTCTTCGATTTCACGTTTATGAGCAGATACCTCTCCAGTTACCACGGTGTGTTTATCCACATTGACCTGTTCTTCACTGACTGGAATACGTATAGTTTTTTCATCACTAATAGGTGTATCACTGGATTTATTATCTATTGCTCTTCTTTCGATAACAACTTCTTCACGAGTAACTGGAACATCAACTGCTTTTTGTTCCTCAACAATTTCTTTGCTTAGTTCAACTTCACCCTTTGCAACTTTGTTTTTATTTATATCAAGTTCTTCCTTATGAAGTGTAAGTTTTCCATCATCTTCACTTTTCTTATCATTGTCATTACCTGAAATATTGTCAAATAGACCCATCATATTACCTCCTATAAGTACATATTTTCAATTCATTAATATTTTATCCCTGCTGGAGTAATATATTCTTTATGAAATATGGATCTAGAGTAAATAGTTTACAACAAATAAATGTAATTTTTATTTTGCTTAAGAAGTTTATAATGATAGAGAGAGTATTGCATGAAAAAAATTAAAAAAATAACCATGTTTACCTGAAATTAGAATTTATTTCTTTGAATTCGGATTAGGTTAACATAATTTCTTGAAATTTCTTTAGAAGTATTCAATATAAAAAAACACTCCTTCATATAAATAATTGTAAATTTATCATCTAAAATTATTGCCTTGAAAGAGTGTTTTTTATTCAGTTTATACAAGATTTTTGTTTTTTCAAGTATCTTGCATTTAGGTAAGACTTTTATTGAATATATTTGATAGGCCAAGGGCAGATATTTTATTTTTAATATCTGTTGTATTTATGGTATAGAGTCCTGTTTTTTTCATTCTTTCAAAATATTCTGAGCCGGCAAAGGTATATCTATTTTTTCGACCTTCTTTAGTTCGTATTTTATAATTTGCGTAGTTTATTATATCACCGATAACTGTATCCTTTGGAAGGATTAAAGTAGGCATTTCAAGTGCACATCTTACAGCATTGTGTCCTGCCAGAGATCCTGTACAAATAGCTTCTGTATGACCCACAAATAATCCACTTTTTTCTCCAGCACAAAATAGATTTTCTACATTGTTTACTTTTAAATCATCAGAAACCGGTGCTACAGATAAATATCTTATAGAATTTCCTTTACCACCGGAATAAGGATCTATAAATTTGGCATTTTCTAAACCAGGTATTTTCCTTAGTTTATCTAAAGGATAATAAGAGGTCATAAGTTTTACATGTGCTAGGTGAACAAAACTGCAACTTAGTATTGGAAAAATCTATATCGGGTAATTCGATTTCTTCAAAATCATCTTTATCAGAGCCTATAAATTTTATAAATACTTTTCCATTGTTGTTTTTGTCTCCGTACCAGTATATAACATCTATCAATGTATTGATAATTTGTTTTTGTTTGTCACGTGAGAGCCTGTCTATTACTGCACAGTCACATAATATATTTTCTATTAGATCTAAGTTGATTTTTTCTATTTTATCTTTTTTACTTTCACTGTCAAGAATAGTTAACTTCTTTTCAATTTCTATGCATTCATTTTTAATGGTTTTAATTTTATCAATCATTACATCTTCTATATCTTTACTCTTTGAAAGTATATTCAGTAGGTTATCAATTTGATTTTTCTTTTCAATTAAAGTTTTATCCAATAGTGCTTTTTCATTTTTATTATCATCTTTTAATCTGGAATCATAATTTTCTTTCAACCTAGCCATAAATTGTTTTTGTTCATTGCCTAGTTTTTTTAAACTTAACAATACTAAACTTTCAAGCTCTGCAGCTTTAGCATTTTTATTATCGCAAAATTTCTTGTGAGATTTTCGTTTCAACGAGCACACATAATAAAAGAGTTTTTCTCCGGTAAGTTTAGAAACTCTTCCATGTTGTACTAACATATATTCTTTACACCGGCCACATTTTAATTTACCAGTTAATAAAGCATTATGGGTTTTACCTAATCTAGGAAAAGTATCTTTATTTTTATCAAATTGACTTTGAACTTTTAACCATAGTTCAGGTTCCAGTGCTCCTGTTATATTGCTCACAGAAGCAAATCGTTCACTTTCAGGATTTAGGGATTTAGTACGCTTGCCGTTTCTTATTACTTGTCTAGTTTTATTATATGTGAGTAGAGAATGAATATTATCTGCTTCACCATAAATATTCCATCCATTCGATTCCAAATATT
>ENA-UOOE01000283-UOOE01000283.1-fermentation-metagenome-genome-assembly--contig:-NODE-283-length-53527-cov-24.683199_pt1 | contig 53527 bp, 58 predicted proteins | sample MGYA00245776_ERZ724021 | MGnify/ENA primary metagenome ERZ724021 (study PRJEB28704, sample SAMN03018321) | fermentation metagenome | biome: anthropogenic terrestrial biome; feature: soil; material... | reverse complement strand
AGTCGCAGGAACGCATGGCGGTTGTCCTGTCGCCCGGCGACGTTGAAGAATTCATAGCTGCCGCCGAAAAAGAGAACCTTAACGCAACAGCCGTGGCTACGGTTACAAAAGAGCCAAGGCTTAGAATGAAATGGCGCGGTAAAACCATAGTGGACATGACGCGCGCGTTTTTAAACACAAACGGCGTTACACAGCACGCTGATGCGGATATAACGCCCGTCTCGCCCGACGACGACTACAGGGAAAAAGTCCCCGCCTGCCTGCGCGGTATGCCTCTTGAAAAAGCTTTCGAAGCAAACCTCGCGCGCCTTGAGGTGTGCTGCCAGAAAGGGCTTTCAGAGCGCTTTGACTCAAGCATTGGAGCCGCCACGGTCTTAATGCCGTTTGCCGGTAAATACCAGCTTACCCCTGAGGAAGCCATGGTTGCGAAAATTCCCGCCGAAAAAGGCGAAACCGACGACGCAACTGCGATGGCATACGGTTTTATACCCGGCATATCACGTTTTTCACCGTTTCACGGGGCTGCGTGGGCCGTAACCGAAAGCCTCTCAAAGCTTGCTGCAGCAGGCGCCGACCCGCTTAAAAGCAGGCTTACGTTCCAGGAATACTTCGAACGCATGACAGGCGACCCGAAACGCTGGGGCAAGCCCGCCGCGGCACTTTTAGGCGCGCTTTCGGCGCAGTTCGGCCTCGGGCTGCCAGCCATAGGCGGCAAAGACAGCATGAGCGGCACATTTGAAAAACTCAACGTCCCGCCGACGCTTGTCAGTTTCGCCGTATGTATGACAAAAGCAAGCAGGACTGTTTCCGCGGCGTTTAAAAAGGCCGGTTCAACGGCAGTGCTTTTCCACGTGCCGGAAGATAAAAGCAGCCTGCTCCCCGACTGGGAAAAGCTTAAAGTTTATTATAAAGAAATATATAGGTTAATAAGCAGCGGAGACATCATCTCCGCCTCCGTAGTTAAAGAGGGCGGCGCTGGCGCGGCTGTCGCGCGTATGTGCTTCGGCAACAAAGCCGGGTTCACTTTCTCTGACGGAGCTTTGGATGAAAAACTGCTGTTCGCGCCGGCGGCCGGAGACATAGTCGCGGAACTTTCATCAGGCATGCCTGATACACCGCTCAGCTTTACGGAGCTTGGCGTTACATCGGCGGAGCCTTTTGTTACAGTCGGCAGCGCAAGGCTTTCGGCAGACAAGCTTATAAGCGCATGGAGCGGCACCCTCGAAAAAATATTCCCGACAAAAGCCGGCGCCCAGCCTGTAGAAGACATACCGCTGTACATGGAACGCAACACGCGCGCCCCGCGCATAAAAGCAGTGAAGCCGCATGTTTTCATACCTGTTTTCCCCGGTACTAACTGTGAGTACGACAGTGCGCGCGCGTTTGAAAAGGCCGGCGCCGAAACAAGCACCCTCGTCATAAACAACCTCACCCCCGCCGGCATAACCGAAAGCATTGAAAAAATGGCGGAAGAAATAAAATGCTCGCAGATAATAATGATACCTGGGGGCTTTTCCGGCGGCGACGAGCCTGACGGCTCCGGAAAGTTCATAGCCACCGCGTTTAAAAACCCGCTCGTGTCCGAAGCCGTCTGTGAGCTGCTGCAAAAGCGCGACGGGCTTATGCTCGGCATATGCAACGGCTTCCAGGCGCTTATAAAGCTCGGCCTCGTGCCCTACGGCGAGATCACCGCACCGTCGGAGAGCGCCCCGACGCTTACTTTCAACACGCTCGGCCGCCACGTCTCACGTATGGTGTACACTCGCGTAACCTCCGTCAAATCACCGTGGTTTGCTTTTGCAAACCCGGGTGAAATATTCACCGTGCCGGTTTCGCACGGCGAAGGGCGTTTCGCCGCAAGCAGCGCCATGATAAAGCGCCTTGCCGAGAACGGGCAGATAGCAACGCAGTACGTCGCCCCGAACGGCGAACCGGACGGCAGCATAGAGTGGAACCCCAACGGCTCTGTATGCGCGGTAGAAGGCATAACAAGCCCAGACGGCCGTATCCTCGGCAAGATGGGGCACTCTGAAAGGAAAGGCGCCGACCTCTACAAAAACGTTCCGGGCGAAAAAGACCAAAAAATCTTTGAGGCCGGAGTCAGGTACTTTTCCCTCTGATATTTTTCGCACTTTGTCCGGCGTTATGGAAAGCGCCGCTTAAAATACGGCGCGCCGCCCACAAAAAGCGGCTCCGTTCCCGCTGTAAAAGCAGTGAAACGGAGCCGCTTTTTATGCCTTTTAACCGTAATTCGTTCAAACATGGAAAGTGCTAAACAGCCTGCACTTGATAAAATCCACCAGCACCATAAAGCAAACGCCGACACAGAGCAGGGCCCCTATCTGCCGCCATGAGAGCGCCGGCACGAGCACCCCCGTGCCGCCTATAAAAACGAATGCGGCAATCGCCGCAAGGCTGATGCCGAGCAGCTGCGCGCTTGGTTTGGACGACCAGAAGTGCCTGCGCTCACGCACTGTAAGTATCCTGAACTGCGTGTTGAAAACAAGGCTCAGCATGACTAACGTGCAGAGCGCTTCATAAGGGAGATTAAATTTATATACTCCTATATAAGCTACAAGCAGGTCTTCCAAAGCAAAAAGCACCCCAAGGCATGAAGATGCCAAAACAATATTTTTCATTTTCCATGTATCCGGAACAGACGCCGCCCTGACGTTGTCGGATGCTATCGCCATTGTGACAAAGTCGTTCGCAAACACAAGCAGCGACATGCCAAGCAGTGAGATAAGCATGTTTTGCATCCAAAAATAGCCCGCGGTAAAAAGGAACACTACCTCAACCACTTTAGTTATTTTATTTATAACCCATGTCAGCATCCTTTGGTATGTCTGGCGGCTAACCATTACGGTATCTATTATTTCACTTAGCCCCGGCTTAGTAAGGACAACGCTTGCAGAGGCTTTGGCGACGTCGGTCGCGGCGCTTACCGCAGTGCCGAGCTCGGCCTGCTTAAGAGCCGGCGAGTCATTGACGCCGTCCCCCGTCATGCCTGTCATATGGCCCTCCTCCTGCAGAAGGCGCACTATTTTAAATTTATCCTCGGGGTAAACTTCGGCAAAACCGTCACAGCTGTCTATAAGTTTTATTTTACCGGCGCGGTCAAGGCTATGAAGCTCCTTTGCGCTTCGTATGCGCGGGCCTATGCCCACCCGTCCGGAAATCTCGCGGGCAATGGCAATATTGTCCCCCGTGAGCATTAATGGGCGTATGCCGAGCTCTTTTATCCTGCCTATCATTTCTGCTGAGTCATCCCTCGGCGGGTCCGACAGCGCGAGCAGTCCGGCAAAGCGGCATACTTTTGCGCCGCCGCCCCGTACCGCGGCGGCAATCGTGCGGTAGCCTTTTGCAGAAAATTCATTTACGGCTTTGCCGGCCGCCTCCTTTATTTCAGGTTCAATACAGCAAAGGGAAAAAATCACCTGCGGGGCGCCTTTAAACACCCTGCACGTTTTCCCGTTGACTTCAGCCGCCGCCTCGGTGCGTTTGCCGGCGGGGCTGAACGGAATGTACGAAAGCTGCCGGCAGCCGTCCATGGAGATTTTTTCCGATGCGGCATATTGCAGCACCGCGGTATCTATGGCATCCATTTCGTCGGCGTTTGAGGCAAGCGCGGCAAAGCGCAGGGCATCTTCTTTACCGAAATCCCCGAAAGCGCGGCACTCCGTTACCGAAAGCCGGTTTTGGGTGACGGTGCCTGTTTTGTCAAAGCAAAAGGTATCTATGGACGCCGCGTCCTCAAGTGAGTCAAGGCGGGTGACAAGCACGCCTTTTTTCGACAGGTCCACAGCGCCCACCGCCTGAACTATGGTCATAACCGCCGGCAGCGCGACAGGTACGGCGCCCATGAGAAAAACTATGATAAGCGACATAATCGACATGACGTCTTTATGGATTATAAGTGCATAGCACGTAATCACCGCCGAAGCGCATACGCCGAGGTACATCATGTACTTTACTATGCTGAACATAACCTTCTGCTGCTTTGACGCAGGTTTTGCCGTCTGCACAAGTGAAACCGTTTTCCCGAAGTACGTATTGCGCGCCGTGTTTACTACGGCCGCCCTTACTTCGCCGCGCTTTACAACGGAGCCCGAGTAAACCACGTCGGCTGGGCTAACGTCCAGCGGCAGCGATTCGCCCGTTAAAGCGGAGGCATCAACCGCCGCCGCGCCTTCCGTCACGTAAACGTCCGCAGGGACAAAGTCTCCGAGCCTGAGGTTAAGCATATCGCCCGGCACAAGCTCCTTCGCATCCTTAAGCACCCATTCCCCGCCGCGCAGAACTTTTGTTTTTATTTGCAGGCGCTTTTTTAAAAGGGAAACAGCTTTCTGCGAATTGCGCGACTGTGCGAACCCTATTACGGCGTTTATTGTCAGCAGGGCAAAAATCAATATGCCTTCCGTATAATGCCCCACAAGCACCGTTAGTGCCATGGCAAACTCAAGGAGCCACGGCATAGGACCCCAATACCGCTTTAAAAACTGTAAAACGGGGTTTTTCTTTTCTTCCTGTATTTCGTTCGGGCCGTACTCGCGCAGGCGCCTTGCGGCCTCTTCTTCCGTCAGGCCGCCGGTACCCGTGCGCAGCTCCCCAAGCGCTTCGTTTTCAGCCATTGCGCGATAATCGTTAGTCGGTTTCATCTTTCAGCCTCCGCACGTCAGTATTTCCGCCAAGCCCCGTTTTATAAGGGGCAAAGATTATATTTTTATTGTAGCACTTGATTTTTTATAAGTAAAATAATATAATTTTATATTGATGATAAATTTTATTTATACTGTAAAGTACGGGGGGCGGTACTATCACACTGCGCCACATGAAAATTTTTTCCGAAGTATGCAAACGCAGAAGCGTTACAAAGGCCGCGGAAGCACTCGGCATCACGCAGCCGGCGGTAAGCCTGTGCGTTAAAGACCTCGAGCGGTACTACGACGTCAGGCTGTTCGACAGGATATCTCACAGGCTGTACCTTACAGCCGAAGGCGAAAAGCTGCTCGTGTACGCCCATAAAATCATCGCCATGTTTGACGAGGCGGAGTCCGAAGTTAAAAACTGGCACAGGCTTGAGTCGCTGCGAGTAGGCTCAAGCGTTACCATAGGTACGCGCCTTATGCCAGGGTATGTAAAGAAATTCAGCGCGGCATATCCCGGCGTCCATATTTCTGTGACAGTCGATAATTCATTTGAAATAGAAAAAAAGATTATAAATAACGAATTGGACTTTGCCATGATTGAAGGCACGGTGCATTCAGTGAGCATCGCGGCAAAAAAGTTCAAAAAAGACACGCTCGTCCTCGTCTGCGGCCCTGAAAGCGCGTGGGCCTGCAAAACGGAGCTGCGGCCGGAAGACCTTGGCGAAATGCCCTTCCTCCTCCGTGAAAAGGGCAGCGGCGCACGGGAACTGTTCGACAGCACGCTGTTTACGCACGGCATAACCGTAAAACCGGAATGGGAAAGCATTAGCACGGAGGCCATCATCAGCGCGGTCGAAAGCGGCGCCGGATGCTCCGTCCTTCCGTTAGGTTTGGTGGAGCGGGAGCTCCGGCAGCGGCGTCTGCTGCAAATCCCTATAAACGGCATATGTTTTGAAAGGTACTTTTACATCATACGCCACAGGGATAAGCATCTTTCAAAGGCCGGCATTTCTTTTTTCAAGGAAAACGGGCTTGCGCCGGTTTAAGTTATATCCCACAAAAAACAAAGGCCGCCGAAAAGCCAGTCCGCGCTTAACACGCGGGAAAGACATTCCGGCAGTTCTGCATCCCCCTGCCCCGGCAGGGATTTTAAAGCTGTCTCAAAATAATCAAGTCACGGGTTAAGCAGCATCTTACCAAGCTCCGCCGGACTTGCTGCAAAGTCAGCCGCGCCTTCCATGCCCATTTCCTCTTTGGAGCCGAAGCCGTACAGTACGCCTATAAACGGCGTGCCGGCTTTTACCGCGCCGGCCGCGTCAAACTTCGTGTCGCCCACCATGACGGTCTTTCCGGCGGGAACGCCGGACTCCTTAAGCACTTTCCGTATGAGCTTTTCTTTACCGCCGCCGCGCTCGCTGTCGTCTTCGGCCGATATGTATTTAAAGTAGCGGGTAAGGCCGAAATAATCTAAAATGGCGCGCGTTGGAGTAACGGGCTTTGAAGTTGCTACGGCAAGCTCCGTGCCGGCTTCAAGCAGGCTTTGGAGCAGCTCCGGTATGCCGCCGTAGACTTCGTTTTCAAAAAAGCCCTTTGCCCTATACTCTTTTTTGTAAATGGCTATTGCCTCCGCGGCCTCTTTGTCTGACAGCCGGGTTATAAGCCGCATGCTGTCCCACATGGGCGGGCCTATAAAGCGGCGCAGTGTTTCAATGCCCGGCACGGGCTTGCCCATAGCCTTAAATGCCTTGATAAGCGAATTTGTTATGCCCTTTTCAGAGTTTGTCAGCGTGCCGTCCAAGTCAAAAAGCACAAGTTCGTATTTACCGGTCATTTATTGCCGTCGCCTTTTCGGGCGGATGCCTTTTTCATAAACTTCTCCGCGCTTACGCTCACGCGCTCATGCGTGCCTTTCGCTATGACTCCGGCTTCATCAGACGCCTCAAGGTCAAAGCGGAAGAACCTGCCGCTGTGTTCGGCAAGGCTGCTTTTTACTGTTACTCTGCCGCCCAAAGGCGTGGGGGCAAGATGCTCGACGGTTATCTTAGAGCCTACCGTAGTAAAGCCGCCTTCAAGGTAATCCTGCGCAAGCTCGGCCGAAGCTTCCTCAAAAAAAGCCGAAACAGCCGGAGTGGCAAGCACCTGCAGTGAGCCACTGTGCATATTTGAAGCAAGCAGTTCTTCCGTTACAGTATATTCTTTAACATTGTTTGTCCGTTCCATTGTAAATTACTCCTTACACATGGTATAATATCCATAAAATTAAGCGTAATGCGCTTAACCCTCGGTCTGCCCTTAAAATGCGCCGCAGCGTGCGGAACAACCGCGCATGGCGCTTATCCAGACTGCAGTAAAGCCGTACGGGAACTGTACGCGGGAGGTAAAAATGCCCTATGAAAAAGCGGATGCCTGTAAAAAAAAGCGCATAGTCCTTATGGACGAGCTGCGGGGCTTCGCCGTATTCTGTATGGTATTCTACCACGGATTCTACACGGTTGGTTTTCTTTTCGGCAATAAAGCCGGCGTATACTGCTTTAACTTTTTTATGCCCGCGGAACCTTTTTTTGCCGGGCTTTTCATGTTTATCTCCGGCATTTCTTCGGACTTGTCGCACTCAAACCTTGCAAGGGGCCTGAAGCTGCTCCTCCTTTCAGCCGGTGTGACGCTTGTAACCTTTATTTTCATACCAGGAGAAGCGATAATTTTCGGCATACTGCATTTTCTCTCCGTATGCATGATATTGTACGGATTTTTAAAACCCGTTTCAGACAGGTACGGCTTTTCGTGGATACCCATGGCGGTCTGCGCCCTTCTCTTTCTCGTTACAAAAGACATCCAAAGCGGTTACCTTTGGGTACTGCCAGGGTTAAAGGCATTGCTCCCGGCACGGCTGTACTCGTCAGACATACTCGCGCCGTTAGGCATGCACAGCGCGGCTTTTGTGAGCGCCGATTACTTCCCCCTGCTGCCGTGGATTTTTGTTTTTGCCGCCGGCACATTTTTAGGCAAACCGGCAGCAAAGGGTCAGTTCCCCGAAGCAATGTACCGCCAGCGCGTTCCGGCGTTTTCATGGCTCGGCAGGCACGCGCTCATCATTTACCTTGCGCATCAGCCTGTCATTTACGGCATATGCCTTTTGGTGTACAAAATTGCCGGCGCAAAGTAGCGTAACGCAACTACCGTATTGATTAAAAAATACGGTTAGTCTATAATTTATAAATACAGAAACGGCAGGGTTGACATACTTATGGAAAATTTAGAAATTACCCCGGTCACGGTGGAAAACGCGCCTGCCCTTGCTTCCCTTGCAAGGGAAATATGGACTGAACACTTCACCCCCATTATCGGCGGCGCACAGGTTGAGTATATGCTTAAAAAGTTTCAGTCGGCACCGGCGCTCACGGAGCAGATGCGGAGCGGTTACCGTTATTACTTTTTCGTTTTAAACGGCAGAACGGCAGGATACACCGGCATAAAGAAAGACGGCTCCTCGCTTTTTCTCAGCAAAATATATGTAAAGAAAGAGTTCCGCGGTAAAAAGATAGCAAAGGCCGGCATAGACTTTATGAAGGGTATCTGCTTAAAAGAAACGCTTAAAAGCATTTGGCTTACAGTAAACAAATACAACGGCAGCGCCATTGCCGCCTATAACGCAATGGGCTTTAAAAACATACGCGCGCAGGTAACGGACATAGGCGGCGGCTTCGTAATGGACGACTACGTCATGGAACTCAAAATATAGAACACAGAGGTTTCATATGGATTTTGCCCAAAAACTCGCCGAGGATTTCGGCCTTAAAAAATGGCAGACTGAAAAAGTCATTGAGCTTATCGACGAAGGGAACACAATCCCTTTCATAGCGCGCTACCGCAAAGAGGCTCACGGCTCGCTTGACGACCAAATGCTGCGCGAAATATCCGAGCGCCTCGAACACCTGCGCAGCCTTGAAAAGCGCAGGTATGATGTCGCCCAGCTTATAGAAGGCTCCGGCGGCATGACGGCGGAGCTTTCTTCCGCCCTTTCGGCAGCATCGACTTTATCCGAAATTGAAGATATCTACCGGCCTTATAGGCCAAAGCGCAAAACCCGCGCCTCAGCAGCAAAGGCAAAGGGGCTTGAACCGCTCGCCGGCGCGATACTGAAGCAGGAAAAAAATTCGCCTTATCCCGCCGATATGGCAAAGGGATACGTCAACGCGGAACTTAACGTCACTACTCCCGGGGAGGCGCTGTCGGGCGCCCTCGACATAATAGCCGAAAGAGTGTCGGACGATGCATGCATACGCAAGCGCCTGCGCACCGTGGCGGCGGCCCTGGGCATCCTCGTTTCAAAGGCCGCCGACCCCTGCGCCGACTCCGTTTACACTATGTACTACGACTTTAAGGAGCCGGTAAAAAAGCTTGCGGGCCACCGCGTTTTGGCTATTGACCGCGGTGAAAAGGAAAAATTTTTAAAAGTAAATATAGATTTGGATAAAACCAAGGGGCTTAACATAGTTTATTCCGAATTTGTCAGGGAAGGCTCGCCGTGCACGGATGCAGTGCGCCAGGCATGTGCCGACGCTTACTCGCGCCTTGTTTTTCCTTCCATCGAACGCGAGATACGCTCCTCGCTTACCGAGGCGGCAGGCGCTTCCGCCATAAAAGTTTTTTCGGTAAACCTTAAAAACCTGCTCATGCAGCCGCCCGTAAAGGGGAGCGTGGTCATGGGGCTCGACCCCGGCTACCGCACAGGCTGTAAAGTTGCCGTAGTTGACCCCACAGGGCGCGTTCTCGGCACGGGCGTCATATACCCCACGCACTCCAAAGCCAGGGCTGACGAAGCAAAGGAATTTACCAAGCGGCTTATATTAAAGCATAAAGTAAGCGTAATAGCCATCGGCAACGGCACCGCCTCAAAAGAAACGGAGATGTTCGCCGCCGGTGTTATAAAGGAGCTTGGCGCGGGCGCCGGCGTTTCATATATGGTAGTAAGCGAGGCCGGCGCTTCCGTATACTCCGCGAGCAGGCTCGCTGCGCAGGAATTTCCGGAATACGACGTTACCCTGCGCAGCGCCGTATCAATAGCGCGCAGGCTGCAGGACCCACTTGCGGAGCTTGTGAAAATAGACCCGCAGGCCATAGGCGTCGGCCAGTACCAGCACGACATGCCCCAAAAGCAGCTCGATGAGGCTCTGTCCGGCGTAGTTGAGGACTGTGTTAACTCCGTCGGCGCAGACCTTAACACCGCCTCCCCCTCGCTGCTCGAACATATTTCCGGCATTACGCCCGCCGTTTCAAAAAACATAGTAAAGTACCGCGAGGAGAACGGGGCGTTTAAAAGCAGGCGCGGGCTTTTAAAGGTACCTAAGCTCGGGCCTAAAGCCTTCGAGCAGTGCGCCGGGTTCCTGCGTGTCCCCGAAAGCGAAAACTTTCTCGACAACACCGCCGTTCACCCTGAGTCATATGACGCGGCGCTGTCGCTTTTAAAGCTGTGCGGCTGTACCAAAAAGGAAGGCGCCGCGGGCCTTAAGGAGCAAGTTGACGGGATAGGCGCGGAAAAAGCCGCCCAAAAGCTCGGCATAGGCGTGCCCACCCTTAACGATATAGTAAATGAGATCCTCCGCCCCGGCCGCGATCCGCGCGACGGGCTGCCAAAGCCGATGCTGCGCACCGACGTTATGAAAATCGAAGACCTTAAGCCCGGCATGGAGCTAAGCGGCACCGTCCGCAACGTCATAGACTTCGGCGCGTTTGTAGACATAGGCGTCCACCAGGACGGCCTTGTACACATTTCGCAGATATGCTCAAGGTTCATAAAGCATCCGTCCGAAGTCCTCAAAGTCGGCGACATCGTCAAGGTGCGCGTGCTTTCCGTAGACGCAAAGCGCCAGCGCATATCGCTTACAATGAAAGAACCTTCAGGGAACGGCGGCTGACACGCCGCCTGATTTAATATGGCAAATATACAATATGTTAATATAATAAAAAGAAGGTCGTTTTGATATGAAACTCGGAATCGTAGGCCTGCCAAACGTAGGCAAAAGCACGCTTTTCAACGCCATAACCAACGCCGGCGCACAGGCGGCAAACTACCCGTTCTGCACCATAGAGCCGAACGTCGGCGTCGTAGCCGTACCTGACAAAAGGCTCGACACGCTTGCCGAAATGTACCACCCTAAGAAATACACGCCGGCTACAATAGAGTTCGTCGACATAGCCGGCCTTGTAAAGGGCGCTTCAAAAGGTGAAGGCCTCGGCAACAAGTTCCTCGCCAATATACGCGAATGCGACGCCATAGTCCACGTGGTTCGCTGCTTTGAAAACGACGACATAGTCCACGTTGACGGCAGCATAGACCCTAAAAGGGACATAGAAACCATAAACACCGAGCTTATACTCGCGGACCTCGAAACGCTGGAGCGCCGCATGGACAAAACGCGCAAGATGATAAAGGCCGACAAAAAGTACCAGGCCGAGCTTGACTTTTTCAGCCGCGTAAAAGCCGCCCTCAACGAGGGCAGGACCGCGCGCACGGTCGAATGTACGGACGATGAGAAAGAGCTGCTCGACTCAGCCTTTCTCCTCACGGGCAAACCTGTCATATATGCCGCCAATATGAGCGAAAGCAACTTTAAAAACGGTATCGAAAACAATAAATTCCTTTCCGCCGTAAAAGAAATAGCCGCAAAAGAGCAGTCTGGCGTCATGCCTATCTGCGCCGAAACAGAAGCCGAAATAGCCGACATGCCCCCTGAGGAAAAAGAGCTTTTCCTTTCAGACATGGGGCTTGAGCAGTCCGGCCTCGACCGCCTTATAACCGCGTGCTACTCACTTTTGGGGCTTATCTCGTTTTTGACCGCGGGCGAGCCCGAGGTGCGCGCATGGACTATAACAAAGGGTACCAAGGCGCCGCAGGCAGCCGGAAAAATACACTCCGACTTCGAACGCGGCTTCATACGTGCGGAAGTCGTCCCGTTCACCGAGCTTATATCATGCGGTTCGCTTGCGGCAGCAAAAGAAAAGGGCCTCGTGCGCAGCGAAGGCAAAGACTACGTCATGCAGGACGGCGACGTTGTCCTTTTCCGTTTCAACGTCTGACAGCGCATCGTAATTCGCTTATGCCAATATATTTTTACGTATGCGGTGTTTGTGAAAATTTTAGTTATTTTTAACTTAAAAAACGTTTATTACACTGTTTATATTATATTTTTTGTGCAAATAATACAACATAAAGCTCTAAATCTTTTACAGTAATTTTTTATTCTTTTATTTAATCATATGGCTGTAAATGCCGCAGCCATGGGATAAAACGTGCTTTTTGCCGCAGATGCCCGCGTTATTGAAAATTCATGCAATATGGTGTATAATACGTCTTTGTCAGAATATAAAGCCGCAAAAGCTTTTTTGAAAGATTTTGGCAGGAGGGCCGCCATGAACTTTAAACAATCCACTAAAGAAATACAGGATTCCGTCCGCAGCATGCTTAACCTCGTTTTCGGCGTAAAGCTTGAAAACGCCACAAACGAGCAGTGCTACAAAGCAGTCGCTCTCTGTGTCCGCGATATGATGGAAAAAGCCCACAGCGAGTATGCACTGCAGGCGGAAAAAGCCCACACCAAACGCATTTATTACCTCTGCATGGAGTTCCTTCTCGGCAGGTCGCTTAAAAACAGCCTGTATAACCTCAACATAGAAGACGACTACAGGAAGGCTTTGGGCGGGCTTGGCCTCAACCTCGACTCGCTCTACAGCGAGGAACCGGACGCCGGCCTCGGCAACGGCGGCCTCGGCAGGCTCGCGGCATGCTTCATGGACTCGCTTGCAACGCTCGGCTACCCTGCCACCGGATATTCTTTAAGATACGAGTACGGCATTTTCAGGCAGAAGCTCGTAGACGGCTGGCAGACCGAGCTGCCCGACTTTTGGCTCCCTGGCGGCAAGATATGGCTGCGCGGCGAACCCGAAAAAAGCGTCGAGGTTCACTTTAACGGCCACATTGAGGAGTACTGGAACAACCGGTACCATGTGACAAACCACAAAGACTACACCAACGTCATAGCCGTCCCCTACGATATGTATATAGCCGGTAAAGACGGCAGGGGCATAAGCCGCCTGCGCATTTGGTCCGCCACGAGCGCCGAGTTTGACATGAAGCTTTTTAACGGCGGCAACTATATGCGCGCAATGGAGCAGAAAGCCATGGCTGAAGTCATAACCAAAGTGCTCTACCCCGACGACAACCACCTCGAGGGCAAAAGCCTGCGCCTGTCGCAGCAGTACTTCCTTGTTTCCGCAACTATACAGGACATTATCCGGAGGCATCTCTTTAAGTACAACACGCTCGACAACATGCCGGACCTTGTCGCCATACACCTTAACGACACGCACCCCGTGCTTGCGGTGCCTGAAATGATGCGCGTCATGCTCGACGAGTGCGGCTACAGCTGGGAAAAAGCGTGGGAGATAGTCACAAACACCTTTTCATATACAAACCACACCGTAATGCCGGAAGCGCTCGAGTGCTGGGGCGTGGAGCTTTTCAAGTCGCGCCTGCCGCGCATTTACCAGATAATAGAGGAAATAAACCGGCGTTTCTGCGCAGGCATGCATGCGTGTGCTGTAGACGGCTACAAAGTTGGCCGCATGGCCCCGCTTAACGACGGTTACGTAAAAATGGCGAACCTTGCCGTCGTAAGCTGCCACAGCGTTAACGGCGTGTCAAAGCTGCACACGGAGATACTTAAAAATAAAGTCTTTAACGACTACTATACCGAAATGCCCGGCAAGTTTTTAAACGTCACGAACGGCATAGCCCACAGGCGCTGGCTGTGCCAGTCGAACCCAGGCTTAAGCTCCCTTATAACCGAGCTTATAGGCGACGGCTTTGTAAAGGATGCACAGCAGCTTTCGGGACTTATGAAGTATAAGGACGACGCGTCCGTCCTCAGCCGCATGGCCGCCGTAAAACGCGAAAACAAGGTGCGCTTCGCGCGGTTCGTTAAAAAAACGACGGGCGATATAATAGACCCCGACTCCATCTTCGACGCACAGGTCAAGCGGCTGCACGAGTACAAGCGCCAGCACCTTAACGCGCTGCAGATACTCGTTGATTACCAGCGCCTGCGTGAAAACCCCAACGAGGACTTTCCCCCGCGCACATATATTTTTGCCGCCAAGGCCGCTCCCGGCTACTACTTTGCAAAGCAGATAATACGCTTTATAGTCGACCTCGGCAAAACCATTAATGCCGACGGGCGCGTCAATAAAAAAATGCACGTTATCTACCTTGAGGACTACCGCGTTTCGCTCGCGGAGCTGCTCATGCCCGCCGCCGACATAAGCGAGCAGATATCTCTCGCCGGCACCGAGGCTTCCGGAACGGGAAACATGAAGTTTATGATAAACGGCGCGGTAACGCTCGGTACGCTCGACGGCGCAAACGTTGAGATGCGCGACGCCGTCGGCGACGAAAACATGCTGCTTTTCGGCATGACGGCAGACGAAGTAGAAGAGCTGAGGCAGGCCGGCTACAACCCGCGCGGTTTCTTCGACAACAGCCCCGCTTTAAAGGAAGCTTTATCCGAAATGGATAAGGGCTACTTCGGCGTAAGCTTCCGCGACTTAGGCGACTCGCTCCTCAGCAGCGACCGCTACATGGTCATAGCCGACTTTGACTCCTTCGCACAGGCAAGGGCCAAAAGCGGCCGCCTCTACGCGGAGGGCGGCGCATGGCAGCGCAAATGCCTCATAAACGTAGCGCAGTCAGGCATTTTCTCCTCCGACAGGGCCATAAACGACTACGCACGCGACATATGGCACGCAGCGCCGCTTTTCAGTAAAACTCCGCCGGAGGCAAACGCAAAAGGCCAGAAAGAAAAACGTCCGCCGCACGGCACGCCGAAGAAAGGCCTTAAAAAATAAAAGAAACTTTTAATACGGGCGGGCATTCCCCGCCCTGTTATTTTATACGGAGGTTTCCATGTTCAATTCACGCAGTCCCGTTTACAGGTACCCGACGGGAGCCGTACCAAACAAACTTCCCGTGCATTTCAAAATAACCCTCCCCCGCGAGCTTCACTGCAGTGCCGCAAGGCTTATGGTAAAAAACGACGCTACCGGAAAAGAAGACGTTTCCGGCATGTTTTGGTGCGGGATGAACGGCGGGCAGTACGAATGGTGGGAATGCCATTTTGCCGCTAAAGAGCCGGGGCTTTACTTTTACAGGTTCTGCGTGGATACATGGCGCGGCACGCTCAAGCTCTCAAGGGGCTGGGGGGGCGAAGGGTTCCTCGGCGAGGGGCCTGTCTGGCAGCTTACGGTTTACGACGGCAACTTCACAACGCCCGACTGGCTCAAAGGCGGGATAATGTACCAGATTTTTCCCGACAGGTTTTACAGCTCCGGCAAAAAAAAGCATAACGTGCCTTCGGGGCGCAAAATGCACCCGGCGTGGGGCGAAATGCCTGACTGGGAACCGAACCCCGACGGAAAGATAACAAACAGCGACTACTTCGGCGGCGACTTTGACGGCATAAGGGAAAAGCTCGGGTACTTAAAGTCGCTCGGCGTCACGTGCATATACCTCAACCCCATTTTCGAGTCGCACTCAAACCACCGGTACGACACGGCCGACTACACTAAAACAGACCCGCTGCTCGGTACGGAGGACGACTTCAGGCTGCTTTGCCGTACCGCCGCCAAGCTCGGCATACGCGTAATCCTTGACGGCGTTTTCAACCACACAGGCAGCGACAGCGTGTACTTTAACCGTGAAAAACGCTACCCCTCCAGCGGGGCTTACAACTCAAAAGAGTCGAAGTATTACCCGTGGTACAGTTTTAAACACTGGCCTGACAGTTACGAATCATGGTGGGGCTTTGACACGCTGCCTAACGTAAACGAACTCGACCCAGGCTACAGCGCATATATAAACGGAAAAGACGGCGTCATACAGAAGTGGCTCGGCGCCGGCGCCTCAGGCTGGCGGCTGGACGTCGCCGACGAGCTGCCCGACGGGTTCCTCGACAGCGTGCGCGCTGCGGCTAAACTTAAAAAAGACGACGCGGTCATAGCCGGTGAAGTATGGGAAGATGCATCAAACAAAACAGCGTACGGCATGCGCAGGCGCTACCTTTTGGGCGGGCAGCTTGACAGCGTGATGAACTACCCGTTCAGGAACGCAGTCCTCGGCTTCCTTACCGGCTCAAAAGCTGAGGATATGATGGAGTCCATACTGACCATAATTGAAAATTACCCGCCGCAGGTCCTTTCATGCCTTATGAACAACATAGGCACGCACGACACGCCCCGCGCCATAACCGTACTCGCGGGCGAGCCGCTCGGCGGCCACGGGCGGGCATGGCAGAGCAGGCAGCACCTTACGAGGGCCGGGCGCGCAAGGGGGCTTGCCCTCATGCGCCTTGCCTCGCTCATGCAGTACACGCTCCCCGGCGTGCCGTGCGTCTACTACGGCGACGAAGCCGGCATGGAGGGTTACTCAGACCCGTTCAACCGCCGCTGCTACCCCTGGGGGAACGAAGACGCGGGGCTGCTTTCGTGGTACCGCCGCCTTGGCCGCATACGCCTTGGCCGCACCTGCCTTAAAAACGGCGTTTTCACGCCGCTTGCCGCAAGCGGCAGCGTCATGGCATATATACGTTCGGACGAGAACGAAAAGCTCCTGTGCGCTTTTAACAGTTCGGACAGTGAAAAAAGCTTTTATATACCGGAAGAATGGCAGTCCGCCGACGCGCTTATAGGCAGCCTCCCCGATGAAAAAAACTCCCTTTGCCTGCCGCCGCTCGGCTGCTGCGCGCTTCTTACCGGCGCAAACGGGGCATATAAAAAAGCGCGGCATTAAAAGCGCAGCGCTTATTTACACGACGGTATTTACGCTGTATAATACACTTGTATATTATATTTAATAATATTAATTAACATTAATTTATAAAATAAAAGCGGGATGCATTATGCGCCTTTTTTACGCCGTGACTTTCGGCGGCGACACTAAGAGCAGGCTCGGCGCCTTGATGGATAAAATAAGGCCTTACTGCACAAACGGCCGTTTTTCAGAAGCTGAAAACCTGCACCTCACTTTGGCCTTTTTAGGCGAAGTGCCGTACTGCAGCGTCGCGGCCGCAAAGCGTGCGGCGGATGAAACCGAGGCCGCTCCGTTTTCGGCAGGGCTTAACGGCTTAGGCCGCTTTAAACGCAGCGGCGGCGATATAATATGGATAGGCGTAAAAAAAAGAAAAGAGCTGTCGGAAATATACGTCCGCCTGTGCGCGGCACTGCGGAAAAACGGCTTTAAAACCGACAGCCGCCCGTACGCGCCGCACGTCACCCTCGCAAGGCAGGCCGTCTTAATCCCAGGGGCACAGAAAAGCCTTGATGCCGTCGGCGAAACCATAAATTTTCCGGTCGGCGGAATAAGCCTTATGAAATCAGAAAGGATAAACGGTAAGCTCAGATATACGGAAATATACTCAAAGCCTTTAAAAGGGGGAGAAAAAACGTGAAAGCGCTCATAACCGGCGCAAGCTCAGGCATAGGCCGTGAAATGGCAAAAGTGCTGAGTGCGCAGGGGTACGACCTTGTCATTACGGCGCGCCGCGAAAACAGGCTCGGTGAGCTTAAGGGGCAGCTCAAGACAAACACAGAAGTCATAGCGGCCGACCTTTCGGAAGAAAGCGAATGCCTCAGGCTTTACAACAACGTAAAAGGCCAAAATATCGACATTCTCATAAACGCGGCCGGGTTCGGCGTCTTCGGCGCTTTTGACGAAACCGACCTCACACGGGAGCTTGACCTCATAAACGTAGACATAAAGGCGCTGCACATACTCACAAAGCTTTTTTACAAAGACTTCAAAAAGCGCGGCTCCGGATATATCCTCAACGTCGCGTCGGCCGCCGCGTTCCAGCCGGGGCCGCTTTTTTCGAGCTATTACGCCGCCAAGGCTTACGTACTGCACCTTACCGAAGCGCTGGCTGAGGAGCTGCGCCGCAGCAAAAGCCCCGTCTACATCGGCGCGCTGTGCCCCGGGCCTGTGGCGACGGAGTTTGACAGCGTGGCGGACGTGCGGTTCAGCCTTAAAAACATGAGCGCGGAGTATGTCGCCGGTTACGCTATTAAGCAAATGTTTAAACGCAAAACGATAATAATACCCGGCACGGTTATGAAGCTCGCGCCCTTTGCCGAACGCTTTATATCACGGAAATTCGCCGCCAAAGCCGCCTACTCGTTCCAGCGGCGCAAAGCGTAGCGCGCCCCGCGGCCTGCCGTTTCCCTGCCGCCGTTTTTAAGCTGCGGGGAAAATGCTTTCGGCACATTTTTTGTACAATAGCCATATAGTATTGACAAATAACGTATTTAAATATATAATTATTGCTTAAAAGCAATCTTATATGCTTTAAGTATAAATACTCCAATTTTTGAAAGGGGATGCGTTATGCCTCCCGGGCCTGACGATACTTATTCGCCAAACTTTATTTCTGCCGCCGTACCTGGCGGGATATTCCTTTCCGTACTGCTGCTTATACTCCTTATCGCCGTAAGCGCGGTTTTTTCTTTCGGCAGCTTCTCCGTCCTTGAGCACGGTTCCGTAAAGCTGCGGGAAACCGCAAAGGACGCCAGCCGGCGTGCCGACTCCGAACATATTTTTTCGGCAATGCGCGCCGGCGTTACATTTTTGGACATGTTCACGGCCGCCGCGGTTTCCGTTTCGTTTGCCGGCAGGCTGGCCGGTGTTTTTTCGCCTCCGGCGGAGTTTGCTCCGCTTGTCTACTGGGTATGCGCAGCGGTGATAATGCTGCTTTTAACTTACGTCTCATTGCTTTTCGGCCGCGTCCTTCCTGAAAAGGCCGCAGTCCGCAGGGGCGCCGGCGGGGCTGATTACGTCCGCCCGCTTACAAAGGCATCTTACCTTTTCAGGCCGATGGCCTCCCTTTTGTCATCGTCGGCAGATGCGCTTATGCGCCTTGCGGGTTATGACGGCGGCAGCCGCCCGGCAGAAACCATAACGCAGCGCGAGATTTTGTGGTACTCCGGCCTTAAAGACAAAAGCGGCGGGTTAAGCGGAAAAACCAAAGCTATGATTTCGAACATACTCGAGTTCAGCGGGCGCACCGCAACCGACGTTATGACGCACCGCACAGAGGTAGACGCGCTCGAGGACACGGATTCCGTTCCGGATGCCGTTTCGCTTGCCATGGGCACGGGGCATTCGCGCATACCGGTTTTCCGCGAAGACCTTGACAATATACTCGGCGTCATATATATAAAAGACCTGTTAAAGTTCGTCGGCAGCCCTATTACTGAAGGTGTTGAACTTACAGGGCTTATGCATACGGCGTACTTCGTACCCGAAAGCAAGCTGTGCAGCGAGATTTTTTCCGAAATGACCGCCCGCAGGATACAGATAGCCGTCGTAGTCGACGAGTACGGCGGTACCGAAGGCATTATTACTATGGAAGACCTGCTCGAGTCCATAGTAGGCGACATACAGGATGAGTACGACAACGAGGAGGACGAAGTCAGGCGCATAGGCGAAAACAGGTTTAACGTCGACGGCGGCGCCTCCATAGAAGAAATTTCTGAGCTTATAGGCGTGGAGCTGCCGCAGGGTGACTACGATACGCTTGCCGGCCTTATAATGGACCGGCTCGGCAGCATACCTAAGCCAAACGAGCATCCGCAGATAAATATAGACGGCATTTCATTTACCGTCGCGGCCATGGACGACAAGCGCATAGCGCGCGTGGCTATTGAAAAAAAGCCGTGCGCCCCCGACGCGCCGAAAGTACGGGAAGATAAGTAAAGGCCGCGCCGTATTTTTTCCGTCCCTAACCGTTCCCGCTTAACGCGGGGGCGGTTTTTTTGTACGGATTTCCCGCCCTGCGCCGTTAACTGAAGCCCGTTATGCATAAACGCGCGGATTTTATATTATAGGTTAAACGCGCGTGTAAATTCCAGGCGGAGAGGTAAACTTTTTTATGTTTTGATTTTTTGCCGTACGTATTGTGGTATAATGAATATATTATTTATAAATACAACACTAACGCTTAAAATAAGTTACGCATGGTGATGATATGAAATTCAATTACAACAATAAACGCCGCCGCCCTGACGCCGGCGGCGGAAAAGCCGCCGTGCGTGACAAGGTACTCGGCGCGGCCATACTTGCTTTGGCCGCGGTACTTTTTATTTGGCTGTCGGTTATAATCGTCCGCCCGCTTGCGAGCCTCGCCTCAGACCCTGAAAAGATGCGCAGGTTTATAGACGACAAGGGCATTTTCGGCCGTGCCGCGTTCTTAGGCATACAGGTGCTCCAGGGCGTGCTGCCCATACCGCTTGAGCTCACCACCATAGCGGCGGGCTACATTTTCGGTAAAGTCGAGGGCTGCGTAATCACGGTCTGCTCAGTCGTTTTGTCTACGACGCTTATATTTTACTGCACCAAAATATTCGGCCGCAAAGTGGTTGACCTTTTTTTCAGCCCCGAAAGCCAAAGCAAAATAAAATATATACACGATGAAAAGATACGCGACATGATAACACTCATCGTTTTCTTTATACCAGGTGCGCCTAAAAGGCTGTTCGTTTTTACCGCCGCCCTTACGCCGCAGAAGTTCGGCAAGTTCCTCGCTATCTCCACGCTTGCGCGCATCCCGTCGCTGCTCGCGTGTTCATTCGGCGGCAACGCCCTTTGCAGCGGCAACTACGGGAAAGCGGCCGCTATATTTATTATTACGGGAAGCATAAGCATTGCGGGGCTGGTCTTTTACGGATTTATTACCAAATCCAAAAATAAAAAGCCAAAAAGCCAGGACTGACACCGTGTTCTAAAAAATTTAACACTTCGCAGTATTGACGTATAAGCTAAATACACTTATAATATTGTTTAAACATCCGTTTGTTAATTAAAATCTTAACACAAAATTTAACGAAAGGTGGGGGGCAGCTTGATAAGCGGAGCCGAAATAATGGTAAAATGCCTTGAAAACGAAAACGTAAAGCAGATATTCGGTTATCCCGGCGCAGCGATATGCCCTTTTTACGACTTTTTGTTAAATTCACAGATAAAGCACATACTCGTGCGCGACGAGCGCAACGCGGCGCATGAGGCAAGCGGTTACGCGCGCGCTTCCGGAAAACCCGGGGTGTGCGTAGCCACTTCGGGGCCGGGCGCGACTAACCTCATAACAGGAGTCGCCACCGCCTACATGGATTCCGTTCCGCTCATCGTTATAACCGGCCAGGTTAACTCATGGCTTTTGGGGCGTGACGTTTTTCAGGAAGCAGATATAACCGGCGCATGCGAATCCTTTACAAAGCACTCTTACCTCGTTAAGGATGCGTCGGATCTGCCAAGGGTTTTTAAAGAAGCTTTCCACATAGCTTCGACAGGCCGTCCGGGACCGGTGCTTATCGACGTGCCTACGGACGTCCAAAACCAGGCCGTAGAGTCTTTCGAGTACCCGCAGAAAGTGCATATAACAGGTTACAAACCGCGCACCCAGGGGCACGCGGTGCAGATTAAAAAGGCTGCCGCAGCCATCGAAAATGCCAAACGCCCCCTTTTGTGCTGCGGAGGCGGCGTCGTACTCGCCGGAGCGCGCGATGAACTCATTGCCTTTGCCGAAAAAAGCGGTGTTCCGGTCGTTTCAACCATGATGGGCCTCGGAGTCATGCCTATGGACAGCAGGCTGTACCTCGGCATGATAGGCATGCACGGGCACAAAAACGCAAACGCGGCCATGGGAGCCGCCGACCTGCTGATTTTATGCGGAGCCCGCGTCGGCGACAGGGCCGTCTCAGACCCGCAGGAGGTTTCTTCAAGTACAAAGATAATTCACATAGATATAGATCCCGCTGAAATAGGTAAAAATATTGCTGTTGATATACCGATAGTCGGCGACATAAAACTCGTACTGCGCAGCCTTACGGCACAGATCTCATACACTGCGCCCGCCGAATGGGTGGACAAAGCCGTTAAGGAAAAAGATGCTTTCATTTCGCTTGAGGAAAAGCGCGCGTCGCCCGACGGTTATGTTGAGCCTTGCTCTTTCATACGCGGCCTTTCGGCTTTAATGGAGCGTGACGCGATACTCGTAGCCGACGTCGGGCAAAACCAGATTTGGGCGGCGCGTAACTTCAACGTGAAAGAAGGGCGCTTCCTTACTTCCGGCGGGCTTGGCACCATGGGTTACTCGCTGCCGGCGGCAATAGGCGCAAAAATGGCAAAACCAAAAAGGCAGGTCGTCTGCATATGCGGCGACGGCTCTTTCCAAATGTCCATGTGCGAGCTTGCAACTATATGCCAGGAAAATACAGCCGTAAAAATAATAATAATGCAGAACGACCGCCTCGGCATGGTGTGGGAAGTGCAGAAAAATAAATACCGGCGCCGCGGCATAGCGACTGTGCTTAACGGCGACCCTGACTTCGTAAAGCTCGCCGGCGCTTACGGCATAACGGCAGCGTTCGCCGGCTCCACCGAAGAGGCGCTTGCCTCAGCCGAAAAGATGCTTGCCGGCAGCGGGGCTTCCATCCTCGTCTGCCGGATAAATCCTGATGCGCCCACTTTGTGAAGGGGGGATTACCTTGCAGCACACACTCTCTGTTTTAGTGGAAAACCAGCCGGGCGTGCTTTCCAAAGTCGCGGGGCTTTTTTCACGCCGCGGTTTTAATATAGACAGCCTGTCAGTCGGCATAACCGCCGACCCATCAGTCTCACGCATGACCATAGTCGTAAGCGGCGGCGAGCACATAGTCGAGCAGGTTGAAAAGCAGCTCAACAAGCTTATCCCCGTCATAAAAGTGAAGGTACTCGAACCGGGTAAATTTATAAGCTGTGAGCCAATGCTGATAAAAGTCACGTGCAAAACAAAGCAGCACGCCGAAATAATGAATATAGCGGAACTTATGAGCGCTTCTATAGTAGACGTAGCGGCTTCTTCACTGACACTGCAGTTTACCGGCAGTGAGGACAAGCTGCAGACTCTCATAAGCCTTTTAAGGCCGTACGGTATAAAAGAAATCGTACGTGCAGGAGCCTTGGCCATAGAAAAAGGCTCCTGCATAACACTCAGAAAAATAAACGCTGAAGAATAAGTGCTTGCCTTTTTTTTAAAGTTCTTTAACTTGAGGGGCGCCACCGTAACTTTTACGTTTGTTTTATATTTTATATTTTGCCTGCAGGCAAGGCAAGGAGGAAATTAAAATGCCAAAAATCTATTACCAATCCGACTGCGACATCAATCTTCTTAAAGGTAAGAAAATCGCGATTATCGGCTACGGCAGCCAGGGGCACGCACATGCCCTTAACCTTCGCGACAGCGGCCTCGACGTAATCGTAGGCCTTTACAAGGGCAGCAAGAGCGCAGAAAAAGCCAAAGCCGCGGGGTTCAACGTGGTTTCTGTTCCGGAGGCTACAAAAGCTGCGGACATTATCATGGTTCTTATTCCTGACGAGCGCCAGGCTGACATGTACAAGACGGACATAGCGCCGTACCTTACTGAAGGTAAAGCGCTGGCTTTTGCCCATGGGTTCAACATCCACTACCAGCAGATTGTCCCGCCTAAGAACGTGGACGTATTTATGATAGCCCCTAAAGGGCCGGGCCACACCGTACGCAGCGAGTATGAAGCCGGAAAAGGCGTTCCGTGCCTTATCGCCGTGTACCAGGATTACTCAGGGCATTGCCACGACATCGGCCTTGCTTACGGCGCCGGTTTAGGTGCCGCAAGGGCTGCCCTTATGGAAACAACGTTTAAGATTGAAACGGAAACCGACCTTTTTGGCGAGCAGTGCGTCCTCTGCGGCGGCGTAACGGCTTTGATGCAGGCGGGTTTCGAAACATTAGTAGAAGCCGGCTATGCTCCGGAAAATGCCTACTTTGAGTGCATCCATGAGATGAAGCTCATAGTTGACCTTATTTACAGGGGCGGCTTCTCTCTCATGCGTTACTCTATTTCCGACACTGCGGAATTCGGTGACTACGAGACCGGCAAACGCCTTATCACCGATGATACAAAGAAAGAAATGAAGAAAGTTCTTAGTGAAATTCAGGACGGCACGTTTGCCTCCAAGTGGATTGCCGAAAACAAGAACGGCCGTTCGCACTTCAACGCCTGCAGGCGTATGGCGGCAGGCCACCAGCTTGAAAAAGTCGGTAAGGAACTCCGCAAGATGTACTCTTGGAACGACGACCCTATCGAGTAATAAAAGCGCCCACCCGCTTTTAAAGCAGATTACCCATAGTGCGGCATAAAGAGTGTTGCCCTTTCCGCAGACACAAATGCGGAAGGGGCAGCTCTTTTTTTGCTTTAATGACGCTTTTTTACTCTGTCCGGCATTGATACGGCAAATAAAAAAGCGGCATCCGAAAGCCGGATACCGTTTTTTATTAAAATCCAATGTCAGATAAGTTCTATAATAGCCATTTCAGCTGCGTCGCCGCGGCGCGGTCCAATCTTGCTTATGCGGGTATAACCGCCGTTTTTGTCCGCGTACTTCGGCGCTATCTCGGTAAACAGCTTATGCACGACTGCTTCTTTCGTGATAAAACCGTAAACAAGGCGTTTGTTTGCGAGGTTGTCTACCTTTGCTACGGTTATCATTTTTTCCGTCAGCGCGCGAACTTCTTTGGCACGTATTACGGTAGTCTCTATCTTACCGTTCTCCAAAAGGAAAGTCACCATCGCCCTAAGCATTGCCGTCCTGTGGGCTGTGCTCCTTCCGAGTTTTCTGGTTCCGGGCATGAATTATCACTCCTTTACCTTACGGGCTGCAAAGGACTTTTACTCTTCATCCTTGCGCAAATTAAAACCAAGCGAGGCCATCTTCCATATGACCTCCTCCAAAGACTTGCGTCCGAGGTTGCGGACTTTCATCATGTCGTCTTCGGATTTATTTATAATATCTCCAACGGTATTTATTCCGGCACGTTTAAGGCAGTTGAACGAACGTACCGACAGGTCAAGCTCCTCAATCGTCATATCAAGAATCTTTTCCCTGCCCTTTTCGTCCTTTTCAACCATAATCTCCGTATTGCTGCCCTTGTCGGACAAATCAACGAATAAATTAAGGTGCTCGGTAAGGATCTTCGCAGCAATGGAAACAGACTCTTGGGCGCTGATTACTCCGTTTGTCCAAACATCAAGCGTAAGTTTATCAAAGTCGATACTTTGCCCTACCCTGGTCGGTTCAACATTGTAGTTCACTTTATAAACCGGAGTGTAAATGGAGTCAACCGGAAGCACCCCGATTATCCCGGCGGGCATGTTCTGCTTGTTTCTTTCCGCCGGAACATAGCCGCGGCCTTTGTCAAGCGTAATTTCCATATAGAGCTTTGCATCTTCACCCAAAGTCGCTATGTGCATCTCAGGGTTCAAAATTTCTACTTCGCTGTCGCATTTAATGGAATCCGCCGTAACCTCGCAGGGGCCTTCGGCGCAGATTTCGACGGTTTTGGGGCCGTCGCAGTGCAGCTTTGCCGTAAGGCCTTTTATATTGAGGATAATTTCCGTAACGTCTTCCTTAACTCCTGGAATAGTAGAGAATTCGTGCAGCACACCGTCAATCTTTATCGACGTCGCGGCCACACCCGGCAGCGAGGATAGCAGCACGCGCCTAAGGCTGTTGCCAAGCGTTGTCCCGAAGCCGCGCTCCAGCGGCTCGACAATAAATTCCCCGTGGGCTCCGTCGTCGGACAAAACATTCGTTTCAATTTTAGGCTTTTCTATCTCAATCATCAGTGACCCTCCTTGACATATAGCGGACAAACAAATCTGCCATGATGTTTCTATGCTGCCAAAAAAACGCCAGCATTATTTGGAGTACAACTCAACGATGAGGGTTTCATCGACCGAGAGGTCGATTTCGTCACGTTTCGGATAGGCCACTACTTTGCCGGTGTAGTTCTGGCTGTCTGCCTCAAGCCACTGGGGTACCGGCCGTGAGGAGTTATCTTCGAGCACCGCTTTGAACTTTTCACTTTTGCGGCTTGAATCTTTAATGGACATCACATCGCCCGTTTTAACAAGGTAAGACGGGATGTCCGTCCTTTTGCCGTTAACGGTAAAGTGCCCGTGTGTGACGAGCTGGCGGGCCTCAGCCCTTGAGTTTGCCCAGCCTAAACGGTAAACTATATTGTCAAGGCGCCTTTCAAGTAAAACGAGGAGTTCTTCGCCCGTTTTGCCTTCTTTATGCGTAGCCATGTCATAATATTTCCTGAACTGCGACTCAAGCACGCCGTAGTAGCGTTTAGTCATCTGCTTTGCGCGCAGCTGCAGCCCGTACTCTGAAGTTTTCTTGCGGCCCTGCCCATGCTGGCCAGGCACATATCCCTTACGCGTTTCCGCGCACTTGTCTGAGTAGCACCTTGCGCCTTTAAGGAAAAGCTTCTGGCCTTCCCTGCGGCACTGTTTACAAACGGCGTCAGTATATCTTGCCATATTTTTTATCGCACCTCCTTTTTAATTACACGCGTCTTCTTTTCGGCGGACGGCAGCCGTTGTGGGGTATCGGCGTAACGTCCTTTATCATGCTTACTTCAAGCCCGGCGCCCTGCAAAGCGCGTATGGCCGCCTCACGGCCTGAGCCAGGCCCTTTAACGTAAACTTCAACTGTTTTCATGCCGTGTTCCATTGCGCCCTTCGCAGCTGTTTCAGCGGCAGTCTGCGCGGCAAACGGCGTGGACTTCCTCGAGCCCCTGAAGCCAAGCTCGCCGGAGCTTGCCCATGAAACCGCGTTGCCCTGTACGTCGGTAATGGTTACGATAGTATTGTTGAAAGTAGACTGAATATGGACACAGCCGCGCTCAATGTTTTTGCGCTCGCGGCGCTTGCGGCCGGTTGTACTTTTTTTTGCAACCGCACTTTTTTGTGCTGCCATAATATTTTTATCCCTCCCGGATTACTTTTTCTTGTTGGCCATCGTTCTTCTTGGTCCTTTGCACGTACGTGCGTTTGTCTTGGTACGCTGCCCTCTTACAGGCAGGCCCCTGCGGTGGCGTACGCCGCGGTAACATCCGATTTCTATAAGCCTTTTTATATCGAACGCCTTATCACGGCGGAGGTCGCCCTCCACACGGTAATGGTGGCCGATATAATCCCTGAGTTTGGCGGAATCGCCTTCCGTAAGATCCCTTACTCTCGTGTCCGGATTAACGCCGGTTGCCGAGCATATCTGTTCGGCCGTGTTGCGCCCAATTCCGTAAATATAAGTAAGAGCAATCTCTATACGCTTATCCCTTGGCAAATCAATGCCTGCTATACGCGCCATAATTAAGGTTGCACCTCCGTTTTATTAGGTTTTGCCGACCATACGGCAATTTCCAAAGCTTTAGTCTGCCGGCGCCCGTGCGCCTGCGGCAGTTGCCATAAGCTGTGCATGACAAAGTTTCAAGGTGTGCGCCGCGCCTTAGCCCTGGCGCTGCTTGTGCTTAGGATTCTCGCAAATCACCATAACTTTGCCCTTGCGTTTTATTATTTTGCATTTATCGCACATTTTTTTAACTGAAGGTCTTACTTTCATCTGAATACCCTCCTTTACGGGTAAAAGTTGGGCCTTATTTAGACCGCCACGTTATGCGCCCGCGCGTAAGGTCATACGGCGAAAGTTCTATTGTCACCTTGTCGCCCGGCAGTATGCGTATGAAGTTCATGCGCAGCTTGCCAGATATATGCGCGAGAATTTTGTGGTGGTTTTGAAGCTCTACCGTAAACATCGCGTTAGGCAAAGCCTCGACTACTACGCCCTCGGTTTCAATTACGTCTTGTTTTGACATACGTTTGCCTCCTCGTGCGGAAAAGCGTTTCCTCTTTGGAACTCAGAAAGAGCCCTGCGTATTCCGCGGTCAGTTTTCATTAAGTCGTCCGGCAGCGCCCGTCTCGTAGGGAAAAGATGCTTAACGCTTTTACGCTTCGGATGCCCCAGGCTGCGGCGCCTGCCGTCACATATAACGGCGAACCCGCCCGCAGCTTCAAGCACTACGAAAAAGCCGCCTTTGTCGTGTCCTGCCGCAGACTTAACTATGAGTCCCCTGACGAAGTCCATCGCCCCGTACCCCCTAACCGGCCTTTGTTAAGATAACAGGCCCGTTAGGAGTAATGGCTATGGAGTTTTCAAAGTGCGCCGAAAGCTTTCCGTCGGCCGTGACGGTCGTCCAACCGTCGCCGAGTGTCCTAACTTCCTTGACACCCTGGTTTATCATAGGCTCTATGGCGATTGTCATTCCCGGCAAAAGGCGTATACCCCTTCCCGGTGTGCCGTAATTTGGAACGCTCGGGTCTTCATGCATGTTCGCGCCTACCCCGTGGCCGACGAAATCACGTACCACCGAGTAACCGCGAGCTTCGGCATACCTTTGGACGGCACTGCCTATGTCGCCTAACCGCGCGCCGGCCTTTGCGGCCTTTATGCCTTCCATGAGGCTCTCGCGGGTAGCGTCCATCAGGCGCTGGGCTTCGTCGCTTACTTTTCCGCAAGGGAAAGTGTACGCGTTGTCGCCTACAAAGCCTTCGTACGTCGCTCCGACGTCTATGCTTACTATGTCGCCCTCTTTAATGATTTTCTTTTTGTTCGGTATGCCATGGATAACGACTTCATTCACCGAAACACAGGCGCTCGCAGGGAAACCGCCGTAACCGAGGAAAGTCGGAACCGCACCCGCGCTTTCAATGTATTTGCGTGCAACGCGGTCGATTTCCCAGGTAGAAACCCCCGGCTCTATCGCTTCTCCGGCCTTTTTAAGTGCGTTTGCCGCTATGTGGCCGGCCTCGCGCATAAATTCAAGTTCCCTTTTTGTTTTGAGTATAACCATTCTCTACGCCTCTATAGCGGCCATAATCAGACTCGCCGTTTTTTCAATATCATTGCCGCAGCGAACATTGCGCAGCCTGCCCTGTTTTTCGTAGTAGCCCACAAGCGGCTCTGTTTGTTCGTGGTAAACTTTAAGCCGTTCTTTAACGGTCTGAGGTTCGTCATCCTTGCGCTGTACGATGGTGCCTTTGCACAAATCACATTTGCCTTCAACTTTGGGCTTCCTGTTGTAAATGTTGTAGGAGGCTCCGCAGTCTTCACAGACACGGCGTCCGGACAGGCGCTGCAGTATAACGTCTTCCCCCACAATAAGGTTTAAGACTTTGTCAATATGCACGCCCATTTTGTCCAGAGCCTCGGCCTGGGGAATAGTGCGCGGAAAACCGTCCAAAATAAAACCGTTTTTGCAGTCGTCCTTTGCAAGGCGGACTTTTATTATCTCAATAACGATTTCATCAGGGACAAGTTTTCCGGAGTCCGCGTAAGACTTCGCGCGCTTACCCAGTTCAGTGCCGCTCTTCAGCGCTTCGCGTATAATATTTCCTGTGGATACGGACGGTATTTTAAACTTTTTTGTAAGGATCTCCGCATGTGTTCCCTTTCCTGCTCCGGGGGCCCCAAGAAGAATTAAATTCACGATTATTACTCCTTTACTCAGTCAAGAAAGCCTTTGTAATGGCGCATCATCATCTGTGACTCGACCTGCTGCACCGTTTCAAGCGCAACACCCACGAGGATTATAATTGACGTACCGCCTATGGAAAGGCTGCTCATGCCGGTTGATGCCCCGAAAATAATAGGCATAATGGCTATGAAAGCCAAGAACAGGGAACCTATAAACGTCACTTTTGAAAGGAGCTTTGCTATATAGTCCGATGTCGGCTTTCCGGGACGTATACCCGGAATAGTGCCGTTGCTTTGGCGAAGGTTGTTGGCCATTTCAATGGGGTTATACTGTATAGTCATATAAAAATAAGCAAACCCTATGATGAGTATGAAGTACAAGATAGAGTACAGCCATCCGGTCGTCGAAAAGGCGTTAAAGAACCCTTTCCAAAACGTACCTATGTGGTCTTCGCCTATAAAGAACCTTATCGTACTCGGAATTACAAGTATGGAACTTGCAAAGATTATAGGCATTACGCCGGACATGCCGACTTTTATCGGAATATGGCTGCTTTGGCCGCCGTACATTTTACGGCCTACAACGCGTTTCGCGTACTGCACGGGTATACGGCGCTCGGCGTCGTACATAAATACGATAACCCATACAATAATAAGAAAAACGACGAAAAACAGCGGTACGAGAAAATAATATTTCCCGTAAACGTCAGGTGCCTGGTCCGCGTTGCTCCAAAACGTCTTGAGCGTATTAATAACATGAGGCATCCTGGAAACTATACCCGCGAACAGTATGATGGAAATACCGTTGCCCACGCCCTTTTGGTTGACCTGCTCGCCAAGCCACATGAGCAGCGACGCGCCCGCGGTGAACACCATTATGATTACAAACGCCGAAAACACCATTGAACCGCCGCTTGTGTACTTCAAAATCGGCGTCCCATCGTAAGCGCTGTTCTTAAGGAAGAAGTAGTAAGCTACGGCCTGCATAAGCGCAAGGGCCACAGACGTGTAGCGCGTTATGGTGCCAAGCCTTTTGCGGCCTTCCTCGCCCTCTTTTGCCATACGCTCAAGAGCCGGTATGGCAACGGTCAGAAGCTGTATAATAATGGAACTGTTGATATACGGCGTGACGCCCATCGCGAAAAGCGTCGCTTTGGCGAAAGCGCCCCCCGAAAGGGCATCTATATAGGTAAGCGCCGTACCTGACTTTTCGACCGTGTCCATAAGCCCTTTAAGGGCGTTGCCGTCCAAAAAAGGGACTGGTATGGCCGAGCCGAACCTAAAAATAATAACGATAAACAGGGTAAAAAGCATCTTTTTGCGCAAATCCGGAATGGCCCAGGCGTTCTTTATTGTTTTAAACAAATCAGATCACCTCTGCCTTTCCGCCGGCAGTTTCGATTTTCTGTTTTGCCGAAGATGAGTAGGCATTGACCTTTACCGTAAGTTTTTTGGTAAGGTCTCCGTTGCCTAAAATTTTTATTCCGTCAAAACGATTTTTTACAATTCCTGCTTCAATCAGCTTTTCTGCGTCTACGACCGTTCCGTCGTCAAACTTTTCCAGATCTCTTACATTGATGGATTTAATATTCTTTGCAAAAATATTTACGAAACCGCGCTTCGGGACACGCCTCTGCAGCGGCATCTGCCCGCCTTCAAAGCCCGGGCGTACATTCCCGCCGGACCTTGCCTTTTGGCCTTTGTGGCCTTTGCCGGCTGTTTTGCCCTGGCCGGAACCAGTGCCCCTGCCAATGCGCTTAACAGCCTTGCGCGAATTAGGCACAGCGGTAAGATCATTAAGTTTCATTTGCTCGCACCTCCTTGTTTTATATTTTGCATACCTCAACGAGGTGATTTATTTTTGCCACCTTGCCCATAGTCTGTTTGTTGTCGGGCTGGACCGATGAGCTTCCTATTTTAGTAAGGCCTAAAGCCCGGGCGGTTGCAATCTGGTCTTTTTTGCTGCCTATCAGGCTTTTTTTGAGTGTAACTTTAATTTGAGCCATAATTGCTGCCCCCTTTATGCAAAAATCTCTTTTACGGATTTCCCGCGGATTTTCGATACCTGCTCAGCGTCGCGCAGCTTTGAAAGGCCTTCCATAGTAGCGCGCACAACGTTGCACGGGTTGTTGGAGCGCAGCGCCTTTGTACGTATGTCGCGTATGCCGGCTGCTTCAACAACGGCACGTACAGGTCCGCCGGCTATAACTCCGGTACCTGGTGCGGCAGGCTTCATAAGCACCCTGCCTGCGCCGTATGCGCCGATTATTTCGTGCGGTATTGTAGATCCGCGCAGAGAAACCCTGATAAGGTTCTTTTTAGCGTCCTCTATCCCTTTGCGTATTGCGTCCGGGACTTCGCCGGCCTTGCCTATGCCGAAGCCTACTATGCCGTTGCCGTCGCCTACGACCACAAGCGCGGCAAATTTGAAAATGCGCCCGCCTTTTACGGTTTTGGACACGCGGTTGATGGAAACAACGTGCTCCTTCAGTTCCATAGTCGATGCGTCAATTTTAGCCAAAAGTTTCCCTCCTTACGTCAGAATTTGAGGCCGCCCTCACGGGCGCCTTCGGCCAGCTCTTTGACGCGGCCGTGATAAAGGTAACCGCCGCGGTCAAAAACTACCTTTTCAATACCTTTTTCGGCAGCGTGTTTTGCTAAAAGATTGCCAACTTTGCGGGCAGCTTCCTTGTTTCCGCCGTCCGAGTCAAGCTCTTTGTCAAGCGAAGAAGCAGACGCGAGCGTAACTCCCTTTACGTCGTCGATTATCTGGGCGTAAATGTTTTTGGCGGAGCGATATACGTTAAGGCGCGGGCAGTCTGCCGTGCCACTAACTTTGCCGCGTACCCTGCGGTGGCGATGAAGTCTGTTGCTGTTTTTATCGACCATCTTCACCATTGTGTTTCACTCCTTAGATTACTTCTTTGCGCCCTTACCGGCCTTGCCTTCCTTACGGCGGACATATTCGCCGGCATAGCGTATACCCTTGCCCTTGTACGGCTCAGGCGGGCGTTTTTCGCGTACTTCCGCGGCAAACTGTCCGACTTTTTGTTTGTCCGGGCCTGATATGGTTATCTTGTTGGCCGCCGGGCACTCTATCGTAATGCCGTCTGTTTCAGGCATTATAACCTGATGTGAAAAACCGAGGTTCATAACAAGGTTTTTCCCCTGCTTTTGTACACGGTAGCCTACGCCGTTGACTTCGAGGTCTTTTTTGAAGCCCTCCGTCACGCCTACGACCATATTGTTTATAAGCGTGCGCGTGAGGCCGTGCAGTGACTTGTTGAGCTTTTCGTCGTCCGGGCGTGTTACAGTAACCACGCTGCCGTTTACCTCGACGCTCATGTTCTTATGGACTTTCTGCTCAAGCGAGCCTTTAGGCCCTTTTACCTTAACCAAATTGCCGTCGACCGATACTTCGACGCCGGCAGGAATATTTATGGGTTTTCTTCCAATTCGCGACATTGCTGCACCCCCTTACTTACCAAATAAATGCGAGGACTTCGCCGCCTACGTGTTCCTGGCGGGCCCTTTTGTCAGTCATAACGCCTTTAGAAGTAGAAACTATAGCTACGCCGAGGCCCTTCATAACCTTCGGCATCTCGTCGGCTCCGGCGTAAATACGCAGGCCCGGCTTTGAAACACGGCGCAAACCGCTTATCGCCGCGGTCTTGTCCGCACCGTACTTAAGGTTTACCTTAATAATGCCCTGCTTGCCGTCTTTTTTCTCCGTATAGCCTTTTATATATCCCTCTTCCGCAAGGATTTTCACTATGGATTTTTTCATATTGGAAGACGGTACTTCTACGCAGTCATGCTTAGCTGAACTCGCGTTGCGGATACGGGTAAGCAAATCGGCAATAGTGTCTGTAATCTGCAATTCCGCTACCTCCTTTTACCAGCTTGACTTTTTCACGCCAGGGATTTCACCTTTATAAGCAAGTTCCCTGAAGCATATACGGCAGATTCCATATTTGCGGAGGTAACCGTGCGGCCTTCCGCAGATTTTGCATCTGTTGTACTGGCGTGTAGAAAACTTTGCAGGCCGCCTCTGCTTTACTTTCATGGAAGTTTTGGCCACGAAAATTCCTCCTTACTTTGCGAACGGGGCGCCCATCAGCGTTAAAAGCTCTTTGGATTCCTCGTCTGTTTTAGCCGTTGTAACGAAACAAATATCCATTCCGCGTACTTTATCGACTTTATCGTACTCTATTTCAGGGAAAATAAGCTGTTCGCGCACGCCCATGTTGTAGTTGCCGCGCCCGTCAAAAGCGTTGGGGTTAATGCCCCTAAAGTCCCTTACCCTCGGCAGAGCCACGTTAAAGAGGCGGTCGATGAACTCGTACATCCTGTCGCCGCGGAGCGTGACTTTGGCGCCTATTTTCATACCGGCACGCACTTTGAAGTTTGCGACTGATTTCTTAGCAGTGCATACCATCGGCCTTTGGCCTGTTATGAGCGAAAGGTCGCTTATAACGGAGTCTATGACCTTTGAGTTGTCTTTTGCTTCGCCCGCGCCAACGTTTACAACCACCTTTTCAAGCTTAGGTACCTGCATAACGTTCTTGTATGAAAACTTCTTCATCAGAGCAGGCACGGCTTCTTTTTTATAATAATCCTTTAGTCTTGCCATGTCCATCCTCCTTACAGCGTTTCGCCGCATTTTTTGCAGACGCGTTCCTTCGTGCCGTCCTCATAGACCTTGTGGCCGACACGTGTGGGCTTTCCGCAGCGGGGGCAGACTATTTGGACTTTACAGGCGTACATTGCGCCCTCGGCTTTTATAATGCCGCCCTCCTCGCCCATTTTGCGGGGTTTTACATGCTTGCTTACCATATTAATGCCCTCTACTATGACCTTGCCTTCTTTGGGGCTCACTTCGAGGACTTTACCTTTTTTGCCGCGGTCTTTGCCGCTCAACACTACGACGGTATCGCCGGTTTTAACGTGAATCTTTTTTATCATCGGCAAACACCTCCCATCAAAGCACTTCGGGGGCAAGACTTAAGATTTTAACATAGTCTTTGTCGCGCAGTTCCCTTGCCACTGGCCCGAAAATACGCGTACCCGCCGGATTTTTATCTTCTTTTATAAGCACTGCCGCGTTCTCGTCAAAGCGTATATACGTGCCGTCATTACGGCGCACGCCCGACGCTGTGCGTACTATGACCGCCTTAACGACATCGCCTTTTTTCACGGTGCCGCCCGGCGTCGCTTTTTTAACGGAAGCAACGATAACATCGCCTATGTTGGCATACCTTCTGCCCGTACCGCCGAGCACGCGTATGCACATAAGTTTTTTCGCCCCCGTGTTGTCTGCGACGTTAAGGTAAGTCTGCTGTTGTACCACGGTGCGTTCCTCCTTTGCATAAAAGCCGGTGTATTACTTGGCTTTTTCTATAATACTTACAAGGCGCCATCTTTTTTCTTTGCTAAGCGGACGGGTCTCCATAACGCGCACACGGTCTCCTATATTACACTCGTTCTTTTCGTCATGCGCTTTAAGCTTTACCGTACGCTTCACTACTTTTTTATAAAGCGGATGCTTAACCCTGCCTTCGACCGCTACGACAATGGTCTTGTCCATCTTATCGCTTACAACCCTGCCGATTTCGGTCTTTCTGATATTTCTGTCGCTCACGATTAATCCTCCCTTCCGTTACGCATCGATGCCGCCGCTCAGTTCGTTTTCACGAATAATCGTTTTTACGCGGGCAATATCCTTTTTCACAGCCTTAATACGCATGGGGTTGTCGAGCTGATTAATGGTAAGCTGGAAACGGAGGTTGAAAAGCTCGGCCTTTAAATCTTTCAGCTTGCTTTCAAGCTCTTCCGCACTTAAATCTCTGACTTCTGAGGCCTTCATTACTGCTCACCACCCGTTTCTTCCTTTTTGACAAATTTACACTTTATAGGCAATTTATTCGAAGCAAGCCGTAAAGCTTCCCTCGCCGTTTCTTCCGGAATACCGCCTATTTCAAACATGACGCGGCCCGGCTTTACTACCGCAACCCAAAACTCTGGCGCACCTTTACCGGAACCCATGCGGACTTCGGCAGGTTTTTTAGTAACCGGCTTGTCAGGGAAAATCTTTATCCAGACCTGGCCGAACCTCTTGGTGTAACGTGTCATGGCTACACGGGCAGCTTCTATCTGGTTTGCTTTTATCCATGCCGGCTCGAGCGCCTGGAGGCCAAATTCGCCGTGGTCTATCTTGTTTCCGCGCATGCACTTGCCTCTCATGCGCCCGCGCTGTACTTTGCGGTACTTAACACGTTTAGGCATTAACATTGGCGGCGGCCCCCTTCCTTGCGGGCGCCGTGCGGCTGTCATGCAGCACTTCTCCCTTATATATCCACACCTTTACGCCGATGCGGCCGTAAGTTGTGGCAGCTTCCGCGAAACCGTAGTCAATGTCGGCGCGGATGGTCTGCAGAGGAATAGTCCCGTCATGGTACTGTTCCCTTCTCGCTATTTCGGCACCGCCCAAACGGCCGGATACCTGCGTTTTTATACCCTTCGCGCCAAAGCGCATGGCCCTGCCTATGCACTGTTTCATCGCGCGGCGGAAAGATATCCTCTTTTCAAGCTGCTGCGCGATGTTTTCCGCGACAAGCTGGGCGTTTACGTCGGGATTTTTGACCTCTACTATATTAATAGTAACAGGCTTGCCGACAAAATTTTCGCATTCGCGGCGCAGCTTTTCGATCTCCGTGCCGCCCTTGCCGATGACTATGCCCGGCTTTGCGCAGTGTATGTGCAGGCGTACTTTGGACGCGTCGCGTTCTATCTCAATTTTCGGGACGCCGGCGACTGCAAGGCGTTTTTTAAGCCACTTGCGCAGTTTATAGTCCGCGACTAAAGTATCGCCGATGTCTTTGTCTTTAACAAACCAACGGGAATCCCAGTCTTTTATAATACCGACGCGGAAACCGTTGGGATTGATTTTCTGGCCCATAATTTACCTCCTATTCTGCGTTATTCCTGTTCTTTAAGCACGAGGGTAACGTGCGATGTCCTCTTTAAAATCCGGAACGCGCGCCCCTGAGCCCTTGGGCGGATACGCTTAAGCGTCGGGCCCGGACTTACGAAGCACTGTGCCACATAAAGTTTAGAAACATCCATATCGCAGTTGTTTTCCGCGTTTGCCATAGCCGACTTTAAAAGCTTTACGAGGTACTCACTTGCCGCCTTAGGCGTATGCTTGAGTATCGCCATTGCAACGTCCGCCGGTTTATTACGGATGAGGTCAAGCACGATCTGGACTTTACGGGGAGAAATACGCGCGTATTTGAGATAAGCCCTTGCTTCCATGCTTTACACTCCTTTCAGCCTTTTTTTGCCGGTGCCGCCGACGGTGCGCTGCCGGCCGGCGAAGTTGTCTTAGAACCCGCATGCCCTTTAAAAGTGCGCGTAGGGGCAAACTCACCGAGCTTATGCCCGACCATATCTTCTGTTATATAGACCGGCACGTGTTTGCGTCCGTCGTGGACAGCTATAGTGTGGCCGACAAAGTCGGGGAAAATCGTTGACGACCTGCTCCAGGTCTTAACAATTTTCTTCTCGTCGGCCGCGTTCATTTCCTGTATCCTCTTCAGCAGCACCGGCTGAACATAAGGACCTTTTTTAACGCTTCTGCTCATTTATCTGCAAGCTCCTTTCCAAACGCTTATTTGCCGTTTCTGCGCTTTACTATAAACTTATCGGAGCGGCTGTGCTTAGCCCTTGTCTTATAGCCGAGAGCCGGTTTGCCCCACGGTGTAACAGGCCCCGGGCGTCCGATAGGCGCCTTGCCTTCGCCGCCGCCGTGCGGGTGGTCGTTCGGGTTCATAACGGAGCCGCGGACCGTCGGCCGCCAGCCCATGTGGCGTTTGCGTCCCGCTTTGCCGATCTTAACGTTTTCATGGTCAATGTTGCTTACCTGGCCTATGGTAGCCATGCAAGAAATCGGAACGTTCCTCAGTTCACCCGAAGGCAGGCGCAAAAGCGCCATTCCGTTTTCCTTTGCCATAAGCTGTGCCATGATGCCCGCGCTCCTCGCGAGCTGTGCGCCTTTGCCGGGGTAAAGCTCAACGTTGTGGATAAAAGTACCTACCGGTATATTTTCAAGCGGAAGGGCGTTGCCTGTTTTGATATCGGCGCCCGCGCCGGCAACTACCTTGTCGCCTACTTTAAGCCCGTCCGGAGCCGTTATATAGCTTTTTTCGCCGTCTTCATACTTTACAAGGGCTATGAACGCCGAGCGGTTCGGGTCGTACTCGATGCTCATAACTTCGCCGGGCACGTCGAACTTCCTGCGTTTAAAGTCTATAACGCGGTACTTCCTGCGGTTCATGCCTCCGCGGTGGCGGACGGTTATCCTGCCGTAGCTGTTGCGCCCGGAGTTGTTTGTCAGCGGTTCAAGCAGGCTTTTTTCCGGGCCTTTCTTGCTCAGTCCGGAGTAATCCGTAACTGACATGTTGCGCCTCGAAGCCGAGGTCGGTTTAAAATTTCTTATTGGCATTTTTTCACACTCCTCATGATGGCTTTGCGGGGAAATGCCGCTTCCCCATTCATGCCTCTGCTTTATTTTTTACTTTGGCAGAGATTACATCATGCCGTCGAAAAATTCTATTGTTTTACTGTCAGGCTTAAGGGTGACAACGGCTTTTTTCCATGAGCGCGTGTAGCCCTCGTTACTGCCCTGGCGGCGAAGATGGCCGCGCATGTGCACTGTGTTTACCTTTGCCACTTTCACACCGAAGAGTTCTTCGGCCGCCCTGGCAACGTCGATTTTCGTAGCCGTCTTGGCGACTTCGAAAGTATACTTTTTATTTGCTATGCCTGTCATCGATTTTTCGGTGACTATAGGCCGCAAAATGATATCCTGTGCTGCCATTTAAGCGTACACCTCCTCGATTTTTGCAACGGCGTCTTTAGCGACTATGAATTTGTCCGCGTTAAGGATGTCGTAAACGTTCAAGGTGTTGACGGCCGCGGTTTTCACCCCTGGGATGTTTGCCGCCGAAGCAATGACCTTCCCGTCGTTTTCCGGAAGGACTATGAGGGCCGTTTTTGAAGCGCCGATCGCGCTGAGCATGGCTACCATGGTCTTTGTTTTGTACTCGTCTGACGCTATCTTGTCGACGACTACCATTTCGCTGTCGCGCACCTTGCTTGAAAGCGCCGACTTCATTGCGAGCCGCCTCACTTTTTTGTTAAGCGTATAACTGTAATCGCGCGGCTTCGGAGCGAAAACTATGCCGCCGTGCCTCCACTGCGGTGAACGTGTGGAGCCCTGCCTCGCGTGGCCGGTCCCTTTTTGGCGCCACGGTTTTCTGCCGCCGCCCGAAACCTCGGCGCGGGTCTTAGCCGACTGTGTGCCCTGGCGCATGTTTGCAAGGTGGTTCACCACCACGTCGTGCATAACGTTATTGTTTGGAACTATACCGAATACGGCGTCTGACAACTCTATCTTTCCTTTTTCGTTGCCGGCCATATCAACTACTGCTAATGTAGGCATTGTACTTCCTCCTTCCCTCACGCTTTAACAGCTTTCACGCTGTCGTGTATTACGACGGTGCCGCCGTTAGGCCCAGGCACCGCGCCCTTTATTGCGATAAGGTTGTTTTCGGCATCCACTTTAGCCACCGTAAGGTTAAGCACGGTAACTTTTTCGCTGCCAAGGTGTCCGGCCATTTTAAGGCCCTTGAATACCCTCGACGGTGACGAGCAGCAGCCGTTTGAGCCGCCGTGCCTTGCGTTAGGGCCTGTACCGTGGGATTCCTTAAGCCTTTGGAAGTTCCAGCGTTTTATAACGCCGGCAGTGCCTTTGCCTTTGCTTGTTCCGGTAACGTCCACCTTTTCGCCTGCGGCAAAGACGTCGGCCTTTATAAGGTCGCCCACCTTGTAGCCGTCCGTGCTCTCAAACCTGAATTCCTTAAGGTACTTTTTCGGCGCTACGTTAGCCTTGTCGAAATGGCCTTTCATCGGTTTTGTGACCTTTTGCGCTTTAACGTCGCAAAAGCCCATCTGCACGCTGTCGTAGCCGTCGTTCTGCGCTGTTTTTTTCTGTGAAACAACACATGGGCCGGCCTCGACGACCGTTACCGGTATAACGTTTCCGTTTTCGTCGAAAATCTGAGTCATGCCGATTTTCTTACCTATAATTCCTTTTTTCATCGTAAATATTTACCTCCTTGCAGGTTATTGGTTGGGCTTTCCCCAACATGACCCCGGCCGCTGCTAAGTTAAAGCTTTATCTCCACTTCAACGCCAGCGGGGAGCTGCAGGTTCATAAGCGACTCGACCGCTTTGTTGGACGGCCTTATTATGTCTATGAGCCTTTTATGGGTTCTTGTTTCGAACTGTTCGCGGCTGTCCTTGTACTTGTGGACGGCGCGCAGGATAGTCACTATCTGCTTCTCCGTAGGCAGCGGCACCGGTCCCGAAACCCTTGCTCCGGCGCGTTTTGCCGTCTGCACTATCTTTTCAGCCGACTGGTCGACAAGCTGATAGTCATAACCCTTAATACGAATCCTGATTTTCTCCTTGACTGCCACTTGAAAATCGCCTCCTTACAGTAGTTGGCGGGCGACGTCTTTTAAAACCCGGACACCCTTCCGGGTGTTCCTTTCTTTTGCGGTAAAAAAACCGGATTTTCATGTTACCGCACGCGAAAATCCGGGGATAAGGCATAAAAAACGTCTGAACGAAAGGCACATAAAATGCCCGTACGTCCAAAATATTTGTCGCCCGGTTTAAAATCGGACATACTCCACGGAAAAACCGGCGCAAGCGCCGCAACCTCCCGCTTCAACGCATATCTGTCGCAGTCGTACTTAAGAATGATACCACAAACGCGGCGGCATTGCAAGCTTTTTTTCGATTTTTATTGTAATTTATTGTAAAACAGTTTGATTAAAAAAATCTCCAAACCCATGCCGAGCAATGGATTTGGAGAAACTTTATATCGGTGCAGGCCCGTCCATGGCGGCAAACACGCTCCATGCGTAAAAAAGCCTTAAAGTCCGGCAGATTAACGGCAGCCCCGCAGACAGACGGCTCAAAGCAGCTCAAACTTCCCGCCGGCAAACTTCACGGCGGTAACAGAACAGTTTTCCGCTTCGCTGCCGTCCCAAAAACGGCCGTCGGGCAGCTTGTTCACGACACTTACCGCGGCTTTTATAAAAGCGCCGTGGGTAAATACCATAATATTGGAATCGCCCGCCCCATAGGCCGACACCGCCTGCAAAAGGAACGCGCGGCTCCTCGCCTTTAGCTGCCGTATGGTCTCCCCGCCGCGCGGCGGAACATACTTTTCCGGATGTTCAAAGTAATTGTACAGCCTGAGAAACGGGCAGCGGTGAATCAGCCGCAGCGGCTGCCCTTCCCTTACGCCGTATGAAATCTCCTTTAAAAGCGGGTCGGTATGAAGCGGGCAGCCCTGCCGCCCCGCCAAAAAAATCTCAGCGGTTTCCGCGGCCCTTGCAAGCGGGCTTGTGTAAGCAGCGTCCGCAGGGATGTCAGACATTTGCGCGGCCAGCGCCTCCGCCTGCCTGCGCCCGTTCCCGTTTAGGGGTATATCCGCCTGCCCCTGGATTTTAAGCCTGCGGTTCCAATCCGTTTCCCCATGCCTTATAAGATAGATTGTCATACGCCTGTTGTACTTTTTTTATTTCTTTTAAACCTTTTGTGAAATTTCTCCCTGAACGCCTCGTTGTCCTTAACAGCATCTATCAGGATGGCGATTAAAACAACGACGCCGGTGACAATCGTTTCCCAGTAGGAAGACACGCGCAGCAGCGTAATGCACGTGCTTATAACGCCCGTGAGCAGCCCGCCTATGATGGTTCCGACCGCCGAGCCGAACCCGCCGAGCATTGAGGTCCCGCCGAGGACGGCAGCGGTAATTGAACCCATCTGCCAGCTTTCGCCTATGGTAGCCTGGAAGGACTCAAGCTTGCAGGACATCATCACGCCGGCAAATGCCGAGAGCAGCCCGCTTAAGCAGTATACCAGGACTTCTACGCGTTCCGTGGGGATACCGACGATTTTCGCGCAGCTGCGGTTTCCGCCAAGAGCGTAAATGTACCGGCCAAAACGCGTTCTTTTCAGCATTATAGTCAGTAATACGCAGATAATTATCATTATAATAACGATGTTAGGCAGAACCCCGCCTATGACGCCGTCGGCAAAATTTCCGGCGGAATCAGGCATGCCCGTAATCGGCATCCCTTTTGTAACAACATAAACAACGCCCTGGTAAATTTCCATTGTCGCAAGGGTGACAATAAACGGCGTAAGCTTAAACTTTGTAATGAAAAAGCCGTTTATGGCGCCGAGCGGTACGCCCATAAGTGTAGTAAGTACAATCGACAGGAACGGGTTCATGCCGTACTGGACCATAAAGATTGCATTTGCCATGCCGCAGACAGAGCCTATGGTCGCAACCGAAAGGTCAATCCCACCGGTAAGAAGGACTATGGTCTGCGCGAAACCTACAATAATGACAAACGACGCTGCCCTCGTCAGTGTGCTGATGTTGTACGCTGTAAAAAAGTTGCCGGTCGCAATCTGCACCCCGACGCCAACCAGTAATGTCACTATAAGCACCATGCCGGCTGTAGTCTTGAAAAAATTTATAACTTTATTCATAATATCACCGAAACCTCCAACTATTGAAAAGCTACTTTCAGCACATCTTCCTGTGTTGTCAGATCAACATCATTGATAAACCCACTTACTTTGCCGCGATGCACAACCATTATCCTGTCGGCCAAAGAGAGTACCTCATCCATTTCGGAAGATATGACGACTACAGCAACCCCCTGATCCGCAAGCTGCCGAATCAAACTGTGGATTTCTGACTTGGCGTTTACGTCAATGCCGCGCGTTGGTTCATCCAAAATCAGCATCCTGACGCCTTTTGCGAGCCATCTGGCAACAATAACCTTCTGCTGGTTTCCGCCGGAAAGGTTTTTAATCAATGTTTCCCTTGAGGCCGTTTTAATGGACATTTCTTTAATGTACTTGTCTGTTACCGACACGGCCTTCGTGTAGTCGATAAGGCCGTGGTTAAGCATCTGCCCGTACGAAGGCAGCACCATGTTCTCCATTACCGACATACCCTGAGTAATGCCGTCGTGCCGCCTTTCTTCCGATACATAGCCCATCCCGTGTGCAATAGCTGATATCGGGGAGTTGATGGCGGCCTCTTTTCCTTCAATGTAAGTGTGCGCGCCCGGCTCACTCTGCGTTATGCCGAAAACGCATTTAAAAATTTCCGTCCTTCCGGCCCCTACAAGGCCCGCAACTCCGAGGATCTCGCCTTTATGGACGGCAAAGCTCACATCTTCGAACTCGCCAGTCCTGTTAAGATGTTTGGCTTCATAAAAAACTTCGTCCGATACTTCCCTTTTCACTCTCTGCAGCTTCTGTACTTTTTTGCCCGCCATCTTCGTAATCATTTCATCTTTCGTGATTTCCGAAACAGGTACTTCCTCGACGAGCCGGCCGTCTTTCATTATCGTTATCCTGTCCGCGTGCTCCATGACCTCATCCAGGTGGTGGGTAATAAATACCATCGCCGTGCCCCGCTCCTTGAGCAGTTTCATCGCCTTAAACAATTTGTCGGCTTCAACATTAGTAAGTACCGAGGTCGGTTCGTCAAGGATTAACACTTTTGGCGTGTACGCCAGAGCGCGCGCGATGGAAACTATCTGCTGGTAAGCCGCCGACAGCTTTTTAACAGGCTGCGTAACGTCAATGTTTATGTCGAGGATTTTCAGTATTTCTTTTGCTTTTGCCCTTGTGGCTTTTGCGTCAATCATGCCTGAGCGCAAAATCTCGTTGCCGAGAAAAATATTCTCGGCAACACTCGCTTCCGGGATAAGATTCAATTCCTGGGGTACGAGTACAATATTCATCTTAAGGGCTTCTTCAGGGGAGGAAAGCCTCAGCGGCTTCCCTTCCATGAAGATTTGCCCTTCGTCCATAGAATACTGGCCCGTAAGGATATTCATTAAAGTACTTTTGCCTGCGCCGTTTTCGCCTACCAGCGCGTGCACCTCGCCGTTCCTCAGTTTAAGGCATACATTGTCAAGCGCCTTTGTACCCGGGAACGTCTTAGTGATGTTTTTCATTTCAATGATATAATTATCATTTTGACTGAGTTTTTGCATCTGCATTATCTCCATAGAGCATCTTGATGAATTTATCGGCCTGGCCCTTGTAAACGGATGTGGAGCCGACTGCCGTTTTTTCATCTACCTTTTGGCCGTCTACCGTTTTTATAGCGTTATAAATCAGTTTGTAACCCATGTCATAGCAGTTTTGAACCTGTGCGACATAAAGTGTGCCGTCTTTGAGGTAGTTAAGCGTGCGCAGGTCATGGTCCATGCCGCCGATGACTATCTTGCCGGATTTTCCGGCGCTTTTAACAGCCTGGCATGCGCCGACAGGGTTAGACATGTTGTTGCAGAGTATGCCGCCGAGGTCCGGATAAGCCTGCAGCCATGACTCGGTTATGCTTATTGCCTTTTCGACGGAGTCGTTGTCCCTCTGCGTGTCGACTATTTCAATGTTCGGGTACTTAGCTATTGTGTCCTGGAAGCCTTTCAGCCTCTGTTCATGGGAAGCGGCGCCCATGGTCCCCGCAAGGATGGCGATTTTGCCTTTTCCGCCCATTTTTTCACAGACGGCTTTTGCGAGCTTGCAGCCGTCGCCGTAGTTGTCAGTGTTGCCTACGAAGAACGACCTGTTGCAGTTAGTCACGTCGGAGCTTGCGAAAGTGGCCACCGGAACTTTCTTCGCGACGGCGTTGTTAATGGCCTTCGCGGTTGTTTCGGGCTGGTTAACGTCAACCGCAATCAGGTCATACCCCTGGCCTACGGCTGTTTCGATGGAATTTACCTGGTCAACGGCATCAGGCTGCGCAGGGCCGTACCACACGTAGTCCACCTTGACGCCTTTTTTAGCCATATCGCTTACGGCGGCGTCAACGCCTGACTTAATGGCATCATACCAGCTGTGGATGTTCTTATAGGTGCAGTAAATTTTATAGCTCTTTTTCTTAGGTGTGTACGAGGTATCAAAGTTCTGGTCGGCAAGCTCGGTCTTTCCTGTCGCGCTGTCGCCTGCTTTTGCCTCAGCACTGTTCGTACTTGCCTGCGAGGCGGAAGACGTCCCTCCTGATTTATTTGATCCACATCCGGAAAGCATTGATACAGCCAGCAAAGTTGCAGTTGCCAAAGACAATAGTTTCTTAATCATCTTTTCTCCTCCAAATTGATCAATTCGCCGTGACACCGGGTGAGTGAAGAAGCGCCCACGGTCATTACCGCTTGTCCACTTGATTATATGGAAAACGGCGGGAACATAAATTTTTTACCTAACCGATATGACATTGCCCCCGCCGTATTCTGCCTGCAGGTGTGGCGTCTTACTGCTTTTTAAAATGCTGAAAAACTTGCTGAGCGAGTTAAAATTTCACGACCGCCTTTATGACTTCATCCTTATGGTTAAGGCTGTATTCAACAGCATGGATGCAGTCCTTAAAGTCAAACACGTGCGAAACGATTTTCTTAAGCGGTATGGCTCCGGACGCGACCGCCGAAATTGCCTTCGGATAAAGGTTCCTGTAGCGGTAAACGGAGTAAATCGTGCCTTCCATGGCGTTAAGCGTCGCGATGTCAAGCTCAAGAACGGGTTCAGGGGAAACGCCTACCAGCGTTACCTTTCCTGCGCGTCTTATCAGCCTGCACGTCTGGAGCGTCGTTACCCTGTTGCCCGCGCATTCGTATACCTGGTCGGCGCCGCCGCCGGGGAGTGTTTTCGCAAATTCTTCTATGCTTTCATTTTTACTGTTGAAAACCCTTGTAGCGCCGACTTCCATTGCCTTTTGCAGGCGCTTATCCAAAACGTCGGCGACATATATCTCGCTGACGCCTCTCGCTTTCAGGCTCATAATGGTACACAGCCCAATGCAGCCGCTCCCAAGCACGATGGCCCTTTCGCCGAGTTTAGCGTTCGAAAGTTCGGTCGCGTGAAGCCCTACGTTAAGCGGCTCAAGCAGTCCGCCTTCCATTGTCCCGACAGAGTCCGGCAGCTTGTAGCACATGGATGCATCATGCACACAGTAATCCGAAAAAACGCCGTCGCGCTCATGCGGGATTGCCAGCATTTTTACGTCCTTGCACAGGTTGTAGTGCCCGCTCCTGCAGTCCTCGCATTTGCCGCACGGCACGGCAGGCTCCAAAGCGACCTTATCCCCTTCGGAAAAGCCCTCTACGCCCTCGCCTACCGCTGTGACAACGCCGCCCGGCTCATGCCCGAGCGCAAGCGGCCCGTCAAGCTCCCAGTTGGCTAAACGTCCCTCCTGATAAAAATGGAGATCCGAGCCGCATATGCCCACGTACTCCAGTTTAACTTGCAGTTCGCCGGCCTTCGGCTGCGGGATGTCACGTTCGACCCACTCCAGCTTTTGCTTGCCAACCAAGACGCATACTTTCATTTTGCCCTGCATTGTTTTTTCCTCCCATATAAATATTAATTTATCTTTTAATTTATTTCTTCCTTATTAAATCTTTTACCGCGCCCGCAATTCCTTCCGGGTCAAGGCGGTAATAGCGGAACACTTCGTCATCTGTGCCGTTAGGCACGTCTTCGTCCGGAATACCGCATATCTTCATAGGCACCGGATTGTTCTGTGCCAAAAATTCCGAAACGGCGCCTCCAAGCCCCCCGTAAATACTATGTTCCTCAAGCGTCAGTATACATCCGCATTCTTCCGCGGCGCTCTTAACCGCCTCAGTGTCAAGGGGCTTTATCGTGTGCATATCGACTACGGTAATATGGATGCCTTCCTTTTCGAGCAGCCCCGCGGCGTCAACCGCCCTTGAAACAAGCTGCCCGCAGGCAATCACCGCAGCGTCATGCCCATCAAACCATTTGTTCGCTTTTCCTATGTGTATGTCGCCTTCATTGCCGTAAAGGACCGGCACGGGGTTCCTCCCTATGCGGATATACGCAGGCCTTCCGGCCTTGAGCAGCTCCGCGGTAACGGCCCTCATCTGCGCCGCATCAGACGGTATCTCCACCGTCAGGTTCGGTATGGCCCTCATAAGCGCTATGTCCTGCAGCGAGTGGTGCGTCGCCCCGAGGGCGCCGTAGCTTACCCCGCCGCTTATGCCTATGACGGCCACGTTATTGTTAGAGTAGGCGACGTCGACTTTAACCTGTTCCGCAGAGCGCGTGCTGTAAAAGCTTGCCGGCCCGAGTACAAAAACTTTTTTACCCATATGCGACATTCCGGCTGAAACCGTAACGGCGTTTTGCTCCGCTATGCCTATCTCCACGAACTGCTCCGGCAGTTCGTCCGGATAAGCCCCCAGCTTTGCTGAGCCGCGGGAATCCGTACATACGACCGTAATATCCCTGTCTTTTTTGGCTTCTTCAAGAATCATCTTTGAAAAGGCGCTGCTGCATGCTTCCCTTTCCATCACGCCAGCTCCTTTCTGTATGCGTCCATATCTTTCTTCAACTGGTCTACCTGTTCTTTCGTAGGCGTTTTATGGTGCCAGTCGGCCCTGTTTTCCGCGCAGGCAAGCCTTTTGCCCTTTACGGTGTCGGCAATTATGCAGACCGGCCTGCCTTTTTCCCTTATATCCAGCGCCGAAAAAATCTGCCCGTAGTCATGCCCGTTGATCTCTACCGTTTTGAAGCCGAAGGCCTCGGCCTTTTTCTTAAGGTTTACAAACGGCATGACTTCCTCCGTCTGTCCGCTTATCTGCAGAAAGTTTCGGTCAACAATCCACGTAAGGTTGTCAAGCCCGTACTTCGCGGCCGACATCATTGCCTCCCAGTTGCTCCCCTCGCCAAGCTCACCATCGCCGGTCAGGACATACACGCGGTTAGGCATGCCGTCCCTTTTAAGGGCGAGCGCAATGCCAGAAGCAAGGCCAAGGCCATGGCCGAGCGAGCCTGTGTTTGCCTCTACGCCCGGAATTTTTTTATTGGGATGCCCTCCGAGTACGGACCCGAAAGTCCCGTATTTGCCAAGAAGCGTTTTGTCTATATATCCATACTCCGACAAAAGCGTGTAGTATGTTTCACTTGAATGGCCTTTGCTTAGTATGAAATAATCCCTGCCGCTCCATTTCGGATTTTTGGGGTCGTGTTTCATGTAATTAAAAAGTGAAACCATGATGTCCACTTCCGAAAGGTCGCCGCCTATATGCCCGCCGCCGCCGTTATATATAAGCTCCACCGTTTTTTCACAAATTTCGGACGCCTGGATTTCAAGTTTTTTTATTTGTTCTTTATTCAGCATTTTCCATCCCCCTGCTCTCCGAGCAGCATTTTTATTGCCTTGCTCCATCCGGCAAGTTTTTGCTGTCTGACTGTGCCGTCCATGCGCGGCTTATACAGATTGTACGAGATGGCGCTGTAGATACGGCTTTCATCATAAAGGCCGGCCGATATGCCCGCAAGGTAAGCCGCGCCAATGACGGAAAGTTCTTCGGCATCAGGTATTTTTACGTCTATATCGGTGATATCGCTTTGGAACTGCATGAGGTACTTGTCCCTTGTCGGGCCTCCGTCAACGCATATCTGTGAAAGGTTCAGCCGCGTATCCTTCCGCATGGCCTCTATAACATCATTAATCTGGTACGCCGCGCACTCGCTGGCCGCTTTTATGAGCTCCTTACGTCCCGTCATGCGGCCCATGCCCGTAATAACCGCGTGCGTGTCGGCGCGCCACCACGGCGCGCCAAGGCCTGAAAACGCAGGCACTATATAGGTCTGGTCATTCGGGTCGGCCTCGGCCGACAGCTTTGCGGTTTCAGATGCCGACTTAATAATGCCGAGCTTGTCCTTAAGCCATGTAATAACCGCTCCGGTATAATTTATATTGCCTTCAAGCACGTAGGAAACTTTGCCGTTTACTTTCCATGCCAGCGAAGTAGACAGGCCGTGCCGGCTTACAAACGGTTCAGCCCCCGTGTTGAGCATGACCGACGAGCCTGTTCCGTAAGTTGCTTTGATGTCGCCTTCGCCACGGCAGTTATGCCCGAACAAAGCGCCGTGCGAGTCCCCTAAAATACCGCGTACCGGCACGGGTTTTTCAAGATAACCCTCAAGGTCCGTATACCCGAAAAGGGAGTCGGAGTCGCATACCTCCGGCAGCGCCTCCGCAGGGACGCCAAACGTCCCGCATATATCCGCGTCCCATTTAAGTTCCCTTATGTTGAACAGCTGCGTCCTGCTCGCGTTGGAATAGTCCGTCTTGAAAGCCGAGCCGTTTGTGAGCTTGTAGATAAGCCAGCTGTCCATTGTCCCAAGCGCTAAAGTACGGTTTTTAATTTTTTCCCGGGTGCCCGGGAAATTCTCAATCATCCACGCCATCTTTGACGCCGGATAATACGGCGACAGTTTAAGGCCGGTTTTAAGGTAAATCCCGTCGCCTGCCGCTTTCTGCGCCCCTATGCGGGCGCAGATATCTTTAGCGCGGCTGCATTGCCAAACGATAGCGTCGCCGATCGGCCTGCCTGTTTTTTTGTCCCATCCCACTGTAGTTTCGCGTTGGTTATCAATTCCGATACATGCAATTTGGCTTTTGTCGATGCCTGTTTTTCCCACTGCCTGCCTGCAGACGGCTATAACGTTGCGGTAAATTTCCTCAGGGTCATGCGACACCCAGTTTTCGCCGCTGACAATCTGCCTGTGCGGCAAGTCGCATCTCCCTTTGAGCCTGCCCTTGTCATCGAATAAAACCGCTTTGGTTCCCTGTGTGCTTTGGTCAACACCTAAAATGTAAAATGTTCTCACAGTGCTTCTTTTCCTCTCATTACTGTGTTAATAGGAACATAATATGTTTGTTAGCGTTCTATTTTGTTACTACACGGAGCATTATAACAGCATTTCTACCCAATGTCAATATTGTTCGAATATTTTTTTAGATATTATGTGCGGTTTATGAGTTTTTTAAAACAAGTTGCTGCAATCTATTGTTATTTTTGCGTTTTCATATTATAATATATTTATAATTATAGTTTATACGTTCTATATGAAATCACCGGCGAACAAAAACTAAGATAAAGGTGCGCATAATATGCAAAAAGACCGACCTTCAAAAATTATTGAGATCATGCAGTCGAAGCATATCATCTCCATAGGTGAGCTTTCACGGCTTCTTAACTGCACGGAAATGACCGTCAGGCGGAACCTTGACAAGCTTCAGGAGATGAACTTCGTCAGGCGTGAGCACGGTTACGCCGTTTTGCTTGAAAATGCACAGGAAACAGATTATTACGTCCAGATTGAAGAAAATAAAAAGGAAAAAGAGGCCATTGCTTCCGTCGCCCTGCAGTACCTTGTACCCTTTGAAAGCATCTGCCTCGACTCAGGCACTACCATACAGCTCATGGTAACCATGATCCCGAAAAATATGCCGCTGTCGGTTATTACGCCAAGCCTTACGGCCGCCATGACTTTGTCTGACAACAGCGACGTGCAGGTGCTCATTCCGACAGGCTTTCTCAACCACGCCAACCGTTCCGTACTGCTCGCGGAACCAGACCGCATGAGGCAGTACAAGGCGGACATCGCTTTTATCTCCTGCCGCGCGTTCCGTGTTCCCGGCGGCGCATATGAGCATACGCAGAACCTGACTACAACGAAAAAAGCTTTGGCGGCCATTGCCCAAAAGCGGGTCCTTTTAGTAGACTACTCAAAATGGGACGTCAATTCACTGTGCAACTCCATCAGCCTGGAAGAGCTTGATACAATCATAACCGATGACAAAGCGCCCGCGGAATCAGTAAAGAAGGCCGCTGAATTTGGTACGGAAATAATAATCGTAAATTCCGACACTAAAAAAATCGCCGAGCACTACAACGCCGAAAAGAAAGGCGGCAGGCCGTAAGATGCGCCGGCGCGCGGCATTTTTTTATCGTTTGGCTTTTACACTGCCCGGCTAAGGCGGTGTAAAACCTGCTAACAGGCAAAAAACGGAGCATACCGGTTAAACGTCCTTTAAAATGGCAGCGTTTGTGCCGCCATTTCTTAGGTTACCGATATACTCCGTAATTATTATAATTAATGTTAAAAAATTTTTTTAACCGCAGGCTTTCCCGTTTACAGCCGGTTCTGCCGCGCGCTTATTTGTCGGCGCCGGCCTTTTTTTTGCCTTTTATTTTTTCAAGGAAAGGCAGTACGTTCGTGAAGTCGGCATTTAAGATATCTTTATCCATACGTTCCGGAAGGACGTTGTGGTTTATGACGAGCATAAGCTGCCTTCCGGCATTTTCAAAACAGACGACGCCCTTTATGATGGATTTGTCTTTTCCGATATCCGGTATAGGCTTTATATCGCTTTCATTTACTTCCAAAACGTTGTTTAGCTGGTCGGCTTCCATAGCCGCGAGCATTCCCCCGGGAAGGCGTATGATGAGCAGATGCGGCGCGGGTGGCGCTTTTTCTTTACCGCCGAACAGCATGTGCGTGTCTATGACGGGTACGTAACGGTTCTTGTAAACGACCGCCCCGCGTATAAGCTCGTTGCTTTCGGGTATATTTATAATTCCGCCGGAGTCTACGGACTCTACGACGTCTTTTTCCTCCACGGCCGCGAGCCTGCCGCTGACTACAAATGACACAAGCTTTGAGTGCGCCTCGTTTTCAGCGAGCGATATGTCCGACTGCGAGACAAGCATGCCGCAGCTTCCTTCCGCCGCGGCGGCGCCATATGCGGCAATGGCTTTAAATACAAATACCAAGGCGCCGCAGTCCGGAAGGCATGCGCAACCCACGGCGTAATACATATTGTCATAGGCCAGTATTTCTGATAAGGGTTTTCCTTTTTCCGTTTTAAAGAAGCGTTCCGGCACGCCGAGTTTTGTTCCGGCCGGCATATCGCCCCGTGTAGATAAAATTATACCTCCGCTTTTGTCGGTTAAAGCGCAGAAGGATTTCTCACCGTCAGGCTTAGCTTGCTCCAGCATATGCCTTAGCTGTGCGTCGCTGTCGAAAACCGCCCCTATGCCGCCTACGGTCTTAGACGGGTTCACAGGGTCGGTAACAGAAGCGGCGCATATATATGTATAATTCCCGCCGTAAAAATGTGATTTTCGGAACGGCGAAACGAAATATTTCGTTTCATCGCTGTTCGAAAGTATATCGCTTATAAATTTATCGGTAATTTTTTTACCCGTTAAATTTTTTGCACAGCATCCGGAAACAGCAGTTACCCTGCCCTCCGCGTCAAAAACGAACATTCCGCTGTAAACAGTGTAAAGGCTGTTTATACAGTCAAGCTTGCCGCGGAGTTCTTCCGTCGTGCCGCCGGCGGCAAGCGCGTCCCTTAACGAAAGGTCCAAAGCCCAGCGCCGGCAGTCGCCTGCGTAGCCGTAAACCATCCTGCCGGCCGAGTAAGAACATAAAGACGCAAGGGACAGCACGCAGCGCAGCCCGGAGGACACCGTTTCACCGAAAAAGCCCTTTACTGCGTTTTCAAACACGCCGTCTATGTCGCTGCCCATACGGTTCATGTAGTGCAGCAGCGGCCGCAGCGGCGTAAACTCCCCGCTGTCTCCGCTCTCATTTGTTATAAGCTGCCCATTGAAAACAATGCTTTTAAGCGACCTGTTTATTTTTTCCGCACGCAGCATTATGCCGCCGAGTTCCTCCGAAAACGAATACGCCGCGGATGCCATGCCCTGCCTTAACCCGTCGTCCATGCCCGCCAAAGCATCGCCCGCCTTACTTTTAAAAGCTATGCCGAGCGGAACCATGGCGTGCGCTTTCCAGCCGAGGCCGCTGTACCCGCTGAGCGCGGCGGCTGGAAAGGCCTTTACAATGTACTCAAGTCCTCTGTAACACACGGCGGCATGCCCGCCGCCCGCGTACGTTTCAACCTGCGTGCCCGCCGGCAGGCAGCTTTCGTCGCCGCTTGCCACAACCGTGCCCTTTTCATCTATAATAGAAAGCAGCAGGCAGCCGCCGGCGGCTGCCGTTTCCTTAAATATTTCATGTACCGCTTCCACTGTCTTAAAGCAGAGGCACGCCGCGCCGACGGCTTCACCGGTTTCACCGTCAGTTACAGAGCACGAAAAAATATGCGCGTTCCCTCTGCCGGGCCGCAGGGGGGACTCGCCGAACGTTTCCAAGGGGCCGGCCCCTTTTTCCATTGCCGCGCGCAGGCTCCGGTCCTCTACCGTTTCACCTGTTATGGCGTTTTCAGGGTCTGTATTTGCAAGTACCTTTAAATTTTTATCGAGTATTATAACATCACTGTAACAGCCGTTGTCCTCCGCGTATGCGCTTATGCGCTCCAGCACCGACTCCCTGTCTTTCTCAGAAGCTGAAGCCCCCAAAGCGGCAAAGCGCCTTACGCCGCCGTCGCCCGCCAGGCATTCGGCGTCGCGCATACATTTACGCAGGCTGCACGCGAGCATGTCTATGGCGGCCTGCGCTTTTGGCGTTATTTCCTGCCGCAGCTTCCGGAGTTCACCCTTCGTGAGCGCTGCGACAAGCTCTTTCTGCAATGACGAAAAATTTTTCTGTATCTGTGCCATTTGCGGCAAAATCGTCTGTGACTGGCGTGGGCAGGCCATCTCACAGAGCAGCTTTATATTTTCCCACTTTTCATCAAGTGAGGCAAAAGCCGCGCTGCACTTTTCAGCACCGTCCATATACGGCAAAAAATCTTTTTCTGTAAAAAGCAGCATTTTAATATATCCTCCTCGCAAGAAAAACATCAGGCCTGCGGCTGTACCGTAAATCACAATACACGTATATTGCCGCCATGCAAATATTTAGTATTATAAAATATATATAAATTTAAAAATTAGACAATATTTCCGAAAATCTATCTTATTCTTTTATGATACCATCATATGCAACTGTATTCAAGTAAATTATGCTTTTATTATCTCCCTTAATTTTTATATATTTTTAAATTTTATAATAACAAGAAGCTTTATATTACCTCCGCTATTGCCCTTCGTTTTCCACCAAATTTTAAAATCAGGATGCCAAGCATATGACAACAAACGGCCGGCACCTGAGTTTTCAAGTGCCGGCCGCTGTTTTGGGTATGGTTTTCAAAAAGGTTGTTAGCCTCCATGTTTAGCCCTGAGTAAGAAAAATTGAACAACCCATAGGAAAATCAAAGTGATCAGCAAACAAAGCAAGTCTTTCCGCACACTTTTATTGCCCCAAGCAAATCCTTTCTGCTCCCGGCATTCCCGCACGATATCGACCACAAAAACATTATCCACCAGCGGTACGGCCACTAAAGTCACCAAAAAAGGAAGCAGCGGATGAATGGTGTAAAAAGTTGATCCTACTCCGAATATTGTTCCCCCCGCCACTGCAATGACACTTTCAATTATTTTTAGATGTTTCTTCAAGGCAATACCTCCTAAAAGAAAAGAAACCGTTCTTTTGGACATGGCCTTTCTCATAA